>OFFP01001278.1_pt1 | contig 17783 bp, 17 predicted proteins | sample 1521431 | NCBI WGS metagenome assembly OFFP01 (sample SAMEA3504104, study PRJEB24116) | mouse gut metagenome | biome: mouse gut; feature: mouse-associated habitat; material: faeces | place: Denmark | collected 2011
CCGCCCAAGCATCCGCAAACCCTGGCGAGGACTCCCTCCGTCACAGCTTCGCTGTGCCACCTCCCTCTAGGAGGGAGGCGTTTTGTCCGTCAGCGCACCCCCCATCCCCTCCGCGCATAGCCTAGTCTGGAAGCAACCGTACAGGCGCGCACCTGCGAGTGTTCCAGAAAGGATTCATACATCGTGTTACAGGCACTTCTTTGGGCCGCTGGGGGCACGGGCTTCACCGCCCTGATGACCGCCTCCGGGGCCGCTGTAGTCTTTTTGTTCCGCAAGAAAAACTCCAAAACCCTCCACCGGGTCATGCTGGGCTTTGCCGCCGGGGTGATGATCGCGGCCAGCATGTGGTCGCTGCTCATCCCGGCCATCGAGAAGGCGGAGGAGCTGGGTCAGACAGGCTGGCTCCCCGCCGCGGGGGGCTCGCTGCTGGGCATCGGGTTCCTGCTGGGGATGGACTTCCTCCTCCCCCACTTCGGGCCGGAGTCCTTTCACCGGGGGGCCAGTCCCAGCCGGACGGCGCTGCTGGTGCTGGCCGTCACCCTGCACAACATCCCCGAGGGGATGGCGGTGGGGGTGTCCTTCGCCCTGGCCGCCCAGAACGGCGACGCCGCCCTCCTCACCGCCTCCACCGCCCTGGCTTTGGGTATCGGCATCCAGAATTTTCCGGAAGGGGCGGCTATCTCCCTGCCCCTGTACCAGGAGGGGATGGGCAAGGGCAAATCCTTCCTCATCGGGGCGGCCTCCGGGGTGGTGGAGCCCGTGTTCGCCCTGCTCACCGTGCTGGTGGCGGGAACGGTGCAGCTGGTCCTCCCCTGGCTGCTGTCCTTTGCCGCCGGAGCCATGCTCTATGTAGTGGTGGAGGAGCTCATCCCCGAGGCCAACCTGTCCCAGGGGGGCCACTCCGGCACCTTGGGCGTCATGGCGGGCTTTCTTATCATGATGATTTTGGACGTGGCTCTGGGGTAAAACACCGGCGGTCCTGTGAGGTGGAAAAGCTTTACAGAAGTTGGAACTGTAAGGCTGGCTTCCTCATCGGGCCGCCACTGTCAAAGTGCGCGGCAAGAAAAAAACGCCCTGGTCCTCCAGAACGGCCCTCAGCGCCCGCCGCTTTCCGCTGAGGATTGTTCGGTGTTCCGGCCTGCCGCCGTCCAATTTGGGCGCCTTGACACAGATGGTATACTAGATAAGGCAGGAGGAGTACATATGACAGACAAAGATAAGATAAGGCTTGTTGAGTTAGGAAAACAGCTTTCCACATTGGGGGTGGAATTCCGCATCGCTCAAATGGGGCTTGAGAAGATGGTGGACAAGTACGGAATGTCCTCGCCGGAAGCGGTGGAGGCCTCGGGGGTATGCAGTCAGATGGCCCTGCGCTTCGCCAGGATGGAAGAGGAATTCATCGCCGTCATCACAGAGGAAATCAGCGGATACTGACTCCCTCACATCTCCTTCCTGATCTGCCGCAGGGCATTTTTCTCCAGCCGGGACACCTGGGCCTGAGAGATTCCAATTTCGGCGGACACCTCCATCTGTGTTTTCCCCTGAAAAAAGCGCATGGACAGAATCTTCCGCTCCCGGTCGGTGAGGTGGCCCACCGCCTCCTTCAGGGCGATGCGCTCCACCCACATCTCATCGTTGTTCTTGTTGTCCTTCACCTGGTCCATCACGCAGATGGTGTCCCCGCTGTCGGAGTACACCGGCTCGTAGAGGGACACCGGCTCCAGGATGGCGTCCAGGGCCATCACTACGTCCTCCCGCTTGATGTCCAGGATTTTGGCAATCTCCTCAATGGAGGGCTCCCGCTGGTGCTGGGCCATGTAGGCCTCCTTGGCCTGGAGAACCTTGTAGGCCGTGTCCCGCATGGCCCGGGAAACCCGCATGGTGCTGTTGTCCCGGAGGTAGCGGCGTATCTCCCCCACAATCATGGGGACGCCGTAGGTGGAAAACTTCACGTCCAGGTCGGTGTTGAAGTTGTCGATGGCCTTGATCAGGCCGATACACCCCACCTGAAACAGGTCGTCGGCGTTCTCCCCCCGGTTGGCGAACCGCTGAATCACCGACAGCACCAGCCGCAGGTTGCCGGCGATGAGCTCCTCCCGGGCGGCGGCGTCCCCCGCCTTGGCCCGGAGAAGGAGCGCCTGGGTCTCGCTGCTTTTCAGCACCTTCAGCTTGGCAGTGTTCACCCCGCATATCTCTACTTTGTGCTGCATGATGGAAAAAACCTCCCGCCCGGTGTGATACTGTTTCCAGTATTTCCGGGGGGAGGTCTTTCATACCGCTTTGACCGGACCTAAATTTTTTATCGTCAGACCGTTTTCGATGGATTTTTGCCGCCTTGCAGGTTTATGGCCCGGAGAAAAGGATGCGGAGGAAGTCCTGTCTGCCGTGAAACACACGGACCACCGATATCACATCCCCGTCCCGGCGGTAGATGGCCGCATAGCTTTCACAGACCAGCAGCCGCAGGTCGGTGTGCCAGCCGGTCTTCCCCTCCACCGACACCCCCAGCTCCGGGAAGGTCTTCAGGGCGGCGCAGTGGTCTAAAATCATGGTTCCGATCCGGGCGGCGGCCCTGGGGTTGTGGAGTTGGTCCCGGATATAGGCCTTGATGCTGCGTATGTCTGAAATGGCCTCCGGGGTGTAGCGCAGCCTCATGTCTCCTCCCCGAGGAGCCGGTACGCCGCCTCCTCCGAGACCCAGCCCTCCTTCTCCGCAGAGTCCCAGCCTCTTTGAACCTCCTCCATCAGGCGGCGCACCGCCTTTGCCCGTAAATACGCCTCATTCTCGGGCGAGGCCAGAAAGGGCAGGCCCTCCATGTTCAGGGACTGCTGGATGAACAGGTTCACCGCGTCGGTAAAGGACAGCCCCTGCCGGGCGTATATCTCCTCTACACGCCGCTTGATATCCGGGTTGATCCGCATTTGAAAGGTCGCGGTCTTGGGCGCAGACGTAATATCCATGGTATCAGCTCCTTTGAGAGAAGTATACCCCTTCCCCGGGGAGATGTCAATACAATGTCACTACAGGAAGTGTCCTACCGCGCATTTTATCACAGTCAGGAGAATTGGCACAATTTGTAGGGGCGCAGAGTGCGCCCGCGGGCGGACAATGTCCGCCCCTACAGGGATATGCCCTTGCAGACTGGACCGCCGTCAGTGGTACAGCTTGGCCAGAATGTCCTTCAGCACCAGGAAGGCGTCCAGCTCGCTGTAGCTGTAGTCCGCCTGTAGCCGGTCCAGCAGCGCCCGCAGGGGGGCGGCGTACTCCTCCGCCCGCACCTGGCCGGGGTACGCAGTAAGCACCGGGTATTTTTGGGCCCACATCTGGGTCCAGTCAATCTTCTTCTGCGTCTCCTCGCTTGTCCGCTGAATGACCTCCTCGATTTCCTTCACGTCCACATCGAAGTCGATGAGCTCGTCCAGAGACAGGTGGTAGAGGACGGCCAGCCGCTTGGACTGGCGGATATCGGGCAGGGTCTCGTCGGTCTCCCACTTGGAGATGGTCTGGCGGCTGACCCCCAGCCGCTCGGCTACCTCCTCCTGGGACAGGCCGCACTTCTTCCGCGCCTGGAACAGGCTGTTTCCTAAACTCATATTTGGTTACCTCCTCAAATGTGATGAGGCCATTATAGCAGGCCGGGGCCGGCGCTTCTACCAACGCAGGCGGTCAATTCCGCCCGTATTTGCGGCATCAGGCGGCCCTCTCCGGCCCTTACCACCCCTGCGGCGCGGTCCACACCAGGTCCTCCCGGCGGAGCTTTTCCCAGGAAAAGAGGGGGAGCAGCTCCCGGGGGGTGATGGGGACGCAGCGGTCGATGAGGTTGGCGGCCAGGGCCAGACGGCCCACCAGCTCTGGGGCGGTGAACCGCGCCTGAAGCTGGCCCAGCTCCAGATCCCGGTCCCGCTTGGCCAGGCGGCGGCCGTCGGGGGCCAGGAGCAGGGGCAGGTGGCCATACTCCGGGTGGGGCAGGCCCAGCCGGTCCTGGAGCCACAGCTGCCGGGGGGTGGAGGACAGCAGGTCGCTGCCTCGCACCACCTGGGTGACCCCCATGGCGGCGTCGTCCACCACCACAGCCAGCTGGTAGGCGTACACCCCGTCGGACCGGCGGAGGATAAAGTCGCCGCAGTTCCGGGCCAGGTTCTCCCCAAAGCCGCCCTGGAGAAGGTCTGTAAAGGTAATTTCCTGTTCAGGCACCCGTACCCGCCAGGCGGGATGGCGGGTTTGGGACAGCTCCCTCCGCTCCTGCACCGTCAGATTGGCGCAGCGGCCGTCGTAGACGGCTACCCCGTCGGACCGGTGGGGGGCGGAGGCGGCCAGCCGCTCCGCCCGGGTGCAGAAGCAGGGGTAAATCACACCCTGTTGTTCCAGCTTTTGAAATGCCTGCCTGTATTGCTCGGTCCGCCGGCTCTGGTACACCGGCGCGCCGTCCCAGTCCAGGCCCAGCCATTCCAGGTCCCGCATCACCTGGTCGCAGTAGGCCTGCCGGCACCGGTCAGGGTCCAGGTCCTCCAGCCGGAGGACCATCCCGCCGCCGGCGCTCCGGGCAGACAGCCAGGCCAGCAGGCAGGACCACAGATTACCCATGTGCATCCGCCCGCTGGGACTGGGGGCAAAGCGTCCAACCACCCTATTCATCCTCATATTCCGCCAGTGCCTCCTGTAAAAATTCCAGGTCCTTGTCGTCCAGGTTGTGGAGACCGGCGTCCTCCTCCAGGTGGTGGGTGAACTCGTGGGCCACGGTGGCGAAAATCTCGTCCTTCCACACCTCCTCGTCCTCCTCCTCCAGCAGGGCGGCGAAGGAGCCGTAGTACAGCAGGATATAGCGCCCCAGGGAGTCATGGACATACTCCCCCATAATATACATCTCTCCCGGGGGAAAGTCCGGGTCGGGCAGGGCCTCCTCCTCCAGCTGGATGCCGCCGTCCAGGTCTTCAAAGAAGGCGTCTGGGAACTGCCGGGCGATCTCCTCCAGCCAGTCGCCCATCTGTTGATAGCTCGGTACCATTTTCCTTTCTCCTTTCCAGAGGACAACAAGGGCCCGCCTTTGCAGGCGGGCTCCTGTATTCAGTGTAAAATCCGGGGCACAGCGGCTCAGACCTTGGCGGCCTTCTTCCGGAAGGGCTTGTTGCCCAGGTCCTTCAGGGTGAGGCCCGCAGCGGCGAACAGGATGTTGACCACAGGCATCATCCAGTTAAACAGAGCCCAGGGGCCGTACTTGACCACGTCGATATCCAGCGTTTTGGAGATAAACGCGCCGCAGGTGTTCCAGGGGATCAGAGCGGAAGTCACGGTGCCAGCGCTCTCCAGCGCGGAGGACAGAACGGTGGGATGCAGGCCCATCTTGCGGTACTCCTCGGCGTACATACGGCCGGGGACCACGATGGAGATGTACTGCTCGGGCATGGTCATGTTGGAGAACACGCAGGTGACCTCGGTGAGGGTAACCAGGCCGGCAGGACCCTTGGCCAGCTTCTTGATCTGGTTGACAACGACCTCCAGCTGGTGGGTATCCTCCATGATACCGCCGAACATCATGGCGATGATGGTCATGGAGACGGAGAACATCATGTTCAGGATGCCGCCGCTCTCTAGCAGACGCTGCATGGTGTAGGCGGTCTCCTCGGTGAGGGTGGTTTCAAACATAGCCAGGGCCTCGTCGCTGAAGGCGTAGCCGTTGATACCGAAATCAAACAGGCTGCCCAGGTTGCAGTCGGGCTGGAAAATCAGGCCCAGAACCGCGCCGACGAAGATGCCCAGCGTGATGCCGGGAATTGCCGGGACCTTCATGGCTACCGCCACAATGACGATGACAGGGGGCAGGAGCAGCAGGGGGTTGATGTGGAACACACCGCCCTCCGCGGCGTTCAGCGCGCTGGCGAACTCGGTCACGCGGCTCAGGTCCGCGTCGCCGCCGTGGTACTGCATGGCGCCCAGCACGCCGAAGGCCACCAGGGTGATGCCGTAGGTGACGGCGGTGGGCAGCAGCATGGCCTTCACATGGCTCATCACGTCGGTGCCGGCCATGGCGGGGGCCAGGTTGGTGGTGTCGGACAGGGGGGACATCTTATCGCCGAAGTAGGCGCCGGACAGGATGGCGCCGGCGGTCATGCCGGGGTCCATGCCCAGGCCGAAGCCGATGCCCATGAAGGCCACGCCCATGGTGCCCATGGTGCCCCAGGAGGTACCGGTGGCCAGGGAGGTGATGGAGCAGATCAGCACGACGGCGATAAAGAAGATGGCGGGATGGAGGATCTTCAGGCCGTAGTAGACCATGGAGGGCACCACGCCGGCGTCGATCCACACGCCAATCAGGATGCCGACGATAATCAGGATACAGCAGGACTGGAGGGCCTTATAGATGCCGTCCATCATGGACTTCTCAATTTCTTCCCACTTGTAGCCCAGGTACATGGCCATCAGAGCGGCGGCGCAGACGCCCACAAACATGGGCACATGGGGATCGACCTCGTAATACATAATGCCAACTGCCAGAACAGCAATCAGAATGACCAGGGTAATACAGGCCTCCCACAGCTTTGGCATGCGTCCGGAAGTTTTCTTTTCTTCACTCACTGATTTTACCAACCTTTCTTAATGCACACACTCCCTTGTCCGGAGACCCGGCGGGCCCCGGGAACAAACAAATGCATTTTTTTGGATAACGATACGTTTTCTGGTAATCCGTGGGCAGCTTGGGCAGGGTCAATCGCAACACCTCTCCTCCCAGATTTCCTCTCCTCTTTCTGCCGCGTCCGGACGCGGCGGACGGCCCGTTCACGGGCCGTTGATTTATTATACTACAGCATTGATGAAAACGCAAGCTTTTTTCTGATTTGTTTCAGATTTTTTGGAAGGGAGACAGGATTTTGCCCATAATATCAGCATTTTTTGCCAAAAGAAAAAGAGGAGTTTGTTCTTTTATTATATGTTATTACAACCGCCTGTGCGTTGCGGCGTAAGATTTGCAGCTTTTCCTGCAAATCTTATCCTGCCGCCCCTGGCGGGCGGACCCTCTCCGTGTCCGCCCGCAGGGGTGGGAAAGCGATTATTTGCCCAGCTCGGTGAGGGCCTTATCCACAGCGGCGACCACGATGTCGCACTCCGCCTCAGAGGCGATCAGAGGCGGGATGAAGCGCAGCACGTTGCCGGCGGTGCAGTTGATGAGTACGTCCTGCTCGAAGCATTTGTCCACCACCTTGGGGCCGATCTCGTTGTCAGTGAGCTCCACGCCGTTGATCATGCCCAGGCCCCGGACCTCCTTCACGGCCCCGGGATGATTCTCGGCCATCTTCCGCAGCTCGGCACGGAAGTGCTCGCCGGTCTTGGCAGCTTGATCCATCACGCCCTCGTTGAGCATGGTGTCCAGGGTGGCGGCGGCCAGGCCGCAGGCCAGAGGCCCGCCTGCGAAGGTGGAGCCGTGGGTGCCGGGAATCAGGGTCTTGGCGGCGTCGCCCCGGGCGCACACCGCGCCGATGGGCACGCCGGAGCCCAGCGCCTTGGCCATGGAGCAGGTGTCGGGCTCCACGCCGTAGTTCTGGTGGGCGAACAGCTTGCCGGTGCGGCCGGAGCCCACCTGCACCTCGTCGAACATGAGAAGGATGCCCCGCTCGTCACAGATGTCACGCAGGCCTTGCAGGAACTCCTGGGTGGCGGGACGGACGCCGCCCTCGCCCTGGACGGGCTCGGTGAGGATGGCGCACACCTTGTCGTCCAGCTGCTCCTTCACGGACTCCAGGTTGTTGAATTCCGCATAGCGGAAGCCCTCAGGCAGGGGGGAGTACCACTTGGGGTTGTGGACGATCTCCTGGCCGGTGGCGGTGGCGGTGGCCAGGGTGCGGCCGTGGAAGCTCTTCAGCATGCTGATAACCACGTAGCGCTCGGGGTGGCCGTGGTCCACGGCGTACTTCCGGGCCAGCTTGATCTGACCCTCGTTGGCCTCGGCGCCCGAGTTGGCGAAAAGCACCTTCTCAAAGCAGCTGTTCTCCACGATCATCTTGCAGACCTGGATGGCGGGGGCATTGTAGTAGTAGTTGGAGCAGTGGAGCATGGTGTGAGCCCGCTCCTCCATGGCCTTCACGATGGCGGGATGGCAGTGGCCCAGGCCGTTGACGGCGATGCCGCCCACAAAGTCCAAAAACTTGCGGCCGTCCAGGTCCCACACGTAGCAGCCCTCGCCCTTGTCCATGACGATGGGCATACGGGCGTGGTTGCCGTACAGATACTTGTCGGCGTCGGCAATGGCGGCGGCGTTGCTGGTATAATTCTGAAGCATAGAGATAACCTCCTAAATAAATTTTATGTTGCTCCCGCCCCCGCAGGGGCGGGAATTGGATCACTTATTCCACTTGATGCCCACGCTGGGCTGGGCGGTACCCACAGTGGTGCCGGTGCCCTCGGTGGAGAAGGCCTCGTACAGCATGCTGTGGGGCTGGCGCCCGTCGATGATATGGACGCTGGTGACCCCCTCCTCAATGGCCTGCACGCAGCAGTCCACCTTGGGGATCATGCCTCCGGCGATGGTGCCCTGGTCCTTCAGGCCGGGGACGTCGGCCACGTTCAGGTAGGAAATGACGTCCCGCACCTTGATGTCGTTGCACAGGCCCTCGATGTCGGTGAGGATCATCAGCTTTTCGGCCTTCAGCGCCCCGGCCAGCTTGCTGGCGGCGGTGTCGCCGTTGATGTTGAAGCTGTTCCCCTGGCCGTCGGTGCCCACGGGGGCCACCACCGGGATAAACCCGGCGTCCAGCATGGCCAGGACGGGCTCGGCGTTGACCTTTACTACGTCGCCCACATAGCCCAGCTCCTCGCTGCGCTGGACGCACTGGAACAGGTTGCCGCTGATGCCGGACAGCCCCACGGCCCGGCCGCCCTGGGCGCTGATCCGGCCCACCAGCTCGCTGTTCACCTGGCCGATGAGCACCATCTCCACCACCCGGATGATCTCGGCGGAAGTGTAGCGCAGGCCGTTGATGAATTTTACGGGGATGTCCAGCTGTTCCAGCATCTTGTTGATGCCGGGGCCGCCGCCGTGGCACAGCACGGGCTTCAGGCCCATGGCCTTCAGGAGGACCACGTCCTTGATGACATTGGCCTTCAGTTCCTCGTTAATCATGGCGTTGCCGCCGTACTTGATGACCACGATCTTGCCGGCGTATTTGCTCAGGTAGGGCAGGGCCTCCAGCATAGTCTCCACTTTATTGGCGATCTCGTTCACGGTACTGTCTCCTCCCCATCAAGAGCGGTAGTCGCCGTTGATCTTCACGTAGTCGTAGGTCAGGTCGCAGCCGAAGGCGGTGGCCTGGCCGTTGCCGCTGTGGAAGTCCACAACGACGGTGATGTCGTGCTCGGTGAGGACGGCCTTGGCCAGCTCCTCGCTGAAGTCGGTGCCGAAGCCGGCCTCCATCACCGCCACCTCGCCGGCGGCGCTTTTCAGGATACAGTCGGCCCTGGTGGGGTCCACGTCCGCCCCGGAGTAACCGGCGGCGGCCATGATGCGGCCCCAGTTGGCGTCCCGGCCGAAGACGGCGGCCTTGAACAGGGTGGAACCGGCGATGGACCGGGCCACCAGCCGGGCGTCCTGCTCGGTGGGCAGGCCCTTGGCCTCCACGATCATCAGGTGGGTGGCGCCCTCGCCGTCGGAGGCGATGCGCCGGGCCATGTCGATGCAGATGTCGTCCAGCAGGGCGGCGAAGGCGGCCTTGTCCTCCTCCGTCTCGATAGCCACCCCGGAGGCCCCGTTGGCAAACAGGAACAGGGAGTCGTTGGTGGAGGTGTCGCCGTCCACGGTGAGCATGTGGAAGCTCTTGTCGGCGGCGGCCTTCAGCAGGGGCTGGAGGACTGCGGCCTCCACCTTGGCGTCGGTGGTGACGTAGCTGAGGGTGGTGGCCATGTTGGGGTGGATCATGCCCGAGCCCTTGGCCATGGCCCCGATGCGGATGGTGCCGCCGGACAGCTCCAGCTCATAGGCCACCTCCTTTTTCACCAGGTCGGTGGTCATGATGGCCCAGGCGGCGTCGGTGCCCTGCTCCACGGTCATATTGGGCACAATGCGGCGCACGCCCTCCAGCACCTTCTCCACCGGCAGCTGCTGGCCGATGACGCCGGTGGAGCTGACGAAGACCTCGTCCTCTCCCAGGCCCAGCAGCTCCTCCGCCAGCAGCTCCACCTTCTTGGCGTTGGCCAGGCCTTGCTCGCCGGTGGCGGCGTTGGCGTTGCCGCTGTTGATAACCACGGCCCGGGCCTTGCCCTTCTTCAGCACCTCCCGGCCCAGCAGAACGGGGGCGGCACAGAACTTGTTGGTGGTGAACAGAGCTGCGCAGGTGGCAGGCTCCTGGGAGTAGAGGATGGTCACATCGGGCTTTTCACTCTTGCGGCTCTTTACGCCCACATAGCAGGCGCCGGCCAGATACCCCTTGGGGCTGGTGATGCTGCCGCCCTCGATAACTTTGTATGCCATGATCAGTTCGCTCCTTTCAAAATCGTAACGTTTAGACAAAACCCTCGTCCCGCCGCAGCGTCAAACCTCCTTTTGAAAGGAGGTGGCACGGGCAAAGCCCGTGACGGAAGATTGCATTTTGCCGAAGGCAAAATATACGAAGTAATATAAGTTTCTGTGCCTTTGTTTACTTCGTATGTTTTGCTTCGCAAAACACAATCCTCAGTCAGCCTTCGGCTGACAGCCCCTTTCAAAAGGGGCCTTATCGCCTGCGGGCGGGACGGGAGAAAGGCGCAGGTCAGGGGTACATCGGGGGGATCATCAGGCCGGTGGTCTCGGGCAGGTCAAAAATAATATTCATGTTCTGGATGGCCTGGCCGGCTGCGCCCTTGCCGATGTTGTCGATGACGGAGCTGATGACGGCTCTCTTGGTGCGCTTGTCGAAGGTGGGGGTGATGCAGCACAGGTTGGTGCCGGCGGTCCACTTGGTCTGAACCGGCTTGCTGGCGGGGAACACATGGACAAAGGGCTCGTCCTTATAGTAGCGGCTGTACAGCTCAAACAGGGCCTCGTCGCTGGTCTCCTGGTTCAGGGTGGCGTAGATGGTGACCTCGATGCCCCGGATCTGGGGGGTGAGGTGGGGCTGGAAGTTGATGAACTGCCAGGTCTCGGGCTTCATCAGGTCCTTGCCGGTGATGTAGGCGATGTTCTGCTCAATCTCGGGGGTGTGGCGGTGGCTGCCGCCCAGAGCGTAGGCGCAGAAGCTGTTGCTGGCCTCAGCCAGCAGCTTGTTGGGGGCGGGCCGGCGGCCGGCCCCGGTGAAGCCGCTCTTGGCATCCACGATGATGGTGTTGTCCACCACCATGCCCTCTTTCAGAATGGGCATCAGGCCCAGGGTGGAGGCGGTGGGGTAGCAGCCGGGGTTGGAGATCAGGCTGGCCCCCTTGGCCAGGTCACGCATCACCTCGGGGATGCAGTAGACGGCGTCCTTGGTCATCTGGTGGTCGGGATGCTCCAGGTGATACCACTTCTCCCAGGTCTTGGCGTCCCGGAAGCGGATGTCAGCGCCGAAGTCGATGAACTTCTTGCCCCCGGCCAGCACCTTGGCGGCAATGGCGGGCACGGTGCCGGCGTCCACGGCGGTGAAGACCACGTCGCTGTCCCGCACGATCATATCCAGGGTGGCGTCGTCCAGGGGGAGAATCTCCTGGTCGTAGAAGCCCACCAGAGCGGGGTGCTCATCCTGAATCTTGCGCCCGGCAGCGAAGCTGTCGGCCAGGTGGGCCACCTGGGTCTCCGGGTGGTTCACCATCAGGCGGAGAAGCTCACCCAAGGCATAGCTGGCAGCGCCGCAAACAGAAAAACGGATCATGATACATTACCTCCTTGAATATTCCACCCGCGTTTTTGCGGGTTTCTGGAAAGCTTTGGGTACTCGGAACACTTACTGCCGCAACCATTACCGGCTTTTTTGTCTCTTTTTCAAAGTTGCCGATATAGATTGTGTTGAATTTTCCTGCTCTCTATTATATAATCATTAGGCAGAATATACAAGACAGAATTTTTTCTGTCTAGCATTCCGTTTCAGAATGAAAAGAACGAAAGAAAATTTCATATCAAAGAAAGGAATGACCGCCTGTGAGTATTCAAAAATACATCGCCTATCTGAAGACCATCGAGACGGGAAGCATTACCCGGGCCGCCGCCCAGCTGGGCTACACCCAGTCCGCCGTCAGCCGCATGATTGCCGACCTGGAAAAGAGCTGGGGGGTCACCCTTCTCACCCGGAACCGCTCGGGCATTGAGATCAGCTCCGAGGGGCTGATGCTGCTGCCCAAGCTTCAGGTCATCTGCTCGGGCTACGAGTCCCTCAACCGCACGGTGGCCGAGCTGCACAGCCACACCTCCGGCTCCATCCGGGTGGGTACCTTCTCAAGCTTCTCCTGCGGCCTGCTCCCCGCCATCATCAAGGACTTCCACGAGGCTTACCCCCACATCACCTTCAACCTGCTCAACGGGGAGTATAACGAGATTGCCGGCTGGCTGCGCAAGGGGCTGGTAGACTGCGGCTTTGTGGCTCTGCCTGCCGCCGACGACCTGGACACCACCTTTCTGATTCAGGACAGCCTGGTGGCCGTTCTCCCCAGGGACCACCCCATGGCCGAGGCCCCCTATTTCCCGGTGGACATGCTGGCCTATGAGGATTTTATCAACGTGCGGGAGGAACAGGACTACGAGATTGCCAAATTCCTGGACGAGCTCCAGCAAAAGCCCAAGATTCGCTACGAGAGCAGCGACGACTACGCCATCCTGTCCATGGTGGAGTCGGGGCTGGGCATCAGCGTGGTGCACGACCTGATGCTTGTCCCCAACCGCTACAACGTGGTGGCCAAGCCCTTCGACCTGCCCATTATCCGGGATATCGCCGTGGCAGTCAAGAAGGACGCCGCCCTGTCCACCATCGCCCAGCTGTTTGTGGACCACACCAAGCAGTGGGCCCGGCGGCAGCTGTTCTCCTCCATTCAGACCTGAGTCCCGGCCGGCACGGTGCGGTTGGAATAACAAAACCCGGGCATCCCATCAAGGGACGCCCGGGTTCCCTCTGCGCTTAATTCCTGGCCAGGGTAAACTGATCCACCAGCTGCTTCAGGCTGGAGGCTTCGGCGGACAGCTCCTGACTGGCCGCGGCGCTCTCCTGGGCGGTGGCGCTGTTGGTCTGGACCACGGCGGAAATCTGGTCCACACCCTCCGTCACCTGGGTGATGGAGCTGGTCTGCTCCTCCACCGCCGTTACCACAATGTCCATCTGGGTGGTCACATGGCCGGCGAACACGCTGGTCTGCTCCAGCGACTCCGTCACCTTGCTCACCGCCTCGCTACCCTCAGACACGGCGGCGATGCCGCCGATCAGGTCCTTGGTGGCCTTGGCGGCCTCGTCGGACTTGGACGCCAGGTTGCGCACCTCGTCGGCCACCACGGCAAAGCCCTTGCCGGCGGCACCCGCACGGGCGGCCTCCACAGCGGCGTTCAGGGCCAGAATGTTGGTCTGGAAGGCAATATTTTCAATGGCGGCGATGATCTTGGAAATCTCCTGGGCGGAGGCGGAAATCTTCTCCATGGCCGCGTTCAGCTCGCCCACGTGCTCCACGCTGGTGCCCAGCTGGGCGCCGGCCTGGCCCACAAACTGGCCCGCCTCCTCGGCGGCGGCGGCGGTCCGCTTGGCGTTGGAGGAGATATCGGTGATGGTGGCCGCCAGCTCCTCCACCGCGCTGGCCTGCTCCATGGAGCCCTGGCTCAGGGTCTGGGCTCCGGTGGACACCTGATTGCTGGCCGAGGACACCTGACCGGCGGCCGAGTCGATCTGCCGCATGGTGTTGCTCAGCTCTACCTTCAGGGTGCGCATGGAATGCAGGATGCCCTGGAAGCCGCCCACATAGGCCTCTTGGTGGAGGGAGCGGATGTCGAAATTCTTGTTGGCCATCTGGGTGAGCAGATAGCCGATATCGTTGATGATGGTGTTCAGCCCTTCCACCAGCTCCGCCGTGGACCGGGTCAGCTCGGCGGTTTCATCCCGGCCGCTGTTCTGGGGGACGGGGGACTCCAGGTCGCCCTCCACCAGCAGCTTCATCCGCTCGGCGCAGGCCCGCATGGGCACGCTGATATTGCTGGACAGCTTCACGGCCACCACGATGGAGGCCAGAATGGAGGCCACAATCACAGCCACGTTGAGAAACATGCCAAAGTATGTATCAGACAGGTAGTCGGTTTGCAGCGCGGTGACAGCCACGCTCCAGCCGTCTGTGCCGTCCACGGGGGCGTAGGCGGTGAACCGGCTTCCGTCGGTATCCTTAAAGCTGCCGAAGCCGTTCTTGCCCTGGCGCATCTCCCCGTGGATGGCGGCCAGCTCCTTGAGGGACTTGTCGCTCTGGGCGTCCCGCTCCACATTCTGGGTGGTGATGGTCTCCAGGGTGACGTCGGCAATGGTGTCTCCCGACTTGTTAATCATATAGGCCCTGCTGTGCTCGCTCACCTTGATGGAGGAGACAATATCGTTGAGGAAGGTCTCGGGGGGCACAAAGTAGACCACGCCCACGATACGGGCCCCCTGGTTGCCGCCGAAGTAGATGGGGGCCGCCACCATAATGGACAGCTCGCCGGTAATTTTGCTGATCAGCGGCTCGGAGACGTACACATTCCCTGCCAGGGCCTGCTTCACATACTCACGGTCGGAGTAATCCTTTCCGTCAAATACACTTATGCCGGTGATGTCGATGACGTTGCCCCGCTGAAATCCGTGCATGCGGACCCGCTCGTCAATGATGGCCCGCTTTTCCTCCGCGGGTACCTCATTGTCGGACAGCTGGGGGATACAGCCTGTGTCCATGGCTACGTTCTTATAGGCGGTCAGCTCCTGCTCGATCCGCTCCGCCGCCAGTACGGCGGTCTGGCTCATCATTTCGTCCACTGTTGCGATGGTACTTCTATAATTCAGCGTAATGCTGGAGGTTCCCACCAGGACCAGGGCAATCAGGACGGTTGCCATCAGGCAAACAGTGATTTTTTTCCGAATACTCCTCATTTCATAGCACCTCAATTTTTTAATAACTGAACTGCGCTGTCTGGCTGATTCTGCCGTCCTCTATTATAGGAGCGGAAGCGCCCCTTTGTCAATGGCTTCCCACCTCTTTGGTGCACTTTGCAGAGGCGGACACATCCTTTTTTGCGGGCGGAGCAAGGCCGCCCTTACAGAACACAATGCAGCATGGACGCTCCCCCGTTTACCGGCTTACCGGTAGGAGTCGGCCAGCTCCTTAAATCTGGGCAGGGCCCGGCGGATCACGTCGGTCTGGACGCAGTAGGAGATACGCACATGGCCGGGCGCGCCGAAGCCGGTGCCGGGGGCAATGAGCAGGTCCAGCGCCTTGGCCCTCTCGCTGAAGGCCGCGTCGTCAGGCTCCAGGCTGCGGGGGAAGAGGTAGAAAGCCCCGTCCGGCTCCACCACGTGGTAGCCCATCTCCCGCAGGGCGGAGACAAACAGTCTGGCGTTCTCCTCGTAAATTTTGATGTCGGCGGTCATATCGCAACACAGGGAGGTGACCTGCTGGAACAGGCTGGGGGCGTTCACATAGCCCAGGGAGCGGCCCGCTCCGGCCACTGCGGCGTAGACATCGTCCCCCTCCGCCGCCTCGCCGGGGACAAACACGTAGCCGATGCGCTCCCCCGGCAGGGACAGGGATTTGGAGAAGGAGTAGCACACGATGGTGTCCCGGTAGATGTGGGGGACCCAGGGGACCTCCACTCCGGCGTAGACGATCTCCCGGTAGGGCTCGTCGGAGATGAGGTAGATGGGGTGGCCGTACTCCCTGCTCTTTTGGGTGAGGATGGCGGCCAGCCGCTCCAGAGTGGCCCGGGAGTACACCACGCCGGACGGGTTGTTGGGGCTGTTGACCAGAACGCCCTTGGTGCGGGGGGTGACTGCCTTCTCAAAGGCGTCAAAGTCGATCTGAAAGGCCTCGATCTCCGGGGGAATGAGCACCATTCTGGCCCCCGCCCCCTCGATAAACACCTTATACTCCGGGAAGTAGGGGGCAAAGACGATAAACTCGTCCCCGGGGCAGGTCAGGCCGTTGAAGACGCAGCACAGGGAGGCGGCCGCCCCCACAGTGAGGTAGAGCCGGTCGGGGGTGCAGCCGGCGTTGAAGCGGCGGTTGAGGGAGGCGGCAAACCGCTCCCGGGCGTCGGCGGCGCCCTGGGCGCTGGTGTAGGCGTGGATAAGGTCGGGCTGCTCCCGCAGCAGGCGGGCGGCCGTCTCATTGACGGCGGCAGGGGCCGGGACGCTGGGGTTGCCGATGGAGAAATCAAAGACATTCTCCGCCCCCACCTGGGCGGCCCGGGCCTTGCCGTATTCAAACAGCTCCCGGATCACGGACCGGGCGGTGCCCAGTCCCTTCATACGTTCAGAAACCATGTTAAAACCTCCTGAATCAAGCTTGTTTCATTATAGCACAGCGGTTTACCGGAGTAAAGCGGAAAATTACGCCGGAGTGGAAAACCCGAAAAATTGCTAATAACTGCCAATTACCGGGAAGTTGACGAAGAAAAGTTTAACAAAGGTGACAAATTTGGAAATTTCTGACCTTTACAAGGGGGATGCTTGGCGCTATAATCGATTCAAATAAGGGTGGTATCTTCGGAAAAGGGGGCGGCAGCGTGCAGATCCTGACAGGCAAGGCGATTATGGAACAGATCGTTGCCGGGCGGCTTTGCTTCTACCGCCGTCCCGCGCCCCAGGTTCAGCTCTACACCCAGGGCGACTGGCGGCAGGAGGTCAACCGCTTCCACCGGGCCCAGCAGATGGCCATTCTGGAGCTGACCACCCTCTACCATCGGGCCCTCAATCAGGTGGGCGAGGGGGTGGCCTCCATCTTCCTCATTCATGGGATGCTGCTGGAGGACCACGACTATGTGGAGACGGTCCGGGGCCTTATCAACGGCCAGGGGGCCACGGCGGAGTACGCCGTTCAGATGGCGGAGGTCAGCTTTGCCGCCGCCTTCTCCGCCATGGACAGCCCCTACATGCAGGCCCGGGCGGTGGATATCCGGGATATCTCCCAGCGGGTGCTCCGGGCGCTGATGGGGGGGCGGCAGCTCCTGCTGATGGACGAGCCCGCCATTCTGGTGGCCGACGAGTACCTGCCCAGCGAGGTGATGGACTTCGACCAGCGCCGCCTGCTGGGTCTTATCACCCGGAAGGGCAGCCTGGACAGCCACACCGCCATGCTGGTGCGGGCCTACCACATCCCCGCCATTGTGGAGGTGAATGTGCCCCCCAGAGCTGAGGGGCACCTGGCCCTGATGGACGGCTACACCGGCAGCGTGTACATAGACCCGAAGCGGGAACAGCTGGAGCAGCTGAGGGAGCAGTATCAGGCCAATGGACGTCCCGACCAGCGTGCCCTCAGCGTTACATAGAATATGAACCGAAATACCGCCGTAATTGCAAACGCGGGAGCGCAGAATTGCCTGCCTCCCGCGTTTGTTCCCTTTTCCAGGTTTCTCCGCCTTGCCGCCAGTACAGCGGCTGATTTTTTGCCCAAGACCGCTCCCCTCCACAGGCTGGCACAGTACAAAACCGCCGTCCTTTGGAGGTCTAACCTCTGGAGGGGCGGCGGTATGATACTAATTTTGATAACTTATCAAGCTGCAAAATTCATATTTTGGGGGATACATTTTAGCTCTCCAAGATTTCTATGCTGAGATAGGCCGGTACAGCCGGGGTTCCTCCTCTCCCCGGAGGATACGCAGCGCCCCCAGAGCCAGGGCTTCCATCTCGTTCTCCCCTGGAAGG
>OFFP01001284.1_pt1 | contig 17756 bp, 10 predicted proteins | sample 1521431 | NCBI WGS metagenome assembly OFFP01 (sample SAMEA3504104, study PRJEB24116) | mouse gut metagenome | biome: mouse gut; feature: mouse-associated habitat; material: faeces | place: Denmark | collected 2011
CGCGGAGAATATAAGGCGCTTTTTGGATTCCGGGATGTGCAGCGACCGAAATGATTTTCACAGATACATTTTAGATAATATTTCCTACCGTTTGGATGAAGATGTCACAGAGCTTTCGCTTCGTGACGAGGCCTGTATGGAAGCTTGCCTGCTTGAAAAGGTGAAACGAGGGCTGGAAAAGCAGGAGCATGCGCTGGGAGACAGGAAGCGTATGAATGAATTTATGCGGATCGCGATACTCAGCGCAGTCGATCATGCATGGGTGGAACAGGTCGACTATCTGCAGCAATTGCAGTCTGCGGTATCCGGCAGAGCCATGGCACAGAGGAATGTGCTGTTTGAATATCAAAACGACGGATTTGATTCTTTCAGCAAAATGGAAAGGACCGTGAAAGAAAATGCTATGAGAAATATATTGTTAAGTGATGTCTATGTAGACAAAGCGAATAAACTTCACATATTGTTTCCGTAAAAGCAGGGAAGGCGGGGGAATCTTGAACATTCATATTACAAATATTTACGGGCAGAGCTTTACGAGTACGGCATTAAAGGCACAAAACAGGGCGGCTGAAACTGCGAGAACAATGGGCTGCAAAGAGCTGGGAATCTATTCTTACGACATGGATTCTGACTCGCCGGAAGCATTGCATTCGCGCATCGATGGAATCATAGCTTCCGTAGGGTACGGAGATGTTGTTATTTTTCAATATCCGGCATGGAACAGTACCGGATTTGATGAGGCCTTTGTGCACCGGCTGAAGCAATATAAAGGATTGAAGCTGATCATTTTTGCCCACGATATTCCTTCCTTAATGTTTGAAAATAATCGTTATCTTTTAAGCAGGCAGATCGCGATCCTGAATCAGGCAGAATCAGTGATACTTCCCTCACAGGGGATGGCAGACTTTCTGGCATCGCAGGGAATGACAGTGAAAAAAACAGTCATACAAAAAATGTGGGATTTCCCGGTACCTGTTGACAGTACGATCACACCTGAATTTAGAAAAGTGATCCATTTTGCAGGAGATCCGGAATCATGGAAATTTGGATTTGTGAAAGAATGGAAATATGATCAGGTAGAATTGAGAGTGACAGCTCAGAAGGGAGACTGGGCAGAGGGGAAGAATATCAGCTTCCTCGGCTGGTTCAACGATGATATTTTTCTGGCAGACGCGCTCAGAAAGGGCGGAGGATTCGGACTTGTATGGACGGATCATGATTATTGGAGCGAGTATATGGCGCTGAATGCGAACTACAAGATCAGTGCATACCTGGCGGCAGGGCTTCCTGTGATCGTAAACAATAGAATTGCGGAAAAGGAAACTATCATCCGTAAAAATCTGGGAATGGCCGTTGACTCTTTAGATGAGGCTGTGAGTAGGGTGGAGGACATGAGTAAAGCGCAATATCATAAAATGACCGGCGATGTGGCATTGTTTTCTAATTTGATCCGGGAAAATTATTTTACAAAAAGGCTGCTGGCAGATGCAATATTTGAACTGCTGTGTGGCTGAGACAAACAAAGAGACGAAGGTTGCAGTTCGCGGCCGTGAATGGTAACAAACGAAGGGATGAGGAGCGTGCGGTATGATTTACAATTTTAACCAAGGGATCGGGTGGGCCAGCAGCGGAGTAGAATATGCGCAGGTATACAGGGCGAAGATCCTGCGCAGAATTGGAAAAGAAGCAAAATTTATATTTACAAATATGTTTCCGGAAGAAAATATAGAACACCTGACTGAAAATATCGGTTTTTTAGATTCTGAAATCATCTGGCTTTATACTTTTTTTACTGATTGTAAGATTTCACCGGTAACTTATACTCTGGAACAATTGGAACAAACATTTGAGCATAAAAAATATCATGCTTCAAGAGAAAAAAATGTAGTGACGTATATGTTCCCGGGAATCAATTGCTATTATAAAGCTTATACGGTAAATGACGCAGAGGACCGTGTCCATAGAGTGGAGATGATTTCGAACGGCTGTCTGATCCGAAAAGATTATTATACATATTGCAGGAGTTATTCCGAATATTATGCCCCGCTTGATCACAAGGGACATCTGTATCTGCGCAGATTTTTTAATGAAGACGGAGGGACAGCGTATGAAGAGATCATAGACGGCGATGCGGTGATGTATCAGTTTCAGGATCGATGCCTTTATTCAAAGGGGGAACTGATCGGCTATATGCTGTCATGTTTAAATCTTACAAAGCGGGATGTTGTGATCATTGACAGATCCATCGAATCAGGCAGGGCCGTTGTACAAAATGCCGCTCCCGCGCGGCTGGGGGTCGTGATTCATGCAGATCATTTTAATGAGAGGAATACGGATGAACATCATGTCCGCTGGAATAACTATTATGAATATATGTTTTCTCAAAACAAACGCGTAAAGTTTTATGTTACCTCTACGGATGTGCAGAACCGTTTGCTGAAAAAGCAATTTAAAGAGTATAAAGGGGTAAGCCCCAGGATCGTGACGATTCCGGTGGGAAGCCTGGAGGAACTTAAGATCCCGGCACGAGCAAGACGCCGGCATTCCCTGGTCACCGCATCACGTCTTTCCGGAGAAAAGCATGCGGACTGGCTTATCAAGGCAGTTGCGGCAGCCAGAGAGAGGATACCGGATGTTTCACTGGACATTTATGGAAAGGGGCCTGAGGAGGCCCGGCTGAAGGAATTGATTCAAAAACTGAACTGCGGCGATTATGTGCGCCTATGCGGCCAGAAAAAAATGGATGAGGTATATAAAGAATACGAGGCGTACCTGTCAGGATCTACGAGTGAGGGATTCGGCCTGTCTCTGATGGAGGCGGCAGGATCAGGACTTCCGATCATAGGCTTTGATGTGCGCTATGGAAACCCTAATTTTATAGACGAGGGAAAAAATGGCTATCTGATTTCCGTCCGTGATGAAATGAAGGAAGAAGAACGGATCCAAAGATTGACAGAGTGTGTCATACGGTTATTTACGAAGGCAGATATGGAGAAGTTCCATCAACACTCCTATGAAAAAGCCAGGCCTTATCTTACAGAACAAGTGGAAAAAAAGTGGCAGGAAGTCTTAAAGTAAATGCCGCAGCGGTATAAGAAACATTTACGGAGGGAAGAGGTACGAGGAGGAGGAGCATGGTATATAATTTCAACTTGGGAATCGGATGGGCCAGCAGCGGTGTGGAGTACGCGCAAGCTTACCGCGCAAAGATTTTGCGGGAGGCAGGCCAAGAGGCAAAATTCATATTTACGGATATGTTTCCGAAGGATAATATTCAGCATATGACAGAGAATATAGGATTTTTGGATTCGGAGATCATCTGGCTTTATACTTTTTTTACAGACTGCAAAACATCGCCGGTGACTTATACGCTGCGGGATCTGGAAAAAAAATTCGGAAATCGGAGGTTTACCTGCCTCAGGCAGGGCGCTTCAGTGAAATACACATTTCCGGGGACGAATGAATACTATATGGTGTATCTGGTAAACGGAAAAGAGAATCGGGTGCACAGGGCAGAGATTGTATCAAACGGGCGTCTGATCCGGAAAGATTATTATACATACTGCAGGATCTATTCGGAGTATTACGCACCATTTGATAAAAAAGCACATCTTTACCAACGAAGATTTTTTAATGAGAATGGAACGGTGGCGTATGAAGAGATCATAGATAATGAGGCTGTCATGTATCAGTTTCCAGACCGGCTGATCTGTTCGAAAGAGGGGCTTGTGGGGTATATGGTCTCAAAACTCAATCTGACGCGGCGGGACACCGTTATCATAGACAGAAATAAGGAGATTGGACAGGCGGTCATGCAGAATGCGTCTCCGGCCCGGATCGGCATCGTGATCCATGCAGACCATTTTAACGAAGCAAGTACGGATGAGGAGCATATCCTTTGGAACAACTTTTATGAATATGCATTTTCCCAGCATAAACATGTGAAATTTTATGTTACTTCCACAGATGCACAAAATAAACTTTTGAAAAAGCAGTTTAAAAAGTATATGGGGATCAGCCCCAGGATCGTGACGGTCCCGGCAGGAGGTCTGGATGAATTGAAGAAACCAGAGAAAAGAAGAAAGCATGCAATGATCACGGCGTCCAGACTTGCTGACGAAAAGCATGTAGACTGGCTGATCGAAGCAGCAGCGGCGGCCAGAAAGTATATACCGGATGTTTCGCTGGATATTTACGGGAAGGGAAAAGAAGAGGGAACATTGCAGGAATTGATTCAAAAGCTGCAATGCGGAGACTATGTACGGCTTTGCGGACAGCAAGATCTGGATGAGGTATATAAGGAGTATGAAGTATACTTATCTGGCTCGACCAGCGAGGGATTCGGACTCACTTTGATGGAAGCGGTCGGCTCTGGTCTGCCCATCATAGGATTTGATGTACGTTATGGAAACCAGAATTTTATAGACGACGGGAAAAACGGCTGTCTGATCGCAGTGCATGATAAGATGGGGCGAAAGGAACGGATACAGAAGCTGACGGAATGCATCGTCCGGCTGTTCAGAGAAGCGGATATGGAAAAATTTCATGAGCACTCTTATGAAAAGGCGAAGATGTATCTTACAAAAGAAGTGGAAAAGGGATGGAAGAATATATTGAAGTGAAATAGAGAAGGGGGAAAGGGGACTGCTTATGAAAGTTCATATTACAAATATTTATGGGCTTGGCAAAACGGAAACAAAGACTCAAAATGATGTGGTCCATATCGCAAATAGAGACTTGCAGTATGGGGAATTGGGAATATATTGCTATGCGGTAGAATCTGATACAGCTGAAATGTTACGGACACGGATAGAGGGGATCATTGCATCTGTGGGCAGCAATGACGTGGCAGTGCTGCAGACTCCCACGTGGAATAATATTGTATTTGAAGAAAAATTAATGGACAGGCTGAATGTGCGTGTGGGGGCAAAAAAAATCGTTTTTATTCATGATGTCATACCGCTGATGTATCCCAATTGGGTGATACCGCTCAGCCGATATATAGACTTGTATAATCGGGCAGATGTGCTTATCGCTCCATCACAGGCCATGGTTGATTTTTTGCGTGCGCATGGCCTGACTGTCAAAAAAGTGGTCGTCCAGAGAATGTGGGATCATGTTTTGTCTGTTGAGCCTGCAAGAAAACCCCGATTTAAGAAGGTGATCAACTTTGCGGCAAACCCGGATAGGAACCCCAGATATGCATTTGCCAGAGAATGGAAGTATGACCATATCCAACTGGCGGTCAGTACGGAGGATGGGGAGTGGGCTAAAGGCAGGAATGTGCGTTTTCTGGAATGGTTTCATAATGATGATTTATTAGCGGATGCCCTCAGAAACAGCGGTGGTTTTGGCTTGCTGTGGTCAGAGGACCCTAATTGGCGCGAGTATATGAAAAAGAACGCTTCTTATAAGCTCAGCACTTATCTGGCTTCGGGGCTCCCGGTTATTGTGCCTTCCGGGATAGCGGAAGAAAAAACTGTGATTCAAAAAAAACTGGGAATTGCCGTAGATTCACTGGAGGAAGCAGTGGAGCGGATCGAGCATATGAATGAGGAAGAGTATAACGGCATGGCGGAAAGTGCGGAAGCATTTGCCTGTGTGCTGCGTGAAGGATATTTTACGAAAAAAGCGTTGACAGATGCAGTGTTCAAACTGCTTTATGAGTGACCGCTATTATGGGGAGTTATGATCTGATACGGAAAGACGGGTTTTTTATGGAGGTGTAAAAGGAAATGGAGAAAGGGAAAAAGACAAAAGAAAAGACAGATTCCAATACAACTGTGAAACTGGATGATGCGATATTACTTTTAGACAATTATGATCAGGACAGCAGGAATTTACATCTGTCATTCAAAGCGGCAGGGTTTGAATATCCGGCCGTGGTGATCGAGGACGACGGTTTTTTGCCGGATGACGTGACGGCTGTGTATCATTTTTTCCTTGGTGATTTTAAGGCTGTGTTAGGAGACGCGGCGCGGCCAAAGTATTTTAATGAGATCAGGGTGCCGGATTATTGGGAGATCAGCGGTACGAATACAAGCGGTAAGGTGCAGGATCTGGATAAGGAGAGGGGCAGGATCTTCTATGCAGAGCCGAAGCATAAACGTATGGTAAGAGTGGTGGACTGGTACGATGAGCGTGGAGTCGTCCGTTCCAGCGATCATTACAACCGCTATGGGGCGATCTACGGACGGACGATCTTTAACGCGAAGGGGCAGAAGGTGAATAAATCGTATTTTTCGGCAGACGGTCGGGAAGTCATAGTGGAGAATTTTGTGACCGGCGATATCATTTTAAATGAGGAGAATGAGGTGCGGATTTTTCACAACAAGACGGAGTTTGTGCTGTACTTCTTTGCGCGCGCGGGATTTAAACAGAACCGGATTTTCTATAATTCTTTGTCCACACCGTATTTTGTGTCGAATCGGCTGAAGTCCCAGGAAAAGCGGGATGTATTATTTTGGCAGGAGCCGAAGCGGGATGACATCCCAGGAAATATGCAGTCTATTTTTAAGGGGGAGGCCGGACGCACGGCTATGGTCATCGTGCAAAAGAAGAAATCCTACGATAAGCTGATCGAACTTGGGGCAAAGAAAAGTATGATTCATAAATTGGGGTTTGTTTATCCGTTTGCAAAGGGAAATATGCACCGGCCGGAGGCTCTGATCTGTACGAACTCCGATCATATTGAGCATTGTGAGGACCTGATCAAAGCATTGCCGCAGATGCATTTTCATATTGCGGCGCTCACGGAGATGTCTCTCAAACTTACAAGGATGGGGAGGTATGCCAATGTGAGCCTCTATCCAGGAGTCAGGACAGCGATCTTGAATGAACTGTTTGAACATTGTGATTATTATTTTGATATCAATCATGAATCGGAGATCGTTTCAGCAGTTTACAGGGCCTTTTTACATAATCATATGATTTTTGCATTTCAGGAAACAATGCATCAGGCAGATTACACGGCAGAAGAATATGTCTATCCGGCAAATGAGTGGGAGCGGATGCGTATGGATGCGGAAGCGGCCATGTCAGATATCAAGGCGCTGAAAAAGATGCTGCAGAAACAAAGGAAATCGGCGCTGTCGGAGACGGTAAAAAGTTATCAGAATTTGGGGGAAGTGTAAAAGGCGGGGGAACAAAAAGTGTCAATCTATTTATTGGGCCGGGATATTGAACGTGCCATAGACTGTGCAGACCGTATACGGATATATAAGGAGCAGACTTCCGGAGAAACGTCTGTTCCGATCAAATATATATTTACGGAAATACCGGAGCATAAGAAAATTGATCATTATACGAAAGCCGGGATAGATGCCGGGCAGTTAGTGAGTATGTATCAGTATCTTACGGATAACGATTCACTGAAGCTGTCAATAAAAACAGAGAAAAAGCTGGAAGAACTGAAAGAAAGTTTACATTATACAGGGATCATTCATCTTGAATCAGAAATCCGGCTGGTAAAGGGCGGCTATGTCATCGCTGTGATCTTGCTGGATGAGAGGGATCGGGATCATCTTTGGGGAATCTGCTATTATAGCTATACAAAGCTGCTTCGTATGGAGGTTTATACAGACAGGATCATTTTTAGTAATTCGTATATAACTGCAGCGTCAGAAAATGGATTGTATGCGAAACTGGCAAGGCGTACATTTTATAACCGTGACGGCTCCGCGGCGTATGATCAGGTATTTGAGGGGGAAGAAGAGAAGTTCCTGTTTCCGGACGGCAGAGTTTTTATGAGAATGCAGGTTGTGGAAGAATTTATAAAGGTGTTGGATCTGTCAGAAGAGGATGTTGTTATATTGGACGATTCCGTACCGAGTGAGTTCATGCAGGCTGTTTTTACGTTCGGAAAGGCGGCGCAGTTTGCCGCGTTGGCTCATATCGGCCATCATTCTTCAAGAGAGAAAAAAAGTGAAAGTAGATTTTGGAATGGATATTATTATGATTGGTTTCCATATGCCGAGATGCTTGATACCATGGTGGTATCAACGGAAGAGCAAAAGAAGCTCCTGCTGGAAGAACTGGAAGAGTATCACTGTCATGTCCCGGCTATTAGAGTGGCGCCGATATCCGGCAAATTCGATTCTGCTGCTTTATATGAATTTTATAATGGAGATTTTGTTTTGCGGTGGAATTATAAAGGATCGGCAGATGGGTTTTGGATATATGATGAGCTTGGAATGCGGATATATGAAACAAACGATGTGAACCGGCATCATTTCATGATAAAGAGTCTCCGGAAAGAAAGTGGATTTTTTATAAAGGCATTTGTCAACACGATAAAAGGAAAGATGGCGGCAGCGGAGTCGGAACAGATCTATTTTTCCGGTGAGAAATTTGTAAATATTTTGGATATGCAGGAGACTCTGGAATATATGAAGGACAGACAGACTTCGGCTGCACGTTTTGGAGATGGGGAAATTAATCTGATGACCGGACATTCTATTCCCTATCAGGATTACGATGAAGAGCTGGCGAAAAAACTGAAACAGATTATCAGCAATCCCGATCATGACAATTTGTTAGTATGCCTGCCGGATATTTTTGAAAGAAGGGAACGCTATCATGCGGAATGCAGTTCCTTTTGGGAGAGGCATCTGGAACAGTATCGAGATTTTTATGCAGAAGTTATTTTGGGTGGAAAATGTTATGGGAGTGCATTTCTTTCACGGCCTTATATGGATCTGGCAGATAAATCTATCTCTGGAAAGCATTTTCAAAATCTGAAAACATTTTTTGCAGATAAAAATATTTTGATCGTAGAAGGATTCTATTCACGGTCTGGTGTGGGGAATGATTTGTTCCAAGGTGCAAACTCGGTAAAGCGGATTATTTGTCCGTCTCATAATGCATACAGTAAATATGGGATGATCTTAGATACGATCAGGCAGCAAGGAAAGGATAAATTAATTTTGCTCATGCTGGGGCCGACAGCAAAGGTTTTGGCCTGTGATCTGGCTTACGAGGGTTATTGGGCATTAGATATCGGGCATATTGATTCTGAATATGAGTGGTATAAAATGGGAGCAATGCACAAAGTGAAATTTAAAAATAAACATGCGGCGGAATTTAATTTTGATGAGAATATTGAATTAGAAAATGATGACATATATGCAAAGGAAATTGTGGCAATGCTGGCGGACCAACAGTAACTGTATAGGAACACCTTGAGGAGATTTTGTAATGATTTTTTTTTTCAGATAAGTATACTGAAAATATAGAGAAACTGCGGGAGACACAAAAAAGCCTGGGAGCAGAGAAAAAGGTTGTGGTTTTTGAAGACGATGGTTTTTTACCAGGCGATATTTCGTCTCCTTATGAATATTATATTTTAAGCCAAAATCATGAGCGGCATGAGGAAAACGCATTGATTTTTGATTCTCTGGATATTCCAGACTACTGGGAAACGCGGCAAAACGGTGCTGCCATTGGTATGTATTATATGGGATACGAGCGGGCGTTTGTTTATTTTCGTGAGCAGACCTCAGGGCAGAAGATGGATTTTGCAGAAAATGTGGGAAAACGAATTGTGCAGCGTGTGGAATGGTGCATGGAAAACGGCTGGATATATAAGGTCGATTTCTACAACAAATACGGCTTAAAGTATGCAAGTGAATTTCGTGATAAAAGAGGAACAGTGGAATCGAAAGTGTTTTATTCTGACGGGAATCAGGAAGTGATCATAGAATATCCCGGAAATGATGTGGTTGCTTTATTGGAGAATGGAACTGTAAAGGCGTTCTTTAATTCCCGCGCTGAATTTTTAGAGCATTATATGATGAAAGCGGCGGCAGAAGAGAAGAGGGTATTCTTTGTGCAGGATGATAAGATGCTGGAGTCTTTAAGCGTAAGGCCGGATGGAATACAGACATGGGAGTATACATTGTTTCCGAACGAGGATCTGCTGAATAAATATATCAATATGGGCGGAAAGAATGGTATTCGGTTTTATGCGGTCCCAGAGCATTATCCGGAGAATAAAGCAAGGGGTGAAGCACTGATTCTGACAAATTCTGACCAGATTGAGAAGCTGGAAGAATTGACGAAGGAATTGCCGGACATTGTATTCCACATTGCGGCGGACACATTGGTATCAGATAAGTTAAAAAGGATAGGAGAACAAGAGAATGTGAACATTTATTCATGTGTGAACCAGGAGACTTTAGAGAAGCTGTGGGATACATGTGACTTCTATCTGGATATCAACCATTGGAGGGAAATCCGTGATGCAGTAAATGTGGCACATCAAAAGAATCTGCTGCTCATGGGATTTGAGAATACCGTGCATCATAAAGAATTATTCGTAGAAGGATGTATTTATCAGGCAAAAAAATATAAGCAAATGGTTCTGGTAATTAAATATATATTAAAAAGTTCAGAGCTGATGCAGAAATTATTATTGGTCCAGCAAAGAAAAAAGAAAGAAATCTGGAGATCACTTCTGGAGCAGGGAATGCAGAAATAAAAAACAAAAGGGGACAGGTATGAATATATATATCACGAAAATAAATGGACTATCTCTGCGAAACACATTTCAATATATACAGAATATGACAGTAGACATTGCGCATCAAATAGGGTGCAGGGAAATGGGGATCTATCGCTATAACGGTAATCAGGAAAGTTCTGAAAGTCTTAATAGCAGAATTGACGGCATCATTTCTGGAATTAACCAGGGAGACATTGTCATCTGCCAGCTGCCTACAGGAAACGGTTTGAAATTTGAACGTGAATTGATCAGCCATTTAAGGGCATACCGCAGCCGGATCGCAATTTTTATCCATAACTTTGAGACGCTCCTTCATGAGAAAAATAACTATACAATATGTGAAATGATAAATTTATATAATCAGGCTGAAATATTGATTGTCAATTCTTTTGCTATGCGGCAATTTTTACTTGATAAGGGGATCCGGGAAAATATAAAATTTATAATTCAAGAAATGTGGGATTATACGGTCAGCAACATTTTTATGAATACACCGGCATTTAAGAAGGAGATTCATTTTATATACAATAAAATCTATGAGGAAATGAATAAATGGGAGTATGGGATTCCCCTGAAATTGTATACGCCTCTGAACAATACATGTCTGAATATCTCTAATGCGACAGATATGACTCCTGAGGAATTATTTTTAGAATTGTCAAAGGGAGGATTCGGCTTGATCTGGTATGCGGATGAATACGATCATATGAGCATAAAATATCATACGGAGTTTTGGCTCAGTATTTATCTGGCAGCAGGAATCCCTGTCATCGTCCCGGCAGGAATTTCAAATCAAACGTTAATAGAAGAGAACCATCTTGGACTGATTGTCGATTCTCTAAATGAGGCCGTTACAAAGATCGAAGCCATGGATGAATCGGAATACCAAGAATATCTTAGAAATATAGAACAGTTTGCACCTGCTCTGCGAAATGGTTATTACACCAAGAGATGTATAGTAGAATGCATACAAGCATTTTACAGAAAAGAAGCTTGCGGCGTATCTGTTCCATCTACGATCTATAGTCTGGATAACTGTACGTTTTCAACAACCGTGTTAAAGCGATCATATGATGGGAACATGGCATTCTCGTGGGATTTTAAAGGAAATGCAGACGGCTTTTTTATATATGATGAGTCGGGGACATTGATACATGAAACGAAAAATATACACAAGCATTATCATCTTATAACGGGATATGAAGAAAACAGCGGCTTTTTTATCAAAGCTTATGTTCATACATTAAAAGGCAGATTGATCATAGCAAAATCTGAATTGACCCATTTAGATGTAAGGCAGTATAAGAACCCAAAGGTTAGTTTGATCATTCCTGCATATAATGCAGAAGAATACATTACCAGAACGATCGACACAGCTTTGGCACAATCACTTACTGAGCTGGAGATTATCATCGTAGACGATGGGAGTACCGATTCTACGCCAACTATGATTGACTGGTATGCTGAGAAATACTCTAATGTATCAGTATTTCATCAGGAGAATGCCGGCGTTCCGTCTGCGCGCAACACTGGAATACGACATGCAAATGGCGGCTATATTGCTTTTATGGATAATGATGATATGCTTCATCCTGATATGATAGCACGGTTATATCATTCTGCGGTTACAAACGCTTGTGATATTGCAATGACTTCGATCTGCTCCATAACAAATCGTGGTTATGAACGGTATTTACAATATCCAATGGAAGAAAATAAAGCCATATCAATAGATGATTTTTTCCGTTTTTATTATATCAGCGGAAATGCCAATGGGGTAGTCGTCTGGAACAAGCTGTATCGTGCATCCCTTGTAAAAGAACATTTATTCCCTGTTCTTGTATATGATGATGAGGCCTGGACTCCATATATACTGTCTTATGCAGATAAAATTTGTTATCTGGATGATCTTTCCTATGAATATGACAGAATGATCCGCAGCAATACTCTTGTAAATAAATGGCATCATCAGCATCAACATGAAAAATTTATGTTTCTGAAAAAGACGATCATGTTTTATTTAGAAAACGGCAATCCGGATAAATTAGAATTATTAAAGGAGCTTGCAAAAAATAGATTAACCAGATGTAAAATCAGTTATGGGTATGAGGAATATGAAAAGTTATGGGAGGAGATAAATAAAATTTTTTGATTCTGGATCTGGGTTGGATGTTTTACCTTGTGCTCCCCTATAGCCATATGCTAGAATAAGAAAAAGTATATAAAAGGGCAGTGAGGTGATAAATTGTCAATCGCAGAATACAAAACAGAATGGAGAAAAATTCATGAAATTCATACATTTATCAGATCTCCACATTGGAAAGCGGGTGAATGAGTTTTCCATGCTGGAGGACCAGAAGTATATATTGGCGCAGATCCTGGAGCTTGTGGAGAAGGAGCAGGCTGACGGAGTGATCCTGGCGGGGGATCTGTATGACAAGCCGGTGCCCCCGGCGGAGGCAGTGCGGGTGCTGGATGCGTTTCTGACCCGGCTGGCAAAGATGGGGGTGCCGGTCTTTGCGGTCAGCGGGAACCATGACTCGGCGGAGCGGGTGGCATTTGGAGCACAGCTGTTTTCCAGCAGAGGAGTATATCTGTCTCCGGTATATGACGGGAAGGTGGAGTATATTTCTCTGGAGGATTCTTTTGGGGAGGTGCGGGTGTATCTTCTGCCATTTGTGAAGCCGGCTTCGGTGCGGCATGTCTTTGAGGAGGAGGAAATCGACAGCTACCAGGATGCGGTGCGCGCGGCTGTGGAGCATATGGAGATCGATCCATCTGTGAGAAATGTCCTGGCGGCCCATCAGTTTGTGACCGGGGCTGCCCGGTGCGAGTCGGAGGAGATTCTGGTAGGCGGGCTGGACAACGTGGACGCGGCAGTATTTGACGGATTTGACTATGTGGCTCTGGGGCATCTCCACAGTCCGCAGCATGTGGGAAGGGAGACGGTCCGCTATTGCGGGACACCTTTGAAATATTCCTTTTCTGAGGCGGAGCAGGAAAAGTCAGTGACGGTGGCGGAACTGAGAGAAAAGGGGAATGTGGAGATCCGGAAGATCCGGTTAAAACCCCTTCGGGATATGCGGCGGATCCGGGGGACTTATATGGAGGTGACGGACCGGTTCTTTTATCAGGATTCGAATCTGGAGGATTATGTGCAGATCACGCTGACGGATGAGGAGGATATACCGGACGGGCTGCAGAAGCTGCGGGTTATCTATCCGAACCTCATGCGGCTGGAATATGACAACAGGCGGACCCGGGAGAGCGGGGAAGTGAACGGAGCTTGCAGAGTGGAGGAAAAGTCGGAGCTGGAACTGTTCGGGGAGTTTTATGAGCTGCAGAATAACCAGGCGATGAGTGAGAAGCAGGAGGCCTTTGTTCGGGAATTGATCCAGAGGGTACAGGAGAAGTGAGAAGCACACGGAACAAGAGCTGCGCTGCTAAAAATGTAACAACGCGGGAGTGTGCGAAGCGCACTTTTGTTCTCATTTATGGAAAAGGGGAAGAATATGAGACCACAAAAGCTGACTATCAGCGCTTTCGGACCTTATGCCGGAAAAACGGAGATTGATTTTTCCAGGCTGGGGGACCGGGGGCTTTTTCTGATTACGGGAGATACGGGGGCGGGGAAGACCACCATTTTTGACGCCATCACTTTTGCGCTGTACGGGGAGGCCAGCGGGAATGTTCGGGAGGCGGGGATGTTCCGGAGCAAATATGCCGGGGAGGAGGTTCCGACCTTCGTGGAGCTGGAATTTGTTTATCGGGAAAAAAGGTATCGGATCAGACGAAATCCGGAATACCTCCGGCCCAAGGGACGGGGGACCGGGTATACGATGCAGAAAGCGGACGCGGAGCTTTCTTTTTTTGACGGCAGACAGCCGGTGACACGGATGCGGGAGGCGACCCGGGCTGTGGAGGAAGTGATCGGTCTGGATTACCGGCAGTTTACCCAGATCGCCATGATCGCACAGGGGGATTTTCAGAAGCTTCTGCTGGCGGGAACCCAGGAGCGGGGGGAAATCTTCCGGCAGATCTTTCATACCGGACTGTACCAGGAGGTGCAGAACCGGCTGCGTGACGCGGCAAAGGAACGGTGGAAGGAATATGACGAGATCCGAAGGAGTATCAGCCAGTATCTGTCGGGGGCGGCCTGCGAGGACAGTCCGGAGATCAGTCTGGAGCTGGAAAGCCTGCGGAAAGTAAAGTTTGAAGGCAGGGTAGGGAGAGGACTGGAGATTCTTCAGGAGCTTTTGGAGCAGGACGGGGCGGCATTGGAGCAGATGGACGGGCAGTTGTCCGGCCTGGAGGAGAAGATCCAGCAGGAGGACCAGCTTTTGGGAAAGGCGGAACATTTCCGGCAGATGGCGGTACTTCTGGAGGAAAAACGGGCAGCCCTGGAGGAGAAACGGGAGGCATTGGAACAGGCCGGAGAGATTCGGGAGAAGGCCCTGAAGTCGGGGGCCAAGGAAGAGGAACTGGCAGTCTTGATCCGGCAGGCAGAGGAGAACCTGAAAAGATACCATGCTATGGAAATATTGCAGGAAGAAATGGAACTGCAGGCAGTACGGATTGCCGGGGAGCGGGAGAAACGGGAAAAGGCTTTGCTGTGTGCCGGAGATCTGAAGCTGGAGATCGGGGAAAAGAAGAAGGAGCAGGAAACGCTGGAAACTGCAGGAGAGGAACGGGAACGTCTGCTGCACAGGAAGGAAGGACTGGAAAAACAGCGGCAAGGACTCTGGCTGCAGGGAGAATTGTATCTGGAGATGCAGGTGGAGCAAGAAAGCTGTGAGGCTGAGAAGGAAGCGGCAGCGGCGCAGGAAAAGGATCTGGCAGGAGAGCTGGAAGCAGCCGGGCAGCAGGCGGAGGCTTTGCGGGACCGGGATGCTCTGCTGGTCGGACTGACCGGGAGACGGGAAGGACTGGAGAAGGAGAAGGCGGAGCTGGAAGCGTGCCGTATGGAGTGGGATGAGGTACGGGGACAGAAGGTGAAAGCTGAGGGAATGCTGGCCGGGCTGACGGAGCAGGAGCGGACATGGAAGGAAATGCTGTCGAAGCTGCAAGAAGAGATGCGGCCTCTGAAAAATGCGGAGCGTGAGGAGGTGGAGTACCGGCATGGGGCCAAGCTGCAGAAGCAGGTTCTGGAGGATTTCCTGGGGCACGAAAAGCGTTTGAAGGGGTATGAGAAGAAATGGAAGAAACAGCAGGACGACTATACGGCGGCTTCGAAGGAATGGGAGAGGCTGCGGAATGTGTATTATGGTCTGGAACAGAGGTTTTTTGATGCCCAGGCGGGAATGCTGGCGGAACATTTGAAGGAGGGGGAGAAGTGTCCGGTATGCGGGGCGCGGCACCATCCGGAGCCGGCGGTGCTGGCAGGGGAGGCGCCGGAGAAAGGGGCGCTGGACGAGAAAAAGCGGGAGCTGTCGGAAGCGGAGCGGAAGGTGGAGAAGATCAGCGGGGAGATCCGGCATCTTTCGGAGCAGGTGGAAGAAGAGGAAGGGGAACTGCGAAGGATCGGGAAGGAAGCGGCGGGAGTTTCTGCAATGGAGCAGGAGGCGCAGCGGACCGGAGCATTGACTGCCGGAGAGCTGGCTGAGATGAAACGAACGTTGGAGATGCATTTGAAAGAGCTGCAGAAGGAGCAGGAGAGGGCAAGAGAGAAAAAAGAGCGGTATGATGCCGAAATGCAGGAGGCTGAGGACCTGGAAGAACGTCTGTCGGCGCTTGGGGAGCAGATGAAAGACCTGCGGGCAGATGTGGATTCGCTTGCGGGCCGGAGTATGGCCCTGGGGCAGCAGCTGGATGTCAGGCTGAGCCGGATCGGAGAGGCACGTGCGGAGCTGGATGCAGGCAGGGAGAGCAGGGAAGTGAGTGCGGCAGCGGATGCATGTTCTGTATGTGCGGGGGAGAAGGAAGCGGCAGCAGATGCATGTTCTGTATGTACGGGTGAGAAGGAAGCGGCAGCGGATACATGTTCTGTATGTGCGGATGAGAAGGCAGCGGCAGTGGATGCATGTTCTGTATGTGCGGGGGAGAAAGCTGCAGTGTCGGATTCATGTGATGTATGTGCGGATGCGAAGGACGCAGATCGGGAAGCAGATTGCGTATGTATGGATGAGAAGGTTTTCGGAGCAGGGGCTGGCATGGATGAGAGACGGAAGGCTGCGCTGGAGTCCGCATCGTACTGGCTGAGGAAACAGATAGAAGCGTTTGCGTTCCGGGAGCAGCAGATCCGGATGGAACTGGAACTGCGCAGCCGGCTTTCGGAAAAGAGCAGGAAGCTGGAAAAGAAACTGGAAGCATGCCGGGAGAGGATCCGGGGACAGGAGAGCCGTCTGGAAATCCTGAAGTCCCGGCGCATGGAAAACCGGAAGCAGATGGAAGAGCTTCTTCTTGCACCGGGAATGCCCTGGGGGGACTCTTATGGTAATGCGGCAGAGCTGGGAGAGGAAGAACTGCTTCGGACGGTAACCGGCGGGACCCAGCTGCTGGATAAGGAACTGGAGGAACTGGACGGGGAGATTGCCGAAAACCACAGAAACAGAAAGCGCAAAAAATATCTGGAAGGATTGATTCCGAAGCTGGAAGAGGAAATGCGCCAGAAGGAGGAAACGGTTGTCCGGGCGGATCTTTTTTTGACACGGCTGGACGCGGAACGGAAGCATTTGGAGGAGCAAAAGGATGATCTGACGGAGATCATCGGGGAGCAGACGAGGGAGGAAATGGAAGGACAGGCCGGAGAGTTCCGGGAGAAGCTGCATTTTCTCCAGAAGGAAAGGGAAGAGGCGGAACAGAATTTCCGGAAGTGCAGGGAAGAACTGGCGGCGCTGCAGGCGGCGGTCCGGGAGCTGGAAGTGCAGATGCAGTCCGATGAACCTTTGCGGGAGGAGGAAATCCGGGAGAGAAAGCAGAAGCTGTCGGAGGAAAAAGCGCTGCTGTCCCGAAGGAGGGCGGAGCGGTATGCGGCAGGAAAAAAGAACCGGGATATCTATGAGGCGGTCAGTGACCGGCAGCAGACGATGATCGCTGTAGAGCAGGAATTTGTGTGGGTAAAGGCTTTGTCAGATACGGCCAACGGGACTTTGACCGGGAAGCGGAAGATCGAACTGGAAACCTATATCCAGATGACGTATTTTGACAGAATCCTGCGCCGGGCAAACCTGCGGCTGATGACCATGAGCAGCGGCCAGTATGAATTGAAACGACAGGAGGGCGGAGACGGCAAGCGGGAGAAGGCCGGGCTGTAACT
>OFFP01001289.1_pt1 | contig 17711 bp, 18 predicted proteins | sample 1521431 | NCBI WGS metagenome assembly OFFP01 (sample SAMEA3504104, study PRJEB24116) | mouse gut metagenome | biome: mouse gut; feature: mouse-associated habitat; material: faeces | place: Denmark | collected 2011
TGTCTGGAACTCTAAAACATTTTGCAGCCAACAATCAGGAGACAGCAAGGACAGAGTGTAATTGTGTTGTATCAGAGAGGGCTTTAAGAGAAATTTATTTAAAGGGTTTTCAAATTGCATTGGAAGAATCCAAGCCGCAGGCAATTATGAGTACTTATGGAGCGGTTAATGGGATTTGGACAGCCGGAAACTACGATCTTTTAACGACTGTGCTAAGAAAAGAATGGGGATATGACGGTCTCGTTATGACAGATTGGGAGGCGCAAATGAATGAAGAAGGAAGTCCTGCCAGTGATAAAAATACGACTGCTATGATACAAGCTCAGAATGATTTGTATATGGTAGTCAAGGATTCCCAGAATAACAGTAAGGGGGATAATACTATGGAGGGGATAAATACAGGAAAAATCCATAGAGGTGAGCTTGTGAGAAATGCGGCTAATATATGTCGGGTTTTAATGAGAAAATAAAAAAAGATATATTGAAGGAGAATGTTATGAAAATCATTGTCAAGGATATGCTGTATGATTTCTGGGGATATGCATTTTTATCGTACTTGCTCTTCGGCGACATTTCGACTCCTTTTTAATCGGATATTGAAAAACAAGGGATTCCGGCACATTGGATGTGGCTGGAATTCCTTGTTTGCTTTTGGAACTATGCAAGGTTTGTACAGGAATAGCAGATGCGGACCGTTAAAGTTTTGCCCGCATCCCATTTATGGTAAAGGCGGCATGGCACTGTTCAAATTTTTCTTTATATTTCGAATGTAATGAATAAATGTATCTACAGCCGGAAAAGTTTTAGCACCCTTTCTTCGGATCATTGTGATGGAAGCAGCATCCACTTCTTGGAGTACAAAGCTGACAAGCTCTTTATCCTGTCTGGCAATATCTTCGGATAAAAAACCTGCGGCAGCATTTTCACGAATATGCTGGAAAATCGTGAAAACCTGCGAAGTGTATTGAATCACATTGGGTTTACAGTTTTCTTTGTGGAACAAACGCTTTAAATATTTTGTCTGGCTGTAATGGTCCGACAGCATGACAAGAGGTGTTTGTCCAATCTGTTGGAGTGAATTGATCTGCTCGCGCGCCAGGGGATTGTCCTTGTTTACGCAAAACAGCAGGCGGCTGTGTCCTATCGTAACATATCGGTAATTCTCATCAGGCAGAGAGATGGACACGCACAGGGCAAAGTCCAGTTCTCCTGTATCGATCTTCTGATAGAGTGATTCCGTCGAATCTTCTGTTATTTCAAAAGTGATATCGGGGTGGGCGGCATGAAAGCCTTTCCTTAATCTGGGAAATGCCGTTCCCGCCCCCATTGGAGCCACGCCAATACGAAGAATCATTTTCTCTTCCGCGATGAGCTTTGCGTTTTTTTGCAGTTTGCTATAAGCGTGAAGCATATGCTCTGCTTCTCTTAGAAATTTGGCTCCCTGATCGGTCAGTGTAATGCTGTTTGGGCGGCGTTCAAACAATGCAAAGCCACATTCGGATTCCAGGTCCCGAATAGATGTGGATATCCCCGGCTGGGAAATAGACAGCTCCTTTGCTGCTTTTGTCAGATTCTGATATTTGCATACAGTAACGAAATATTGTAATTGTTGGAGTGTCATGAAGTGGGCCTCCTTATTTTTTGTACAAATTCTAGCATAAATTTATATTATGCACAATGGAATTTATGTATTTTACACATTATATTTCTTATGCTAAAGTATATTTACAGAGAAAATTTAACAAGGAGGTTGATAAAATCATGTCTGTTGAAGTACAAGCCCAGAGAATGCGGGAAATGATGGCAAAATTCATTGCCTGCACTGGCAAAAAGTTACCCGATGACATTACCGCCAAGCTCCGGGAACTGCGTGACAAGGAAGACAGTCCCCTGGCCAAAACCATCTACGATACCATGTTCCGTAATCAGGAACTGGCGGTAAAACTGGATCGTCCCTCTTGCCAGGATACCGGTGTACTCCAGTTTTGGGTGAAATGCGGCACTGGATTTCCCCTTATCAATGAGCTGGGAGCTCTGCTGAAAGAGGCTGTGGTACAGGCTACTTTTGATGCTCCGCTGCGCCATAATTCGGTGGAAACTTTCGATGAGTATAACACCGGAAAGAATGTGGGAAAGGGAACCCCCACAGTGTGGTGGGATATCATTCCTTATTCTGACCAATGCGAAATCTACACCTATATGGCAGGCGGGGGCTGTACACTTCCCGGTAACGCTATGGTTCTCATGCCTGGTGAAGGTTATGAGGGGGTGACCAGATTTGTGCTGGACCGTATGACATCTTACGGACTTAATGCCTGTCCGCCTTTATTGGTTGGTGTGGGTGTGGCCACCTCTGTGGAAACTGCCGCGCTGTTATCGAAAAAAGCCCTTATGCGTCCTGTTGGCTCCCATAATGATAATGAGCGGGCGGCAAAAATGGAAAAGCTGCTGGAGGATGGCATCAATGCTATCGGCCTGGGACCCCAGGGCATGGGCGGCAGATATTCCGTGCTGGGAGTTCATATCGAGAATACTGCCCGGCATCCCTCCGCTATCGGTGTGGCAGTAAATGTGGGATGCTGGAGCCACCGCAGGGGGCATATCATTTTTGACAAAGACCTGAGCTATAAAATTCTTTCCCACTCGGAGGTGACGCTGTAATGATAGAACATAAAGACGGTAAAACAATTCTGACCACTCCGATTTCAGCGGAGGATATTAGAGACATACACATTGGCGACATCGTTTACCTGACAGGCAGCCTGACTACCTGCCGGGATGTAGCCCACCGCCGTGTAGTGGAGGAAGGGAAATCGATTCCTGTGGATGTGCGGAATAACGCCATCCTCCATGCTGGTCCCATCATTCGTCCCCTGGGAGACGATAAGTTCGAGATGGTTTCCGTGGGGCCGACTACTTCAATGCGAATGGAAAAGTTCGAGTATGATTTTGTAAAAGCCACTGGTGTCAGGGTCATCATTGGCAAAGGGGGCATGCGTGAAAATACACAAAGGGCTTGTAAGGAACTGGGGGCTATCCACTGTGTGTTCCCGGCCGGTAATGCTGTAGTTGCGGCTGTTTCAGTAGAAGAGATTGTGCAGGCCCAGTGGCAGGATCTGGGAATGCCCGAAACGCTCTGGAACTGTCGTGTGAAAGAATTCGGGCCATTGATTGTTTCCATCGACAGTGAGGGCCGGAACTATTTCGAGGAAAAGAAAGTGGAATACAACAGGAAGAAGGATGAACAGGTGGAGCTGATTTCCAGACAGGTCGGCTTTATCAAATAAAACGAGGAGGTGTCGTATTTTGAAAAATGTAATTATCAACAAGCCCGAACCCGCCCCGGGCATACTGAAACGGGTTGACTTATTTGCTATTGCAATCGGCATGGTGGTTGGTTCTGGCATGGTCACTTTGATTGGGCCGGCTATGGCTTATACAGGCTACTCTGTATGGCTGGCTTATCTTGCGGCGATCATAATGGGATTTTTTATGGTTTTTCCATATATTATCCTTTCCGGTACGCTCCGCCTTGCCGGAGGGCCATATTCCATAGTTACAAATCTGGGTGGTATCAGTGCCGGGGGATTGATCTGTTATTCCAAACTGGTAATGCCGATTCTGAACAGCTCCTTTGCACTGGCTTTTGGTATGTACGCGCATGAGCTGCTTCCCATGTTTTCGGCTAAAACATTATCCATCGCCAGTGTCCTGATTCTTTTTGTATTAAATCTTATGGGGATGGATATTTTTGCAAAGGCAAGCAAGATCATGTCTGGAATTCTGCTGGTCACTATGGTGTTTTATGTCGTTTATGGGCTTACCCAGATTAAACAGCCCATCTTCGATTTTTCCGGTGATAAGATGTTTACCGGTGGGATTTTTGGCTTTATGATGGCCGCGCTGCTCCTGATCAACTCCGCAAACGGATATTACAATGTCCTGTGGTATGGAAAAGATGCGAAACGTGCAACAAAGGATATCCCTTTTGCCAGCCTTGCCTGTGTTCCCTGTCTGCTTTTTGTGTATGTGAGCCTTGCAATGGTAACCGGCGGTGTGCTGCCTCATGACGAAGTTGCGGGAATTGAAACAATTCTTCCGGCTGCACAGGCGATCCTTCCGGGTGGGATTTATAAATTATTCCTGCTCGGCGGGCCTCTTATGGCAATTACCACAACGCTGAACGGTGTGTTTAATGATGTCCGTTATCCAATTACTCAGGCGACTGTGGACGGATGGCTGCCAAAGTTCATTGCAAAAGAAAACCGTTTTGGCATTCCGACGCCAATTTATATTTATACCCTGATCATTGTGCTTATGCCTATCCTGTTAGATATGAGTATTGTAACGATTACAAATATTTTTCAGGTCATTACTTTCTTTATGAATGTGACCATCGTATACTCGATTGCGCAAATGCCGAAAAAATATCCGGTAGCATGGGGCAAAAATAAGTTCCATCTTTCCAACGGTGCGCTTTATGCTTTCTGCACAACCAGCATTATCATTTATACGATTATCTTCATTAAGGGGATCATCAGTATTAAACCAGTATATGCTGTGGCAGCAGTGGCAGTTATGATATTCTTTATCCTGCTGGGTGTGTATCTGTCGAAACGTGGAGGAATTCATGTGGAAACTTCGGTATGGGCAAGCAGTGAAAATGAAGAAGTGGAAGGAGAGGATCAGTGATGAAGTTTGAATACGCAAACCCAAAAGAGGTCGGTCTGAATGCGGACGTATTGACCCAAATGCTCTGTGAACTGGAAGAAAAAGCGGAATTGCACAGCATTGTAATCATGAAGGACGATAAGGTGATCGTAGACGGCAGCTGGATGCCTTATGAGAAGGATGTCCCGCAGATGATGCATTCACTGTCCAAGACCGGCACATCGCTTTGTGTGGGCATCGCAGTCAGCGAGGGAAAGCTGTCTTTGGACGATAAGTTCATTGAATATGTCAGAGAGGATCTTCCTGAGAATTATGACAGGGTTCTTGACCAGGTAACAATTTATGATCTGCTCACGATGCAGGCTGGTTCGGCTGCCTGTGCCAATAATGTGTACTTTACAGCTTTGAAATCGGATTGGGAAAGGACATGGCTCGGAGAGAAGAGGATTGCGGAGGATGTGGGAAAGGCATTCCACTATGACTCAGGCTGCAGTTATACGCTTTCCAAAATTGTCAGCAAAGTGATGGGAACCACTTGTATCAATCTGCTGCAGGAGAGGGTATTTTCTAAAATTGGCATTGATCATGTGGACTGGCTCCACAGTCCGGAAGGCTTTAATACCGGCGGCTGGGGGATGTACCTGACAGCCCGGCAGATTGCAAGGCTGGGACAGCTCTTTTTGCATGGGGGCAGATGGAATGAGGAGCAGATTATCCCTGCAGACTGGGTGCATGAAATGAGCCTTATGCGCATATCAAAACCCGGATGTGGACACAAGGTATTGAGCGGATATGGTTATCATTTCCACACTGGCGAAAAGCTGTACGCCGCAGAAGGCGCGTTTGGGCAGCTTCTGATCTGCTTTCGGGAGCTTCCGGTGGTGATTGGAATTACTTCTGGTACAAATTGCGAATTTGTTCCCGATATTTGCCAGAAGTATATTTACCAGGCGTTGGAAAAACAGGATGGCAATTTCAATGGAGCAGCATTGGCGCAAAAGATGGAATCGCTGCATCTTCCATTTGCAGGCGGTGAATCTGCATCAGACGAGAAGGAGGACAGTCTGTTTGGCAGATGGCTTTTATTGAATCAAAATCCCCGTGAAATTCGTAAAGTCCGTTTTGACCGTGAGGATGGGCATTTGATCAGAATCAAATTTGAGTTGTCAGATTCCACGGTAAAAACTGCCTGGGCCGGGTATCAATGCTGGGTGAAAAACGACCTGTTTACGGATTATACAAAACGGCTGCATTGCCTGTCCTATGCATTCTCTGGGGGAGTGTTGACGATTGCAGACTGCATGATCAATACATCCTACCGTGAGGAATATACTTTCGATTTTTCCGGTGCCACTGTTGTATGCGGCTGGAAACCAAATGTTACATATCTTGATGGGAACGATAACAGCAAAAGGGTGTTTATGGAAAGTACAGTGACATATCACGAGAAGTGAATCTTTAATGAGCTAAAACCAATAAAGAACAAATGATAAAAGGGAACCGGCAGGGACAGGCTGGTTCCCTTGTTACATATCAGTGTGGGGAGGCGGGTTCGGTGGAAAGGGTTAGATGACCGAACCCTAAGTGTGGGCGGTGCATCTTTGACATTGAGGAAATGCCGCTGGTCGAGATGGCGCTGGAATCCCTGCAAAAAACAGTAAATATAAACGATACACACCCGATAAAGGCGGCCGGGACGGAGATTGAAGTGGATGGAAGCCACGGTGAATTTATAAAGGATTCAGGATTTGCGTATCCGACAGTATTACTGATCTGGGAAATCGTATAATTGCTGCTTAAGAGCAGATGTTCTGCTCTTTGCAGGCAAAAAGTCCGTTTCCAGTCATTAAAGTTTACACCGGTTGAAGATTTGATTAGGCGGGAATAGTAGGAAACTGAAAAGTTAAAATGTTCTGCCATATAATGCCGAACAGCTTGAAATTGATTTATACCATAGGAGAGCATTAACGGATATAGAAAATATTCATATTACTGCAATTTCCAATTCATGGCTGCAATTTTAATAATGATTATTTTCAATCATAAAATGCAGGAACTCTTCGGATACGATGTTTCCATCCAGATCAAGGAGTCCAAAATCCAGAGCCTTGTAATTCCACAATGCATGGCCGATATGGTTTTCATCAAGGATAAAAAGCAGATCCCTGATCCATTTGACGGCTTCTGATGAAGGAGCAGAATCTATGACTCCGTATTCTCCGCAGTAAAGAGAACATCCGGAATATCTGACGAAATCTACAGCATCTTTTAGAAGCTTCTCCATAAGTTTTCTGTCGTTATTGCGTTCCCTGGCAACAAGCTGGTATTTCATCAGATATTCCGGATGAGATTGCAGGTATTTACCAAAGCCGGAAATATCACCGGGGTAGGTGACTGTCTGGTCATAGTCTCTCATTTCTTCGGAAAAATGTGCTTTCTGATGGGTAAATACCTGGGGTTCATAATAATGGAAATTATAAAATACCGCCGGATCATCAATGAGATCGAGCTGGTTTAAGTAAGCCGCAGAGTTCTGGAAATTGCTTCCAACCAGAATCAGGCGGTTGCTATCGGTTTCCCGGATTGCTTTGACTGCCGACTTGTATAACCGGTTCCAGAGATAATGTGAGGCGTCTGAAACCTCATTGATCAATTCAAAGGCAATCACAATCCCATCTTTGCTGTTCTGACGGTGATTCCTATTCGGATTTCCATATCCCTTCAGATGTTTGGACAACTCTGACCAGACTGCAAGAAAATGTTCCTGCAGCGAGATTTCCGTCAATAGAGGCATGGGAGTATCCATAGCTCCGTAAACATTTCCCCGGAAATCATGGAGATCTAAAATCATATTCAGGTGATGTGTCTGACACCACCCGATACAGTTCTTAATATATGCAAGCGGCTGCTCGTTCAGCTTGCGGGAGGCCTGGTCGTAGAGCAGATATCCGCTTACAGGGAGCCTTACATGGTCAAATCCCCATGCGGCGATCTGCCTGATGTCCGTTTCTGTGATGAATGAATCAAAATGCCTCTTTAAATTTATGTCTGTCAAAGGCTGGCTGGCAAGGAATTCATACTGTGACAGCCAGCCTCCTAAATTTATTCCATTGTGAAATGTCTGAAATATCATGATCAAATTCTCCTTTTTATGCAAAGCATAAGTGTACCTTATCGGACGAAGTGCGCCCGCCCCGTCAGGGACAACCATCATAGTACCCCTAAGTATATTGTAATACGCTAAAGCAGTCACACGAAAAATGCAATAGTAATTATTTGATAATAAATATGTTGAAAATCAGACATTTATTATATGATGTCAGTTTGTGTAAAAAAAATAGTGTAAAACACATGTAAAAAGCAAGGTATTAGAACGTCAGACACATTTTGTATAATAATTACATCATAGAAAAGGAGGTTGAGAGAGAGGATGAAAAAGAAGAAAAAAGAAACAGTAGTAAAAGAAAAATTTTCCTTGAATCTCATGTGGAGGCAGAGATATCTTCTGTTGATGTCGGTGCCTTTTGTGATCTGGCTCATTATCTTCAAGTACATACCTTTATGGGGCTGGACGATGGCCTTTCAGGAGGTAAAGCCGGGCACATTTGCATTACCGGTGTGGGAGAGGGAGTTTGTAGGATTTGACAACTTTGTGAAGGCATTTACCGACCGGTTATTCCCGCAGACGATGGTCAATACCATTGCAATCAGTATCCTTGGCATTGCAATCGGGACCATCTCATCCATACTGTTTGCGCTGATATTGAACGAATTGTGCTTTTCTAAATTCAAGAAGATTACGCAGACAGTTTCTTATCTTCCGCACTTTGTATCCTGGGTTATCATTGCAAGTATCGCAAAGATGCTTTTCAATGACGGCGGTGCAATTGATACGATGTTAAACACGAAGCTTCATCTGATGTCCACGAATTCGTGGGTGTTCTGGATTGTGGTCTGTCTGATCAATGTCTGGAAAGAGATGGGGTGGGATGCGATCATCTACCTTTCCGCAATGGCCGGTATCGACCAAGGGCTTTATGAGGCGGCAAAGGTGGACGGAGCCAACCGTTTCCAGAGGATCTGGCATGTGACGCTTCCATGCATCAAGCCGACGATTATTGTTCTTCTGATCATGAGCATCGGTTCAGCGCTGAATGTAGGTATGGAACGGCAGATGCTTCTAAGCAACAGTGTGGTACAGGATCATGCGATGGTTCTTTCCTGGTTTGCTTATGTCCGTGGTATCGGTAATAACAACTATGGGCTTGGTACTGCAATCGGTGTGTTCCAGTCAGTCGTTGGTGTAATCCTTCTGTTTATCGCAAATAAGGTTGCCGGCATGATCGGCGAAGACAAGTTGGTATAGGAGGCGGAAAAATGGCAAGAAATGATTATACGATTAAAAGTTCAAAAGGTGAAAAAGCCTTTGACTATGTACTGCTGGTACTCTGTCTGTTTCTGATAGTGATAACAGTGTATCCGTTCCTGAACGTACTGGCAATCTCGCTGAATGATTCCATGGACACCATGAGGAATGTGAATTTTATCATTCCAAGGAAATTTACACTCAGCAACTATACATACATATTTAAAGAAAATGACCTTGGCGCGGCGTTTATGATGTCTGTGGTTAAGACAGTGGTAGGAACTGTGATAGGCGTGATATGTACGGCGATGCTTGCCTATGTACTCAGCAGGAAGGATTTCTATTTTAAAAAGCCTTTTACCATTCTATTTATCATCACCATGTATGTCAGCGGAGGCCTTCTTCCGGAGTATCTGCTCCTGACCAGGACGCTGAACTTGGGAAATAACTTTTGGGTATATATTATTCCCGGTCTGATCTGGGTATACAATGTGATCCTGATGCGTTCCTTTATTGAAGGACTGCCGATTGCGCTGCAGGAAGCGGCGAAGCTTGACGGCGCTAATGATTTTACGATCTGGCTTAAGGTAATCCTGCCGCTGTGTACGCCTACCATTGCAACCGTTGCCTTATTCCTTGCGGTTGGCCAGTGGAACAGCTTCATGGATACCTATCTATACGCAAGAGAGCTTCCGACTCTGCAGTATGTGCTGTATCAGATCATGGAGCAGGCAACCATCCAGATTGACCCGCATCAGACTTCTCAGCTTACGAATGCGGTGTCGCCTATGTCGGTGCGTATGGCGATCACAATTGTTGCCACAGTACCAATCCTGGTGGTATACCCATTTCTTCAGAAATACTTTGTTGGAGGTATGACACTGGGAGCAGTGAAAGATTGATGGCAGGATAGCCTGATATAAAAAATAATCTTATAAAATAAGGAGAACTTGTATTATGAAAGCAAAAAGAGTATTGGCCGTATTATTGACTGTATCTTTAGTTGCAGGTATGGCGGCAGGCTGCGGTAAGAAAAAAGAATCCAGCAGCAAAAGTGAAGATGGTGTAACTGAATTGACATTTTATAACGCCGATTTGCAGGAGGATGATCCATGGACAGACCCTGTGGCGGAGGCGCTAACGGAAGCAACCGGTGTGAAACTTAAGACAGACCATCCGGTGGGAGAGGATAAGCAGAAGATTTCACTTATGATCGCAGAGCAGAAGTTCCCGGATATCATTTACGCAAAGGGTGACGCGGGAAGCCTGATTGACGCGGGCGTATTGATTGATATGACAGACCTGATTGAAGAGTATGGACCGAATATCAAGAAGATGTATGGCGATGAGTTTGATAAGCTGAAATATTCAAAGGATGATCCTTCTATTTATCAGTTATGTTCTTACGATATGGGAGGAACTAAGTTTGAAGACGCAGGTACGGCTCAGATACAATTTAATGTTCTGAAAGAAAATAATTATGAAGTACCTAAGTCTCTGGAAGAGTTTGAGAAGATGATCAAAGACTATCTTGCAGCTCATCCGAAGACTGAGGATGGGATGGACAATATCGGGTTCAGCCTTTCAGCTTCTGACTGGCACTGGATGATCACACTGGGAAATCCGGCAGGATACATTGCAGAAGGTGCTCCGGACAATGGACAGTGGCTGGTAGATGAGGACGGTAACGCTACATTCAAGTTTACATCCGAGAAGGTACGGGAATACTTTAAGTGGATGAATAAGATGTATAATGAAGGAATCCTTGATCCTGAATTTGCAACCCAGACCCATGATGATTATATAGCAAAGATTGCTTCCGGCCGTGTGCTTGCGCTTTTTGATACTCAGTGGGATTACCAGGATGGTGAGAAGATCTTAAAGCAGGACGGCAAGCTTGGACAGACTTACTGCGGACTTCCACTTGGCATGGATGAATCTGTAAAGGTTCCGACCATGATGTATCAGGGTCTTGCAACTGGTCAGGGTGTCGGGATTACAACGGCATGCGAAGATCCTGAGGCAGCAATTAAATTTCTAGATTACCTCTGCTCTGACGAAGGCCAGGTATTGATTAACTGGGGAATTAAAGATGTGAATTATAAGGTTGACGAGAACGGACACCGTTACCGTGAACAGGAAGAAATCGATGCATCAAGTAATGACAAAAACTATGCGAAAACTACGGGAGTTGGTTTCCATAGCTATCCATTCCCGCGTTATGGCGTAGGCGTGGAGGATTCTACAGGAAACTCTTACAGACCGGACAGCAAGGAAGAAGTACTCGCGAAATATAATGAGGAGCAGAAGGCTGCGTGTGCCGCATGGGATGTAGAGATTCTGCTAGATATCTTCCCGCAGCAGGATGAATTTGAAACACCAGCTTCCCCGCCGCTCTGGGCAATGTCCAAACCGGTTGAATTTGATGAGATCGGGAATAAGCTGGATGAGATCTCACAGTCTCAGCTGGTTGCATGCGTAACGGCGAAAGAAGCTGACTTTGATAAGACATATGACAAGATGATCAAAGAACTGGAAGATTCAGGAATGGACGAAGCGGCGGATATGCTGACGGAGATTATTAAGGACAAGATTGAAATATCAAAGTAAGCGATTGAACGAGGACGGCCACGACTCTGGTATTACCGGAGTGTGGCTTGTCTTTTTAAGGAAAAGGAATGGCACAAAAATGAAAAATAAAAAACAAGTTTTTAATCCATATCTTCCTTCTTATGAATATGTGCCGGATGGGGAACCCCATGTGTTTGGAGGGCGTATATACTTGTATGGCAGTCATGACAGATGCGGCAGCGCAGGCTTTTGCCTAAATGATTATGTATGCTATTCTGCGGATGTGCAGAATCTGTCAGATTGGAGATACGAAGGGGTTATATTCAGGAAAGATCAAGATCCGCGAAACCAGAATATCCCGGTGAATGCTCCTGAACAGCCATTGATGTTCGACATACGGCCAGAGAAAGCGGGTGATCTGAATCCCAAGGGAGTTCACGCGATGTGGGCTCCCGATGTGGTTCGGGGAAGAGACGGCCGGTATTATCTCTATTATTGTCTGGACTTCCTGCCGGAGATTGGGGTGGCAGTCTGTGATACACCGGCTGGGAAATATGAATTTATGGGATTGGTAAGACATGCGGATGGAAAGATATTAGGGAAGGCCAATGGGGATCTGATGCAGTTTGATCCAGGGGTGTTTATAGATGGAGATGAGATATATCTTTATTCTGGAAACGCCCCAATGTGTTTGGAACATGCAGATTCTACTCATGCATCCCAGGTTATGAGACTGGAAGGAGATATGATCACGCTGAAAGAAGAACCTAAGAGACTGCTGCCGGATATCCGCTGCAGTAAGGGTACCGGATTCGAAGGTCATGAGTTTTTTGAGGCTAGTTCTATCCGCAGGATAGGAAACATTTATTATTTCGTATACTCATCGGTCAATAGTTCGGAGCTCTGTTATGCCGTAAGTAAATATCCGGACCGGGATTACCGTTATGGAGGAACGCTGGTAGACATAGGGGATATCGGGATTAACGGGCGGACAAGAGAGGAAGCGCTTAATGCATTGGGAAATACGCATGGGGGAATAGAACAGATAAACGGACAATGGTATGTTTTCTATCACCGTCAGACGAACCGGACAAATTTCAGCAGGCAGGGATGTGCAGAGAAAATAGAAATCAGACCGGATGGGACAATCAGACAGGCAGAGGTGACTTCCTGCGGAATGAATACAGGGCCGCTGACAGATGCAGGTATTTATCCGGCAAGAATTTGCTGTCGGCTGACCGGAAAAAATGGAGCCGTGGAATCCCATCCTAAGAGAATGGGGATGGAATATTCGTATTTAACACAGGATTTACCGGATATTGATCCGGAATCACCGGAAGCTGCGCTGGAAAAATCATTTCCTATCCAGTATATTAAGAATATTCAGGAAGGAACAGTTATCGGCTATAAATATTTCCTGTTTGAAAATGCAGATCAGATGATTCTGAAGGTAAGAGGAAAGGGGAACGGTATATTCACAATTATGCAGAAACCGGAGGCTGAAATTGCCGGAACAGTGGCGGTTGATATTGATTCTGAAAAATGGACAGACATTGCCGGAGGGATGAACTTTAGAAAAGGAATATATCCGTTATATTTAAAATATGAAGGAGATGGGACAATTGATTTTGTGACGTTTACTTTGTATTCATGTGAGCGAAGATAAACCGCAAGGTATGACTCTGTTGTTAGAGACAGGAAAGGGGGTAAAATGAATAAGAAACAATTTTTTATGATTCCTGACGAGATGAAGGGAAATGAGTGGTGGGGGTTTCACTGGCTGGAGCATGTGACGGCAGTAAAGTAAAAGCACCCGTTGTCAATGAATGTTTTCTGAATCTTGAATGTGAAGTGGAATGGGAAAGGGAAATTTATGAAGGAAGCAGCCATGTGGCGCTATGTGTTAGGATTGTAAATATCTGGATGGATGAAGCCCATTATAACTCAGAAAAATATGGCCGCTATGGAGAAACAGGATATCTATATAATGTCCATTCACCGCTTAATCCCGAAACGGGAAAGAGAGAAGATACAACAGTTGCGGTGCTGAAAACGCTTGGGTGAAGAAAATGAATAAGAAACTTGAAAAAATAAAATATGAATTTATAAACCAAATGAAATATAAGGACAGTGTCTTAGGCGCCTGGAACTTTGGTTCAGAAACGCATAATCTATCTGATGACTATTCGGATGTAGATATTGTATTGCTGATTGACGGAGGGCAGTTCGGCCAAATCACTTTTTTGCTGGAAGAATGTTTGAAAGGTATCTGTGATAAGATAATTTTGTGTTGGCCGGAAAGATTTAACAGTGAAGCAATCATAAATAATGGTTATTTGCTGTTAAGCGGTTCCAATATTTTTCAATTCGATGTTTTCCTGTTAAACACCGAAAGATTAGATGATCCTATGTGCCGTATGCATTATACAGGATTAAAAGAATCAGATATTATTTTTGATAAAAAGGGAATTGTCAGCGAATTAATGGAACTTCATTTGACAGGAAGCATTTGGAGTGATGATATATCCTATCTTGAAAAGACATACTGGTATCATGCATATATGACAGGCAAATATCTGAAAAGAAAAGACTATTTCAAATTGAATCATGTTCTGCATACAATGTATGAAACACATATGTCCGTGCTGCTTGTCGGTTTTGATAGAATCACATGGGGAGGAAGTGCGAATAAATTACATTTTATCCCCATAGAAAAGCAGGCACATTTGAAAAAATATTACTGTCCGGAAAATCTTGACGGCGTAGAACAAAATTTGATAAGTTGCATGAAATGGTTTCAGGAAGATACGCAAGAGATTTGTAAATTAAAGGGATTGGATTATTCCGCATATTCGGGGGATATTATTAGCTTGAATCGGGATTTATAGAGGAGATAGTGGGATGATAGTTTTCGTTATTTTTATTCTGTTAGGTATATGCTTTTGTATAGTTGAGAGGAAAGGCAGTCAAATTCCGCCGGCACATAAAACTGAAAAAATTGCAAATGCAATAAATAATGTATTATTGATTTCACCCATAATAGCAACTATTACTTTTCTTGCATTGTTTTCTACAGTCTTAAAAGGACAATTGATGGAAAGAAGTTCACATGCTCTGAAATGGTGATGTAAACTGCTAGTTGACATTATCTCCTCAAATGTTGCTTTTGGCATGGTGGATTTTCATTTATCACTCTGTTATATTTAAACGGTAAATTAAATATGTTATCAGCAGATAAATGGAGGAAAATGATTATGAATTTAGGAAAAAACATTCAGCATTTGAGGAAGCAGAAGAAGATTACACAGGAACAGCTGGCTGAAATGATGTCCGTTTCCCGCCAGACAATATCGAAATGGGAGGCAGATGAAGCGATTCCCGAACTGGATAAGATCGTGGCTTTAAGCGATTTGTTTGCTTGTAAACTGGACGCTTTGGTCAAGGAAGATATGAGCGCTGGTAATGCCGTTTATTCAGAAATAGTTGTAAAAAAGGTAGAAGCATTTCAGATGGCAAGATATGTAATGCTCTCACCGAATCCGGAAGATGATGTAAATGCATATATGGAAAATTGGGCGCATCGGTCTGGTCTGATGAAAGTTTCGCCGGATGCAATGCGGATTGGATGGGACTTTCCGTTTGTCCCGCCTGAGATGACTACCAGATTTGGCATTCATGGATACGTGGCAGCTTATATTCTGCCGGAAGGATTTGAAACAGACTGTCCAGGTGTGGAATATGCTGTCCAGAAAGAAGCCGACTATGCAGTGATAACAATTTACCACCCTTTTATGGCGGTAGACCGTATCCGAGGCGGTTATAAAAAAATAATGGAGTATTTAGCCGCAAATGGATTTTGTGAAGGACCGAAGGAGGATGTTTTATCCTGTTTTGAGTATGTTTATGAAAAAGGAAGTGTTACTTGTATGGATGTGTATATTCATGTAGACAGTGTTTCAAAGACCAATAGCTTTACAAATTTTTCATAAATTAACGAGGGGGAATGATAGATGAAGTTAATTATGCAGCCTACTTTTTCAACGTGCGGACAGGCGTGTATAGCCATGATTGCCGGGAAAAGCATTGAGGAAGTAATAAAGGATATGAAAACAGACGGAGCTACGAGTATCGGTCAACTGATAGAGATACTTGATGTTTACGGCATTGGACACGCTGAAAGAAATAAACGGATTTCCAAGAAGAATCCTGTTCCCTACAAGTATTCGATTCTGACAATTCATACAGATGCAGGATATACACATTGGGCGCTGTTTTATGATAATAAATATTATGACCCGGAGTTTGGCTTGATTGAGGGCGAATACAGACATGGGAAAATCACGTCATTTTTAGAAATATATGCTGAGTAGAAAATTCTCATTGAGGTTGCATATAATGAGAAATCGAAATTTTTAGGAGGGATAAAAGAAAATGATTGTTAAAATAAGAAAATGGTATTTATTGATGATATGTATGAAGTAGCGGATTATTGTCGAATAAAGGAGAATGCAAGTTAAGATGGAAAAAAATGAGGAGAGACTGGATACAATTATGGAGACGGAGAAGAGGATGTTTCAGGAGGACTGGGATTCCCTGTGCAAATGGCAGGTTCCAACTTGGTTTCGTGAAGCGAAGTTTGGAATATTTATTCACTGGGGACTTTACAGTATCCCAGCTCATTCGAATGAATGGTATCCACGGAATATGTACATCAAAGGCCGGGAAGAGTGGGAATGGCATCGCAGGACATATGGGGAGCAGAAGGATTTCGGGTACAAGGATTTTATTCCGATGTTTATGGCCAAGAACTTCTGCCCGGAAGAATGGATACAGTTATTCAAAGGAGCGGGTGCCAGATACATCTTTCCGGTGGCAGAGCATCATGACGGATTCCAGATGTATAGAAGCGAATTGTCGAAGTATAATGCATGGGATATGGGGCCGCGCAGGGATATCTTAGGTGAATTAAAAGAGGAAGCCGAAAGGAAGGGATTGTATTTCTGTACATCCAATCACAGAGCGGAGCATTGGTTCTTCATGGGACATGGAAGAGAATTTGAAAGTGATGTGAAAGAACCTCTAAAAAGAGGAGATTTTTATTGGCCGGCCATGCCGGAACCAGATGCGGTGGAGCTTAGAAGCAAGCCATACCCTACGGAAGAATTTCTGAATGACTGGCTGATAAGGAATTGTGAGATCGTTGACCGGTATCAGCCATCGCTTCTGTATTTTGACTGGTGGGTGCAGCATGAGGCGTTTCGCGGGGCGTTACAGAAATTGGCGGCTTATTATTACAACAGAGGTCTTGAATGGGGCAAAGAGGTGGGAATTTGTTATAAATATGATGCTATGGCGTTTGGCAGCGGGATCGTTGAGGTGGAGCGCGGAGGGATCCGTGAAGCGGCGCCCTATCCGTGGCAGACAGATACTGCGATAGCGAAGAACTCCTGGTGTTACACGGATACGCTGGATTATAAGACGGGCAGGCAGATTATCTGCAGTCTGGTTGAGACGGTGTGCCGGAATGGAAATATGCTCCTGAATGTGGGACCTAAGGGTGATGGTTCTATCCCGGAGGAAGATAAGCGGATTTTAAAGGAGATAGGCGCATGGCTTGAGAAAAACGGGGAAGCAATCTATGGAACCTATGTATGGAGAAAATCTGCGGAAGGGGTGACGGAACTGCCGGAAGGACATTTCTCAGACAATGACGAGATTCCTTATACCAGCGAAGATATCCGTTTTACGGCAAAGGGGCGGATGGTCTATGCGATTGTGATGCGCTGGCCGGAAGAGGGAACAGTCATCATTCGTTCCATGGCAAAACAGAGAGAACAGACAACCATGAATTTTCATGGCCTGATTCGAGATGTGAGGATACTTGGAGAGGAAAAAGAAGGATTAAGATGGCGTCAGGAAGAAGACGGATTATATGTAGAATGCAGACTTTACCGGGAATTTCCAGTGGTGATCAGGGTGGAGATGATATAGCTTGTACTAAGCAGGAGAACAGGCGGGAATGTTTACATGCCCGCCTGACGACTGTCACGAGAGTTTTTGAATGTGTTGCTATATTAGTGGCGGTTATTTAGCTAACCCATCA
>OFFP01001298.1_pt1 | contig 17559 bp, 15 predicted proteins | sample 1521431 | NCBI WGS metagenome assembly OFFP01 (sample SAMEA3504104, study PRJEB24116) | mouse gut metagenome | biome: mouse gut; feature: mouse-associated habitat; material: faeces | place: Denmark | collected 2011
CGTTTCTTAGATCCGCAGGCGTATTTCTATCCGGCCAAGGACCTTCTGTTCTATCAGGCGGACTTACGAAGCAAGGAACTGCTCAGGCAGCGTATGGAGGTGCTCCAGGCGGTGGCGGAAGGCGGTCCTCTTACGGTGGTCGCAAGCTTTGATGCATTCATGGATTCGCTGATACCCAAGGAACAGCTTGAAAAGAGATTCCTTCATATCAGGAATGACAGCGCTGTCAGGCTTGAGGATATTCTAAGAAGGCTTGCGGATCTTGGATATGACAGGGAGGTCCAGATCGAAGGGCATGGCCAGTTCTCGGTCAGGGGCGGGATCCTGGACGTATATCCGCTGACGGAAGAGCTGCCGGTGCGTATTGAGTTCTGGGGGGATGAGGTGGATTCCATCAGGACCTTCGACGTGGAGACGCAGAGATCCATTGAGAATCTGACAGAGATCTCTATCTGTCCGGCCGCAGAATTTCCTAAGGAAGGGGAGCGCAGGGTGTCGTTCCTTGATTATTTCCCCGCTGATGAGACGATCCTGTTCTTAGACGAACCGGTGCGCCTGATCGAAAAGGGGCAGGGCGTGGAAGAAGAATTCATGGAAGCTCAGAAGAAGCGCGTAGAGAGCGGCTATGAGATGACTGACGCAGAGGTGCTGCTGTACTCCGCCGGGGAGATACTGGATCGGATGAATACTTACAGCAGCATTGGTTTTTTTGCGCTGGATATGCGCTGCAAAGGCTTAGATGCCAGAGAGTCTTACAGTTTGCAGACGAAGAGTGTGAATCCGTACAACAGCAGTTTTGATATGCTGACGCAGGATCTTAAGAGGCTTAAGAGAAACGGATACCGAGTGATACTGCTGTCCGGTTCGCGCACCAGGGCGAAGCGTCTTGCGGAAGATCTGAGAGACTATAACTTAAGCAGCTTTTACAGCGACGATATGGACCGGGAAGCAAGCCCCGGGGAGATTATGACGGCATATGGGCACGTGGCCTGCGGGTACGAGTATCCGATGCTGAAATACACGGTGATCTCGGAGACAGACATCTTCGGGAAGGTAAAGAAGAAGAAAAAGAGAAAGCTCTATGAAGGGCGGAAGATACAGGATTTCGCGGAGCTGAAGCCGGGGGATTATGTGGTTCATGAGAATCATGGACTTGGGATCTACCAGGGGATCGAGAAGATAGAGGTCGACAAGATCTCCAAGGATTATATGAAGATATCCTATGCCCAGGGCGGGAATCTGTATATTCCGGCAACCCAGCTCGATCTGATCCAGAAGTATGCCAGCGCAGACGCGAAGAAACCGAAGCTTAACAAGTTAGGTACCCAGGAGTGGAACCGGACGAAGACAAAGGTGCGGGGCGCCGTAAGGGAGATCGCCAGGGATCTGGTGAAGCTGTATGCTGCACGGCAGAATCAAGAGGGGTATGTGTACGGAGAGGATACCGTCTGGCAGAAGGAATTCGAGGAGATGTTTCCGTTCGAGGAGACGGAGGATCAGCTTCTTGCTATCGAGGCGGTCAAGCGGGATATGCAGAGTCGTAAGATCATGGACCGCCTGATCTGCGGGGATGTGGGGTACGGCAAGACAGAGATCGCGATCCGTGCGGCGTTCAAAGCCGTACAGGAGGATAAGCAGGTAGTATATCTGGTGCCGACAACGATCCTTGCACAGCAGCATTACAATACGTTCCTGCAGCGGATGAAGGATTTCCCGGTCCGGGTGGACCTGATGTGCCGTTTCCGGACTCCGGCGCAGCAGAAGAAGACGGTGGAGGATATGAAACGGGGTCTGGTCGATATTGTGATCGGGACTCACCGGGTGCTTGGGAATGACATCAAGTTCAAGAATCTGGGCCTTCTGATCATCGATGAGGAGCAGCGGTTCGGCGTTCAGCATAAGGAGAAGATCAAGCAGCTTAAGGAGAACGTAGATGTGCTGACGCTGACGGCAACGCCGATTCCGCGGACACTCCATATGAGCCTTATCGGGATCAGGGATATGAGCGTCCTTGAAGAAGCGCCGAATGACCGTATGCCGATCCAGACCTATGTGATGGAATATAATGACGAGATGGTGCGGGAAGCCATAGAGAGGGAATGTGCGAGGCAGGGACAGGTCTACTATGTCTACAACCGGGTAGAGGATATTGCCGAAGTTACGGCGCATGTCCAGAAGTTGGTTCCGGAGGCAGCGGTGGAATATGCCCATGGGCAGATGCGGGAACATCAGCTGGAGAAGATCATGTATGAATTCATCAACGGAGAGATCGACGTGCTGGTGTCTACGACGATCATAGAGACAGGGCTTGATATCTCCAATGTGAATACCATGATCATCCATGATGCGGATCGGCTGGGGCTGTCGCAGCTGTATCAGCTTCGGGGAAGAGTCGGGAGGTCGAACCGGATGGCATATGCGTTCCTTCTGTACCGCAGAGACAAGATGCTGAAAGAGATCGCAGAAAAGAGGCTGGCTGCGATCCGTGAATTTACAGACCTTGGTTCCGGATTCAAGATCGCCATGCGGGATCTTGAGATCCGCGGGGCAGGGAATCTTCTTGGCGCAGAACAGCACGGACACATGGAAGCAGTGGGATATGACATGTATTGCAAGATGCTTAATGAAGCGGTAAAGCATCTGAAAGGCGAGATGGAAGAGATTGATTTCGTCACGACGCTGGATCTGAATGTGGATGCGTATATTCCGGATTCTTATATCCCCAACGAATATCAGAAGCTTGATATCTACAAGCGGATAGCCGCCATCGAGACGGAAGAAGAGAAAGAAGACATGATCGAGGAACTGACGGACCGTTTCGGAGACCTTCCGAAGAAAGTAGAGAAGCTTCTGGCTGCCGCAAGCCTAAAAGCATTTGCCCACAGTATCTATGTAACTTCAGTAGAACAGAAGGGCGAGGCATATCTCTTCACCATGTATGAGAAGGCAAAGATAGATACCCGAAAGATACCGAAGTTATTAGAAAGATTCCGCGGGGAACTGGCGATCCGCACAGAGGCGCAGGCTCCGTGTTTCGTCTATGAGAAAAAAGGAAAGAACCGTAAAGAGAAGGGTATGGATGCCTTTGAAGTTGTGAAAAATGTGTTAAATGAAATGAAGGGATTGATTGAGGAGTAAAAACGGAGTATAATGAACGGGTATGTGCAGAACGTGTACCATGATGAGATTTGTGGCACTAAGGAGGATATAGAGGGATGAAGAAAAAGATAGTACTATTTATGCTGACAGGGGCGCTTTCGGTATCCTCTCTGACCGGATGCAGTTCATTTAAAGCAGATGATGTGGTTGCGACGGTCGGGGAACAGGAGATCACGGCTGAGGTTGCCAATTTTTACGCAAGATATGTGCAGGCGCAGTACGAGACCTATTATTCGGCGTATCTGGGCGAGGATATGTGGAATTCCGAAGCATCGGAAGGTAAGACTTATGAAGAGTCCGTGAAAGAGTCCGTACTGGAGACGCTGGAAGATATGGTATTGTTGGAGCAGCATATGGACGAATATGAGGTCACGCTTACCGATGAAGAGAAACAAGTAGTAAAAGAAGCGGCGAAAGAGTTCAGCGAGGTGAATCCTCTTGAGGATAAGGAGAAGGTATCCGGTTCTGAGAAGGCTGTGAAGCGTGTCATGACCCTGATGGCTGTCCAGATGAAGATGCAGGATGCCATTGAGGCAGGCGCCGATACGGAAGTCTCGGATGAGGAAGCGGCGCAGAAGAGTATGCAGTATGTATCCTTCCCCTATACATCGACAGACGACGAGGGCAAGTCTGTTGATATGACGGACGAGGAAAAGGCAGAGACGAAAGAAAAGGCGGAAGCCTTTGCAGAAGCGGTTAAGAAAGAGAGCGACTTTGAGGCGTATGCCAAGGATCAGGAGTTGGAGGCAAAGATCGCCACATTTGACGCCGAGTCTAAGGCTCCTTCTGAGGATCTGGTCAAAGCGGCAGATCAGCTTAAGGAAGGCGAGGTTACAGGCTTGATCGAGACGGACGGCGGATGCTATGTCGCGAAGGTTACAAGCCTGTTGGACCGCGAGGCGACGGATGCGAAGAAAGAAAGTATCGTCAACGAGAGAAAGCAGAAGCTTTATACGGATACCTGTGAGAAATTACGGAAAGACGCCAAGGTTAAAGTAAATGACGAGGTATGGGAGAAGATCAGCTTCAAAGACGTCAAGGTGACGATCAAGCAGGAGGAAAAAGATCCGTACGCCAACGAGGTACAGACGGATGATGTGGCAGATGCCGAAGAGGATGCGGATGCCCAGGAAGAAGAGGATACGGATGCGGACTCTGACAAGGAGGAAGACGCCGATCCTGACGAGGATGCGAAATAACATACCCTGATCTCTTAATACTAAGGAAGGGCTGTTGCAAAATGCAACAGCCCTTCTTGCAGGATATTTCAAGATATTTTAGTGCATGAAAGTAGTAAGGGTCTCGTTGACCAGCTTACCGTCTGCCTTGCCTTTTACTTTTGGCATCAGGACTTTCATGATCCTGCCCTTGTCTTTGGCAGTCGGAGCCTCGATGCAAAGCTCTGCAAGAGTCGCCGAGATGATTTCCCGGATCTCCTTCTCATCCATCATCTTCGGGGCATACTGCTCCAATACGGCGAGACGCCTGGTACATTCTCCGATGATGTCCGTGCGGTCTTCGGGGGTCATCTCCAGGGCTTCTTTGGTCTGCTTGATCTCCTTTAAGATGACCTGTACTTCTTCTTCTGCGGTCAGGTCGGCGCGCTTGTCGATTGCTTTATTCTTAAGAGCGGCAAGCAGCATGGAGAGAGACTCCTTGGTCTCTTTATCGCCGGCTTTCATAGCTTTGAACATATCGCTTCGAACTTCTTCAATCTTACTCATATGATTCACCTCATTTTTTTTATTCTACATCATTATACAGAAAAGAGGATAAAATATCTAGTGCATCCTTGCATTCGACCATGAAATCACTTCATTCACGCAACATCTATTGATTCAGCCATTGATTTTTGCTACGATAGGTACAGGAAAGGAAGTGAGCATATGATCATGCAGGACAGTTATATCACGATCGCCTGGCTGGCGCTCCTGATCATCCTTCTGATCATCGAGATCATCACGGTAGGGCTTACGAGTATATGGGCGGCGGGCGGCGCTCTGGCGGCGCTGATCCTGAATATCCTGGGGATCCCGCTTGCGGGGCAGGTGGTGGTGTTCTTCGTCGTGACATTCGTGCTGTTGTATTTCACAAGGCCATTTGCGGTGAAATTCATCAATACGCAGCGGGTGAAGACGAATTACGAAGGTATTATCGGAAAGACGATCCGGATCGCAGAGACGGTGGATAACATCAACCAGACCGGGATGGCAGTGGTGAACGGGCAGGAGTGGACGGTAAGGGCAGAGAAGGATGAGGAGATCCTTACGCCGGATACACTGGCAAAGGTAGTCAACATATCCGGAGTCAAGTTAATAGTGAGAAAATATGAGGAGGAATAGGAATGAGTAGTGGGATTGTTGGATTATTGGCGGTAGTAGCCGTTGTAGTGATCGGGTTGTTGCTTTTGATCTCTTGTGTTAAGATCGTACCGCAGGCAAGGGCGATGGTAGTAGAACGCCTGGGAGCGTACCGGGCGACCTGGAATACCGGGCTTCATTTTAAGATGCCGATCCTTGACCGGGTTGCGAGGAAGGTAGACTTAAAGGAACAGGTTGTGGACTTTGCGCCGCAGCCGGTGATCACGAAGGATAATGTTACCATGAGGATCGATACAGTCGTGTTCTACCAGATCACGGATCCGAAGATGTTCTGTTATGGCGTGGCGAATCCGATCATGGCGATCGAGAACCTGACGGCTACGACTCTTCGTAATATCATCGGCGACCTGGAGCTTGACCAGACTCTGACGTCAAGAGAGACGATCAATACGAAGATGCGGGCTTCTCTTGATGTGGCGACGGATCCGTGGGGGATCAAGGTGAATCGTGTGGAACTTAAGAACATCATCCCGCCGGCTGCGATCCAGGATGCGATGGAGAAGCAGATGAAGGCGGAACGTGAACGGCGTGAAGCGATCCTCCGTGCGGAAGGCGAGAAGAAGTCGACGATCCTCGTTGCGGAAGGAAATAAAGAGTCGGCGATCCTGGACGCGGAGGCTGAGAAGCAGGCGGCTATCTTACGTGCGGAGGCGCAGAAAGAGGCGAAGATCCGTGAGGCAGAGGGTGAAGCGGAAGCGATCCTTAAAGTTCAGCAGGCGAATGCAGACGGTATCCGTTTCCTGAAAGAAGCGGGGGCAGACGAGGCTGTGCTGACCATAAAGAGCCTGGAGGCATTCGAGAAGGCGGCGGACGGCAAAGCCACCAAGATCATCATCCCTTCGGAGATCCAGGGGCTTGCCGGGCTGGTGAAGAGCGCAAAGGAGATAATAGAAGAGTAAGGCTAGGACAGAAGCAGGATATAGGATTGCAGTGAAGGAAGGTTAAAAAGGGGGCGGTGTTGTGACACATGTAATGATCCTGGAGGACGACGGGGCTTCATTGGAAGCCCTGGCGAAGATTCTTATGGAATATTCGGAGGATGTCTGTGTGCATACCGCTTCTTCTTATGATGAGGCGAAGGAATTGCTCAACACGGATATCAGGTATGGATTATTCCTCCTGGATGTGAACCTGGAAGGAGAGAACCGGGAAGATATCGGCGGGATCCTCTTTGCCAGGGAGATCCGGGAGCAGTTCCGGTATACATTTACTCCGGTAGTCATGATCACCGCGGTAGGGGCAATGGAGATGCAGGCATACAGGGAGCTGCATTGTTATCAATATATCATGAAGCCTTTTTTGCCGGAACAGGTAAAAGAAGTGGTAAAGAAGGTGCTTGCGAAGGAGCGGCAGGAGGAAGAGCCTTTCATCGTCGTGAAAAGAGACGGGGTGAATTATCAGGTAAGATGTACGGATATACGCTATATAGAAGCGATACACAGAGGCGTGTGCCTGCACTTAAGAGGAGAGGACTGGAACATACCTTATATGACGCTCAAGCAGATCCTGTCGAAGGTTCCGGAAGGGATGTTTCTTAAGTGTCACCGGATGTTCGCCGTCAATCGCCGTGAGGTAGAATACTATGATACGGTCAATCGTATTGTGAAGCTAAAGAGTTGCACGGATACGGTGGAGATCGGCGTGACGTATAAGGCGGAGATAGGGAGGCTTGTGAGTGGTTAATTGGATGAGAAAATTTTTATACCGCATATTTTGTGTGGTTGCGATGCTGGCGTCCGTCTATCTGATCGTGGATTTTCTGGTCAGCGGTACTTTTGATTACCGGGTCTTTGTGATGTTCTTATTGCTGGTGGTGGTTGTGATCTGGGGGCTTGTCGACTGGCGGAAGAATTATATTCTCATGCAGCAGAAGGAATCCGAACTTAAGTTATATCAGCACTATATCCAGCCGTTAGAGGAGTTGGTCAAGGAGATACGTGCAAGACAGCATGAATTCGATAACCATATCAATGCGATCCTGAATATGCATCTGACCGTGGGAAATTATGAAGAACTGGTGACGCGGCAATCGGAGTATATCACGGAAGTAATGAAAGATGATGAGACCAGGCGTTACCTTCCGCTGCTTCGGATCAGCGATAAGGTCCTGGCGGGTTTTCTCTACAGCAAGATCGTCCGTGCGCCGTCTTATGCCAGGACGGAGGTAAAGGTGAAGAATCTGGCGATCATATCCGGGATCTCCGAACATCACCTGATCGAGATCGTGGGGACATTGGTTGACAATGCTTATGAGGCATGCACGCCGAAGCGGAATCAGGTGAGTATGGAGCTTGATTCGGAAGAAGACAGGATGGTATTTATGATCCGGAATCAGGTAGAGGAGGTCAGGATGGAAGAATTGCATCAGTTCTTTTCGAAGGGTTATTCGACGAAAGGGAATAACGGCGAACGAGGATTCGGCCTGTATAACGCAAGGATGCTGGTAGGGCGTTATCAGGGAGAGATCGTTGCAAGTGTGGACAAGATTGGGGGAGATTACTTTGTATGTATCAAAGTGATCGTGTAAATTGGGCGGGAATTAAGAAGAATCTCGAAAAATATCATAAGATTTTCATTATATTTTTACATTAGTACTTTACTCTTCTGAAAATGAATGGTATCTTAATAATATAGAAATTCTAAATTATGGAGGTCGTATATTATGGCGAGAAGAAAGGTAGTGGAAAGAAACTATCCGGAATTGATCAATGAAGCAGAAGAGAAGATTGAAGCATTATCCGCAGAGTTAAAGCAAGAGAAAGCGAACCTGAAACAATTAAAGAAGGACAAGGTTCGTTATGACGCTATGGTAGAGAAACAGAGAAAGCAGGATGAGATTCAGAAAGCTGCGGAATTGCTCATGGCATCCGGAAAGAGTATGGAAGAGATTGAGGAATTCTTGTCAAATTAAACAGAGCCAAATGTATAAGGAAAAATAAAAGCCTGCCTGGATTGTAACCGATGTCGGAACATATACGGCAGGTTTTTATATGTCGTGTTCATGGTATAAGAAGTATAAGATAAGAAAGGAGAGATTTCAATGCGAGTCGGAATGGGATATGACGTCCATCGTCTGACAGAGAACAGGGAATTGATATTGGGCGGAGTAAAGATTCCATATGAGAAGGGGCTTCTTGGGCATTCGGACGCGGATGTACTGATCCATGCGATCATGGACGCACTGCTTGGGGCAGCGGCGCTTGGGGATATCGGAAAGCATTTTCCGGATACCGATCCGGAGTATAAAGGAATCTCCAGTATCAAACTACTGGAGCATGTGGGCAGGCTGATCGAGGAGCAGCTGTATGTGATCGGGAATATAGACGCGACGATCATCGCACAGCGCCCGAAGATGGCGCCCTACATCGAACAGATGCGGGAAAATGTAGCGCGGGCGCTGCATCTGGAGATCGGACAGGTGAATATCAAGGCGACGACCGAGGAAGGGCTTGGCTTTACCGGAAGCGGGGAAGGGATCTCGTCGCAGGCGGTCGCGTGCCTGGATACGATCGAGAACTGCAGTTATGTGGTCGGCGCTGAGGAAGGAAGATGTGCGGCATGCAAAGGATGTCTATGAGATTCCGGAAGTATCGTTATGGGAGAGAAGAATATGGAGATCAGGAAATTAGAAGTTACAGAGCATCAGGAATGCAGACGGCTGTATGAGGAAGTATTTGCCGAGGACAGCCCTTCTTTCGTTGATTATTATTACACGGAGAAGACCAGGGACAACCAGATCTATACGGTGATCGAGGATGGGGAGATACGCTCCATGCTGCATCTGAATCCCTACCGTCTCTATGTGAACGGGAGCGAGAAGGATGTGAATTATATCGTTGCCGTTGCGACGCAAAAGGAGTACCGTAAGAGAGGATATATGGCTTCTCTTCTGAAACGATCGCTGCGGGATATGTATCAGGCGGGGGAGGCGTTCACGTTCCTGATGCCGGCGTCCGAGAGCATCTATCAGCCCTTTGGATTCCGGACGGTGTATGAACAGGAAGGGAAATTCTACCGGGAAGAAGATGAGAAGGACAAGGGGCTTGCGATCACGGACGCTAAAGATCCGGATTGCCGGGAGATCGCCGAGGCGGCGAACCGGTATCTGGCAGGGCGGTATCAGGTATTTGCCATTCGGGATACGGCGTATTATCTGAGGCTGATCCGGGAATATGAAAGCGACGGCGGAAGCCTTAAGGTCTACCGCAGAGACGGGAAGATCACGGATTGCCGCGGGTATTATCCCGGGGAAGAAGGCGGCAAGCCGAAGATCATGATCAGGATCGTCGACGTCCGGCGGATGCTGATGGCGTTGTCACTCCGCTCTCTGACCGGAGTGGTGTTCTGCGTGACAGATCCGCTGATCGAAGAAAATAACAGATGCCTGGTAGTTACCGGTACGGAACATTCCGGCGTGATGCTGATGGATGGGGATGCTAAGAACAGTGAAGGCACGATCACCGTCGCCGCACTGACAAGCCTGTTATTCGGGGCGAAGACCATAGAAGAAGCATGTGAGGAAGAAGGCGTCAGGATGTCCGAACGGATGAAGGCGGAGATGGAGAAGCTGATCCCGTTGTCCGAGATCTGTCTGAATGAGACTGTATGACCGGACAGCACGGGTATTTCGTGTACGGGTTAGGGGGCTGTTGTGAAATGCGGTAGCTATTTTGCAATAGCCTCTTCTTCATGTTATCTTTAGAATATCTTTAGAAAATCATGACATCCCTCTTAAGATTTTGCGGGTAAGATGTATAACATCGAGAGAGGGAAAGAGAATACGAAAGGAAGGAAAAAGCGATGGGGACAAATGAGATCAACCATGTACTGATCGTGGAGGATGATAAGGAGATACGCGAAGGCGTGGAGATATATTTAAGGAGCCAGGGCTATGAGGTGTACCAGGCGGCGGATGGGATAGAAGGCCTTGAAGTGATAGAGAAGGAGGAGATCCATCTTGCTATCGTGGACGTCATGATGCCGAGGCTTGACGGAATCCAGATGACGATCAAGTTAAGAGAAAAGCATGATTTCCCGGTGATCTTCCTGTCGGCAAAATCCGAAGAAGTGGATAAGATACTGGGGCTCAACATGGGGGCGGATGATTATGTGACGAAGCCGTTTACCCCGATGGAACTTTTGGCGAGAGTGAATTCTCAGATGCGCAGGTATCGTAAGTTCCTGGAGAAACTAGGCGGCAGGGAGAAAGGGGCGAATGTGCATACCATCGGCGGCTTGGAGATCAATGAAGATTCTGTGGAAGCATTTGTGGATGGGGAACCGGTGAAGCTTACGCCGATCGAATATAAGATCCTTCTGCTCCTGATGAAGAATCCGGGCAGGGTGTTCTCAGCGGAAGAGATCTATGAACGGGTGTGGAATGAACGGGCGGTAAATACGGATACGATCATGGTGCATGTGAGAAATATCCGTGAAAAGATAGAGATCAATCCAAAAGATCCAAAATATTTAAAGGTGGTGTGGGGCGTTGGGTACAAAATTGAAAAGCAGCCGTAAACTGACGGTTATCGTGGTGATCCTGGCGGTAGTGATTCCAGCATTTGCCGTAATGAGCCAATATTGGGAGTGGCATGTGGGAGCGGAGGCGACCGTGGAGAATGAAGAGCGTTCGATCATGGTGTCTGAGGATTTCCTGAGGATATTCCTGGATGCAGGATATATCCTCTATAATACGGAAAGCGGCAGGGAGAAAGAAGAAGATATTTCCGCGGAGGAGATCAAGACAATCCTGCGTGAGAATACTTCTAAGATGGAAGAATATGAGAATATCTATCCCTATCTTGAGTATCGTGTCCTGGATGAAGACGGAGAAGAGATCGCGAAAAGTACGGCGGATTCTGGCGATGTCCTGACGGAGAAGGGTATGTCTTCTTATGAATTAGGAATGGCGGTCGCCTATGATGAATACGGCAATCCGGACGTCCGGATAGAAGCAGGGAAGTATAAGTCGGAACAGAGTGTTACGATGCGTGAGGTGATCAGTGCCTATGACAACTCCAACTGGGAGATCGAAACCTATGACGTGGATGCAGAGAGCTGGGAGCCCCTCGGTCTGGAGAAACCAAAGAACCGGACCTATCTCTATGCGATGACGGCGCAAAACCTGCAGAATTATATTGATAATTATACCTACACAAGTTATTATTCGGTTGATTCTATGGGGAATGTCGTACTTATCATGATCTTGGCGGTAGCTGTCCTGGCGTGGTTTCTGCCGGTACTTCCTTTCTGGTATACGAAGGAATTACGGATATTAAGGGCGCCGTTTGAGGCCGTTGTAGGTGTGTTTCTCTTTATCGTAGCGGTGTTGGGGGAGAAGCTGTGGTGGATCATGGAGCGATCCGGCGGCAGTGCAGATTTTATTGATTTCATTATATGGACGATCGTGTTTGCCGTCACCTTCTGGGCGGCGACATGTTTAAGGCAGGTGTATACAATGGGAACACGGACCTATATGAAGGAACGGATGCTGTGTGTCAAGTATTGGAAATATATCCGGCGCGGATGGGAATATGTTGCTGCGAAGATACGAAACAGTGTCAGCCGCTGTTATCATTTCATAGACCGGATCGACTTAAGCAGTAAGAATGACAGGACGATCTTTAAGATCGTGGCAGTGAATTTCGTCATCCTGACATTGTTCTGTATGATGTGGTTCGGTGGGATCTTCGCGCTGGTGCTCTATTCCGCCGTATTGTTCTGGCTTCTTCGGAAATATTTTCTTGAACTGCAGGAGAAATACGCGGTGCTGCTTCGTGCCACCGGCGAGATCGCGAAGGGAAATCTGGATGTGGAGATCACAGAGGATCTTGGGCTATTCAGTCCGTTTAAGCAGGAGATACAGAAGATCCAGACCGGATTCAAGAAGGCGGTCGACGAAGAGGTGAAGAGCCAGCGCATGAAGACCGATCTGATCACGAATGTCTCCCATGATCTGAAGACGCCCCTTACGGCGATCATCACCTATGTGAATCTTCTGAAGGATGAGAAAGACGAGGAAAAGCAGAAGGATTATATCGAGGTTCTTGAGAGAAAGTCGATGCGCCTGAAGGTACTGATCGAAGATCTCTTTGAGGTCAGTAAGGCGAGCAGTAAAAATGTGACGCTGCATATCGTAGATGTGGACGTGGTGAACCTCTTTAAGCAGGTGAAGCTGGAACTGGAAGATAAGATCGCGGGGGCGGATCTGGACTTCCGGTGCATGTATCCGGAAGAGAAAGTGGTTGCGTCTCTGGACAGCCAGAAGACTTACCGGGTATTTGAGAACCTTCTTGTCAATATTATCAAATACGCGATGCCGCATACCCGGGTATATATTGAGATCACGCGGGAGGACAAAGAAGCCGTGATCAGGATGAAGAATGTATCGGCGGCAGAGCTTGACTTTAATACGGATGAGATCACGGAACGTTTCGTCCGGGGAGACACTTCGCGGAATACGGAAGGGTCAGGGCTTGGGCTTGCCATAGCAAAGAGCTTTGTAGAGCTGCAGAAAGGGAAATTCAAGATAGAAACGGAGGCAGATCTTTTTAAGGTAGAGGTGAGATTCTAGGAACAGTTTTTAAGCAGTAAATGGATTGACAAATCTTATTTTTTCGCATATGATATAACGTACATGGAAAAAGACATTGAACGGAAAGAGTAGCAGGTCATGAAACCGACAGAGAGAAGCTGCCGCCGGCTGAAAGTAGCTTTGGGGAAGAAGGACTGTGAAGTGCGTCCGGGAGTCGATCCGGCGAAGGAATACGAGTCTTTGTAGCCGGATACGGGTGTACACACGTTATGTGTATCAGAGCGGAGAATGAAGATGGAAATTCAGGCTGATCATTTTGGCGGGATTAAAAAAAGACATCAGAAGTTCTCTATGAGAGTGGAACCGCGGAGTGATGCTTCGTCTCTTGAAACCATGGTATGTGGGGAAACTGCCGGCGGCAGGTTCTTCATATGGCGGAGAGAGGCGGAGCTTTTTTGTGGTATGGGAATATATGGAATGGTTCTATCAGGAAGGAGGAATGGATGCATATGGGAATACTATCATATATCAGGCAGGAGATCCAGGTGGTCCGGGAACGCGACCCGGCGATCAAGTCGAATCTGGAGGTCTTCTTATATCCAAGTTTCAAGGCGATCCTGCATTACCGTGTGGCGCATAAGCTGTATCTTAAGAAGCATTATTTCCTCGCACGCTGGATCTCGCAGCGGACGGTCAGGAAGACGGGGATAGAGATACATCCCGGCGCCACGATCGGGAAGGGGTTGTTCATCGACCATGGAAGCGGCGTGATCATCGGAGAGACGGCAAAACTCGGCGATAACGTTACTCTGTATCAAGGGGTGACCCTTGGCGGTACGGGGAAGGAGAAGGGGAAGCGTCACCCGACCCTCGGCGATAATGTCATGGTGAGCGCCGGTGCGAAGGTATTAGGTTCTTTCAAGATCGGTGAGAATTCCAAGATCGGAGCCGGAAGCGTGGTGCTAAAGGAAGTGCCTGCGAACTGTACCGTAGTCGGAGTGCCGGGGCGCATCGTGAAGATGGGAGACCAGAAGATCCCGCGCATGGATCTGGATCAGGTACATCTGCCGGATCCCATCAGCAACGATATCCGGGAACTGCAGGCAGACAATATCCGGCTGCACAAGCGGCTCATGCAGATGGAGAAGCGTATGAGATGTATGCAGACGCAGGAGATAGACGTGCTGGATGAGAAGGCGTCAGGCAAGACGGGATCCGGATAGAGAAGACAGAAAGAATAGAGGATCAAACAGACCGAGATAAAATGAAAAGGAGAAATAACAGAAATGAAACTGTATAACACAATGTCCAAGAGAAAAGAAGAATTTGTTCCCCTTGAGGAAGGAAAGGTCAGGATGTATGTCTGCGGGCCTACCGTTTATAATTTCATCCATATTGGAAATGCAAGGCCGATGATCGTATTTGATACGGTGAGAAGGTATCTGGAATACAAGGGCTACGACGTGAACTTTGTATCGAATTTCACGGATGTGGATGACAAGATCATCAAGAAAGCGATCGAAGAGGGTGTTTCCTCCGAGGAGATCTCAAAGCGTTATATCGCTGAGTGCAAGAAGGATATGGAAGGCATGAATGTGAAGCCTGCCACCACCCATCCGCTTGCCACACAGGAGATCGGCGGGATGGTTGAGATGATCCGGACGTTGATCGAGAAGGGATATGCTTATGAGAAGAATGGTACGGTCTATTTCCGCACCCGCCGGTTTGAGGATTATGGGAAATTATCCCACAAGAACTTAGACGACCTGCGGTCCGGCGAGCGTTCCCTCCTTGTGACAGGGGAGGATGAGAAGGAGGATCCGTTGGATTTCGTGCTGTGGAAGCCGAAGAAGGAGGGAGAGCCTTCCTGGGAGTCGCCGTGGAGCGACGGGCGTCCGGGCTGGCATATCGAGTGCTCCGAGATGTCGAAGAAGTATCTGGGCGAGCAGATCGACATCCATGCGGGAGGCGAGGATCTGGTATTTCCGCATCATGAGAATGAGATTGCCCAGAGCGAGGCGGCGAACGGAAAGGAATTTGCGAAATATTGGATGCACAATGCATTTCTGAATATCGACAACCGTAAGATGAGTAAGTCGCTGGGGAACTTCCGCACGGTCCGGGAGATCAGCGAACAGTATGACCTGCAGGTCCTGCGTTTCTTCATGCTGAGCGCGCACTACAGAAGCCCGCTGAATTTCAGCGCGGATCTGATGGAGGCGTCCAAGAGCGGGCTGGAACGTATCGTCAATGCGGCGGATCATCTGAAGTTCCTTATGGGAAATGCGAAGACGGAAGAGATGACAGGGGAAGAGCAGGAGGCATATGCGAAGACGCAGGAGTATGTGAAAGCGTTCGAGAATGCTATGGAGGATGATTTTAATACGGCGGATGCGGCGGCAGCCGTTTTCGACCTGGTGAAATACACGAATACGACGGTAAGTGCAGACAGTTCGAAGGAATATCTGCAGAAGCTCTTCGATCGCCTGGTGAGCCTTACGGACGTACTGGGACTGATCGTGGACCGCAAGGAAGAGATGCTGGATGCCGAGATCGAGAAACTGATCGAGGAGCGGCAGGCGGCGCGTAAGGCGAAGGATTTTGCAAGGGCGGACGCGATCCGTGACGAGCTGCTTGAGAAGGGGATCATCCTGAAGGACACGAGGGAAGGTGTGCAATGGAAGAGAGCTTAGAATACATGCAGGAATTATTTCAGATGCGGGAGGTGGATATCCGGGAATATTCGCCTCTTGCCCTGGCATATATCGGAGACGCCGTCTACGACCTGGTCATTCGTTCCCTGGTGCTGAATGAAGGAAACCGGCAGGTACAGAAGATGCATAAGCAAACGAGCTCCATCGTCCAGGCTTCTGCCCAGGCGAGGGTGGTTACAGCCATCAATGATCTGCTGTCTGAGGAAGAGCATGCGGTATACAAACGGGGAAGAAACGCCAAGAGTATGTCGCCCGCCAAGAACCAGTCTGTCTCGGATTATCACAAGGCAACCGGGTTCGAGGCTTTGGTGGGGTATCTGTATCTGAAAAAGGAATGGAAGCGGATGCTCGAGCTGATCAAGGCGGGGCTTGATGCATTGGAAAGTGATGAAACGTAACATAAAGCAGAGAGGTGTGTCAGAGAAAGATATGGAGAAAAATCAAGAGAAGGATATCAAAAAAGACAGGATCGAAGGGCGCAATGCCGTTCTGGAAGCGTTCCGTTCCGGCAAGACGATCGATAAGCTCTTCGTACTGGACGGCTGTCAGGATGGTTCCGTCCAAAGTATTATACGGGAAGCGAAGAAGCAGGATACTCTTATCCAGTTCGTGGCGAAGGAACGGCTGAACCAGCTTACGGAGACAGGGAAGCACCAGGGCGTGATCGCTTATGCGGCGGCTTATGCCTATGCCGAGGTGGAGGACATGCTTCGGTTTGCCAGGGACAGGGGCGAGGCTCCGTTCCTGATCCTTCTGGACGGTATAGAGGATCCCCATAATCTGGGTGCGATCATCCGGACGGCGAATCTGGCGGGAGCCCACGGCGTCATCATTCCGAAGAGACGGGCGGTGGGACTTACCGCAACCGTGGCAAAGGCGTCGGCAGGAGCGCTTCATTATACGCCGGTGGCGAAGGTGACGAATCTGACCAGGACCATGGAAGAACTAAAGAAGCAGGGCTTGTGGTTCGTGTGCGCCGATATGGGCGGAGAGCAGATGTACCGCCTGAACCTGACAGGCCCCATCGGACTGGTCATCGGGAGCGAGGGGGAAGGCGTAAGCAGGCTGGTGAAGGAGAATTGCGATCTGACGGCAAGCATACCGATGAAAGGGGATATTGATTCGCTGAATGCGTCTGTGGCGGCAGGAGTGCTGGCATATGAGATCGTAAGGCAGAGGATCATTTCAAAGTAGATATGGCGAATTATGAGCAGATGACAGATGAACAATTGATCAGGAAGCTGCGCAGGGGTGATAAGAACATCATTGATTATATTATGGAGAAGTATAAGAATCTGGTGCGCAAGGAGGCAAACGCCATGTACCTGCTTGGCGGGGAGAATGACGATCTGATCCAGGAGGGGATGATCGGTCTGTTTAAGGCGGTCCAGGATTATGACGCGGAGCTTGAGGCGTCCTTTTTCAGCTTCGCGAAGCTCTGTATCACCAGACAGATGTATTCTGCGATCGCGGCGTCCAAGCGGAAGAAGCACAGTCCGCTGAATTCATACATATCTCTCTATGAGACAAGCGAAGAACAGGGACCGCTTATGGAGACGATGGCGGCAGGGTGCGAGAGCAACCCGGAGGAATTGCTGGTCAGCCGGGAATATGCGAAGCTGCTGGAGATTAAGTTAGAGGAGAGCTTAAGCGATCTGGAGAACAGGGTTCTCTACCTGCATCTTCTTGGGACGGATTATAAGACGATCGCCAGGCTGCTTGATAAGAAGCCTAAGACGATCGACAATGCGCTGCAGAGGATCAAGGGGAA
>OFFP01001305.1_pt1 | contig 17400 bp, 16 predicted proteins | sample 1521431 | NCBI WGS metagenome assembly OFFP01 (sample SAMEA3504104, study PRJEB24116) | mouse gut metagenome | biome: mouse gut; feature: mouse-associated habitat; material: faeces | place: Denmark | collected 2011
AATCACCTTCGGATACACCACCAGACCGTCCACCACATTCAGGCACAAATCCAGAATCCCGTCAATGCCAAGAAATCCTTCCGGAACACTCAGACGCTTATTTGCCGAATCATCCAGCGTCCGCTCAAACCACTGGGTTGCAGAGGTCACCGCCGGATTCAGCGCATCGATCATCACATACCGGGACAGGGAAGCAATCCGTTCGCTGCGCATGGGATTTCTCTTATACGCCATCGCCGAGGAGCCGATCTGGGTCTTTTCAAAAGGCTCTTCCACTTCTTTTAAATGCTGCAGCAGCCGGATATCATTGGAAAGTTTGTGCGCGCTGGCAGCGATTCCGGCCAGCACACCCAGCACCCTGGTATCCGTCTTTCTGGAATAGGTCTGCCCGGATACCGGATAGCATGCCGCAAATCCCATCTTTTCCGCGATCATCGGATCGATCCTGTCAATGGTCTCCTGCTCTCCGTCAAACAGCTCCAGAAAGCTTGCCTGAGTCCCTGTGGTCCCCTTGCTGCCCAGCAGCTTTAGGCTGCCCAGCACATAATCCAGATCCTCCAGATCCATCTCAAATTCCTGTATCCAGAGGGTCGCCCGCTTCCCTACTGTAGTAGGCTGGGCAGGCTGGAAATGGGTAAATGCCAGGGTCGGCTGAGCTTTCTGTTCTTCCGCAAACCTTGCCAGCTCCGCGATCACATTGACCAATTTTTTCCGCACCAGCTTCAGCGCTTCCGCCATCACAATGATATCCGTATTGTCTCCCACATAGCAGGAAGTTGCGCCTAAGTGGATGATCCCCTTGGCCTTCGGGCACTGCACTCCATAGGCATAGACATGGGACATCACATCATGTCGGACGATCTTCTCCCGCTCTTTGGCCACGTCATAGTTGATATCCTCCGCATGGGCTTTCAGTTCTTCGATCTGTTCCTCTGTGATCGGAAGCCCCAGTTCCTTCTCCGTCTCGGCAAGGGCGATCCACAGCCTCCTCCATGTCCGGAACTTCTTGTCCGGTGAAAAAATGTACTGCATCTCCTTGCTTGCATACCGCTCGGAAAGCGGACTCACATAACGATCCGTACTCATGTCATTTTCCTCCCTTATATCTAAATGTTCCGTCTCCACGAAGATTATAATACATGCCCCTGTGAAAATCAATATGAAAACCTGCCGTAGCACATTTTCCGCCTATGGAGATCATCCCTGTGTAAACCTCGATAAAAACTGCCGTGTCCGCTCTTCCTTCGGATGTTCAAATACCTGCCTGGGGTCTCCCTGCTCCAGGATGTACCCATCATCCATAAAGATCACCTGATTCGCCACATCCCGGGCAAATGCCATTTCATGAGTGACGATGATCATGGTGGTATTTTGATCCGCCAGCTCCCGGATGACCCGTAAAACCTCTCCGGTCAGCTCCGGATCCAGAGCTGAGGTCGGTTCATCAAAGCAGAGGATATCCGGCTGCAGTGCAAGCGCCCGGGCGATCGCCACACGCTGGCACTGGCCTCCGGAGAGCTGATGAGGGTAATTGTTCTTCCGGTCAGAAAGCCCCATCTGATCCAGCAGAGATCCTGCCTGTTCTGCGATCTCTTCATGGATTTCCTTTCTTTTCGCCTTATAATCCGGCTGCTCCTTCGCCAGTAATTCCTTCGCAAGCATGACATTTTCCATGGCCGTATACTGCGGGAACAGGTTAAAGGACTGGAACACCAGTCCGAAATGAAGCCGCTTCCTGCGGATCTCTGATTCCTGCATGGTAAAGGCATTGCCCGCATCAAATAAAACCTCTCCATTCACACGCAGCACCCCTTTGTCCGGCCGTTCCAGAAAGTTCAGGCACCGAAGCAGCGTGGTCTTCCCGCTTCCCGAAGAACCAATGATGGAGACCGCCTGTCCTTTTTCCAGGGAAAAGCTGATGTCTTTGAGTACCTCCGTGCGTTCAAAGGATTTGCAAATATGTTCTACTTCTAAAATCGGCATCGTCTCTCTCCTCCCCTATCTGAAATAATCCAGCTTCTTTTCCATCCGTCCCAGCAGCACAGTCAGTATCCCGTTCCAGATCAGATAATACACTGCTGTAAAGAACAGGGGCCAGATGGCGCCGGAAATCCCCTGGGATCCCTTCATGAAAGCCTGTCCCGCCCAGATGATCTCCTGCAGTGCGATAATCCGCGCAAGGGACGTATCCTTGACCAGTGTAATGATCTCGTTGGATATGGGCGGAACGATTCGTTTGATCATCTGCAGCAGCGTGATCTTGAAAAAAATCTGGCTCCTGGTCATTCCAAGTACCAGGCCGGCCTCCTCCTGTCCCACGGGAACCCCCTGGATGCCGCCCCGGTAGATTTCGGAAAAATAACACGCATAATTCACAACAAAGGATACCGCCGCCGCTAAAAAACGCCCGCCCTCGCCGCCTCCCCAGATGGGGGTATGCAGCACCAGGCCGGGAAAATAATAAATGATCAGCAGCTGGATCATGAGCGGGGTCCCCCGGATGATCCAGACAAAGATCTTGGTGATAAAGCTCAGCGGCTTAAACCTGGACATAGATCCGAAGGCGATCACCAGGCCAAGCGGAAATGCGCCGATGAGAGTCACAAAAAACAGCTTCAAGGTCTGTATAAAGCCGACGTTCAGGGCGCGGATGACAATCGGCATCTGTTCTAAAATCAATTCCATGTATGTATCCTGCTTTCTCTTTGATTCAATTTTTGATCCCTTATTCCCGCATCTAAAAATCCGGTCGGCAGAGCTGCCGATGACTGTTCTAACCTCGTGCTCCGGAATCCAGACAAAAAGAGAGAACGGACAGCCCGCTCTCTCTCTATTTCTCTCAGGACTGCTCTACAATTGCCGCATCTACTCCATACTTTTCGGCAATTTCTATCATGCTGCCGTCCCCATAGCTTTCTGCAAAAAAGTCATTGAGGGCCGCCGCAAGGTCAGATCCTTTCCTGAAGCCGACGCCGTATTCTTCACTGTTCAGCCCTATCGTGTAGGTCAGGTCCGCATAGCCGGTCCCCTCTCCCACCATGGCTGCCGCCATCAGCGAATCAATGACAGCCGCGTCAGATGTGCCGGACGCTACTTCCATCAGTGCGTCAGACTGTGCCTTAACAGCGGTATACTCCAATTCCAGTGCGCTGACCTCCTGCTCCCCGGCGCTTCCTGCCTCCACGGCAAAGGTAAGGTCCTTTAAACTGTCCTTATCCTGATACTTGTCTGCTGCATCGGAGGGTACGATCACAATCTGCGCATTGTTGCAGTACGCGTTGGAGCATTCCATGGCGCTGGTCACCTCGCTGGTAAGCGTCATGCCGTTCCATACACAGTCAATGGTCTTGCCTTCCAGTTCCATGATCTTGTTGTCCCAGTCAATCTCTACAAATTCTACTTCAACACCCAGGCTTTCGGCAAATGCTTTCGCCATATCCGCGTCAAAGCCGATCCAGTCTCCGTTCTCATCCTTATAGTCCATAGGTTCAAATTCCGTGATTCCTACGACTAACGTTCCCTTATCCTTCACATAGGCCATGTCACTGTCCGATGCGGCGCCGTCCTCTTCCTGGCTTTCGGTCTTGCTGTCTGCCGTATTACCGTCGGATCCCCCTGCATTGTCAGAATTGCCGCATGCCGCCAGTGAAAAAACCATTGTCAGCGCCAATAGCATGGTAATTAACTTTTTCATTCTCATCTTCTCCTTATGATATCTTTTTAAACTAAAATATTGCTGTGCTTCACAGCGCTTGCTGCAGATTACACCCCGGCCACATATCCATGCAGACATAGCTGCACGGCCCGCTGCTCCGCGGAAATAAACTTGTCCTGCAACACTCACTTTCTTATATTAGCAGTTTACCAAGTTAAAGTCAACAAAAAATAAAGCTGATTTCTTTCTTTTTTCACCACTGTTTTTTTCACGCTTAATTCAGGTATAAAATACCTTCATTTACAAATAATAGAATCACGACAGAATTTGCAGATGGAGGTAATACAGAATATGAAAGCTACAGGAATTGTACGCAGAATAGATGATCTTGGCAGAGTTGTGATTCCGAAGGAGATCCGCCGGACACTCCGCATCCGCGAGGGCGATCCTCTGGAGATCTTTACTGACCGGGAAGGGGAAGTCATCCTGAAAAAATATTCCCCTATCGGTGAACTCAGCGCCCTGGCGAAGCAATATTCGGAAAGCCTGGCGCAGACCATGAACTGTACGGTATGCATCACTGACACGGATCAGATCGTGGCGGCAGCCGGAAATGGAAAAAAGGATCTTCAGGATAAGTATATCAGCAAGGATCTGGAAAAAGTGATCCAGCAGCGGGAACATATTCTTGCAAAATCAGACAGCAACAAGTTCATCCGGATCGCGGACGGCGACGTGGATTACCAGGAGGAAGCCGTATGTCCGATCCTATGTGAAGGGGATGTGATCGGTTCGGTAGTATTTTTGAACCGGGATGAGAAGAAAAAGATGGGGGAGACGGAGCAGAAAGTTGCGATGAGCGCGGCAGGCTTTCTGGGGCGGCAGATGGAGCAGTGATCCGGATGTTTTCATCCGCTTCTGCACCGGCCGAATCCTTTGCCACTGAGCCCAGGATATCATGAGCAGCTGACACTTACAAATTCAACAGTTTGAGAAAAGATGGGGATACCTTCCGGTGAAGATCCTTATTTCAACGGAATCGGCCGCCTGGCTTTGGCAGGGTATCCCCAAAATGCATACTGTAACCTATTTCTGCGGGACGGAGGGACTTCCTCCGGTAAGACAGTCATATTTCACTCTGAACATTCATAGACTATATCAGTAGATACCGGTAAAGGTGAAATGGGAGGAGAAAGTATGGATAAAAAAAGGAAGGGGCAGGAGATTGAAAATGGAATGATCTGGATGCTCAAATCATTATTGTGCGCTTACATAATCAGCGGCCTGCTGCTGTTGTTCCTGACGTTTCTGCTTTATAAATACAATATTGACGAAGGCAAGGTCGCCGCAGGGATCATTATGATCTATGTGGCATCCACCTTTCTGGGCGGATTTATCATCGGGAAATTGTCCGGCAGCCGGAAGTTTCTATGGGGACTGACCTGCGGCATCCTTTATTTTGCGCTGCTCCTGCTGGTGTCCCTTGGGGTCTACCGCTCCCTGCAGGGAAACGGGGCAAATGTAGTGACAACGCTTCTTCTCTGTGCCGGCGGAGGAATGCTGGGCGGAATGGTGTCGTAGGCAGCCAAAAACATTTCAAAAAAGCCGGATCAGATCATCAAACCCGGAAGGAAGCGACGCAGGCTCCCGCCGGGTTTGTTATCTGATCGTATGTATAGACGGTTAAAAGCTTTTCTCAGACATTTCAGAACATTCAAAATATGATTTATCTCATTCCGATCATCATTCCCAGGATATATGGAACAAGCCAGATTTCCCAAACAGCAGTGTCGTGCATCTGCCGTTCTGTACAAAAAGCAATAAAAAATGGATTTTCAATATTTCGTATCTTGAAAACCGCGCTTTATTCTGCTAAAATCAGAAGAGCAAAAAAGCACACAGGATGGAGAGATTTTTATGAGTCTGACAATACCCATTGAGACCTCCGCACGACATATTCATTTATCGCAGGAGGATTTTGAAACACTGTTCGGTCCCGGAGCCGAGCTTACCTATGTAAAGGAACTGAGTCAGCCAGGACAATATGCATGCAGGGAACGGCTCACGGTCGTTGGGCCGAAAGGAAGTTTTGAAAATGTCATTGTCCTTGGTCCGTGCCGTTCCAAAACCCAGGTAGAAGTATCTGTAACCGATAACCGGAAGCTGGGGATTCCCAGCGTGATCCGTCAATCCGGAGACATCAGCGGTACTCCGGGATGCACCCTGATCGGTCCCTGCGGAACGGTGGAATTGACCGAGGGCGTCATCGTAGCAAAACGTCATATCCACATGACGCCGATTGATGCCATCCGCGCCCATGTGAAGGATAATGACATTGTATTTGTCATCACTACAAGCTATGAGCGTTCTCTTATATTTTCGGACGTAGTAGTCCGCGTCAGCCCTTCCTTTGCTCTTGCCATGCATGTAGATACGGACGAGGCAAATGCATTTGCAAATGAAGACAATCCCACAGGCGTGATCTTAAAACTATTTGACGGCCACACCTACAGCCTGCAGTCCTGGGCCGAAGAATTACAGTCCGGCATCAACCGCTGATTCCATCCGGATACGGACGACAGCAGGTTTTTGTATAATCAAACAGGGAGGTTATTTACTATGACTAAGATTGAAGAAGTAAGAAAAGATATGGTCGCTGCCATGAAAGCAGGTGAAAAGGAAAGAAAAGCCACATTGTCTGCTCTTCTGACTGCATTGAAGAACAAAGCCATCGACAAGCGTGACGATCTGACAGAGGAGGAAGAGGTCCAGGTCATCTTAAAGGAGATCAAACAGACGAAGGAAACACTGGATACAACTCCGGCTGACCGTACCGATATCATCGAAGAATGTACGAAGCGTCTCTTGGTACTGGAGGAATATGCTCCGAAGATGATGGATGCTGAGGAGATCAAGTCTGTCATCCAGGAGGTTTTATCCGGTCTTGGAATCGATGCTCCGGCCGCAAAAGACAAGGGCCGGATCATGAAGGAACTGATGCCGAAGGTAAAAGGAAAAGCAGACGGCAAGTTGGTCAGCGAGATTGTTGCCTCTTTCTTACAATAATCCGCGTCATTTTTTAAGGAAAGGAATCATCCGAAATTATGTTTGTACTGATTTTTAACCAGCTTGTGAAAATGCTTTTTATAATGATTCTTGCATTCCTCTGCTACCGGTTCAAGATCATCAACCAGGAAGGCAACCGGAACCTGTCCAGCCTCTTGCTGACCATCGTCAACCCGTGTCTGATCATTACCGTCTTTCAGACCGAATATGATAGCAGCCTGGTATATGGACTTCTGCTTTCTTTTGCCGCTGCGACAGCCGCGCATCTGATCGCGATCGCGGCTGCACACTTTCTTATACGCGGAAAAAATAATCCTGATTTTGAGATTGACCGTTTTGCAGCGGCTTATTCCAACTGCGGTTTTATCGGGATTCCCCTTGTGAACAGCGTCCTTGGAGCAAAGGGCGTTTTCTTTCTGACCGCTTATATGACAGTCTTCAATGTTCTTTCCTGGACTCATGGCCTGGTGCTGCTGGAAGGAAGGTTTTCTTTAAAAAAGCTGAAAGAGGGGCTTATGACTCCAATCGTAGTATGTACATTTATCGGGGTTTTCCTGTTCTTCCTGCAGCTTCGGATTCCTACTCCGCTCCTTGATTCCATGAATTATATTGCGGATATGAATACGCCCCTTGCCATGATGATCGCAGGACTTTCCGTTGCACAGGCGGATCTGAAAAAAATCTTTTCCCATATGCGCATTTACTGGGTCAGCTTTCTGAAGCTGTTCATCGTGCCCCTTGCCGTGCTGGTATTTCTGGCGCTGCTCCCGCTTGACCGGGAAGTTGCATACACGAACCTGATCGCATCCGCATGCCCGACCGCTACTACCCTGACCATCATGTGCATCCGTTTTAAGCGCAACTATACCTATGCATCTGAGATTTTTTCTTTTACTACCGTACTGTCGGTCATTACGATTCCGATCATCACATTTATTGCAGATTTTGTCCTTTAACCAACATTACAGCAAAAAAGATTTTCCGCCTGAAGGATTTTCTTTTTTGCTGCAATGCCGGATGTCTGTCTATACCTGTGAAAAATTATCTTACATACCTTATCGTTCTATAAAATAATGAATCATAGATTGCCCTTCGGGTACATGGTCTTATTCACGTACAAGCGGGAAGGTGGGAACCACAGCATTTGCGAAAAGTGATCATGGCTTTCCTGCATTTCCCTTCAAAATATTTACAACATGTACCGTCTTATGATCTACGGTAAATTTCACTTCCAGGTCTGCATACCGCATTCCATACACCCTCATGGGGTCCTGCTGGTACGAGGGCCTTGGGTCCTGTGCCAGAAGCTGGCATATGATGTGTCGCTCTTCCTCTGTCACTTCTGCTCTCAGCTCTTTCAGGAAATCCACTTCCAGCTCATACTCTTTTACCCCGTCCGCAAAACCTCCCGCCGCCTCCGGATGGCTGTCCACATAAGGCAGGTATGGCTTGATATCCAGTATCGGAGTCCCATCCAGCAGGTCTACTCCCAGCACATGCAGTACCGGCCCCTCAGGGGTATCCAATTCTATGTTTTCCAACCGGACACAAGAAAGACCGATGGGATTTGGCCGGAAGGGAGAACGGGTGGCAAATACCCCCTTGCGGAGATTCCCGCCCAGACGCGGCGGCCGTACTGTCGGCGACCACGGTCTGTCGGCGCATTCCGAAAACACCCACAAAAGCCAGATATGCGAATATTCCTCCATCCCCCGGAAGGCTTCCGCCGCACGGTATTCCGGCTCAAATATGATCATTGCCCTTGTATCCGCCAGTCCTCCCTGCCGCGGGATCCCGAACTTTTCTGGAAAACTGCTGCGGATATGCGCGATCGGATTCATTGTGACGGTCTGTTCCATTGATTTCTCCCCTCCATTCCTCAAGGATGTAATTTATATTGATTGATTCCTTTCCGTAAGCAGAATACCAAAAACACCGCCTTTTCTCTATCTATAAAATACAAGATAACCAGCTTCTGTGGGATGGTCCGCAATAAAACCGTCCCGTTCCTTCAACACCTGAAATGCGATCATCAGATCAGCTCCGGCAGAAATAAAATTGACCATCATAGTCAATAATGACACCGTACCGGGATATATATAAATAAAAAGCACACTGCCGAACCCCAATACGATAAAAGGTGTCAGAACGCCAGCCAGATATGCTCTTTTTGCTAATACTGCTTTACAGGCACAGCTCGGCATCATTGCATTGATGTTAAACTGAACGACATTCCAGCCTTTCCCGCTGGCAGCTGCCCATCCTATCCCATGTAATAGTTCATGTATGACAACGGAAACCGCAATAATCGCTGTAAACATAACGTAAAAAGCAATCCCGCTTACCTCCAGTAAATATGCTCTTTCAATCAGCAAAAAACGATACAATAATCCGAAGACGATTACAAACGGCAGCGCGCAAAGAGTTCCGAAAACCATGGCCTTCCCGGACGTGATCGTAACGTCTTTTTCTTGATAGCCTTTTTCATGTAAAACTGCTTTCATCCTTTCAAAATCTTCACTGTGATGATCCATCAGTGCATCCTCCTCTATAAGAAGAGCTGTGCAATAATGATCACAAACCAGACAACCAGCAAAAGACCATTGAGACGTGCCAGCAGACGAAGGACTTTGTTTTCCGGCAGCTCGCCTCCGAAGATAGGGTTTCCGGAATACAGACAGCTTGCAGCTATGATCAGTCCGGAATAATTAGAAGCATTATTCATATTTCCTCTGTAAATAGAAAGGAAATATCCCATAAAGGCGAGGAAAAGAGCCGTAAGCATTACCACGTGGTTGGATAAGATTGATTTTGTTTTCATAATGAATACCTCCTGTTGTTTTGTTATCTTGAAATCACTATAACAGACAGAAGGTCAAATGGTTCATTTTTTACGCGAATTGTCCGTTTGGCTTCACGAACGGTGATTGATCAGGGTGCAGCTGTAGCTTGAACGGTCACATTCTTATTTTGCGTCCCGTTTTCTCTGTGCATTGTATTCTGTTTTGGCTCTTCTGGACAGGGGGCATTCCGTTCCATTGTCCAAAATGACCGCCTGGCATTTCAGATCCACAGTCCGGATCCGGCTGCGGTTTACCAGAAATCCTCTGTGACACCGCCAGAAATCCTCACCCAATTCTTCCGCGAAATGCTCCAGACTGCTGTTAAATTCCAGCAGTTCGTTATCCAGATGCAGGCAGAGCGTGTGCTTAAATCCCAGAGCCTCGAAATAGAGGATCGTTTCTACCGGGATGTGCCGGATGGTATCAAACAACCGGATCGTACAATATCTGCCATGTTTGGGCTGTTCACTGGCAAGCCGCTGCTGTATGCTTGTCAGACATTCTCTCACCCGGACGGCCATTGCGTTATAGTCGCCTTTTACGATATAATCCAGAGCTTCCAGCCGCAGCCGGAAGGTTTCAAAAGCCAGATCATGATGCGCCGTGATAAATACAATGAACCCCCGCGGATCGTGGAGTCTCAGCTTCTGCGCCAGCTCCAGCCCGCTCATCCTGCCCGGAAAATCAATGTCAAGGAAATATACCGCCGGTATGGTATCCTTTGTCTGCAGGTCCAATAATCTTTCCGGCGTATCCGCCTCGCGGACAGGCCCCATATCTCCGTTCAATATGGTAATCTGATTCGAAATGATGTGTTCCAGCCGATCGGCCACCGGCTTTTCATCATCACATATATAAATCGGAATCATTTGTCTCCTCCTACGCCGCCGGAAGTCTCAGCTCCTGCACAAAATAACCGTCCTTTAAGTAGGTTCTCGCAACACAACCCTTACACCTGGACACGATCCGCCGATAACTCGTAAGCCCTGTCCCCCGGCCTTTCCCCTTTGTGGTATAGCCCTTCCGGGAAAGTGCGGACAGCTCCGGCGCTTTGTCATAATTATTGGAAACTGCGATATACAGTTCTTTTTCTTCCTGAAGCAGAACGATCCGCACTGTTCCGGCCGTTTGAGGCGCGGCCTCCATTGCGTTGTCAATCAGGATCCCCAGGCTTCGGAGCAGATCTTCCGTTTCCATCACAACCTTGCTTTCCACCGGATAGAGCACCTCAAGCGCTGAATGGATCTCTCTTTTCCGCATATCCGCCAGCTTTGCGGTCAACAGGCTGCGCAAAGGATAGAGCGTGATATGATTCAGACCGTCCATTTGCTGGATCTCCTGCCCCAGCTTTTCATCGAAATAGCTGCTGGTCTTTCTCATAAACTCCTGGATTCCCGCAAGATCACCTTCCTGCGCCTGCAGGGTCAGGCCGGAAAACAGATTGGTAAAATCATGGCGGAAAGCGCGTATCTCCTGCTGCAGCTCCTCCAAAAGCTCCATATGCGCCTGATTCTGTGCGATCGTTTCCTCCTGCGCCCGGATCTTATCCTGTCCCGCGGCATACATGGCCAGGAACTGCACCCAAAACAGGGCGACTACAATGAGCGCGAAAAAGAATATGCTGTAACCCACGCCCGGCTCAGTATCCGGATACAGCCAGTCCAATACCTGCCAGACACACATCAGCAGGAAACTGAAAAGCAGCGTTCCCGCCGCCCATGATCTTCTGGAAAACAAATGTGAAAAATATCGGTAGAAGCTGCTTTTTCTAAGTATCCACACAACAATTGCAGCGATCGGCAGCACTGCCAGGTACGGAATAAAAATCGTAATAAACGTATACAGATACATTCCGCCGAATATTGGGCTGTAATAAAATGCCGCTTCATGCAGTACAGAATTTGCCGTATAGGCAATAAAATTTCCCAGAAAAGAGGCAGCCAGCCCCTGCCAGAAATCCGTCCCCATAAAACGGCGCAATACGAGCGCCAGCACAGTCGAATGCAGCAGATTCCCAATCGTGCCATTCAAAAGATTGAATACATTTTCATACTCGTATGCGTCAGCCAGCACATAAGCTCCGGCCATGCCTGCGAGTATCAAAGCATTTCCCAGCAGATAATAGACGGTATAGATCAGACAGGGAAGTATTTTCATCTTTTTCCCTAAAATCCCGGATGCCAGAGCATACAGCCCCACTCCGAAACAGACAAGTGAAAAACCCACTGAAAACAACCGAAACGAAAGCGGCATAACCAAATCCTCCTGCTTGTATAATCTACGTACATCATTATATATGATACTTTCGTCCGGTGCAACACTGAAAAAATCTGTTCCTTTTATCCCGCTTTATGTGAGAATCAGTAAATACTTATTCATCATTTTTTTAAGAAAAGCCCATTTTTATTGACATATCTCTATCCCTTTTCGTCTGCATAATGTACCCAGAATTTGTCCTACATCTGCTTTTATCTGTTTGTATATTATCTGTCTGCGATATTTTGGCGAAAAAACTATGTGCTACTTGCTTTCCCATTTTGTATGAGCTAAATATTATTGGCCATTTTGGGACCTCCTCGTTCTTTATTTGTGGTTTTGCAGACCCACTTTTATTGTAACATAGGAGTTTTCTTACATCTAAAGAGATTCCCTCCCCCTGCAGAGCAGAGGAAGGGATTTTTACTGTGACACAACAGTAAGGAACTGTAAAAAAATAACTTGCCTTTTTGCACAGTTCCTTCCTTAATATGATCCATTCCAAATTGCCTGATAGCCTGCCCTGGAATGAAACTCTTTCTGCTGTACATAAATACTTGCGTAGCCTGGAGCCTGCCTTGCTATATAGCTTGAGAAAGTCGTCTCCCATGGCCGCATTAGCTCTTGAAATCTGTCTACTGCCGCGTCATAAGAACCCTTATCATTCGGATCAATCTTAGAGAACGCCTCTGTAATCTCGGAAATCAGTTTTGTATTGGATCCAACCGGCATTGTCCTTGTTCCTCCGATATAATAGCCTTCCCACATCGGATTCTGTATATCTGCTGCTGCATCCTCTATTGCCATCCTTGTATGCTCTAACTTTTCCGCTATCTTTTTTTCCACTGCTTCTCTTAAAAGATGGATCTGATCCTCCGTGAATCCCAACTCTGGCTTATATATATAAGCCCTTGCAATGCCTATTTTGGCATAGGTATCATAACTGCCCGGGGTTGCCCCACCGAAAAATTTGTCTATATACTCTCCTGTCTTTTGCATATCCATCAATTCTTTCCAGGAAACTTTCATTCCTCCTGTATCAAGCTCTGTTTTCAGATTCTCCGGAGTATTGACAATTCCTTTCGCAATATTCTCTTTCATCTCTTTGACAAGATTTCCTATACCCGATACTCCTCTGGTATTCAGAGTACTTCCAACTATACTTTCAAAAGCGGAAGAATATGCTATAAATTCATCTTCACTGATCTGCCCTTTTGCATATTGTTCAAACACGCTGAAATACTGTTCACCGCTTCTTAAAAAATGCCTGTCTTCACTATGCACTATCTTAATAGGTTCCTTTGGCTTTATTTGAGCCGATGAAGCAGGATTCTCATTTTGCACATGTGTCACTTTCCAATTGTCCATTCTCTTTCCCTCTGACAAATTTGTTCCTGTCAGTGAGCCCTGGCTTCCCTCTGCTTGTAATGGTTTTATGACATTCCATTCTGCATTTTGCAAATTACCATTATAAGAAATACCTGATATATTCATTATTTAATCCCACCTCTTTCTGCGTTACAATTCATGACCTGACCAGTCGAAAATTGTAACGCGTCTGCTACCATCTACAATATTAGCTTTCCTCTACTTAGTCACTGTTTTGCCAACATTAATCCATTTTACAAGGATTGCATATGCGGTACTGTTAACGCCAAAATTAATATATTTCGTGTATTGATATCTCACATGCTCTAACTTCCAGAATATACTGAACGCGCCAGGTGATAAACAGCTGTTATATACCTAGGTGCATTTTCAGTCTCAATTAATACACCATCAGTATCGTAATAATCAACAAACTGCATCGGACCATCACGGAAACACGAGTCCTGTCCAAGAGATACTGGTAAATCATTAGGTGATGGCAAATTGTTTGCTAACGTTAATACGACTCTTCCATTATCATTTGTATGGTCGGATATTTTACGGATACTATTACCGGTATGTTCAGCCCATGAACCGCTCTTCCATGTAAGTGTTACTAACTGATTGCGGACGGGATATCCACTTTCGCTTAAAACCTGTATTTCCGGGCTGAATCTATTTTTGAAACGTAAATAAGTCCCACCTGGATAGGGCGCATATTGTTGGTCACCCTCATCTCCATCTAAACGAACATTCATTTTTGCAGCAGTATTGCTCCATGGTGTAAGCTTTAATTTATATGAAGACTTTATGAATGATGCTTCATCCGCAAACACTCTTATATAATTTACGCCTGATCCAATTCTATAAGCACCATTTCCACTCCTGGAAGCCAGGATCATCTTATTGCCTTCTGCTTTATAAACTTCAACATTATAATACTGTCCAGATTCAACATCCACTATTTCAGCAGATATTTCAGATCCTGCCGCATCATAAGGTGCCCGCCATAAAAACCAGTCCTGATCGTTTACTATATGAAGTGAAAGATTGTTAATAGTTGTAACACCACCTGCAATTTCTGGTAATTCACAAGCAGCATAGGGGCTATCATTTGGCTCTATATAGTCACATTCACTTCCATCAATCATACTGAAAGTAAGTTTAAATGTATCCGTTGTACTTCCACCTACAGTAGCTAACACTATGATGGCATAATACTGCGCTTCTGTTGTTTTATTTGTATATGCAAAGGCCTCATCCAATGTCTTTGTTGTACCATCAGGATAAGTATTCATATATGTTTCTGTTGAAGAACCCGTTAACATACTTCCCAAGTAACCTTCTGAATTAACCTCATATAAGAAAAGGTCATAATCTAAAGCCGGATTCTTTGGACACTCCAATGTCACATTAATCGCTTCATTAGGATTGAGCGATATAATGCTATAAGCATACTCTCCTTCATTTGCAATAGCACCAAAGACTGTTTGCGTTGCCCCAGATGCAGAGCGTGTCAAATTCGCATTCTCTGATCCTTCCAGCTTTGTCCCCTCTTCCAAATGAATCTCTTTTTCCGGGGTATTGGCAGACATGCAGGTACTCTTTACCAATTCTTCTGCGTCAACTTCCTGCACTGTTGCCTCAAAATCATCCACAACCTGCACATTAACTCCGCAATTCTCTTCTGGAACAGTCTGCTCTTCTTCTGCTAACACAGTCATACTTGAACAAACAAGCATAATAAGCGTAAGCAAGATGGATAATTGTTTTTTCATAAATCAAATCCTCCTATGTTATTATTGTTTCAAGTACTTTTACAAAGTGTACTATTAAATTTTATAAGATATCTTATAGATTTAGTATATTATTTTTCTTAACTATTTCAACCTATTGTCCGTAAAAATGCCTTTTTGGACATCAAAATTTTTCTACCTGTGCACCCATCAATATTATAGCAATATTATGTTATCGCTCATAACTTTATCTTATTTTTCCTAAAGTACCTATAATTACTTGTCACAGCTTTTGCACCAGATAAAGTAAAATCCCTCCATACCCATTCAAAAGTCCTGGGCTCTCTTTTTCCTGTGGTAACAGTTGAACCTCTTCCCACGCCGGATAGCTGCTAAATATCTCATCCTTATCCCCCAGAACCTCTGATGCTTTTTCTAATATCCACAGATTCCCACATATCCCATGGCACAAACACCAGCTATCTCTCCTCCAATATTCCTTTAATTTCTTATATGCTCTGTGCATATCTTTTTCAAGGCGATCCTTCCATTTCTGGTCTCTTACATATTTATAACATTTCATCCTTGAATACAATATCCCCGGGGCTCCATGACACCACGCCATAGCGCCAATACCATCTTTCTTTTGCTCTTCCGACCGCACATCTATCCAATTGTTTATCTCCGGATCATATAAGGCTTCTTCATATGTCCAAACCTTTTCTGCTAATTGCTCATACTTTTCCTTTGCTGTCAAATGCCACAAGTGCAGAAAAGCCATCAATATTCCACCATTCCCGTGTGCTGCTCCTGCCATGGGCGGCATTCCTTTCTCTATCGTCCAGCCAATTCCCTGTTCTTGTTTTTCTTCCGACTTCGCCAGCATATCTGCTGCCCTCTCTGCCATTTCAAGATAAGCTTCATTCGGAATTATTTCATATAGCAGCAACAATGCCTCAACAGCCCCAGCATTTCCAGTAAGCAGATCGTACTTCGAATCTCCTTTGATCAATTGTTTCATAATCTCGGCATGTCTTTTCGCATAATCCAGATATTCCTCTCCTGCCCCCTCTTGATACAGTAACAGATATGTATATATAACAGAACCTTCCCCTTCATATATTCCTGTATTCCGAGTTTGGAGATTTTTTGGTGAGTGTAACCCTGAATCTGTATATTGGAACAACCGTTTTTTCAAGTTTTCATAAATATCAGCTATCTCCGCTCTCCTGTCCTTCCTCCTTAAGCTATACATTAACAACAGCATTCCCGCCAGACCGTCATACAGATACATATTCATCGGACGAATCGACCAGTTTTTCCCGCTCTCATTAGAAAATTGCACCGTATACCAATTCACTTCATTATGCGCACAGTTCCATACTGCATTCCGCAGTACGCATTCCGCCAATAACTCAATATTCCTTTTTAAGCGCACTGTCTTTACAGCCTGATCCATTTTCAAAATATTGTATTTCTTGGAATGGTATACCCCATTCATAACCCGTTCAGTTCTTTCAGTCATCATCTCCAACGCAAGCTCTATATACTCGCACTGCCTTGCCATATCTTCTTCACGCAATTCTTCCAATTTTTGATAAAGTAAATCTATCGGCCTGCACATAAAGTAGTCTTTAATTCTCTCACCATAACAGTCGAACAGATCCTTCGCGTTCATATTAAAGTAAAAATATGGTATGTCACCGCCTGACAATGCCTTTACTTCCCTGTCCACGATTTTTTTCTCATCCTTTTTCCGCCCCTTTTGCATGGAATAGAGAAAACGCTCCCGTTCCGTCTGATTTCTCAACAACTCCGGATGATAGGACCCAGATAGAACCATACTGTAACGCTGTGTATCTGCTAACAGGTACCGGCACTGTAAGTTTTCTAATTTTTTTAATAAAATATAAAATTCTACTTTTTTCCCCACAGCTGCAAGATAAGCCTCTCTAAATCCTTTCTTCAGATTCTCCTTATACAATAATGGATCCTGAAATTTTCCCTTGATCGTTGCAAGATTTTGTTTTTTCACAGATTGCGGATGCTGGTATGCAATTCTCATATCAGAAGTTCCGCCATGAATGATCACTGGAACTTTAAAGGGATATTGCTGGTCTGCCGTACCGCTTATCACACTGCTGTTAACGCCATTCCCTCCCTGATTCCAATGATAGAACGGTAGAATGCCAGTATATAATACAGATTGTGACAATTGATAAAAGATCTCATCATTTGCAGTTATCCTGTTGCGGTTATATCGGATATTCGTCAATGTCTCCAGATCAATCAATACCGGATAGCTGCCAAATACGATGATGTTCTCGCAATGCAAATCTTTCGTTCCCAACAGATAGGTCAGAAACAGCTGCACACCCAGCCGTTGATAATAGCCTTCTAATTCCTTCTGGGAGTCACAGGCAGCTCCGACGCTTAAATATTTTTTGTTTTGAAATCATACGTAATTTAAAGACAT
>OFFP01001307.1_pt1 | contig 17363 bp, 19 predicted proteins | sample 1521431 | NCBI WGS metagenome assembly OFFP01 (sample SAMEA3504104, study PRJEB24116) | mouse gut metagenome | biome: mouse gut; feature: mouse-associated habitat; material: faeces | place: Denmark | collected 2011
CAATTTATAAATTCGGAACCGACAATTTCATTTTCTTTGCCCGCCCACGATTGGTGCTTACTTCAAGAGTCAGAGTTGTGGCGTTGTTTGGATAGTTTTCTGGAAGCTTGTCAAAGTACAGGTAGCCAGATGACCCAGCAAGAGAAGCTAAAGATATTGGAAACTGGACAGAAAATTCTTCCCGATGGCTGATGATTTCTTTTCCAGAACGCCGAGTATGCTCACATACCACCGTTGGAATGTAAACACAAGGGTAACAGACATTATCTTGGACAACGGAAACATTCAGAATAGATATAGGAAGTCGGGAGTGGTTCGTAAAAGAAACGAACATCAGTAAGGATTTATTTTTGTAACTGTAACTTTGGATGGATAAGGAAATATTTTTACGCTGGGCAAACAAAGCATAGAGTGTTCCGAGGGAGCCGAATGCCCCCAATAGGAATGTAATATTTTCTCTTGTAAATAATGCGAAAATGAGTTCAGTAATAGTTTCCAGATTCATAGTTTTTCTCCTTTGCATTTTATAAGGAGATTATAACACAAATTAGCAAGCCAATTGAGTATTTTTTGGAATAGAGGAGGCGAGAGAGATAACCATATTTGACGCAGTAAAGCAGTTAGAGCTGGATAACTTCTGTGACCTGATGTTTGGAGCTGCGAAGGATATAGGTTCACAGGAAGGGCATCATCCTTTGTCTTTTTCCGGCTAGCAGTAGAAACAGCCATTCGGAAAAGAGTAGGATGCCAAAAGTGCGGAAAGGAGGAAAAAATTTATATGCCTAAAGTCGTACTTGGCCAGTGGGCTCAGAAAGATGAACAGTTCGTGCTGAACCTTAAGGCAGAGCTTGGACGCAGGGGGAAAAATTATAAGAACCTTATGCGGCGTACAGGGACGTCTTCAGGGGCGGTTTTCAAACGTTACCATCATCCGGGTACCCTGACCGTTGATGAACTCCGGGGCTACATACAGGAAGCGGAGCTTTCGGAGAATGACGTATTGGACTTTCTTTTTAAAGGGAGGTGATGCGGGAAAGTGAAAAGAAAAATCCGCCTGCGGGAAAAGACAGCATTCGTATTATTCCTGGTTTCCATGTCAGCCATGGACAGCGACAGCAGGGTGGTGGCTGTAATCATTATAATAACCACTCTGGGAATCCTTTTTTACGCAGGACAGGCTTACAGGAAGGAGGGCTATGAAAAACAAAGTATTATGGCGCATGACGGCCACAGTGATGGCGGCGCTGGTTGCCTTTGAGGCATCAGTGGTAACAGCCCGGGCGTCGGATGTGGGACAGGCAATCGAAGTCCCGGCAGAAGTGCAGGAGATATCAGAGGAACTTGGCAGCCGGTATAACATCTGCCCGGAACTGATACAGGCCGTGTGCTTCAAGGAGAGCAGTTTCAGGCCGGACGCCGTGAACGGGGACTGCGTGGGAATCATGCAGGTATCGGAACGCTGGCACAAAGGCCGGATGGAGCGTCTGGGCGTTACGGGGCTTACGGATATCCGGGAGAACATGTCCGTAGGCGTTGACTACCTTGCGGAGCTGTTTGCAGAATATGAGGATGCCGGAGCGGCCCTTATGAAGTACAGCGGAAATTCCCGGCTTTCAAATCTGGTGGACGGTACTGGTGATTTGTCAGATTATGCGGATGAAGTACTGGCACTGTCCGCGGAGCTGGAGCGGCGGAACGGGAAATGAAAGATTTGAGCAAAAAGAAAGAGCCTGTGGGGCAGGCTCAATCTAAAAAAACTGAATAAAACTATCTGTGCTTATTATAGCACGGGGGAAGGGAAATGCAAATGGAAAATATCATGGTTTCGGTTCCACTGAATGACTTTATGGATGGAATCACGGCAAAGGCAGATTTGGAAAGCGTACGTGCTCTGGTATCATCCGGGAAGGAATACTGTTCCGATGCAGTAAGGATTGTGCTTGGGCTCCCGGATGAAAAGGATGGGTAATGCTGTTATGAAACGGACTGAAAATAAGACGGCTGATGGCTGGGAGTGGGACGAATCTGAGTATAGTTCCCCATGTAGGCACCGGCTGAAAATGGAAAGACAGGCCTATGAAGCGGCAGAAAGAGAGGATAGGGAAAATGAGTACATTATATGAAATCACAGGGGATTATCTCCGATTGCTGGAAATGCTTGAGGAAGAGGAAAATATTGACCCGCAGGCATTTAAAGATACCTTAGAGGGCATCGAGGGTGAGTTTGAGATTAAGGCTGATGGTTATGCAAGGGTTCTGAAAGAACTGAATGCCGAGGCAGACAAGTACAACGCTGAAATTCAGCACATGGCGGCCAGAAGGGATTCCATTAATAACCGTGGGAAAATGCTGAAACAGCATCTTTATGACAGCATGAAAGCAACAGGAAAACTGAAATTTAAGACAGATTTATTCAGCTTCGGCATCCAGAAAAACGGCGGGGTACAGCCTATGGAGATTGTGCCTGACATGGAAATCCCGGACGAATACTGCCGGAAAGAGCCAGACAATGCCAAAATCCGTGAAGCGCTCAAAAACGGTGCAGAACTGCCTTTTGCAGTACTGAAAGAGCGGGGAGAGCATTTATCTATCCGGTGAATTGAATGGATATGCGGACTGCCCTTTGTGACGGTTGGAGAGGAATTATAAAAATCACAGGAGGATAGGAACATGGAAGAAAGAAATATTACTATTACCACGGAGGAGTATAAAAAGCTGTTGGAGACATCTGTCAGAGTTTCGGCATTTTCCGACTATGTAAATCAGTCAAAGTACAGCATTGACCGGGAGGACTGCGGACGGTTCTTAGGGTTTGAAGTGGTTAAAGAAGAGGATTAATCTTAGGAGATTGGAGGATTAGGGAAATATGGCAAAAGTAATTGCAATTATGGGCGAATCTGGTTCTGGCAAGACAACTTCCATGCAGAACCTTGACCCAAAAACAACATTTTACATAGATGCAGACAGAAAAGGCTTGTCATGGAGAGGTTGGCGGGAGCAGTACAGCGAGAAAAAAGGAAATTATTTGAAAAGTGATGATGTGAACATTGTCCGGCAGTACATCCGAAAAATCGCTGAAATGAAAAACTGGAAAGTGGTGGTTGTTGATACCATTAACGGCTTAATGGTTGCTGATGAAATGCGCCGGAGTAAGGAAAAGGGTTACGACAAATGGGTTGACCTTGCAACGTGTGTTTGGGATTTGGTGGTTGACTGCTATGATTACCGGGATGATTTGACGGTTATTTTTACAGCGCATACACAGACGGAAACAGACGATTCCGGGTATCGTTTTACCAGAATCCAGACATCCGGCAAGAAACTGAATAAGATTGTTTTGGAGAGCAAATTTACAACGGTTCTTCTCTCAAAATGCGTGGATGGAAAATATCTTTTTGAAACGCGAGCGAACAACAGCACTGCCAAGACACCAAAAGGCGCATTTGAAGATTTTGAAATTGAGAACGACATCGCGACAGTGATTAAAGCATTGGAGGAATTTTAAGATGAAAAAATTAAACGGATATGAAAGCGCACAGGCATACAGCGACACAGAGCGGCTCCCGGTTGGCGGGTATGTGCTGAAAATTCTTGATGCAGTGGAGCAGGACAACTCTGATAAGGGCTGGAATAATCAGCTTATTATATCATTTGATATTGCAGAGGGAGAGCATAAAGATTTCTTTGCAGCTAACTACAAAGCGCAGACCGGAGAGGATAAAAAGTGGAAAGGTACATACCGGCTCCGTGTTCCGAAAGACGATGGCAGCGAGCAGGACAACTGGACAATGCGTCGGTTCAAAACAGTGATGAATGCCTTTGAAGATTCCAATAAAGGTTATCACTTTGACTGGGACGAAAAGAAACTCAAAGGCTTGTTGATTGGAGCATTATTCAATAACAAGGAATACGAATTTAACGGAAGGCATGGATTCTTTACAAATTGCCATTCCCTTGTAACTGTTGAAAAAATCCGCTCTGGGAAATTTGAGGTTCCGGCAGATACGCTTTTGAAAGGAAACAACCAGCAGGACAGTGGATATGGAAAGCCTGATGCGGACGGATTTATGAATATTCCTGACGGGATAGATGAAGAGCTGCCATTTAATTAGAACAGGAGGTAATGAAAATGGCTTATAATAAAACAGACAGAGGCGATGCTCCCATGAAGCGGAGAGGCGGAATGCGCAGAAGAAAGAAAGTTTGCGTGTTCTGTGGAAAAGATAACGTGATTGATTATAAAGATACCAACAAGTTAAAGAGATATATTTCTGAGAGAGGAAAAATCCTTCCCAGAAGAATTACCGGCAACTGTGCAAAGCATCAGAGAGCCCTTACCGTTGCCATCAAGAGAGCAAGGCATATCTCCTTAATGCCTTATGTTACAGATTAAGTTTCGGAAAATCGGAATTTTGTCTGAATACAGGATTTGCGGAAATGACCAGTCATCGTGGGATGGCTGGTTTTTTATTTTACAGGAAAATCCTGTGGCGTTATACGCATTCTTTTTTTACAAAAGGCAGGAAATGTCTGACTAATATTGAAAAAACAGGAAAGATTTGAGTCATATTGGGATTGAAAAATTTTGCTTGCGTATGATATAATATAGTCCAGAACATATGACAGAAGGCAGAACTACGAGTATGGGCAGGTAGAATCGGATGAAATACCATCGTTTAAAGTATCGTTTATGTATGCAGCATAGTTTTGACGGGAAGATAGAGCACAAACATCAGCATCTGATTGAGATTGAGATTGTTGCAAGGCAGATGGAGGAAGACTTTCTGGAGTTTGCCAGTATGAATTCCATTCTGGAAGAGGTGTTTGGGCCTTATCAGTACAAATATTTAAACGAATATCCGGAATTTGAAGGAGATACCAGCATTGAGCATTTAGGAGAGGTGTTTTATGGAAAAGTGAAGCACGCATTGGAAGAGCAGCATTGGAAATTTGCCCGTTTTGAAATCAGCGAAACGCCTCTGCGCATTTATGCGATAGTCGAAGAAACATTTTAACACGGAGTCAATGATCATTTGCAAGGGAGGATTTTTTATGAAAGCCAGAAGGATTTTCAGAGGTACGGTGGCAGGTCTGATGTCTTTGTCACTTCTCTTATCAGGAATGCCGGTTTCGGCAGCGGAAGTGAGCGGTACGGTACCTCAGCAGAAAGAAGAAGTAAGCGGAACCGCCAATAATGAGACGGACGGTAAAACCGGAACGGAGAATGGAAACACCGGAACGGAAAATACAGGAACAGAAAACGGAGATACCGGAGCGGCAGATGGAAAGGTAAATGACCAGACGCCGCCGGCAGACAGTACGGATTCTGACGGAACCACAGGCGGACAGGGAAATGAGCAGACACCGCCGGCAGACAGTACGGATTCTGACGGAACCACAGGCGGACAGGGAAATGAGCAGATACCGCCGGCGGGCAGTACGGATTCCAATGGAGCCACAGGCGGACAGGGAAATGAGCAGACACCGCCGGCAGACAGTACGGATTCCGAACAGAATCCTGCGGAAGGACAGCCGGAAGAGGGTCAGGAACAGCCCGGAGAAAATCAGGATGATGATAAAAAAGATGATGTAAAAGATAAGGATGATAAAAAAGTTACCCCGGAAGAAAAGGATGAACCCCAGGAAGATCTGGAAGCTGTTGCAGCCCACAGCCTGACTACGGTAGGCGGCAGGATTGAGATTGACGGAGATTTATCTGACTGGGCAGAAGTAACTTCACGTTCCTCCGGTGCATCCGGTGTGGATTCCTGGAAGGTTGCATATTCTCCTGATGGAAATACCCTTTACTTCAGCTATACCGGAACAGCATCAACGGAATGGGATTATGGATTTGCCGGCAGCGGCAACGTTTTCCAGTTTGAATATCCGGATGGTTCCACAGGTGAGAACAGCGCTCTTTCCGTAACGGCAGGCAACGGCGAAACATTGGTGAAAAATGCTTACTGGGGGAATGTGGCTGCAGATGTTGCAGTGAAAAACAGTGCTCATGGAAATAACCCCGGACCTTATGTAGTGGAATTTGCAGTACCGCTCAGTTATTTTCAGAGTCCGGAATTTACCCTTACGTTTGGCGGAACTTCTGTGGCTGCCGGCGATATTGAACAGGTAGACGGTAATTCTGTGGTGGTGGATGTTCCGGCAGTTTATGGAGGAATAACCATTGATGGCAGTTATTCTGACTGGGCAGCGGTGGCAAAGACAGAGGTTTCCTGTCCCAATGATGCTCATAAGGAATGTCTGTCTCAGGTTGCAGCAGTTTATGATGGTGACTGGTTTTACATTTATATTAAAGACGGTAAGGGCAGCAATGCTTCCGGCGCAGGTACCCATTCCAATGGTAAATTTGCCATTACCTCGGATTTGGGTTATGAAACGGATATTCAGCTGACAACCGCGCCGGCAGTCAATGGCGTCAACGGTGCGCAGGTATCTTATGTGGGAGATGAATGGGAACTGGCTATTCCGAAAGATCAGCTTCCGAAATATGAAGAAAGCCTTTCCTTCGGCCTTTACCTGGGTGAACCGTTCATCAGTGGAATTATGAACTTACAGGAAGACAGCGGAAATAATCTGGAAAATCTTTTTGACGGAATTAATTATGACGGTAATTATGAAGACTGGGAAGATTACGGACACAGTACCATTGAGTATGCTACTGCAGGATCTCAGGAAGATCAGATTGACGCAAAAGGCGCTCTTTATTCCAGCGACGGAAAATTATACGGTCATGTAGTGACAACCATGCCTCAGCATCTGGAAGAGGCAGGCGGAGAATTTACGGCGGCTGTTACCATAGCATTTAACCAGAGCCGCAGCGATTTACAGAATGGAAGCTATGATCAGAAGATGGCATTTTATCCCATGTGCGTGACAGTGGACGGAGGCGGAAATATTAACTGGAATCCTCAGCTGATGGGTCTTCCGGAAGGTACATATGAATTCCATATTGCTTCCAGAGATGCATGGCATACTTCAGCCAATATCAACAACCTTCACGAGATGGATCTGATGTATGGAAAAATGATTATGACAGTGGGAAAAGATGGAAAGGATGAAATGGAGTTTTATCTGGATCTGCCCATGGTTGCTCAGAAGCTGGGTGTTGATGAAACAGATTTAAAGGAAATTTCAGCACAGTTTGGAAGAATCGGACAGCAGTGGATTTTTACCGCAGGTACTTCTACCGGACCGATTGCAGGTGTAATTCTCTGTATCTCCACAGTAGGAATTGTACTCTGGTATAAAAAAAGAAAAAAAAATGAATTGCAGCCCGCAGCTGCATAAATACGGGAGGAATGGGCATTGAAAGACAGTAGAAAGTCATATTATCTGATTGTATTAATGCCCATTCTTTATGCGTTACTGGCATATGGTGTGGCAAATATAGTTCAAAACAGTGGTATCTCTCCCAGTGGGATGGATACCCTGAGTTATCTCTACAAGGGAGATGTATTGTACCAGGCTGTCCGTGAGGGGAATTTCTGGCCTCTGTTTGATCCCCTCTGGTATAATGGTGTGGAGCTGATGCGCTATCTGGCGCCCATCCCGGTATATCTTCTGGCAGCCTGCGAATTTTTCGGCGGCAGTCCCATAGGAGGATATCCTGTTTTTGTCATGTTTATCTGCGTTCTGGGCGCAGTTTCATGGCTTTATGTTGGTTTTAAGGTAAAAAGACCTTATTTTGGAGCATTTTTAGGGGCATTGTGGTTTTTTATGCCCAACAATCTGATTGGATTATTTTATGAGGGTAACCTCCCCCATTCTGTCTGTATTGCAGTTCTGCCCCTTTTGCTATATTGGGTTTATGATTATCTCCAGTGGAGGCACTGGTATACCCTGCCAAAACTGTCATTGATATTTGCGTTTATTTCTCTGTGCCATGTTCAGTATGGAGGAATCCTTCTGGCAGCATTTCTGATTTATTTTGTAATTGACGGAATGATTCGTCATGACTGGCACAGAGGTGTTGAAATATTTATGGCATTTGCATTTGGAATTCTTCTCACCGGCGTATGGCTGATTCCCTCCAGAACAGGCGGAGTGGCTTCTGAGAGCAGTCTGGAGGTTCTGGAGGAATTTTTCCAGAGCATGTTTCTGTCCATTAATCCTGCGGCGCGTTTCCAGAGAGGGTGTGTGGACGTGTATTTCGGGCTGGCAGTTTTACTGCTGGCAGTTTTTGGAGGCTTTTTAAGTAAGAAGAAATCCATGCCTGGTTTCTGGACGGGTATTATTATATTAATCTGTACGTCTGAGACTCTGTATCTGCTTTTTGTAAGGGTGCCGGGAGGACATGTTCTGCTGATGCTGCGGCTGGTGTCCATGGCATTGTGTATGGTGCTGTTCAGTTTTCTGATCTGGGATACTCTGAAAAAGGGCTGGATTTTTTTCAGTACTGCTGATTCTGGATGCACTGCCTTCTCTGCCTTTGATTCTGGGCAGTCAGAACGGGTTGCTGCCGGAAATAATTCTGGCTAATCAGTCAGATAAGACACTGGTGGGAGAGGCAAAGGAAATCACAGAGCAGCGTCTGGCTCTGGTGGATGAAAGCAGCCTGGGAGCCATGAGCACATTTCTGGTAACCGGATATGGAGAACCGGTGGCAGGGATGTATGGGGCGGCAGACGAATCTGCGGCCACCATAACCAATATAAAGCAAATTGATCGTGCTCTGGAGGAGGGAAATTATCTCTACCTGTTCGACCGATGCCTGGAAATGGGAAACGATACCGTGATTGTTCAGCTGGATATTATAGGAGATACGTCAAAAGCACCTTTGCAGAAAATGGATCATGCGGCAGAACGGGTGGGCTATCAGATGGCGGCCCATAACGACAGTTACCGTCTGTATAAGCTGAATGCAGAAGGAAACTGGGGCACCATAACGAAATACAGAGCCATCGGTATCGGCAGTGCGGCTCCTTCCATTGTCAGACAGTTTCCGGTGATGGAAGAGACGGAACGGGTTAATCTGAATGAATTTACCTTTGAAGAATTGAAAGATTATGAGCTGATTTATCTGGCGGGTTTTACTTATGACGATAAGGTTTCGGCGGAAAAACTGATTACGGATTTAAGTGAGGCAGGAGTGCATATTGTCATAGCCGCGGACGGAATCCCGGATGACAGAGGCAGCCAGAACCAGAGTTTTCTGGGAGCCATCTGCAACAGTGTTTCCTTTTCTCAGGGCTATCCGGATCTGGATACCATAGAGGGGGTACTGGAAACAGACTTATTTCCCAATGGATACCGGGAGTGGAGCACTGTGTATCTGGATGGCCTGGATGAAGTATGGGGAACTGTAAAGGATGAAGAATGGGAGCTGCCCTTTTACGGAACCGTAAAAAATGAAAATATTGTAATGATTGGCCTGAATCTTACTTATTATTATGGGCTCACAGAGGATGAAGGCGTAGGAAGACTGTTAAGCCATGCCATGGATTTGAGTTCGGACGAGCTGCCGGAGCGGGAAATTGTACCTTATACGGTTCAGTATGGGTCGGACCGCATTACCGTTACTGCAGACAGAGATGATGTGAACACCGGGCTGGCATATCATGACAGTTTTACCTCAGATCAGGATATTTATTCGAAAAACCATCTGACTTATGTAAAGTCGGGGACTACGGTGATTTCACTGAAATATCCTTATCTGAACCGGGGGATTGCTGTTACAGTGACAGCAGCTCTTTTTATTCTGATTTATACAGTACACAAACGCCGGCTGCAGACAGAACAGCCGGAGAAGGAAGTGGGATAAATGATAAAATATGCGGTGGGACTGACCGGTCTGATAATCTGGCTGTTTATTTTACACATACTGAAAAAAAGCAAACTGAATTTCTGGCACTTTCTTTTTGGAAGTGCGGGAGCCTTTATTCTGATGCTGATCTTTTTACAGCCGGTGCTGACTCAGCCTCTGGCCCGGATTGTGGCCCTGCTGGCCAGTATTCCGGGAAAAATTGCCGGGGTTTACAGCGCCCATTATAAATACGGTGTTATTTTTGTGGAATCTTCCGCAGGCGCCATTTCACTGAAAATAGATTTCGAGTGCTCCGGAATCATTGAGATTATCGCTTACCTGTCACTGCTGATGTTTTATCAGGTCTATACTGTTTATGAACGGATTTATGTCGGGGTGCTGGGCGTGATTGGGATGGTACTGGCGAATGCTCTGCGTATTACTGTAATCTGCCTGATTATTTATTTTGGCGGAATTGATATGTACTATATCGCCCATACCTTTGTGGGAAGGTTTGTATTCTACGGATTATCGGTGATGCTGTATTTTTATGTGTTCACGAAACCGCAGATTATCAAGCAGAAAGTGGGAAGTTTCAGTTATGACAGTGATAAATAATTTTTTGAATTCAATTTTATTCTGGGCGGCCTGGATTATCATTCCGCTGGTGATGGAAATTATTCCTTCACTGGGAAGTTTTCTGATTCTGATTAAGAAAACACTGTTTCCCAGACATTATGAGGATCCGGTAATCTGGCCGGAAATCACGCTGATTATTCCGGTATATAATTCCCAGGATTCCCTGGAGGAATGTATCAGATCCATCAGCGAGAGTGATTATCCCAATGATAAAATGCGGATTTTTCTGGTCAATAACCAGGGAAAAGACAATTCCTTTCAGGTGTATACCAAATGTCAGGAGCTGTATCCGGATTTACTGATGCAGTGGCTGAATGCCAGACAGGGAAAGTCCCGTGCTCTGAATCTGGCCCTGTTTAACGCCGATGGAAAATATATCATCCATGTGGACAGTGACGGGCAGTTTGAGCCTCATGCCATTACCAACATGGTACGCAAGTTCGAGGCCAGCCCTGATGTGGACTGTATGACGGGAGCTATTCTCACCATGCCGGAGATGATTGAGGAATACAGGGGGATTTTTTCCCGGTTGCTGCGGAAAATGGAATTTATGGAATATGCCCAGGCATTTCTGGCGGGACGGAATTATGCCTCTGAGACAAATTCTATTTACACCCTGTCCGGCGCTTTTTCTGCTTTCCGGAAATCAGCTGTGCTGAAATCCCAGCTTTACAATACGGATACCATCTGTGAGGATACCAATATTACGTTTCAGATGCGTTATCTGCAGCATATAAAGGTGCATATCTGTGAGAATGCCATATTCTGTGTGGATCCAATTGAAGGGGTAAATAAACTTTATACCCAGCGGCAGCGGTGGCAGAGGGGAAGCCTTGAGGTATCCCATCAGTTTCTGGAAAAAGATCTCAGAGTCCACAAAATGTTTACCAATGTAATGGTCCGTACACTGATGTATGACCATACTTTTGCCTTTCCCAGACTGATCTGGTATCTGGCGCTGATTTGCCTGATGTGCATGAATTATTCACCAACAGTAATTCTGGTTTCCACAGGAATTATTTTCCTGCTTTATATTATCAGCGGATATTTATATTATTTTTCCACCGTGGGATTCCTGAAAGAATTTGACAATCTGAAGAAATATTATCGAAAGCACTGGTATGTGGTGCCGCTTCTTCCATTTTTCAATTTCATTATCTTCTTCATCCGCTTTGCAGGTGTGATTAACAGCATCAATACGGACAGTGCATGGAAAACACGGACCCTGACGGATGAGCGGAAGGATTTTGAGGAAGAATTAAAGACAGAGGCCCGGAAACCCCTGAATTTATTACAGAAAATGCGGAAAGCAGTAAATTATGAGTAGGTGAGCGGAGCTTATGAAACATAAATTTAATTTTTTCATTCTGACGGTGATCGTGGTGTTTTTTGCCATGGCGGCGGATGTGTTTATTGTTTATCAGCTTAATAATTATGAGACCAGATTTCTGGAGATTTACGGCGGGGAACAGGACGGATATGTGAAGATTATTCTGGAGCAGATTAATCGTCTGGATAATGAGGGAACGGATGAGGACATTACAGATATTATCAGTTCTCTGGATTCCACAGCCAGCAGATACTGGACACTGAGCAAGGGGGATTCCATTCTCTTTGTAAAGAGCGTTACGGAAACAAATCGTTACAAGGGCTTTCATGACGGTACTTACTATGCCACGGAGACTGCTTCTGCATTTATGAACAGTCTGGGCGTTAATCAGGTGGGACACCGGATTATTTATCTGGACAATGATCGTTTTATTGCGTCAGGTATGATTTTTGAATGGCAGGGAGAACAGTACCGGATCTGCCTGCTGACTTATGACCGGGTAATTCTTGAGGATAATGTTTTACTGGAGTGCAGAAATGCCATTATTATCATTCTGTCTATCGTGCTGGCTCTTCTGATTATCCTGAGTATGATTATGTCAAAGAGAATTACCAGACAGAGCCTCTACATTGACCGGCAGGAGGAACGGGTGGTCTGGCAGAACCAGCAGATTGAACTTCTGGATGAACAGCTGAAGCGGGAATATGCCTTCAGCGCCAGCAAGCATGTATTTAAAAGCAGCGTGCTGGATGAATTTCTGGAAACTCTGGATAAAAAAGGCGCTTATCCTCTGCATTTTGCAGCGTTTGAGACAGAGTCCAGGGAAGCCAGAGATGAATTTTTTGAACATATGCAGATTGTGCTGGACAATAATGTGCTGCGTTTTTCCATGGGTGAGAATCAGGTGCTGCTGATTTTTGTCCAGTATGAGAAAAGCGTCAGCAGCAGGATTATAGAGTCTCTGGAAAACTGGGATGTACATGGCCTGGCAGAGCATTATTGCGAAGACAATATGAACAGTTATAAATCACAGTTTGATACATTCTGGAAGGCGGTGACTGGTGCGTGAGGAAAGAAAGGTTATACCGGGAATATCGTTTAAAATCTTATCTGAATATGAACCATTACATTATTATCAACGGGAAACAGGGGCAGACGCATCCTCATACCTGGGAATTTGTGATTACCATTGTGGTTGCCGGCGATGAATTTGTGGAGTTCCGCACCTTTGAAAATCTGATTGAACAGTATCTGGAAAAGTATCAGAATCAGATTTTAAATACCATTGAACCTTTTGATATTATTGTCCCCACTATTGAAAATGTGACGGATCATTTTAATGATGATCTGCAGGCCCTGCTGCGGGAGCATGGAGGCGAACTGGTTTCCCTGGAGGGCAGCGAGGCGCCTACCCGAAGTTATATTGTCAGTCATCGAAATGAACCGGAATTTATTGATCAGATAGGAAAAATGCAGAATCAGCAGATTTCCGGGGTGGTGGAATATGTGGTGGACCGGATTATGGGTGAAAACAGCAGAAAGTGGTAATTCTGTACCGAAACAGCGATATGGTGAAAGGACAGATTGGAAAATGAAAAAATTTAAAAACTGGCTGTCTGCGGCTCTGATTGCTGCGATGGCAGCAGGAGTGTGCTCCGGGTGTACGTTGGACAGACAGCAGGAGCCTGTTGAGACAGAGCCTTTGCAGGAAGAAAATCAGACGCCGGAAGCAGAAACCCGGAAAGCGGATATCCCGGTGCTGCCTGTGTATACGGAAGAGGGCATAAGCTATCTGTTTCAGACAAATGAGAAAAAATTTCAGATATACGGTGCGGACGGTACCTGGCAGGATATTTTTCCGGTGGGTGTAAACGTGGGAGCAGGAAAGCCGGGAGCATTTCCAGGGGAATTTGCCATTACAAAAGACGATTATAAGAGATGGTTCCGGCAAATCAGTGAGATGCATGCAGATATGATTCGTGTCTATACGATTCTCATGCCGGAATTCTATGAGGCTCTGGCAGAATACAATGCTGGGGCAGAGAAACCTCTTTACTTTATGCAGGGAGTGTACAATAACGAAGAGGACATCAGCAATATCTGTGATGCATACGGGGAAAATGAGAAAATTGCCAGGGACTGGGTGGAAATGTGCAGAACCATTGTGGACGTGGTGCATGGAAATGCAGTCATTGACCCGGTTCCGGGAAATGCCAGCGGTACTTATACAGCAGATGTGTCACAGTATTTGTGCGGATGGATTCTGGGGATTGAGTGGCAGCCGGATTTTGTTATTGATACAAATGAAAATCATCCGGATAAAAATGTTTTTGACGGAACATACCTCTATACGGAAGCAGCCACGCCCTTTGAAGTATTTCTGGCGTCAGGAATGGAAGCCTGCATCGCTTATGAAACAGAGAATTATAAAATGCAGCATCCCACAGCCTTTGCAAACTGGGTGACCACGGACCCTCTTTCTCATCCGGGTGAGCCGAATCCGGAAATGGAGGATGCGGTTCCGGTGGATGCTGAGCATATTAAAGCAAAACCGGAATTTAAGGCAGGACTGTTTACTTCTTATCACGTATATCCCTATTATCCGGAGATGATGCGGTATGCGCCGGAGCTTCTGGCGGACGAACCTCAGAACCCGTATAAGCATTATCTCACTGATCTGAATACATATCATACCATGCCGGTGGTGATTTCCGAGTTTGGTGTGCCGGCTTCCCGCGGAATCACTCATCTGGCCCGTGATGCAGGTTTTAATCAGGGAGGTCTGACAGAGGTGGAACAGGGCAATGCCATTGTGTCCATGCTGAAAGATATTACAGATACGGGATGTGCCGGGGCCTGTGTGTTTATCTGGCAGGACGAGTGGTTTAAGAGAACCTGGAATACCATGGATTATACGGATGGAGAGGCAAGGCCTTACTGGTGTGACGTTCAGACCAGCGAACAGTTTTTCGGTCTTCTTTCCTTTGATCCGGGGCAGGCGCCTGTCTGCACCGTAGACGGGGATGACGGAGAATGGGCCAGCGAGCGGCCTCTTCTGGAAGGCGGAGGCACGGAACTGTTTGTGAGAAGTGACGAAGCATATGTTTATCTGATGATCCGGGGCAATAATGATAATATTCGTATTACCATGGATACCATTGACAATCAGGGAAATGGAGAATACGACGGAGCGGATTTTGCCCTTGATATTAAAGGGGAGGAGGAAAGCCGCCTTCAGGTGGATCCTTATTATGATGTGAACTACTGGCTGTATACCACCGGTTTATATGCTTCCAGCGAGGTGCTTAAAGTGCAGGAAGGCTATGCTGCGCCGGATACCAACCGCTTTGTGCCCATTAACCTTATGCTGAACCGTCCGGTGCTTTTAACAGACGGAACTCTGGTAGATACAGAGCAGACAGAGACAGGAAAGCTGCGGCATGGAAATGCAGACCCAAAATCTCCGGATTATAACTCCCGTGCGGATTTCTGCATAAAAGGGAACGTGACGGAGGTGCGGATTCCCTGGCTGCTGCTGAATATTTCAAAGCCAAACAGCAAGATGCGCATTGCGAATCTCTATGCAAATGATGAAATCACCTATGAACATATTTCAGATATTAAATTTGCCATTGACGGAGTAAAGGAGTCTTATTTCTGGGAGGAGTGGGTAATGCCCACATATCGGGAAAGGCTGAAGAAGTCTTATTATATTCTGCAGGAATATCTGGCTAATCGGTAAAAAATGTATTGGAAAGGGCTGCCAAAAGGCAGCTCTTTTATTTCGGTAAATTGCCAAAGCGCCGCAGGTTCGGCATGCTGCGTAAGCTGCCCTGACCCACCGCAAATGAAAAGTGTTGTAACAACTCCTGCAGATGTGGTATAATGTCCAGGGAGGAGGAGACCTGAGTGTAAATAGAAATATACTGTACCGTGCACATCAGCTGCTGTACAGGAAGAAAACTCTATTTTAAATCATAAAAGGCAGGAAATCAGATGAAGAAAAAAAATCACCCCGGAGGTCAGTTAAATTACATGTACTGGCCGCTGGTATTGACCATATTAATTGTATTGATGAATATACCGCTGTATTTTATTGACCGGAAAGCAGGTTTTTGCGTGTCCGTATTTGCAGTGATATATTTTCTGGTGGTACTTGGAATCTACATGGTGAACAAATCCATGATTCGCAATGAGGTCATCAGCTTTGCCACCCAGTACGGAACCGTACAGAAAAGGCTGCTGGACGAGTTTGAGATTCCCTATGCGCTGCTGGATTACAACAGCAAGATTCTGTGGATGAATGAAACATTTTCCCGTATCACAGAAAAGGACAAGGATTACCACAAGTCCATAACCACTATTTTCCCGTCCATAACGCGAGAACTTCTGGACAGGGAAGAACATAACGACAGTATACAGGTAAAATGGAAAGAGCGGATTTATCGGGTAAGCGTGGGAAAAATGTATTTCGATGCCCCGGAAGACGGGAATAGCCTGATTGAAGTGGAGGAGGCCAGTCAGTTCCTGATACCTTTCTATCTCTTTGATGAGACAGAGCTTCATCAGCACATTCAGGAAAATCGGGAACAGCAGCTTGTATCTGCTCTGATTTATATTGATAATTATGAAGAAGCCCTGGAGAGTATTGAAGAAGTAAAGAGGTCCCTTCTGGTGGCGCTGGTAGACCGGAAAGTCAGCAAATATTTTTCCGAGCGGGACAGCATCATCAAAAAAATTGAAAAAGATAAATATTTTGTGGCATTCAAGCAAAAATATCTGGAAGAACTAACAGAAGACAAATTCAGTATTCTGGAGGATGTGAAGACCATTAAGGTAGGAAATGAAATGGCGGTGACCCTGAGTATCGGGGTGGGCGTCAGCGGCAACAGCTACAACCAGAAGTACGAATATTCCCGTATGGCCATAGATCTGGCTCTGGGCCGGGGCGGCGACCAGGTTGTGGTGAAAGAAGGGGAAAAGATTTCCTATTTTGGCGGCAAATCCAGACAGGTGGAAAAAATGACCCGTGTAAAAGCCAGGGTAAAGGCCCATGCACTGCGGGAAATTTTTGAAAGCAGAGAAGAAGTCTTTATTATGGGGCACAGTATCAGCGATATGGATGCGTTCGGAGCAGCCATCGGTATTTACTGTGCGGCACAGGTTCTGGGGAAAAAGGCCCATATTGTGTTAGATGACGTGACCTCATCCCTGCGTCCCATGAAGGAGTGCTTCGGAGAGGACAAAGGCTACCCTGCAGATATGTTTGTGAGAAGTGAGAGAGCTCTGGAGCTTGTAAATTACCGGAGCGTGGTGGTGGTAGTGGATACCAACCGGCCCAATTACACCGAATGTCCGGAACTTCTGACGCGGACCAGAACAATTGTGGTATTTGACCATCACAGGCAGAGCCGGGAAGTAATTGACAATGCAGTGCTTTCCTATATTGAAACCTATGCGTCGTCCACCTGTGAAATGGTGGCGGAGGTGTTGCAGTATTTTAACGAAAATATTCACCTGAAGCCCAATGAGGCAGACAGTATTTATGCAGGCATTCTGATTGATACCAATAATTTTATGACAAAAACGGGAGTGAGAACCTTTGAAGCGGCAGCCTATCTGCGCCGGTGCGGT
>OFFP01001309.1_pt1 | contig 17340 bp, 29 predicted proteins | sample 1521431 | NCBI WGS metagenome assembly OFFP01 (sample SAMEA3504104, study PRJEB24116) | mouse gut metagenome | biome: mouse gut; feature: mouse-associated habitat; material: faeces | place: Denmark | collected 2011
GTAGAGCGCAACCTGAAATGGTTGAGGTCATCGGTTCGAGTCCGATACAGCCTCTCTAATTTTTTCGTCGAGGAAAGGAGAAACAGGAATGAGAAAAGAAATGAAGCCGATTCTCATCGGCGCATTGACCGCAGGCGTCATCATTGCGGTTGGTGTTGGGTTTCATGCATGGACCATCAAAACTATCCCTTATTCCTATCGTCAGAATCTCTTAGATGCCGTTGACTATCTCGCCGGCAAAAATGTTTTCAACAGAGTCGATTCATTACAGTAAAACAATGAAAGGAGAAAATCAAAATGGAAATTAAAATCGTAGGAGAAGTCAAGTTCAGAAATCGGGCCGTCAAGGTCTATGGGGATTTGGATGCGCCCCTCTTCAAGGCTGCGGACGTCGCCGATCTGGTGGAGTACGGCGAGGGTAACGTCTGGAACCTTGTTCGTCTCTGCGAGGAGGACGAGCATATGCTCCTTCCGCTCGTAGTCGCTGGGCAGAAGCGGCAGGTAACCTTCATCACCGAGACCGGCCTCTACAACGTCCTATCCCAGAGCAGAAAACCTCTCGCCAGAGCATGGCGGCGTGTCGTTCACGAGGAGCTGATTGCGCTCCGGCGGTCCCAGGGTAAGAACGTTGCCGAGAAGTTCGACGAGTGGGATCACCTGGCCGACAACATCTACTTCGATGAGGAGCGGGGCTGCCTGATGCGCTCTGTCACCGTTCAGGGCGGCGACGTTGAGCAGGTTCCGTATGAGCCCTAACTGATATTCTGCTGAAAGGAGAAAAATCATGGGAAAGTTCATTAAAACTGCGCTGGTATTCATAGGAGGTATGACTGCCGGTGGCTATTGTGTCGTAAATGCAGCTCTTAAGTTTTCAACGTTTACCACTGCGCTCAAAGAGGCCATCACAAAGAAGACCGTTGAGGTAGTGTATGGTGAGGAAACCAAAAAATTCAGTCAAGGGGCCGCGTATCATAGCGCCTATCACAGCGGCCACAAATCTCCGAATTGCTGCTTAACTTATTGCGACGATATCGTCTTTCAGACTCGTGAAGATGCTGAAAACGCTCTTGCTACGATGCATGACATCATCAAGCAGTATGGTATTGTCAGTTTGGCGGATGTCTATGACATTATCGGGAAAATTTCTCCGTCTTATGCCGCAAATAGGTATGGCTGGAGATCGCTTGATAAAGCGAAAGTGGTTCGATGCCGAGACGGATACTTCATTGAAATCCCGAAAGCAGTGGAAATCAAATAACCATGAAACCCGAAATTGGTTATGACCATATTGTGATAGGTTCTTACATTGATGATCTTCTCAAGGATGTTGAGTGGAACTTAAAACGTACTGCACTGCGAGATCCATACTTCAAGCAATTAAGCGTTGAGAAATTTGCGCTTGAAACATTACTCCAGGAAATCTTCGAGTATAACGGCATTGTTACGCCGATAGAGGTACTTGAACGTTTTGCCCAGGAAACCGAACGATGCATTGTTGACAGCCATGACCCGAACAGCAGCTATACTTTTGAAGTGTCGAGAGACACAGCGATATCCATTTTAGACGGACTCTATTTCGGATATTTGGAAGGAGAAAAATGCGGTGGATTTGAAAAACCATAGAAACCTCTGGAACGATGTCCTTTATGGAACTCCGACAGCATCCTTAGCGGCTGCGAGCAAGCTTTATGATCTCGGTGAAATGAGCAAAAAGACATTCCAAGTCCTTGTCCTCGCAGCGGCCATCGAATCTACAGATACAAAAGGAGGTAAACGGAAATGAAGCCTAAGCAAGGTCTGGTAAAGCAGACCGGAAAAGCCTTAAAAAAGGCGTCGCCGACAATCTTGAGTATTCTCGGAGTTGTCGGCGTGGTTACAACGGCGGTTTTGGCCGTCAAAGCTACACCCAAAGCCCTTGAACGCATTGCAGACGCTAAAGAGGCTAAAAACCTCGAAAACGGCAAAGATTTGACCCGAATGGAAACGGTAGCAGCTTGCTGGCAATGCTATGTCCCTGCTGCCGCCACTGGAATCGCCACAATCGTGTGCATTATGGGCGCAAATGTCCTAAATCGGCGTCAACAGGCCTCTCTCACAAGTGCCTATACTCTACTTAACCGAACGTACCAGGACTACACAAAATCGGTCAAGAACGTCTTCGGCGAAGAAGGTCATAAGCGCGTCTTGGAGGATATGGCCATTGAGCGGGTTCCTGAGAATCACACAATCTATACCGAGGGCATGTTTGAATCTACTACCTTGGATTTTTGCATCCCCGAGGAGGAGCATCTGTTTTACGATGTTTACTCCAACCGGCAATTTGCTTCTACCATCGGAAAGGTGCTTCAGGCCGAATATCATCTGAACAGGATGTTCGCTCTGAATGGGAATGCCTCGCTCAATGACTTCTATAAGTATCTTGGACTCGATCCTGTTCCTGAAGGAGACGACATTGGATGGTGGGTCGATTTCGATAATGAGGCATATTGGGTCGAGTTCAATCATGCTGTCTCTTACATTGATGACGGGCCTGAACATCCGCAAGTCGAGTGCCTCATTATTGAGTTCCCGCAGCCGCCTGGTCTTCCGCCTCCCGAGGAGTAATCCGCAGAAACAACACACTCTATTGTGGAAAGGAGGGTGAGGCTTCATGGATAAGAAAGCTATCTTTAGAGTAATGTCCATGATCGGAATGGTCCTTGGAGCGGTGGGAACGCTGCTGTCCAACTGGGCCGACGATCGGGAACTTGACATGACGATTGACGAAAAGATCGATGAAAAACTTGCCGCCCGTGAAAGCGAAGAAGGTGAGGAGTCCTGACAGGGACTCTTCCCTTTTGGACGTTGAAGAGTTGCATATGAACGAACGGGCAATTATGGCTCTGATGCGGATGCTGGGCATGTATGACGATGTCCCACGTTCAGACTGGCCTCAGCACAAACTTGAAGAAATCGCGTTCTCAAGATGCGCGATTGAAGAGGTTCTGCAACTGGTTTGGGATCATCCGTGGACCTTGGCATCTGACACCATCGAAGACTTCGCGCTAAAGATGGAGCTCTACAAGGATTCGTCTGTTACGGACGACCAAAAGCGGATATTTTCAGTTTTGGCGGAAACTGCCTGGGAAGTTCTGCAAAAGATTGAACCGCTTGAAAAGTAACCTGCAAAATACATTTGAAAGGAGAAGCATCGTGAACAAGCAAACCTTCGTGAAGGCTCTCAAAGATGTTCCGAAAATCCTGAAGAAGCACAGTCCTGAGCTTCTGACAGGCATCGGCATTGCGGGGATGATCTTCACGACCATCACAGCCGTCAAAGCAACACCCAAGGCCCTCCAGCTCGTGGATGAGCGAGAAATCAAGGAGGGAAAACGCCTGACCAACTCGGAGATCATCAAGACTACCTGGAAGTGCTATGTCCCCGCAGCCGTGACCGGTGTGTGCTCTATTGGTTGCCTGATTGGCGCCAGTTCAGTCAATGCCCGGCGAAATGCGGCACTCGCCACCGCCTACACCATCTCTGAAACTGCCCTCAAAGAGTATAAGGAGAAGACTGTTGAGGTCGTTGGCGAAAAGAAGGAACAGGCGATTCGCGATGCAGTTGCCAGGGACAAGCTGGAGAAGGCCCAGGTGACCAGTCGTGAGTTCATCATCACCGGCAAAGGGGAAACTCCCTGTTTTGACCCGCTCACCAATTCCTGCTTCAAGGCGGACATTGAGATCCTGCGGAAGGCGGAAAACATCCTGAATAAACGGATGCGGGACGAGATGGTGATAACTGTCAACGATTTCTTACAAGAAATCGGCCTCGACCCGTGTGACGATGCCATCGGCGAAAACATGGGCTGGGATATTGATAAGGGGTACATCGACTTGGATTTCAGCTCGCAGCTGGTCGAGGGCATTCCTTATCTTGTCATCGGACATCACAATCCGCCCCGCTACATCGGACGGTAGCGTCCGCAAAAAATGCAAATCGTATTATGGAGAGATCCACACTAAAATCTTTAATAAAGGAGTAATTCAAAATGGAAGAGAACACTGTGAGAACCAACGAGATCGAGGAGTATGAGCAGCCTGAGATCGAGGTTGAGGAGGCTCCGGAGGAGAGCTCCGGCAGCGGCGCGTTTGTTGCGGGTATCGTCGGTGGTTTCTTGGCCTATGCCGCAATCGGCGGGGTTAAGAAGCTGGTGGCGTTTGCCCAGACGAAGTGGGCCGATCGGAAGCAGAAGGAGCAGACCAAGACCGTGATCGAGGCGGACTACACGGAAGTCCCGGACGAGCAGCAGGAAGATTCCGATGAGGACGCTTCTGAGGAAAAGTAAACAGCGAGGATCGCCGGCGGGGAGAGTACCTACAACAGGTGCTTTCCCCTTTTTCATTAAGTAACAAGGAGGAACGACCATGTCAGAAACCCCCTATCCCAACAACTCCCACACTGCAAGGGAGCGCAAACCGGAAGGTTCCAGTCCTCCGGATAAAAAGCTGGAGAAGGTGGTGAGCGGAGAGACCAAGACTCGCAAAAAGAGTGAGGTCAAGAAGCTCGCCAATATCTTCGTTCCGGAGGACGTTGAAAACGTCAAGAGCTATATCCTGGTCGATGTCATTGTGCCGGGTATCAAGAATGCGATCGCTGATGCGGTCAGCATTATGCTTTTCGGTGAAGCGGGCCGTCTGGGTGGACGGAGCGGCAAAGGCTCCCGGGCTTCGTATCAGAGATACTACGACGACCGGCGTGATGATCGCCGTGAGTACGGACGGCCGAGAGCTGCCGCTGGCTTCGAGTACGATGATATTCTCTTCGAGACTCGTGGTGATGCCGACTTGGTTCTGGATCAGTTGGAAGCGGCTATTAACCAGTATCAAATCGTAAGCGTTGCTGACCTCTACGATTTGGCCGGCATTACCTGCCGCAGCTATACGGCAAACAAGTACGGTTGGACTGATCTTCGGTCCGCCAAGGTAGTCCGGACTCGGGACGGGTATATCTTGCAGCTCCCGAGAACGGTCCAGATCAATTAAAGGAGGGCTCGACTATGTACGGGTATCCTGTTTCGTCCGGCTACAGGGGCTGGGTCAACGGCGAATGGATGCTGTTCCCGACTGAAGCCGAGTACCACGAGTATATGGAGGAGGCGCTTCATGAAACTTAACTCCGATACGCTGCTCAGCTTCGGCGTATTCGGTCTCGGCTTGGTTGCCATTGGGTATGCGGTTGGTATCCATTCCCGCATGAAAGCTGTGGCTGACAAACTGGATACCAGCATTGACAAAATTGCCAATGACACCGAGGTCGAGATTCCGTCTAAGCTCATTGAGCAGGCGGTCCAGAAAGCAGTCGATCGTGAATCCTATACCGCTGTTCGGCGGGCTACGGACGTCGTGGTGAATGGTCTGAAGAAGGAAATCGGCGACCAGGTATCCACGGCTGTGAAAGCCAGCTATGACAGCATCGCAGATGGCGTGACCAGTGAGATTGCGAAAAATATCGCTAAAATTGACGAAGCTCGTCTCAAAAGAGAGGTCGTCACCAAAGCAAAGGAGCAGATTGCCGAAAAATTCGACGATAAGCTCGATGATATTTTGGAGGAATTCAATGGTAATCTCCAAAATGTCGGTAAGATCTACAAATCTATTGCCAAATCATTCTCTAAGGAGGAAATTTAACCATGAAGAAAAACGAAATCATGAAGTCTGTGGGCCTGACCTTCAACAAGATCGGCTTCCAGATTCAGAAGAAGAGCCCCGAGCTCCTGGTCGCTGCCGGTATCGCCGGCGTCGTTGTCAGCGCGGTCATGGCCTGTAAGGCCACTATCAAGGCCAGCGAGGCCGCCGAGGAGACCAAAGAGACCATTGACGAGATCCACGAGGCCGAGGCCAACGGCATCACCAAGGCCGGCAAGGACTACTCCGCCGAGGACACCAAGAAGGATCTTACCACCGCCTACATCCAGACCGGCGTAAAGTACGCCAAGCTTTACGCTCCCGCTGTCATTTTGGGCGCTGCTTCCATCACATGTATTGTTGCCAGCCACCGTGTTCTGAAGAAGCGCAATATCGCCCTTGCGGCGGCCTATACGACCTTGGATAAGTCTTTCAAGGACTACCGTAGCCGGGTCATGGAGCGCTTTGGTGAGCAGGTTGAGAAAGAGATCCGCTACAACATCAAAGCCAAGGAGATCAAGAAGACCGTTGTCGACGAGAACGGCAAGAAGGAGAAAGTCAAAGAGGTGGTCGACGTACCTGCCGTTGAAGGATGGGACCCCTCTCAGTACAGCCCCTACGCCAGGCGCTTTGATGAGGCCCATCCGCAGTGGACGAAAAATCCCGAAATGAACCTCTACTACCTGAAGGCTCGGCAGGCGCAGGCCACCGATGCGCTCAGAGCTCGTGGACACCTGTTCCTAAACGAGGTGTATGATATGCTGGGCTTCCCCCGCACTAAGGCTGGAGCTGTTGTGGGATGGCTGTACGATCCCAAGCGCCCCGAACTGGGCGATCATTACGTGGATTTCGGTATCTGCGAGATTCAGGATGGCGACGGCTTCGAGGAATACTTGAAGTCCTATATCCTCGACTTCAACGTTGTTGGCGACATTACGAATGACATCGCCGATCATCAGTATATTTGAGGCTCGGCTCGATGAAGAAATTTGTACTATTCCTGCTGATAGCCGCGATGGTGATTGTTGGAGATTCCTATGCGGCCGGTCCAGTAATCACATCCACAAATGACGGAGCCGTTGTTCGGATGAAGACTGCGGCTCCTGTTTCGTCTTTTGTGAAATATACTCCCCAGCGAGAAAATCAAGACCCTTTTGAAACCGCGCCGCCTCCTGTCGAGAATAAACCGGAGGAAAAGCCGGTAGTCGAGCAAAGCCGCTATTGTGACAATATTCCACTTACCTACGAGGAACAGGATTGGCTTCGAGCTGCCTGCGAGGAGTTCAACGTTCCTTATGCCCTAGCGCTGGGTCTCATCGAGAAGGAGACCGAATTCCGAAATATTGTTGGTGATGACGGTGCCTCTACCGGCTATATGCAGATTCAGCAAAAGTGGCATTGGGATCGAATGGAACGCCTTGGCGTAACAGATTTGTTGGACCCGCAAGGCAACTTCAGAGTTGGATGCGATTTCTTGGATGAACTCTATGGAAAGTCCAATGACTGGAGCGTTTCCCTGACCGTCTACAACATTGGCCACGATCCCGGCTTTGTTACTGATTACGCCGAAGATGTCATGGAAAACTACGCTCGGTGGCAAGAGATTATCAACAATTATATTTAGAAAGGATGAAATCACCATGAAGAAGTGTTTCAATAGCCTGCTCTCTTATACTCTGTCCGTTGTCTCCGGACTGTTCCTCGTTAGCGGTATCGCCGTCTTGTCGGCCGGGAGGTAACGAGTATGGAGGGATTTGCGAACCTTATATCCATGATGGACTATGTGGTTGACACAAAACGGAAGCGCCACATCACTGGCGGGCTCCTGATTAGCATGGCTATGCTTTTCGGGGGCCTCGCTATTACAGTGATGAGCGCCAAAGAGGGGGACTGAATTGTGGGTAAACTCAGTACCGTAATCGCATTCTTCACTGGAACCGCTATCGGCGGAGCAACCGTTTGGTACATAACCAGGGAGCGGTATGCCAGGTTGGCCGAAGACGAGATCAATTCTGTGAAGGAAGCTTACGCACATATAGACAAGAAAAAGGAAAAAGCCGAGGAAGCCTTGTGTCGGTATCGGGGCGTAAATAATGAGTCGGACGATCCCGATACGGAAATTCCCAAGATACCTGCCGTCACTACAAAGATGGCCGAAAAAGGCAGCATTGCCGAGTATGTCAAACGGGTTCAAAATGGAGCTCCTATGAAATACTCCAGAACTGTTGTTCCGTCTAAGGCCGATACACCGGAAGCGCCCGCTCAGTCCGAAGTTCCATATGTCATTTCGCCCGATGAATTTAATGAACTGGATGACTATATGCCAGTCAGTTTGGTCTATTACGCCGATGGAATTTTGGCGGACGAACACGGACTCATCATTGATGATGAGGAAGAAATCATCGGCGATGGACTCAGTCATTTCGGTGAGTATGAGGACGATTCTGTCTTTGTTCGGAACGATGTCAAACGATGCGACTACGAAATCCTTCGAGATGAACGTACCTATGCCGAATTCCGAAAAACTCTTCCCGACAATATATAAAAAGAAGGAGGCTTAATCCTTGACCAGAAACGAGCTTATCGATCAATATTTTGATTGGATGTACCAGCTCGTGGTCGACAACCGATATTCTAAGTCCTATCGTAAGCTGTTTGCCAGGCTGCACGATACGGAATTCACATACACGATTCCGATGGACGGCAACCGGGCCGAAGACGGCATCGACCTTAGATATCGGTTCGGTCGCGAGTATTCCTATCCGGACGCTATGATTGCGTCATATTTGGATGACCGTCCGTGCAGCATTCTGGAGATGATGACGGCCCTTGCGATTCGTTGCGAAGAGCACATCATGGATGACCCCGACATTGGCAACCGTACCGGACAATGGTTCTGGAGTATGTTGGTCAATCTTGGACTCGGTTCCATGTATGATGCTAAGTTTGACAGATACCGTGTTGACAGGATTCTTGAACGACTCCTGGATCGCGAGTACGGACGTAATGGCAAGGGTGGTCTGTTTACCGTCAACAATGGCCGAGACATGCGGACAACGGAAATCTGGTATCAGATGAACTATTACCTCAGTGAGGTTATTAGAGAAGGGAGCGTCAATATTTAACATGGCAAAGAAGAAAAATATCGTCCCCATCAACTCTATGCAGGACCTGGTTGACTTGGTCAATCACAACTCCCAGGTTCTTGATCGGCGGACCAAAAAGCTGGTTAGGAGCGCCCGGAATGTGAAGATTCTGTGCTTCGTCGCGGTAGGCTATGCCATTTACACCGCCATCGAATGCCGGAAACAGGAAGAGCAGCTCTATCAGCTTTCCATCAAGGTGAAGAAGCTGGAGCACAACGAAGGGGAGTAAGCGATCCAATGTTAGACTTCTTGATGATATCCACGCGCCCAGGTAAGCGCGGCATCATCGAGATCTACCCAAGGTTTATCATCAAAAAAAGCAGCGACCTCATGATAAGAGGCGGAGACTTCTACGCTGTTTGGGTCGATGACCGTGGGTTATGGTCGACCGATGAACAAGATGCGGTTGACTTGATCGACCGCGAATTAGACCAATATGCTGAGGAGAACCGCCAGCGCTTTGACAACAACATTCGTGTCCTCCATATGTGGGATGCTGAGACTGGCATGATCGATTCATGGCATAAATACTGTCAGAAACAGATGAAAGACCAGTTTCATATGCTCGATGAAGAACTGATATTTGCCAACACCAAGACCGGAAAGCGAGATTATGCCAGTAAGTCTTTGAGTTATCCTCTGGAACCTGGAGAGACACCGGCATGGGAGAAACTCATTAGCACTTTATATTCTCCAGAGGAGCGGCACAAGATCGAATGGTGTATTGGTTCTATCGTAACCGGCGCTTCCAAGAGGCTGCAAAAGTTCATGGTGTTCTACGGAGCCGTTGGCACCGGTAAAAGTACCATCATCAATGTTATCCAGCAACTCTTCGATGGGTACTACACCAGCTTCAATGCCAAAGATCTTGGCTCCTCCAGCAATGCTTTCGCATTGGAGGCGTTTCGTTCAAACCCGCTGGTGGCGATTCAGCACGACGGGGACCTCTCACGCATTGAGGACAATACCCGCATCAATAGTTTGGTGTCTCACGAGCTGATGACTGTCAACGAGAAGTTTCGGTCCGCCTACTCAAACCGATTCAAGGCGTTCCTTATCATGGGTACAAACAAGCCCGTAAAGATTACGGACGCCAAGTCAGGCATCATCCGTAGACTGATTGACGTGTCTCCTACGGGGGATAAGGTTCCGCCGGGAGAGTATCGCACGCTCACCAAGCAAATTCCTTTTGAGCTCGGCGGCATCGCCTATCACTGTCAGGAAGTATATTTGGAAGACCCTGACTATTACGATGACTACATCCCCATCTCGATGCTCGGAGCCTCTAACGACTTCTACAACTTTGTCGTTGATTCTTACCATGTGTTTAAGCGGGAAGATGGTGTTTCTCTGAAATCCGCTTGGGAAATGTACAAGACCTATTGCGACGATGCGAAGGTTCTGTATCCCTTGTCTCGAATGATATTTAAGGAAGAATTGCGAAACTACTTCCGAGAATACGAGGAGCGATTCAACATGGAGGATGGAACTCGTGTGCGGAGCTACTATCACGGGTTTCGGACAGAAAAGTTTGAGGAACCTGCTTCGGACGAAAAGGAGGGAACTGCAAGTGCGCGAAACACTGACCATCAACCAACGATTGAGTTCGCAGAAGGTATTTCTTCCGTCTTTGATTCTTGCTGCACAGATTGCCCGGCTCAGTATGCAGGAACCGAAGGAACCCCGCAGCGAAAATGGGAGAGAGTTCGCACTAAACTTTCGCAACTGGATACCTCCCAGCTCCACTATGTAAAGCTGCCGGAGAACCATATCGTCATTGACTTTGATATTCCGGACGAACAAGGTAATAAGTCCTTTGAACGGAATCTGGCCGAGGCGAGTAAATGGCCGGCGACATATGCAGAGGTAAGCAAGAGCGGCTGCGGCATCCATCTGCACTACATCTATTCCGGAGACGTGACTCGGCTCAGTCGGATTTATGATGACCATATTGAAATTAAGGTCTTCACCGGCAATAGCTCACTGCGCCGGAAACTTTCCAAATGCAACAACCTGCCTATCGCTACGATAAGCTCTGGATTACCGTTGAAAGGAGAAAACAACGTGGTAAATGCCAAAGTGGTTCAAAGCGAGAAAGGGCTTAGACTCCAGATTAAACGTAATCTCAACAAAGAGATCCATCCGGCTACTAAGCCCAGCATCGACTTTATCTACAAAATTTTGACGGATGCGTATGAAAGCGGCATGACCTATGATGTCACCGATATGCGCAACGCCGTCCTGGCCTTTGCAGCTAATAGCAGCAACCAGGCGGAATACTGCATCAAGCTTGTGAACAAGATGCCGTTCAAATCCGCCGAAGATGGCCCGGGAGTAAAAAACGACGAGGCTAAGCTCGTCTTTTACGACGTGGAGGTGTTCCCGAACCTGTTCTTGGTGAACTGGAAAATTGAAGGACCCAACCAACCCGTTGTAAGGATGATTAACCCGAAGCCCCAGGAAATCGAGGAGCTGATGAAGTTCCGTCTCGTCGGGTTCAACTGCCGCCGGTACGACAACCATATTCTCTATGCTCGTCTGATGGGCTATACGGAAGAGCAGCTCTACAACCTCTCCCAGAAGATCATTAGCAGCGAGAAGAAAGCCAAGAGCAACAACTGCTTCTTCGGTGAGGCCTATAACGTCTCTTATACGGACGTTTATGACTTCTGCTCCAAGAAACAGAGCCTGAAGAAATGGGAGATCGAACTCGGCATTCACCATCAGGAGTTGGGACTTCCTTGGGATCAGCCTGTTCCCGAGCATTTGTGGCAAAAGGTTGCGGAATATTGCGACAACGATGTCATCGCAACCGAAGCAGTGTTCAATGCTCGCAAGGCTGACTTTGTGGCTCGTGAAATCCTGGCTGACGTGGCCGGCATGACGGTCAATGACACCACCAACACTCTGACCACCAAAATTATATTTGGAGGGAACAAGAAACCCCAGGATCAGTTCAACTACCGCGACATGGGTGACACGAACCAGATCTACGCCCCCGACCGGGATCTCCCGTTCGAGATGGGACCGAAAGAGTTCGATGAGTTCACGGTTTTCGACAAGAAGGGTCGTCCCATCTTCCCGGGCTACAAGTTCGAGAATGGTAAGTCCATCTATCGCGGCGAGGAAGTTGGTGAAGGCGGATACGTCTATGCTGAGCCTGGTATGTACGGCAATATCGCTCTGCTGGACATCGCCAGTATGCATCCATCAAGCATCATCGCCGAGGTCCTGTTCGGCCCTGAGTTCACCAAGCGGTTCCAGGAAATCCGGGATGCCCGTGTTGCCATCAAGCATAAGGACTTCGAGAAGGCGAAGAAAATGCTGAATGGCGCTTTGGCGAAGTACCTGACAGATGAAGGAGCAGCGGCTGACTTGGCTCAGGCTCTGAAGATCGCCATCAACTCGGTGTATGGCTTGACTTCGGCCAGCTTTGAGAATCCTTTCCGGGACAACCGGAACAAAGACAATATTGTTGCCAAACGTGGAGCCCTGTTCATGGTAAACCTCAAGCACGAGGTCCAGAAACGGGGCTTTACTGTTGCCCACATCAAGACGGACTCCATCAAAATCCCCGATGCGACACCGGAGATCATCAAGTTCGTCATGGACTACGGCGAGAAGTACGGCTATACCTTTGAGCATGAGGCCACCTATGACCGGATGTGCCTCGTGAACAATGCTGTTTACATCGCCAAGTATAAGGATGGTAAGCACGCCGGCGAGTGGACGGCCACCGGCACCCAGTTCCAGATTCCCTATGTGTTCAAGAAGTTGTTCAGCCGTGAAGAGATTACCTTTGAGGACATGTGCGAGACCAAGAGTGTGACCAGCGCACTCTATCTGGACATGAATGAGGATTTGCCAGACATATCAGCGTATGAAAAAGAGCACGCGGCCCTTTGGAAAGATATTTGCAATGTACAGCTTCCCCATGATTCTGAGATGGAGCGAAAATGCGCAAGGGCTGAAGAACTGTCTCAGCTTATTGAACAGGGACACAACTACATCTTCATCGGAAAAGTCGGCCAGTTCTGTCCGATAAAGCCCGGATACAATGGCGGCCTGCTTCTGCGAGAGGTCATTGACAAAAAGGCAGGCACAAAGAGCTATGCCGCAGCTACCGGGGCCAAGGGTTATCGCTGGCTGGAATCTGAGATGGTCAAACATCTGGAGAAAGAAGACGGTATTGACCGGAGCTACTATGACGCCATGGTTGATGCGGCCATCCATGATATTTCCCAGTACGGTGACTTCGAGTGGTTTGTGTCTGATGACCCCTACATTCAGTCGAATCCTTCGGACAATATCCCGCCCTGGGAGACCCCAGGCGAACCGTGGCAGGTGGAGTCGGCGACGGTATTTGATGTGCGTTGACGCGCCAAATCAACAATCTATGCAATAGAGAGGATACCTAATAGGTGTCTTCTTTTATATTTTGAAAGGAGAAACGTTATGAAAGTCATGAGAAAGCAGGAGATGGAGACCAACAATATTCAAATTGGGGATCAGATCCAGCTCGGTAAGTACACGGCGACCTGCCAGAAGGTTACAGATGGGAAGGCGCTCTTCCTGCTTGACCAGTATTTGGACAAGCCCTATGCGATGAATGCAACCAACACGAACAAGGGTGGCTATGGGGCCTCTGATCTTCGTGCGGAGTTCAAGAACATCATTCTCGATCCCAATTTTGACAGTATCCGCAGTTTCCTGGTTCCGTTCGAGAACGGCGATTTCATGCGGCTCCCGACGGTCGGTGAGATGTTTGGCCACAATGATTACTACGAGATGGATGACGCACAGCAGTGGGAACTGATGAAAGATCGTCGGAACCGGATCGCTTTGAGAGAGGGCGACGAATATGAATGGGGCTGGCTCCAGAACGAAGTGAAAGAGTCGGCGGCTCACTTCGCCCTTGTCCCCTGGGATGGTTGCTCGGGCTACCTTGGCGCGGCGGCCTCTCTTGGGGTTCGTCCAACACTCCAGTTGGTTCTCTAATCTCCGCCCCTTGTAGGCGGTTATATTTTTAGCCATAAGAGCCACAACCGCTGATATGCAGAAACAACGACCATTGTAATGAAGAGGATACCATAATCGGTGTCCTCTTTATATTTTTTGAAAAGGAGAAAACGACATGAATAAGTTTGTTCAGTTCTTTGCGGAAGGTATCATCTATTACCGGGATAAGAAGGGCCGTCCCTGTGGCGTGAAGGAGCGCCGCATGTGGGGGGGGGCGTAACGCTCGGCAACGCTGACCTGATGGGTAAGATCTTTATGCAGTGCCCGGATCTGCTCCCCTGCGACTGGGTGGAGGTCGAGACCTGCCCAATCGGCTAAACAAAAAAAACAACCATTGAAAGGAGTTTTCAACCATGGCAAACCCCAGAGTTACCGAAAACATCACGATTGAGAATGCTCACATCCTGTTCCCGAATTTCTCCGGCCGGGAGAGCAAGTACAACCGCGCCGGACAGCGCAATTTCTGCGTCTACATCGACGACCCCGATCTGGCCCAGCGTCTCATCGACGACGGCTGGAACATCCGTGTCCGCGAGCCTCGGGATGAGGGAGAGCCCCCGAGACACTACCTTCAGGTCGCCGTCAGCTTCGACAACATTCCGCCCACGGTCTACATGTTGACCAAGCGCAAAAAGGTCAAGCTGGATGAGGAGTCCATCGCAACTTTGGACTTCGCGGAGATCCGCAATATCGACCTGACCATCCGCCCTTACAACTGGGTCATCCAGGAGGGCACCAAGAACGAGAAGAGCGGTGTTAAGGCCTACCTGCGAACCATGTACGTCGTCATCGACGAGGATGAGTTCGCGGAGAAGTACGCCAGCGACGAGTATCCTCAGGAGTAAGGCATGTGCAGGGGCGCTGGTTAGGAGGTGACTGGCGCTCCTGCTCTTCGCTTTGATATTTCGCGAAAGGAGAAAACGATGCCCAAAGTCACTTTGACAAAAGAAGAATGCTATTGCGGCATTGCCGAATTATATGACACCATCGCCATAAAGCTTGGGTACAACCCCGCTGCCGTTTACTACGACTGCCGCAAGATATGCGTTTCAAAGCCTGTGATGGAGCAGGTTTTTGCCTACTACAAAGCTGATAAGCGCGTAACAAGACCGGCATTCAATCAACTGTGGCTCAATCTTGGCCCAAAAGCTAATCTCGTCGGAGATGGCTACAAGGTTGATATCCAAAAGGGATTCGTCTTGGAGGCCAAGCCATGAATGACTATTCGTGCTACAACGCAGTTTTTGTTGACGGCCTAAAAGCATTTTTGGATTACACCACCCCACACGCATTTAACAATGCAGTGACGAATGGATTGATTATCCGCAGACGTCTACAAAAAGACGATTTTGAAAAGCGTTGTATTCAGAGATGGGCCATCTCTGAGTTGATGAATTTGATCGTAAACAACCCTCAAGATCCTGTCGAAGACACCACTTATAAGTTTGCATTGGAGCTGCTTTCCTTTGCAGCAGTTTCAACCAATGCAAGTATGAGAAAGGTGTTTCACATCGCGGCAGATTTCATCGATAAAGAGGTTATCGGTCTCTTCAGAACGAAGGAGGGAATGTACCCGTGAAGAAGTCTTTCTGGCGACATTTTCGACTACCAAGAAAACGCAAACCAAAACCCAAGGCGGAATTGGTGGTGTATAAGCCGCCCAAAAAGCACATAACTGAGCCTGACCGCTGGGTGCCGCCCTTTGCGGCCAATAAAGAGACCCAGCCTCTCAAAGTCGACAAGCAAGATTTGATTATTGTGAACGAACCGAACGGTTTAGACCTCGGCAAAGTCACAGCGACCGTCGGCATTATGTTGCAGGCAAGAATGGACTATACCTTCCAGCTTTTCGTTGATGAATGCCTCGAACGGTTCAAAAACTTTGACTGGGGCGGCGTAAACGAAAGCGAAAGACGGTTAAATGATCTTAGGATTACAGCTCGGACGGGCACTGTCTGCGGCATCTATACTGAACTCACTACCGGCATTCAAATCTGGATAGCCACTGATTTGGATCAGGGAATCACGAGGATTTGTCTGTCCGACGAACGCTGAAAGAGGTGTTGATATGAAACCGTTTTGGCAGAGACCGCCTAAGAAAACTAAGAAGAAAAAGCGAAAGCCCAAGGCTGCTCCGCAAAGTGATGCTTTGAAACCGCTCCCAAAATCGAAGCCTGCGCCTTGGGTTCCTCCACATCCTATAATACCGAAAGCGCCCTCTATTGAGGACATAGCGAAACCCCCTATGACCTATCAGATCTCACCCGCTTCAAAGAAGGACGAGAAACCGATTCAGCCTTCTCTTCCCACAGAGCAAAAAGTGATTCGCCATAGAGACGAGCATATACGGAAGGATTTCCTGAAGGCGTTCCGGAGCTTGACTAACCGTTGGCGTTCCTGGGATATTTGGACCGACTTTATTACCATGGCCGCCTGCACTATTTCAAACTCGGTGGACAAGCTCCACTTCGATGAGCGGGAAAAGACTTATCTTCGGATTATCAAGAAGTACAGCAAACAGGAGCAAGAAATCTTTCCACAGTTGTTTGCTTATGTGGTAGCTGCTTTAGAAGAAAATCCTGAACAGGACTTTCTCGGTGATATTTACACCGAACTTGGCCTGAACAGTAAGGAGCATGAGCAGATATTTACGCCGTACAACGTTTGTCATTTCATGGCTGAGATCACGATTAACGATCTTGCAGCGCAAGTTGAATCGAAAGGTGTCGTTGAGATTCACGACTGTTGCTGTGGTGCCGGAGCGATACTAATTGCGGCGTCAAATGTTGCAAAGGAAAAGCTCGAAAAAACCGATTTCAACTACCAGAATCATATTTTGGTCACGGGGCAGGATATCGACTATCTTGTAACCATGATGTGCTACATTCAGCTCTCACTGCTCGGTATGGCCGGATATTTCAAAGTCGGCAACGCTCTCAGCGACCCAATGACAGATAAGGATAGTTTAGACAATTATTGGTTCACTCCAATGTATTTCTTCCCTGTTTGGCATTATCGGAGAGTCTGGCACAGTATAGGCAAACTGTTTGAGCCAAATGAAGACGAAATTGAAACCGGAGGATAAGTCTATGCAAAAATTCACTAAAATCGAAGTCTCTTGGATGGCAGTTGAGTTTGAAAAAATGGCAAAGGAGCACGAACAGCAGTCCAAGGAGACATCTGACAGGGAGTTCGCCAAGATGCATCAGCTCAGGTCTGAGCAATACACTGATATTTCGCAGCGACTTCGGTTAGCTCTCAAAGAAGGCGACAAACGAATCGAAATCAAGTAAGGGAGGTAATCTCCATTTTAAGTCAGGCACTATTCTCTACGGGAAAGAATGATTGGGCAACGCCGCAGGAGCTCTTTGATGAGCTTGATGCCGAGTTCCATTTCACGCTTGATCCCTGCGCAACTCCGGAAACGGCGAAGTGCGCTAAATTCTATACGGAAGAAGACAACGGACTTGCCCAGGATTGGACTGGAGAGACGGTGTTCTGCAATCCTCCC
>OFFP01001313.1_pt1 | contig 17308 bp, 14 predicted proteins | sample 1521431 | NCBI WGS metagenome assembly OFFP01 (sample SAMEA3504104, study PRJEB24116) | mouse gut metagenome | biome: mouse gut; feature: mouse-associated habitat; material: faeces | place: Denmark | collected 2011
CGGCCTATGTGGTGCTTGTGCTGCCCTGCCTGCTGCTCCTGATTGGCCTGAGCGCGTTTATGCTGTGGATAATGGGATTACTTTAAAAGTACTGTAACCTGCCTTGCGGAAACCGCTCGGCCAACAAGCGTTCCCCTGCTCCTTTTGCCAGGCAGCCGTGCGACAAACCCGTCTCCCCTGCGGGCTTGTATGCCGCTTCACGATAGCCCCCGGCTTTCATCCATGGCGGGTCGGCCCGGTGCATGTGGGTACTGTAAAAGTTCCCAAGCTTACCCTGCGGAAACCGGCTGAACCCCGGTGTATTTCTCCAGTTCCTCCCGGTAAATTTGCGCCTGTTCCGGACAGGACAGCCTCTCGTAACAGCGAATCAGCCCCTCCAGCCCTTCGCTTCCCCCTGCATGAATGTTCAGAATCGGCCTTGTCTCATAGACCGCATTGTAATACCAGACTGCCGCCTCCTCCAAATCCTCCCTGTCCTCATAGAAATGTCCCATTTCACAGCAAATTTCCGAACAGGCCTCTTCTGCAATCACCTTGGATGTATACTTAAAAAAGGAAACCGCATCTCCTGCCAGCCTTGCCGCCTTCGCCGCCACGCAGCAGGCCTGGGCCATCTCCTCTCCGTCCCGGTCGATATCCTGAGCAGATGCGGTGAAAATCTCCGCCGCCTGAGCGAAATCCGCCTCATCACCTGCCAGCAGCAATTCCCTGGCATAGAGTCCGTGAAGCCGCTTGGGAAGACGGTATCCTTCCATACAGTGCCTGTAGAAGCTTGCCAAATCCCGTCCTGCATGGTTCTCCTCGGGCAAATGCGTAATCACGATATCGCTGTCGTATATCACGGGCATCAGGCGTACCGTCTCGTGAATCGGACCTTCCCACACGAAATTCCGTTGCCTTTTAAACAGCTTTGGACGGTATTCTTCGTCGAAGTTGTAAACTGTGCCAAACTGCAGCTGATTGGCATATTTCATCTGCACGATTTCAATCTCCGGAAGCAGCGTCTCCTTTAAAATGCGAAAACGTTCCCTGTTTTCCGGAGACAGCACCTCATCCGCATCCGCAGAATATATATATTCCTTCGTGGCCCTGGAAAACACAAAATTCCTTGCTTCGCTGAAATCATCCGTCCACCGGAAATCGTAAACCAGATTCGTGTATTGCTGCGCAATCTCCTTAGTGGCGTCCGTAGACCCGGTGTCCGCGATGACGATTTCATCTGCCAGGCCCTTCAGGCTGTCCAGGCAGCGTCTCAGTGTCTTCTCCTCATTTTTTACAATCATGCACACGGATATGGTAACCATTGTCTTACCTGTCATACTGTACTGCCGGGCTGTGCCGGAAACACCAGCATGAATCCTTCCTTAACTTCATTCCGCCGATTTTCATCGCATCAATAAGATAATACCAAAAAGAAAGCAAGGGTACAACCATTATTCTCCAAAAAAATGTTTTTGTCGGTTGTGGTTTTTATATGAATATGTTATAATAACTCCATTCGGGGCAGAGGCATTCTTTTCAGTGGGACAGTTGTCTGTATCACAGATGTATGTTTTGTCACAACAGGTATTCTGTCCTAATATGACCTTAGAGGAGGACTATCATTATGTTTGTAATTTTAGGCGGCGGATTATTCATCATAATTGTTGCAGTCATCGTCTCCGTGATATCCAGCGTGGTATCTGCTGTTGCGGCAGATTCCGATGTGGAGTCCTGAAGCCGCTGAAGGGCGCCTTCTTCTGCCTGTGTAAACGCAAGCAGGGGAAAGCGCCCTGCCAACTGCACCTGCCTGCCGGGAACCCGGTATGTATCCATTGATCTGCCTTTTCGCCGTGCTGACGGTCTCTCGTAACATTTCTGACAATTTACTAAACTTCCCCCTGTCTCAAAATATACCTTGCACCCATATGAATAACATTTTCTTCGTTCTCAGATAAGTACCAGACACACCTTGCAAAATTGCCGCAGATATATGATCTCTACTTTCAGCCTCCCTATTATGATGATGTTGTGGTCAAAAGATATTTTGCATCCCCATTATGACCCTGGTACCATTATGATGTTGGCTTCAAAATTACTGCATTATATGTCCGCGCATGGAAAAAGCGGAACTTCCGCTCCGCCTTTCCGTCAGTGAAACCAGCTGTTTTCCGAGTCACTGTCTTACCGCACCTCACTGTCCGCTTATGCAAACGGATTCTCCGTAGGATACAGCATACCCTTGGGCTGATTGTAATTCAGATCCTCCACCGGCACGCCGATGTATTTAAACACCTCATACAAGGCCTTTCCGAAATGCCCGAACGCCACCGCACCATGATGCGGGTAATTCTTCTCAATCAATACATGACGGTAGAACCGTCCCATCTCCGGGATGGCAAACACGCCGATTCCGCCGAAGGATTTGGTTGCCACCGGAAGCACTTCCCCCTGGGCAATGTAAGCGCGGAGCCTGTTGTCCGCAGTGGACTGGAGACGGTAGAATGTGATATCTCCTGGAACAATGTCCCCCTCCAGAGTACCCTGGGTCACTTCCTCGGGAAGCGTTCTTGCCATAATCATCTGGTATTTCATGCTGCAGGAAGACAGCTTTTTGGTATTGGTGTTGCCGCAGTGAAAGCCCATAAATGTATCGTTATGGGTATAACCGTATTTCCCGTTAATGGCATCCTCATACATATCATCGGGCACGGTATTGTTGATATCCAGCAGCGTCACAATGTCCTCGCTGACGCATGTGCCGATGAACTCGCTCAGGCATCCGTAGATATCCACCTCACAGGATACGGGAATCCCCATGCCGGTAAGGCGGCTGTTCACATAACAGGGAACGAAACCAAACTGTGTCTGGAATGCAGGCCAGCATTTTCCGGCAATGGCCACATATTTACGATACCCCCTGTGAGACTCCACCCAGTCAAGGAGGGTAAGCTCATACTGTGCCAGCTTTGGCAGAATCTCCGGCTTCCTGTTGCCAGCGCCAAGCTCCTCTTCCATCTCTTTCACCTTCGCCGGAATCCTCTCGTCTCCCTCATGCTTCTTGAAAGACTCGAACAGGTCAAGCTCGGAATTCTCTTCAATCTCCACGCCCAGGTTGAAAAGCTGCTTGATCGGTGCATTGCAGGCAAGGAAATTCAGGGGCCTGGGACCGAACGAAATAATCTTCAGTCCGCTCAGTCCTACGATAGCCCTGGCAATGGGAATAAACTCATGAATCCTGTCCGCGCATTCCGCCGCGGTCCCCACAGGGTTCTCCGGGATGTAGGCCTTCACATTGCGCAGCTTCAGGTTATAGCTTGCATTCAGCATACCGCAATATGCGTCGCCGCGCCCGCCCACCAGGTCGTCCTGGCTCTCCTCGGCAGCCGCTATGTACATGGCAGGGCCGTCAAAATGCTTTGCCAGCAATGTCTCTGAAATCTCCGGGCCGAAGTTTCCAAGGTATACGCACAGCGCGTTACAGCCGTTCGCCTTTAAATCCTCCAGCGCCTGCACCATATGAATTTCACTTTCCACAATGCATACGGGGCACTCATAGACGCTGTCCATGCCGTACTTAGCAGTATAAGCCTCCATCAGAGCCTTCCTTCTGTTCACGGACAGGCTCTCTGGAAAGCAGTCGCGGCTCACGGCCACAACGCCGATTTTTACTTCCGGCAAATTATTCATGTCTTTATCCTCCTGATTTATATAAATAAGTTGTTTGGTTCCGATATAAATTATAACTGTTTTGCCGCTGTATTACCACATATTTTTAGGAAAATAAATATCTTGGTTTTAATTTTACCAGTAAAGTGTTGTTTTCTCTAATGCGGTTTCCTGGTTTAACCCCTTTTTCTCCATCAGCTTTCGCGCTGCAGCCTCCTTCGATGTCCCCAGTTCCCTACATAGCCCAATGATTGATTTGATGCTGTTCTCTTCTGTAAGTTCCGCCTGTCTTTTTGTTTCTTCTATCTGTTTCTGCTGTTCTTCTACTTGTTTCCGCTGTTCTTCTACTTGTTTCTGCTGTTCTTCCACCTGTTTCTGCTGTTCTTCCACCTGTTTCTGCTGTTCTTCTGCCTGTTTCCGCTGTTCTTCTGCCTGTTTCCGCTGTTCTTCTGCCTGTTTCCGCTGTTCTTCTACCTGTTTCTGCTGTTTTTCTACCTCTTCCCACCTCTCTTCCATCTGTTTCCGTTCCTCATCCAGCTGCTTTCTGGCAAATGCCATCTTCTGCCGTTCAGCCTGTATGTCTATTTTTTCCATATCCGCAAATAATTCACCCATTTTCTTTTTCCTCACTCTATCCGTCAATTGCTCCGTTTCTGACACAGGCACATTTATCTTCAGGAGGAATGCCTGCAGCATTTCCGCGATGGTGTCCACCATCTGCTGCGGGGAGTGCCGAAGAATTGACTCAATCTCTCCACCAGGCAGCCTGCGGAAGTTCTCAATATCTTCCACTGTCTGCAGCTTATTGACCAGCATAACCAGAGAAATTTCATCCTTTTTTGCCATCAGTGCCTCATTGCTGTAATCCCGCAGCGGCACCAGATAATATTCAAAATCCGGAATATACCTGCCAAAATTTTCCCCTTCCCGTACACGGCTTCTGAAATCCAGCGGGACCTTCCATTCCCTGGCCCCCTCATAATATATAATGGGCAGTATGGGCGGATACAGGAAGTCGCTCCTCTTCGCCATTCCCCTACGGACGCTTTCCGCCTCCTTTTCATAAGTATCCCAAATATGCACCATGTAGCGGAATATCTGCATGCATACATTGTAATCCGGTTGTGTCTTATGCTCTATCAGGGAAACCAGGAAAAAAGGCGTTCCCTCCGCACGAATACGGACACGCTTTACCCTGTCGGAATTACGTTCTTCTGCAAACAATGTCACGTATTGATCTGACACATCCTCAATGTCCTCCGGCTTCACATTCTTCAGATAAGGCAAATCGACGTAATCCCGCAAAAACTGGGAACACAGCATGTGGTTATCAAAAATAATCTTACTGCTGCTGTCCCTGACTTTGGAATTCAACACCATGTCCCTGGGTTCTACTGCCCTGTGCAGCCCCTCTTCCGCTGACAATCCGGAAAAAGCTTTCCCGATATCCCCGCTGTCCGGCTGTTCCGCACAATCCTCCGGGACACTGCGCCCTGTCTGTTCCCCGTAACGCCCCCCTGCATGGTACGCCCCGTTTCTGTTTTCTGTCTGTCCCATTCATTCCCTCCTGTTTTCCCCACAGGCAGCAACAGATAAACGGCACAGCCTTTCCGCGCCTGCCTGCTCTCTTCAACCATCAATGGATTACCTCAGGCAAAACGCCCAGACTTCAAGCTTCCATCCGAAAGCTACAAATTACTAGACGGAAATTGTCATAAAACAATCATCCACCACGATAAAAATAGAATTTTTGAAGTGAATTTATGGTAACATATTTTGTCCGGGATTGCAACCGGTTTTTGCATCTGAAAATAGCTTTCTGCCAAATGGACATCACTATTGGAGTTCCCCTAAAACGGGCGGGCAGGCTCTTTTCATTCCGGTGCGCCTGCCCGATTACCTTCAATAGAATGACACAGAACTATTTTCAATCTGCAAGTTTTCAATTTGCAAGACATACAGTCATTTACGCCTAACAGCCTCCTCCATAGGCAGACCCGTACAGTAATCCAGCTGTCTTGGCTCATATTCCTCATTTTCCCGCTGCCTGGTATAGCCGGTATAACTCCAGGTGGGTTCCGGCAGATTTCTCCTCCATGGCCTGTGTTCCCACTGATATCCCCTGAAGGGATCCCTTGTAGCGTTCATCCATTCCAGAAGCAATTTATGCAGACGGACTTTTTCTTCCTCGTATGCCTCATCCTCAATCAGGTTTTTCATTTCATAAGGATCCGTCTCTGTGTCATAAAATTCATCCACCGGGTCCAGCAGGTGAACGGCCAGTTTATAACGCCCGTCAAAAACAGCCCTCATCATCTGCAGCCCCCCAAAGCCGTCGTGATCAATTTCATAACGGGTAAATTCCGTAACAATATAATCGTTCGTCCGTATTTTCGGGTTATAGGCCTCCTGCAGGAGGCTTTTTCCCTCAAAGCACTTCGGAACGGGAATCCCCATATATTCCAGAATCATAGCCGGAATATTGATGTGGCTCACCGGATTCCTGTCTACCACCCCCTTGGGTACGCCCGGGCCTGCAATCAGCAGCGGTATCCGGGCAATTTCATTGTACATCACGGGACCCTTGGCGTACAGGCAATGGCTGGCCAGGGCATCTCCGTGATCCGAAGTGTATATAACCAACGCATCCGGAGTACAGGCCTTGATACCGTCCAGCACCCTTCCCAGTTCAGCGTCCGCAAAGGAATTACAGCCCAGATAGCCGGGTGCCTTCAGCTTCAGTGCATCCCTGTCGGCATACCGGCTTGCTCCCGCCCAGTACTTCTGGAAAAGCGGTTTTCCCTCCAGTGTATCCCATACATTGGGTGACTTGGGAAATTCATAATCCGCAAACATGGAAGCATAGGGTTCGGGGCAGAGATGAGGGTCATGGGGTTCATCCAGGGACACGGTCAGGAAAAAATCCTCTTCCCCATGCTTCTGGAGAAAATCCAGTGCCCGGTCGGCACAGCGGTGTCCGAAGGTAAACTCCGCGGAAATTCCCTTCTCATTTGTAGCGTTGTGGCGGGATGCCAGCCGCTCTTCCTCCGTCAGTTCCTCCAGGTAACAGCGCATGTCGTACCAGTATTCCGGGTCCCATCCCTCCGGACAGATACCCATGCCAAAGTAATCGCCGCCGTCCAGATGCCATTTCCCGATATAGGCCGTGCGAATCCCATTGTCGGAAAGGCGCTGACCGATGGTTTTTACATTAGCCCCCAGGGGAATGCAGTTCGAGAAACTGCCGTTGGAATGGGGATATGTACCGGTAAACAGGGCAGAACGGGCAGGACCGCAGACTGGCTGACAAGTGTAGGCGTTCTGGCAGCGGATTCCCTCCGCGGCCAGGCTGTCAAGATTTGGTGTGTGCATATCCGGATTACCGTAGCACCCCACCATGTCCTGACGCGTGGCGTCCGTCATTAACAGAACAATCTGTTTTCTCGCTTTTTCCATTGTATAACCCTCCTTTATGTGTGGTAAACAGACACGCTTTCGCTTTCTGCCATCAGCCCGGCTTTCCTATATGCCACCCGGAGCAATCACCGCCTGAAGCCACTTCCCGGCTGGCCGGTGAAGCTTTTCGGTACGCCACCCGGAACAATCCGGCCGGTACGCCGGGACTGAACGGCAGGCGGCCTTGCAAAGCCAACAATACGGCGGGCGTCAAAACCGGACCACAATTTATATATGAAAAATTATACTTGAACCGCCGGGAGATAGCAACAAGAACTTCTGTTTCGCCGTAAAGCCTTTGCCCACGGCCAAACTGCCAAAAAACAAATTTGAAAGAAATATCGGCCCGTTGGTTATGATTGTCAGGTATTATCCCGCTTACATGGGCAATCATATAGTTGAAGCCAAAACGGCTGCCGTGCATAAGTGACATCACCGTCATAATTTTACAATGCGGCAGCCCCGATTTCACAAAACAGACATTACGCCCAAAAGGGCAGAGATGAGCCATACAGGAAGTGCGTCCGCAATCCTGTGAAAAATATGATGGAAAATAAAAAGAACGATACAAACCTCACCGCCGCACTGGCAAAAAATACGCTGGACGAAATCCCCCGGCCCAAATCGGATGCCCGTGAAATCGTCGGCCTGGTAAAACACAGCGGAAAGATTGACGGCTACCAGCTGTCCGACGGCTCCACCGTCAGCAAGGAGAAGGGCGTCCGCATGGCAAAAGGCGGCGAGATCAAAGGCGTTGGCGTGGCCCACCGGGGTGACACGGAATACCTGAAATCCATTCCCGACAGCTCCGACAGCAACAATCTCGGAAACCTGCCCTCTGTCTCGGGATAGCAGCCACAGGTCCGGCACATTCCGTACGATATCCGCCCAATCCGTTCCGGCCTGCCCTGCTGCCGGATTCCCCGGCTTACAGCCCGCATTCCAGCTGGCAGTCATAAGGTTCCGCTTCCACATGACCCTGGTGGTACACCTGTGCCTCCACGCATCCCATCGCCCGGTAAAAGGCCTGGCTTTCCACGGCGGAATGGGCGGATATATACAGCTTGCGGCCCCCATGTGCCTTTGCCCAGTTCTTCGCCGCCAGGAAAAGCTCCCTGCCGATTCCCTTTCCCCGCATATCCTCCGACACATGGATGCAGGACAGATCCAGATATCCCTGCTCCCCTCCAAACAGCGCAGTTTCCACAGATACAAAGCCCTTCAAAATACCGTCGGAAAAAGCGGCATATACAAAACCGCCTGTAGCCGCGGTGTTCCGCAGGCATCCCACTAAAATTCCATATTCTTCTTCCGTCCAGTCGTCAACAAACGGAGCGTCTCGTATTACCCACCTGCCCTCTGCCCGCCTCCAGCATTTCGTTACATCCTGGCGGCGTATAAAACCGCCAAACAACTCCCTGCTGATTTCTTCTCTCCGTAATTCCCGATACTGTACCATAATAAAACCCCCTACACGCTTAACGCATCAATTGAATCCCATCCGCAGTACAGCATAACACAGTCCCACCCACTTTTCAACCCATCCGGAAAGCATCTCCGCCTCCCGTAATTTATCTTCTTCGGAGGGTTCTCCACCCCCTTAACACCATACGGCATGTTCGGGCGAAAATACAGGTTTCGTTCCCGACAAAAGGAACTTTTATGCATAATTTTATGTATATTTTAATTGAATATTCATTTTTATAAACCTCTTAAGAAATTTCCATGATTTTTTTCATGAATCCATTGACATTTTATGCATGAAGTGCTAGTATCTCTCCATTGGTTTGCACTGTGCAGATTCAATTATTTTATTTTGGGAGGAATGAATTATGAAAGTGAAAAAGTTAACAGCCCTGCTGCTGGCTTCCCTCATGGCAGTGTCCATGACAGCCTGCGGCGGATCGCCTGCATCCGGCAGCGGTACGGGCACAGACAGCAGTGATGCAAATGACGGCAGCGCCGAAGAAAGTTCTGATGCTTCCGGCAGCGGCAATGAGGAAAGTTCCGACAATTCCGGCAGCGACGCCGAAAACGCCGACGAATCGGGTGTAGGCGGCGAGGATTCCGGGGCAGGCGCAGCGGACGGAGAAGGCTTCACCACCTCCGTAGATGGCAAGCTCATTATGGCAACCAACGCGGCATTCCCGCCATATGAATACGTAGAAGGCGGGCAGGTAGCCGGAATCGACGCGGAAATCGCCGCTGCCATCGCCGATAAACTGGGATTGGAGCTGCAGATTGACGACATGGAATTTGATTCCATCACGGAAGCCGTCAAGGGCGGTAAGGCAGACATCGGCTTGGCCGGCATGACCGTCACCCCCGACCGTCAGGAGGAGGTTGATTTTACCGTTAGCTATGCCACAGGCGTACAGGTTATCATCGTGACAGAGGACAGCGACATCACAAGCGCAGACGACCTGCTTGCAGAAGGCGCAAACCATGTAGTGGGCGTACAGCGCAATACCACCGGCGACCTCTACACCACCGACGATATCGAGAAGGCCGGGCTGGGAACCATCGACCGTTACAGCAAGGGCGCAGAGGCCATACAGGCACTGAAGACCGGCAAGGTAGACTGCGTGGTTATCGACAATGAACCCGCCAAAGCCTTCGTTGCCGAGGTAGACGGGCTGAAAATTCTGGATACCGAATACATCACCGAGGATTATGCCGCTGCCATGAACAAGGAAAATCCCGCCCTCTATGAGGCTGTCAATGCAGCCCTTCAGGAACTGATTGCGGACGGCACTGTCCAGGGCATTATCGACAAATACATCACAGCGGAATAATGTCGGATATCAGGTTCTGATTACACAGAAGAAAATCATTGGCATACCGGCCCGAATCAAGCTGTGGGGCTGCCGTAGGATTATTTAACGCGGCAGCCCCGATTTGCCTTGCCCGGCAGTATGTGACAACAGCTGCATGGCTATAAAGCGCGGCGTTCCCTGCCAAATCCCTGATTCCGGGATTACATTTCAGGCTTAACAGGCTTGCCGAAGCACCCTGCCGTGCCGCAGACAGCATCTTCACCAAAAAACTTATGACAAAAAGGAGAATCCCCCATGAGACCATCCGCTTCCCAAAGCTGGCCCCTGGTAGCGCCGGACTGGATACAGAACGGGCCAGAGTGGCTGAACGATTTCGGGTATGATGTCTACAAAAGCTTTATTTTTGACGACAGATACCAAATGTACATAAAGGGGCTTATGAATACCCTGCTGCTCACCCTTCTTGCGCTTCTCATCGGCGTGGCCCTTGGCGTGGTTATCTCCCTGGTCCGCGTATCTTGGGACAAAAACCACGGGGAAATGCATGGTCCCGGCAAGCTTGTCCTGGGCTTTTTCAATGCGCTTGCCAAGATATACCTCACCGTTATCCGCGGCACCCCCATGGTGGTACAGCTGATGATTATGTATTTCGTCGTCTTTGCTTCCAGCCGGAACAAGGTCATGGTGGGCGCTCTTTCCTTCGGCATCAATTCCGGGGCCTATGTGGCGGAAATCATCCGCGGCGGCATTATGTCCATAGATACAGGGCAGATGGAAGCAGGGCGGAGCCTGGGCTTCGGCTACGTGCCCACCATGCGGTACATCATCCTGCCCCAGGCGTTTAAATCCGTACTTCCCACCCTGGCAAACGAATTCATCGTATTGCTCAAGGAAACCGCCGTTGCGGGGTATGTCGGACTCACGGATGTCACCTACGCCGGCAATATCATCGGCGGCAACTGCTATGATTATCTGTTCCCGCTGTTAATGTCCGCGCTGATCTATCTGGTACTGGTAATGTTCTTTACGTTTCTGGTTGGTAAACTGGAGAGGAGGCTGAGAAGCAGTGAGCGATAACTATATTATTCAGGCCAAAGATGTACAGAAATACTATAACGGCGGTGAAATCAAAGCCCTGGACGGTGTGACAGCCTCCGTCCGCAAAGGCGAAGTGGTCGTAATCATCGGCCCTTCCGGCTCCGGCAAATCCACTTTTTTAAGATGCCTGAATCTGCTGGAACTCCCTACAGGAGGGCAGATTTTGTTCGAGGGAACGGACATCACCGACAAAAACGCCAATATCAATCTCCACCGGCAGAAAATGGGAATGGTGTTCCAGCATTTTAACCTGTTCCCTCATATGACCATACTAAAGAATATGACCCTGGCTCCCATGAAGCTGCTGAAAAAGTCCCAAAAAGATGCGGAAGCACAGGCCAGGTCCCTGCTGGAACGGGTAGGACTCGGGGACAGGGCAGGCTCCTACCCCAGCCAGCTGTCCGGCGGCCAGAAGCAGCGGATTGCCATTGTACGCGCCCTCTGTATGGATCCGGAGGTCATGCTCTTCGACGAACCCACCTCCGCACTGGATCCGGAAATGGTAGGGGAAGTGCTGGAGGTCATGAAAGAACTGGCCAAAGAAGGCATGACTATGGCAGTAGTCACCCATGAAATGGGCTTCGCCAGGGAAATGGCGGACCGTGTCATCTTTATGGCGGAGGGAAAAATTGTGGAGGAAGGCACGCCAGAGGAAATCTTCACCTCGCCGAAGCAGCCCAGGACAAGGGATTTCCTGGCCAAGGTGCTGTGAAACGGGGCTGTCGCATTAAGGGTCATGAACACCGGATATAGGTATGCCTGATTACAGGACAGCCTGTATCCTGTGAAAATTTCTGAATGCGGCAGCCCCTGCTCTATTTATAATCCCGGAAACAGCTGCGCAAAAAACATATTCAAACAGGCTTCATCTGCCTTACAGAAATTCTCCGTATTTCTCCTCCAGCAGGGGGATACCATATTCCCGTGGCGTCCCCTTAATCCGTTCCATATACCCCTTCAGCGCGCCCCTGCAATGCTGAGGCCCGCCTTCCCGCATCACCGTCCACATGGGATCCGCATCCGAACGTGAAGACTTCATCATACTATCCGTCCAGTCCAGAATCATCTTCGCCCCCCTGGCGCACAAATCCGGGCGTTCCTCCGCAAGGTTGTGCATCTCATGAGGATCCTCCTTCACATGAAAGAGCATCTCGTCCGGCAGCAGGTGCCCGCCCCCATGAATCGTGCGGATATAGATGTAATCGTCAAACCGCACGCTTCTCTGGCACACATGGGCGCATTGGGTCAGCACCGCATAAGGCCTGGAACAATCCGTTCCATCCTTCAGGGCCTTCGCAAAGGAAACGCCGTCATATCGGAAGTTGTCCCAACTTACCAGAGACGTTCCCAGAAGTTCCTGCATGGTGGGCGCCAAATCCGTATTGTCATGAAATCCCTTCACCACTGCGCCCTTACGCATCCCTGGCCAGCGAATGATAAGCGGAATCCGGCAGACCGGGTCATCCGCCATACCGTGTTCCGCATACACCCCGAATTCTCCCAGATCCTCTCCGTGGTCTGCCGTGATAATAATGGCCAGATCATCGTCATACAGTCCGTTCTCCTTCATCCAACCGATAATACAGCCGACATTGTCGTCGGTATACCGAATACCTTCGTCATAGGTGTCCAGGAACCGCTTTGCCTCCTTCAAGGTCTTCAGACTGCCAGGGTGCTTTGGGCACTGGGCATAATGCTCGTCGTTCCACATATTAATCTCATTTGCCCCATGAGGACCGATATGCAGAAGATGTTCCTCAAAAATTTCTTCGGTAATCCAGTCATCCGACAGGGGCGTTCCCTCCAGGCCGCTCTTGTAATCCACCGGTGTCCGGTAAGGCGTATGGGGATCCCAGTAATGCACATGCATCATCCAGTTATCCCCTTTCCCGTTTTTCTCCAGCCATTCCAGCACCTTCGGCGTCACCATATCCGCGGATTCGCCTCCCCGCCAGCCTACATTATGGCACTCGTTAAAGCCGGCGTTAAACCACCAGGCGCTGTGGCGTTCCGCGAATGTGGAAAAAGATACGGTATGCATGCCCGCCCGGCGGAACTGCATGAACAGACTGTTTTCCGACATCTCATCCGTAAATCTCCTGTTCCTCCCCTGAAGCCGCATGTCCGCCGCCGTTCCCCCATGGCCTACGATGCCGTTGTGAATCCCGTACTGTCCGCTGATCATGGACGCCCGGGATGGCAGGCAAGGGGCGTTGGGGCAATAATAATCGTCAAATCTGACACCTTCCCTTGCAATATCGTCCATTACCGGCGTGGTATTCCGTCCATAGCCGTAACAGCCCATATGATCCGCCCGCAGTGTGTCAATATCGAACATAAGTACTCTCATCCTTCGATTCCTCTCCCTTTACTTATTTCCGCTGTATGTATCAAACTGCTCCATTTTCCCTGCTGTCCGGGAACAATGCTCAGTCTTCTCCCATTGCCTCATTTTCCAGCACAAGCTCTGCGCAGACGGGATAATGGTCCGACAAATACACCCCGTCTTCCTGCTCCTCCCACTTTTCCAGATGCCTGCAGCTTACCTGGCCACGGGTGATTACGAAATCAATACTTGTCTGCTCATTTCCTTTCCAGTAGCCGTGATAGGTCACCCCAATATGCTCCGTCTGGTTGACGAATTCCGGATACTCCTTCAAAACCTGCATTTCCTCCCAGTCAGGCTCCATATTAAAATCCCCGGTGATTATGACAGGGACATCTCCGAAAAAGGAATCCGCGGCCACCTTTTTCAAAATCTGCTCCAACGCCAGCTTTCTGGCCAGCTGCCCGGCATTATCCAGATGGGCGTTGGCCACCCGGAAGACCTGCCTTGTCTGCATGTCCTCAAACACCGCCTCCGTACATATCCTGGGGCAGACGCTCTGTTCCGGATACCGGGAGCCGGGCACTGTCGGCGTCTCCGACAGCCAGCAGCTCTCCATCTTCATCAGGTTCATCCGCTCCTTCCGGTAAGCGATGGCAGACTGCTCGTCCCGGAGGGATACGCTGCGGCCGCAGCCTATCACATAGTAGTCTGTCAGATTCTCCTTCAGCCACACCGCCACATGTGGCAGCACCTCCTGAAAACACAGGATGTCAGGCTTCTCCTGCTCTATTTTGCGCAGGATCAGCGGCTTTCTGAAGTCAAAATTATTTTCTCCGTCAAAACCGCAGTCGTACCGTATGTTGAATGTCACAAATTTCATGTCTGTCCTCCACGCCGCTTGCATCCGGCAAATGCGGCTCATTCGATTTTACATAGTCTCAGGCCTGCCCGCATACGCCCTGTTCCCTTCTTCCCATGGGGCAAGCCTTCCCCGGTAAAAATCACATAAAATATGGTCTGTATATCCCCTCAAAACAGCGGCTTACATGCAGGATAAATCTCTTTAAATTCTCTGTAGCGCTCCTCATACTTCGCCGCCAGCTCCGCATCCGGCTCCACCGTTTCCACGACCTTCACTACCTTCGCCGCGATCTCCTCCACGCTTGCGTACTCGCCGCAGGCTACAGCCGCCAGCATGGCACCGCCCATGGACGGCCCCTCTTCGCTTTCCAGCACATCCACCTTCAGGTTCAGTACATTGGCGATAATCTTCTTCCAGAGAGGGCTCTTCGCACCGCCGCCGCAGATTTTGGTACGTGTCAGGCTGATTCCCAGGGACCTGGCCACCTCAAGCGAATCCCGCAGTGCAAAGGCAACCCCCTCCAGCACCGCCTGGGTCATGTCCGCCCTGGTGGTATCCATGCTCATGCCCAGAAAAACCGCCCTGGCATTGGGATTGTTGTGAGGTGAACGCTCTCCCATCAGATAGGGCAGAAAGTATACATGGTTCTCCCCCAGTTTCCCGATTGCCTGCTGTTCCCCTGCATAATCCTTCGTCCCCAGAATATCATCCATCCACCATTTATTGCAGCTGGCCGCGCTGAGCATACAGCCCATCAGATGATAGCTGCCGTCCGCATGGGCAAAGGAATGCAGCGCATTATATCTGTCGACGCCGAAATGCTTCGAAGAAATAAAAATGGTTCCGCTGGTACCCAGGGAAATATTACACATGTTATCGCCCACCGTGCCGGTTCCCACGGCCGCTGCGGCATTGTCCCCGGCCCCTGCCGCCACCTTTACGGAAGCGCGGATGCCCAGCTCCTCCGCGGCGGCGAACTGGGCCTCCAGCAGCCCCTCCGAACGGCCCTGGGGAAAGACGTAGTGGTGGTCGAAGCAGGTGGTACAGCCGCTTTTCAGCAGCTCCCCCAGGCCGGTGAGGGCGCTGTGGTAGATTACCTCCCGGTCCAGGTTCTTCCAGATTTCATAGAGGGCCTTCAGCCAGTCGAACAGCTCCAGGTTCTGTACCGCCGGCAGGTTCCGGCTGAAGGTCTGGTAGAGGTGGTGGTGGGTATTCACCAGGCCGGGGTAGACGATGCAGCCGGAGGCGTCGATGACCTCCTCCGCCTCCTGAGGCTCCGGTCCTATTCCGGCAATCACGCCGTTTTCGATCAGCAGGCTGCAGTTTTCATAGACATGGTCCTGGCTGTCGCAGGACACGATGGCGTCGGCGTTCCGAATCAGCAGGCGCGGCATGGCGTTTCCTCCTTTTCATGCGCTGTTTTTACCAGTATAAGCAGAAACTGCCGGAAAGTCAATAAACTCCTGTTTTTTCTCCGCAAGCCTTCAGGGCCTGGTTTCCTATCCGCCCGCCGGGAATTCCCTCTTGCGGAATGTACATAATTATGTTATAATTTTGTACACCGAAAGGAGGGGAGCGGTATGCCGCAAATCAGGCCCATCACGGATTTGAGGAACACCAATGAAATTTCCGAGCTGTGCCACGCCCGCCGGGAGCCCGTTTTCATTACGAAAAACGGCTACGGCGACCTGGTCATTATGAGCATGGAAACCTACGAGGCGCTGACCGCGCCGCCCGCCGAACCCCGGCAGGGAGAGCTGCGCTTCCTCACAGAGCAGGAGCCGGTTTGGGCCGGAGTGCTGGCCGAGGTACTGGAGCGGAACCGGATTCCTTTTGTCAAGGAGAGCTCCATGGGCGCGGGGCTGGCCATCAAGACCGGGGCCCTGCTGGAAACCATCCGGTTCTTCGTCCCCTGCTCCCGGCTGGAGGAGGCAAAGGATTTGGCGGACGGCCTCTTCGCCGGGGAGGCGGACGCGGAGTAAGGCCGGCGGGCCATGGCGTCTTTGCCGCACCGAGGCCCTGTGCAGTCGCGGGGCCTCGCTTTTTTGCCGCGCCAGCCATCGGCAGGCGCAGGCCGTCAAAATTTACCGCTGGCGCGTAGGATTCGGGTAAAATCCATAAAAATCCCTCGACAAGCGTACGGTTTCTATGATATACTGAAAACCCGCGTATATAGCCGCTGCATGCAGTTTGAGCGGCTTTTCCGTCCGTCCGGCCTTTCCCGGCGGCTGTCCGGCGTACGCCGGTCTTCCTGTCAACGCTGATTCCACAGAAAAAGGAGAGATATTCATGGAATTCAACAAGTGGGTCGCCGACCTGGAGGTAGGCGACGAAATTGAGGGCTTTTACATTCTGAAAACCGCCCAGATCAAGACCTCCAACAACGGCAAACCTTTTCTGGCCGCCTCGGTGGCGGACCGCAGCGGCGTCATCGACGCCAAGTGCTGGGACTACGCCGGCCCTCTGGGCGTCCAGGACGAGGGCACCGTCATTAAGCTGCGGGGCGGCGTCACCGAGTACCGGGGCGCCCTCCAGCTGATCCTCACCCGCCTGCGCCCGGTCCAGGAGGACGACCGCTACAACCTGGGCGAACTGGTGCCCGTGGCCCCCATCGACGCGGACGCGTCCTGGCAGGAGCTGCTGGCGCTGGCGGACGGCATTGCCGATGAGGACTACCGGGGCGTGTGCCGCAGGGTGCTGGACCAGTACGGCCAGCGTTTCCGCGCCATCCCCGGCGGGAAGAGCATGCACCACAGCTTTATCAACGGCCTGCTCATGCACACCCTGTACATGGCCCGCATTGCGGACCAGCTGGCGGGGGTATATCCGGAGGTGGTGGACCGGAGCCTGCTGCTGGCGGGGACCATCCTCCACGACGTGGCGAAATGCGACGAGTTCGTCACCTCCCCCCTGGGCCTGGTGACGGAGTACAGCACCAAGGGCCAGCTGCTGGGCCACCTGGTCATGGGAGCCCAGGCCGCGGCGGAGGCGGCGAAGGATCTGGGCGTTCCGGAGGAGAAGTCCGTGCTGCTCCAGCACCTGCTCCTCTCCCACCACGGGGAGCCGGAGTTCGGCGCCGCCGTGCGGCCCATGTGCGCCGAGAGCGAGCTGCTGAGCATGATCGACCTCATGGACAGC
>OFFP01001314.1_pt1 | contig 17302 bp, 15 predicted proteins | sample 1521431 | NCBI WGS metagenome assembly OFFP01 (sample SAMEA3504104, study PRJEB24116) | mouse gut metagenome | biome: mouse gut; feature: mouse-associated habitat; material: faeces | place: Denmark | collected 2011
TCTCCCAAAACAAACCCGCTCCGCTCTTTGTCAAAGGGAATGGAGGCCCGGCGGGGGTCCGTGCTTTGGGACAGCGCCTTCATGGAGGTGAAGCCCCCCACCGCCAGAGGCGTCAGGGCTGTCTCGCTGCCGCCGCAGAGGCAGACGTCGGCATAGCCGTCTCGGATATAGTGGAAGGCGTCTCCCACGGCGTTGGTGCCTCCGGCACAGGCGGTGACGGGGCAGGTGCACATTCCCCGGAAACCGGCGTCAATGGCCACCCGTCCGGCGGCCATGTTGCAGATGCCGGTGGGAATGAAGAAGGGGGACACCCGGTCCCAGCCCCGGGCCAAGCCCCGGTCATGCTCCTCCTCCGTGATGGCGATGCCGCCGATGCCGCTGGAGACCATGACGCCGCAGCGTTTCGCGTCGGCGTTTTCCACCTGGAAGCCGCTGTCCGCCAGGGCCTCCCGGGCGGCGGCCAGGGCAAACTGGGTAAAGCGGCCCATGCGCTTGGCCTCGGGCTTTCCAAAGAGGGCATCGGCGTCAAAGCCCTTGACCTCGGCGGCCAGCTGAACCTTCATTCCGGCGGGGTCATAGGCGGTGATGGGTCCAATGCCGCACACGCCCTCCCGGGCGGCCCGCCAGCTCTCCCCGGCGGTGAGACCCAGGGGCGTGACAGCCCCCAGGCCGGTGATGACGACTCTGCGTCGTTCCATAGTCAAACCTCCTCGTTACATCGCCATGCCGCCGTCCACAGCCAGCACCTGGCCGGTGACATAGGCGGCGTCATCGCTGGCCAGGAATCCCACGGCTCGGGCCACGTCCTCCGGCCCGCCCAGGCGGCCCATGGGGATGCTCCCCTGGGCAGCGGAACGGGCGGCCTCGGACAGGGCCGCGGTCATGTCCGTCTCGATGAAGCCCGGGGCCACGGCGTTGACACGCAGCCGGGGGTTGAAATCCCGGGCCACATGCGCGGCCAGCGACTGGGTGAAGCTGCTTACCCCGGCCTTGGCCGCGCCGTAGGCGACATGCCCCCTGACGGCGGTGAAGGCGCTGATGGAGCTGAAGTTGATGATCGAGCCGCCCTCGGAGTTGTGCAGCATGGTGGCTCCGTAGGCGAGGCAGGGCCAGAAGCAGCCGCCGAAGAGATTGAGGACCACCGTGTCGAACTGGGGCTGGAGGCCGAGATCGAAAAGGTTGCCGCCGTCCGCGTAGTAGGCTCCCTTGACGTTGCCGCCCGCCGTATTGATGACCACGTCGATCCGGTCGAAGTCTCTGACGACCTCCTCGGCGTGCCGGGCGATGGCTTCCTGGTTGAACGAATCGACCCGGTAGGTTTTGACGGCGCGGGCCGCTTCCCCCATGTCGGCAAGCAGGGCGTCGAGCCGTTCCTTGCTGTTGTTGTAGCAGGCGGCGACGCTCGCGCCCGCGCCGAGCATGGCCCGGACCGCCGCGCCGCCCAAGGCTCCGGAAGCGCCCGTGATGACCGCGTTTTTTCCTTTCAGGCTGAAGAGGTTGGTGATGTCCATCGTTCCCTCCCGTATAGGGTTTGAAGTGCGCCCGCGCCGGGGCGGGCGGGAATCATGAGCAAACAAGCAAGAAACGTTCCCGGTGAGGCAGGAAAAACGTCATCGGGAAAACGGCTGCCCGCCGCCGTGTCTCCGTTTTTTCCCAAATACGGGACGGCTTTTTCGGAAAACGGGAAGGGGCGGCGGAAACGGCAGGGACTGCGACGCGGACGTGGGCGGAAAGGGTCTATGTGCAGAGCGGGGCAGGGATGATCAGGCGGCGTGGGTTTCGGCGGAGGGAAACCCCTGCTGCCAGCCGGAGGAGAGCGGACAGGCGGGAGAAGCCTGTTTGTGCAGGGCCCCGGCAGGCGTGCGGGGATGCCTGCCGGGGAGGGCCGACGTGCGGCCTCGTATCAGGAGCGGCCCCTGCGCCATCCGGGGACGTTTCAGTGGAGTGGCTGTCCGGCGGCCTTGCGCGCGGCGAGGGAGGCGAGGAAGGCGAGGAAGGCGTGGATGACCGCTATGCAGTCGGGAGCTTCAAGGCCGAAAAATGGAATACCCGCCGATAGACGGGAAAAGCAGGTTCTCCAGACCGGAAAGAATATTCTTCTGGTGGCCTTCCGTTCAGGCCGTGTATTTTTGCTGAACCAGCACGGGCCACGGCCTCGAAAGTATGGGCCATGTCCGCTGCATCTGCGGCAGTGGTGGCTTTAATTTCCCTCTTGTAGGCGGAGGGAGCAACGCCCTGTGCAGCCAGCCCCCGCGCCTTTTCAGGCCTTATTCTGGCTTCGGCAGGGCCGGCTTCCGGGTACTTGCCAAGGGCAAGCGTTTTCCGTTTGCCGTTGAAACGGGAAAAGAGTCGCCAGAGTTTTCCTCCGACAGGCGAGACATGAGTGTACAGCCCGTCACCATCAGGGAGCTTTTGAACCTTGCCGGAAGGTTTCAGGCTCTTGAGTTTGCTATCCGTGAGTTTCATGGCTCTGCTGGTATCCTTTCATTGCTGGTTTTTCTGGTATGGAGGGATACCAGCGAAAACACCAGCAAAAAGGGCGGATGTACACGGACTCCAGCGAACGCGTATGAACATGTAAACAGGATAAAAGTAAAGCCCGCTAAGGTTTTATGAACCTTAACGGGCTTTACCGAACTTCGATGTGGTGCCGAGGGCGGGAGAAAAAATGATTCTCCACAATTCACTGAAAATACAAGCGTTCTTATCAATAAGGTGTTAGCTGTGTAACAGTTTGTTGAAAGACTCTTTCCGGTCTTCCTCTTTTCGTCAAGCGTTATTTGAAATGTCAATATAGAGTATACACCAAACTGACAAAATAGGTTGACACTTTTTACGTCAGAATAGAGTTCGCTTTAGTGTTTCTTGACACTTCTTTTTGAAAGTCATAGAGTCTATCTTGACACTTTGAAAGTTTGACGGAAAAGAGGGAGGGAAAGAAAATGGACATAGGCTATATCAGAGTCAGCGGGTTTGACCAGAACACGGCACGACAGGAATCAACCTTTGAGGGGTTGAACCTCAACAAGGTGTTTGAGGACAAGGCCAGTGGGAAGGATGTACACCGCCCCGCCTTGGAGCGTTGCCTTGAAGTGCTGAGGGACGGTGACACCCTTCATGTCCACAGCATAGACCGCCTTGCGCGGAACATGCAGGACTTGCTTTCCCTTCTTTCAGACCTCACGGGGCGGGGCGTGTCTGTGAAGTTCCACAAGGAAAATTTGACCTTCACCCCCGACAAGGAAAACCCTTTCCAACGCCTACAGCTTCAACTTATCGGCTCAGTAGCGGAGTTTGAACGCGCCATGATTCGAGAGAGGCAGAGGGAAGGAATCGCTATTGCCAAGGCCGCAGGGAAGTACAAAGGCCGCAAGCCTAGCCTCACCCCTGAACAGGCGGCGGAAGTGCGCAAGCGTGTTGAAGAGAACGGCGAAAAGGTGGCGCGGTTGGCGCGTGAGTATGGCGTATCAAGGCAGACGGTCTATGAGCATTTGAAGAAGCACACAGGCGGCGCGGGCATCGCAATGGTAGTTGAAAAAAATAGTTGACTTTTTTAAGACTCCAACTACCCTAAAAACAAGAGGGACGGCAAGCGAGCCAACGCCTACCGTCCCGATGTGGGGCACGTCCCCCCGTAAATCGTGTTGATTTACAAGTCTAGCGCCCCGGTTAGGATGCACCTCCTACCGGGGCAACTGCGTTTTAGAGGTTCAACAAGATGTGAACCACCACAGCCGCTATGACGTCAGCCAGCGCAAGCGCCGCAACGTCCCGCAGGAAGTGCCGCATGGGGTAGCCTCCTTTACGGGAGAACATGCCCCACACCCCGCACACTACACACCCGCCCCCTCATGGCAAGGCCGTCCCGCTTCACCGTCTCCCCCGCCACCATCACCACACTATCATGCCACCAGCACAACACCACGAGCGACACGAGAAGGGGCAAGGGCGGATTTGGTGTATAGGAAGAAGCGGTCAACGTCTTCCCTCCTCCTTTTCTTTGCTCCTGCCACCAGTGAGGCAGCCCCGGCAGGGGGGGAAATGCGGATCGTCATGATAACGTATGCCCCTTCACATTTTTTCAATAAAATCAGTCCTACCAATTGAGCATGGAGGGAAAGGGAGACAGGGAGGCGGAGGGGTGAGGATTGTCAAGGAAAGCCCCGAAGAGTCTCTTTGACAGCTTGGGAAAGGGGGGATTACTAGGATACCCTTTCCCCATCCTAGACGCGGCCACACCACGCCGCCTCTCCTCCCCGTCTCTGCAAAGAGGAAACCGAACCGACACACCGCATGACCCTCAAAGAGGAACCGAACCGACAGGGCGGCAGCACGGAAACGTCGAAACGTGGCAAGACGCCCGGTTTGAGCGGGGGGTGCGTTTTCCTCCTCCTCTTCCTCCTTCTCTTCTCCTTTTCTCCCCCCCCCCCTTTACCTGCTGTCGGTGTCCCTGTTGTTGGTCGCAGGGGTGGCGGCGGACGCGACGGCATCCTCCGGTTCAACGAATTCATAGTATCGCTTTAGCGTTCGCCATACGGAGGTGTCTGACAGGTGATACTTCAAGGCCAGCGTTTCGACAATCTTTCTTTCGGTCATGTCAGGATGTTCTTTGCCATGCTGTCCCGTTCGAGGCAGAGGTCCCGGTTTCGCTTGTCCGTCTCGAGGTAGGCGGCGCGGGGGATGTAAAGTTTCGTCCCGCCTGCGTAGGTAATGAGGTTTTGCGCGGCTTGCTTTCCGAGAACTTCTTCAAAGTGTCGAACAGCCCTTCGTCCTTTTTCATTCTTGCCAAGCGGGATGTCTAGGAGTGTACCGCCTTTCAGTTGAATCAAAGACCAGACGGCTTTTTCATCTCCGAGAACGGCCAGCAGGGTTTTAAGAGAGCGGCGTCCTCTGCCACCTGTGCGCCGTTCCCCGCGCTTCTTTTTCAGACCCCGTGCCAGTTCGTCGGCAAGGTGGCGGTCTGTCGGGGAAGGTAGGGGGGCAGACGTCATCATCATCTTTTCCGCTGCGGGGGCTACTGCTGCTAACGCTACTAACGCTACTGACGCTTCTGGCGCTGCTGGCTCTTCTTTTTCCTTTTTTCCATAGGGGCGGCGATGCGCTTTTCCGTAGAGCCTGAAAGGATACGGTAGGGGTCTTGCTCCACCAGAGGAGGAAAAAGGAACATAGCGCCCTTCCACGCCACCGCCGCAGTCGTTGTTGCTGTGAGGGGGAACATCGTTACGCGAATGCATAGCCGTGCTCCTTCTTCCAGCGGGCAAGGAAAGCAAGCCCACGTTGTGCGTTTTCTTCAAGCTGTTCAGGGGTAGGGGGTGCAGCAACTACCGCCGCCGTCTCCCCCTCCTTTGGCGGCTGTGGATGTGCCCATGAGTAGGCTTTTTCAGGGGCGTTTATGGTCTGCCCCTTACCGTGGGTCATGTTTTTCTTTTCAGACGTCCAATCGTTCATCCTGTGGGCTGTTTTAGGGTATGTTTGAAGTGCCGCCCCTCTTGCTGCAACGGCATTCCTCAGCCATGCCGTGATGAAACGCCATGCGTTGCGTAAAGGTTTCTCGGGTGACGTATGGTTCCTAGCCCATTCCCTAGCCCGGTCGATCTCCTTTGAAACGTCAATGGTTGGGTAGTCCCGTTGCAGGGCTTCCAAGAGGTCGAGAGGGATGTCTTGGAGGTGGAGGCCGCCTTCGCCGTCACCGTCGTCAACCGCGAGGGGAGAGCAGGGCCGCGACCACGACGCGGTGGATGGAAGGCGCGGCGAGGAAGGGGGCGTATACTGTACGTACTCTTTCCTGTCGCGGGCGTCCGTGGCGTTGAGGGGGTGCGGTGGTGGCGGCGGAAGGGATGCGACAATATCGTACCCCTTTCCCTGCCTTCCTCCTTTTCCTCTCTTGCCTTTCTCTCGACCATCACCACCGCAAGGAAAAGATATGATCTCTTCTCTTCTTTTCTTATTCTCTTGTATTTGATCTTGATCTATTTCCCCGGAACGTATGGATACGGTATCCGCTACCCTATCCATACCGTCTAACAGGTGGGGATTCTTGGCTATCAGGGCTGCCCTGATTTTCTCGGATTCAACGCTCCCGAACAGGGCACGAAGGGACATGACCAGCTTGGGGGAGGTCGTGCATTGGTGCTTGATGAAGTTGATCACGAGGATGGAGAGCCCGCCGCGACTGCCAGCATCACCGTCAAGGGCAATCTTGCCGTCCTGCTGCTCAAGGGTGTTCAGGTAGTCCTTGACCTCCTCCTCAGTCATGCCCGTTTCAAAGGCGATGCGGCGGGCGGTCGTGTTCAGGACTCCAAGGTTGTTCGTGTGGGGAGACGTGAACAGGTAGATGTACAAAAGCTTCCGGGCGGGCGGCATGGATTCGATGTAGGGATCAGTCCAGAACGTCCGGCGTATGGTGCGGAAGGTTGCCGTAGACCCCCCTCCGCCGGATGAAGCGGGGGCGGGGCTGGCGTACTGTGTGGCAGTGGTGGCGGTAGGGGATGTGGTCGTGATGGTGGGAGTGGCGGCGGTCATCATTGCAACACCCCCTCCCCGCACGCCCACAGGCCGTACATGACGGCGGGGAGTGACAGCAACGCGCCAAGGGTCAACGTTGCGGCGGCATGCGTGAGCAGAGAAAGAAGACGGTAACGGAGCCTTAGCCAACGTGACGAATGAAGAAAACGGAAAAGATCGATCATGGGGGGCCTCGAAGATTTGGGGGATTCAGGGATTGAGAGGCACGGCCCTATATGTCCGGGGATGCGTTGTAGTGGTGATACGGGGGATTGAGCGGCGGCTGTGGTTCTCTCCTGTGTTGAAAGTGTTTAAAAATTTCCAAACGATTCCAATTACGGTGATTCACCGCATAGGCAAAAGAAAAGGCGGAACAACGCTCCCCGGCTCTTCGAAAGCCGCCTGAGTCTCACGAACATCAGGACGTTGTTTCCGCCAATATGTAACCACGTCCACAGGATGCACCTGTAGCGCGTTGGTGGCTGCTGAAACAAGAAACCGTTCTTTCCTTCCCGCTTGGGGCGGGGGGAGGCGTCGGTCACGCCTTCGAAGATTAGGGGATTCGAAAATCGGGGAAAGGCCGGGAAATGTCAAGGGGGGAGGGTATCACGTCAATCATGATACCCTATCACCACTCCTCCCACGCCTCCTTCTCCCTCTCCAGCCACAGGGGGAAAATAGCCTGTTTCAGGGCCGTTTGAAGACCGGCCCGTCGCATCATGTTTTCCAAAAAAGGCCCATGTATGCCCCTTAAAAAGCCCATTGCAGGGGAGTCCTTACCGTGGGTCATGTTTTTGTGTTCAGGGTAAAAATATGCTCGTGCACCGCAGGGATTTTGACGGGAAAAAGAGGAGGAGGAAGTGGTGGTGATGGGACGCCTTGCGTTGTGGTGGTGGTCGTGCATCCCGTGGAATCGGTATAGTCACCGCTCAGCCCCAAATTGGTCTCAGTGGTGCGTCGGGGGTGTATTCAACGGGCTGAAAGTTCAAGGCGTTGTCGTGGTGGCGGCGGTGTGGATGGTCGTGCGTCCCTTGGAGTCGGTATATTCATCGGAGTAAAAATTTACCGCGTTGAATTTGTCAGATTCCAGTAAGTTGCGAATGTCCCGTACATGGACCGTTTTTTGTCTTGTGCGTCGGTGTAATAACTACTCACTTGAAACTTAAAGTCAGCGGTGAAACCTTAGATTCCAGCAGGTTAGGAATGCCCCCCGTACTCTCGGTGTAGTGTGTGCCAACCCGCTGAAAGTTCAGCGCGTTGTCATGGTGATGTATTCAACCAGCGCAACATTGCGCTCGTTGTGTCGTGGCGGCGGGGATGACCTCACCTAGAAACCGTCCCGGCTCATGATGTACATGGGGCGCTCTTCACCTTTTGCGTCCATGTAATGAACCAATCCAAAATTGGATTGGCTGAAATCGTCAGATTCCAGCAAGTTGCGAATGTCCCTCATAACATGAAAATGTTCCTTCCCAAACGCCTCCGCCACTTGAAGGCTGGGTGTGACGGCGGGGAGGATGTCGCGCGTCACTCACTCACTCACTCACTCACCTTTGGATTATCATCAGGATTGCTGAGGGTAATCTTTTCGTCTTCATCAAGGTAGCGGGGACTCAGGTACGGGGATGGTCGGGAGGGGTGAATGACACGTGCAGCCCTTCCGCTTCCCTTTCTCCTTTCACGACGGTTTAGAATCGATTCATCACAGAAAATCAGAATATGTTGCCAATCAGTAACAAAAAATAGAGACGCCGGGGAGGAAGGCAGGGCAAGGAAACAGACCCCCCTTGTGTTTTCACAGGAGGGGGTATCTATTTCCTCGCTCAGCTCTCCAGCCAGCGTCTCTATATGGATCGGGAAAAAAGGGAGGAGGAGATGACGCCATGACGTAGTGGTCGTCGTCATCAAACCATTGATGTTAACGCGGTTGCTGTTGGCATCTCACCACGTCGATCTTGTGCTGTTTCCATGCCTTCCGCACGTCGAACCCGTACAACAGGCCACCATGCCCATTATCCTTGAACAGAGGATGCGTGAAATCGTATGGATGAAATGGGCGTTCCATGACGTCATGAAGGAAGTTCTGCATTGCCATTCTAGCGGAAAAGGCATTAACGAGAGTGACGGTAATAGGGTCAATGCCGTCAAAGATGTAATAGGTGTCGGTAGTGGCGTCGTCGGTAGCAGTGGTGATTGTGGACTCCCCCCGGTTCTGGTCCGCGTCATCGTCATCATCAGCGCCACCATCTGGAATCAAGACGCCACTACCATACCCGTCCTTGCGTTCAAGATATTGATACTTCGCAGTCTGAGGCAGGCAAAGAAGACGATAGGTAGGGAAGACCTCGACAACATCGGTTTCAGGGGTAACAACGCCCTCATTTTTGAGGATGTGCAGGGTGTGCGTAGGAACCTTTGCGGCATACATGATTTTCATCAAAGCCTTTAAAGACAACCCGTAACCGAAACGCTTCACAGCTTCCGATAGGGTTATGTAGCCGTGGGGAATGAGAAGACGCCAATCACTGTATCCCCCTTCATTCAAGGGAGCGTCAATAACCGGGATGCTCTTTCTCTTGCAGCGGCTTACAACGACCATACCCTTGACGCCTTCAATGACGGAATTGTTGGACATGATGGAATACCCCTTTTGAATGTGTTGTAGATGATGAAGACCTTTGACGCTGTTATATGGATTGAACATTCCCCCAATTCGTTGTGTTCAAAAATGAAAGAGCCCATTAACGTCTGTACAGATACGTCAATGGGCTCTTTCATTGGACAAAGGGCATGTTCTGTCCAGCAATGTACGTTAAGAATGATGATTATGACCTATGATAAATGGCTGTCTATCAAGTGTCCATCGTCTGTGTAAGTTTTTAAGATTGTCTTATGTTCACATAACCACCATAAATATAAGATGCTTTATGTCGATATAAGGTCACTTAAATATCTTACGTCATCCATGCTTCTTTTTACTTGAAAGGCAGGTCTTGATTAAGAAGTGCTATAATCAAGGAAGCGTAAGACGATGTAAAGAAGATTGAAAATAATCTTAAAAAGACTTAAAAAGTTTTTAAAGACTCTTTAAGGAAGTTGAAAGGGAAGAAAAGAAAGGTGGGAAAAGACCCCCCTACCCCCCACGCAAGTTTGCATGGTGGTAAGGACACATGCACAGGCCAATACAAAACTGTATTCACCCCGTGCATGTGGAACCCCCCTATCCGTGAAGAGGACAGGGAGGCGTCTTTTCTGCAAAAGACCCCCCAAAGAAAGCACGAAAGAAAAGAAAATGGTTGGATGAGGTAGACGCCCTCCCTTGTTTTAAGGGGGGGCTCTCTCCGTAGGTGGAACCTAATTCCAACCTACTTTTGATATTGAAGAACTGAGAAAGCGACAACTTGAAAGTTCAAGCCGTCTCTCTTTCCGAAGGTGGGACCTAATTCCAATATTGCGTAACTATTGAACTATCCCATTTCGGGAGAATTGAAGGGAAAACCCCGTCTCTCTCCGTAGGTGCACGGTAATTCCAACTAGGTTTGATTATTGAATTATCCAGTCTGAAGCGATTGGAAGGAAAAGCTGCGTCCTCTTCCGTAGGTGCAACCTAATTCTAACCCACTTTTGATATTGGATAAAGAAGGCTATCCCGTACATTGTACGGGGCAGAGGCAAGGCAGGGGTAGAGGCGTTTGTCAAAGGGTGGGCTGTACAAACTTTAAAAGGACAGCGGCAGAGGGAGAAGGGGGGTCTCCGGTGGCGACTCCCTTTCCCCCTTCCCGTTTTCCCTTCAAAAAAACCGGACCCACGACCGTATTTTCCCTTTGAACGGGAAAAGATGACCTTGGGTAAGGCTTCCCGCAGCAATGCCGTTTTCAAGGCGTGTTCATGGGCTTTTTTCAGAGAAGATGACATGGGGTAAGGGGTCCCCATGAAACACCCTCTGAAAGGCGGCTATTCCTTGCCGTGGCTGGAAGGAGAAGACGCAAAGGAGGCAAGGCTTTCCTTGACGGCCTGTTCAAGCCCTCCTTTCTCCATCCCTTCACACAAGGCCCGGAACAGCACGGGCATGGAATAGCCCATACCTTCCGCGTCCCGTCCGTAGCTGTCGGCAATGCTGGTGCCCGCGTGCCCTTGGAGGGCGTCCGTCAGTTTTCCGTCTATCCCCGCATCCCGCATGGTGCGTTTGAATGTATGCCGGAAGGAATGGAACGTCTTTTGCGGCGTATAGACTCCGATGCTGCTGGTGTACCGCCGCCACCACTTCGAGAAAGGCGCGGTCAGGGTGTCTGTTTTTGAGGTGAGGGTAGGGAAGAGCTTACCCCCGTCACCGCCGCCGCGTCTTTCCCCTTCATGGATGGTTGGTAGAAATCCCTTCTCCAGCAAGAAAGGATGTACAGGCACCTTGCGCCGGGAAGTCTTGTTTTTGATGCGGCGGCCTGTGGCACTGTCCGCATGGATGAAAATGTAGGTGATCCCCGCTTCTTCCCGGATGTCTGCAACATCCAGTTGCCCTATTTCCTCAAGCCGCGCACCCGTGAAGATGCCCAAGAGAACAAGGCGTTGATAGTCCCGGCGCTCCTCTGGAGTAAGGCGTTTGGTGATTCCGTTGGAAGCCGGGCCTTGTTCCTGCTGAAAAAGGGGAGAACGGAGAATGCCCCGGATGTCGTCCATATCATAAGGGATGCGGGAAGGCCCCGCCTTGTCTGTATCGTGCTGCGTGAAGTCAACAGCCCGTATCTGGTGCGCCGGATTCGTTTCAATGAAGCCGTTGTCAACGGCATGGCTCAAGACGGCCTTGATTGCCGTCAGCGCCTTGTCATTGATGGTCTTTGGTGAAAGCGTTCTGGGGTATGGTTCTCCCGTCTTTCCGCTTTCAAGGCGTTTGATGACCTTGAGGATAGGAAGCCCTTGGAGTTCTTTGGGAACACGGGAAGGGCACTTGAGGAGGGTATCTTTGAACACGCGGACATGCCGCGCCTTGATGCTTTGGACGGGCAAGTCCCCGTTGATTTCCATGAAGCGGCGTACAGAGGCCCCAAAGTCCTGCGCTGTCTTGGGGGCGGGCTTGCGTTCGGCAAGGTAGCGTTCCCAGACCTCCGAGAAAAGGGGGTTGTCGTCATGCGGAGAATCGGGGGACACCCTATTCCCCTCAGAACTGTTGAGGGCAATGGGGAGGGTGCGCACCTCCACCGCCAGCGGTGTTTCTACCCATTCCCCGGAGAGTCTCTTGAGAATGGCCTCTTGCGCCTTGCTTTCCGTCCGCATGATGGCAAGGGCAAGCTGATAGTAGGCGGGGCTTTCCTTGGCAATGCGCAGGTGTTCCCGCTCTATCAGGGCGTCCACAAGAGGATGCACGGGGTAGGTTTCACCTTTGGCTATGAAGAAAGGCGCGTCATGGGTGAAGCGTTCGGCATAGGCGCGTTTGGCGTCCGTTTCCTCAGCCGTCAGCCCTACAGGACGGATAACGGGAGGCGCGGCGGGAGGCGCGTAGGTGATGCCCTGCCTTTCGGAAAGTTCCCGTATCAGGTCTTCTCTTTCCTGCGCCTGTTGGCGTTCCCGTTCAATGGTTTCAGGAGACTTGGGGGCAACGCGTGCCGCCTCGTCGTCCGCAAGGACATGGTGCAGGTAGAGGAGGGAAAGCCGCTCAATCTCAAGAGGTGGGAGGAGAAGGTTTTCAGCGGAGGGTGACGGCATAACGGCGGATTGCCCTTGATTCACCACTGCTTGGCTACGGCGCGCTTCCGCAAACTGCTGGTCAATCTTCACTCGTTCAAGATTCCCTTTGCGCTTGGCTTCGCGGGGGGCTTTGGTCTTGAGGCTGTAGGTGATCTCTTTCTTGGGGGCGTAGTAGTCCAACAGGTCGGAGGGAACCCGGACCCGGATGTAGTAAACAGCCCCGCGCCGCACGATGTTAGAGGATAAAGACAAGGCGTCCATGCCCCTCTGTGTAACACCTTTGTGTAACACTTGGAACAAGAACGCCTAAAAAGAAAAGCGGTTACTGTAAAAGCAACCGCTTATATTCTCATGGTGCCGAGGGCGGGACTCGAACCCGCACAGGAATTCCCACTACCACCTCAAGATAGCGTGTCTACCAATTCCACCACCTCGGCGCGAAAAGAGGTATATGCAAAAGCGAATCGGCTTGCAAGCTTTTTTTTGCCTTCTACGCGCAAAAAAATTTTGTTCGGGATCAATTTTTATTCTAACCTCTGAAGAATCAATCTTTTTTATTTTTCCACGCCTCTCAGGGCGACAATGCGCGGCGGCGTGAACCATCCTTTCGGCTTTTACGGCAGCGGGCCGGGGTACTCCGGGGCTTGCCAGACAGCACGCGGGCGTGCCAAGGAAAGGCCATGCCGAGAATGAGGTCGTAACCCATGAACATATCTTTTGAGTACTATAAGGTGTTTTACCACGTGGCGCGATTGGGCGGCATCACGCTGGCGGCCAAGGCCCTTTTCCTTTCCCAGCCAGCCGTGAGCAAGTCGGTACGTCAACTGGAGTCCCTGCTCGGGTGCGAGCTTTTTTTCCGCAGGCACAAGGGCATGGACCTCACCCCCGAAGGGGAGGTTCTTTATCAGCACGTGGCGCAGGCCTGCCAGCAGCTTGCCATCGGGGAAAAGAAAATACAGGCCATGCTTGATCTGGAAGGGGGAAGCATCAATATCGGCTCTTCCGATATGCTCATGCACGCCTTTTTGTTGCCCTATCTGGAACGCTTCCATAAGGCGCACCCCAAAATCCGCATCACCACCGTCACTTTGAGTACGCATGAAACCCTCGCCGCCCTGCGAGCCCAGAAGATCGATGTGGGCGTGCTTTTCTCCCCTGTCTCGAAGAGCGATGACGTGGAACTGCGGCAGGTCTGCACGGTTCAGGATATGTTCATCGCGGGCAAACCCTTCCGCCATCTGGAAGGACGGGTTCTTCCGTTGGCCGAGATCGTGAAGATGCCCATCGTCTGCCCGAGGAAGGACACCAGTTCTCGCCAGTATCTGGACGCTTTTTTTCACGCTCATGGCCTTGTCTTGGCTCCCGAGTTCGAGCTGGCAACAACGGTTCTCATCGTGCCTTTCGTCGAGCGCGGGCTCGGGGTGGGCATCACCGTGCGCCGTTTTGCCGAGGAGAGCCTCAAGGAGGGAACGGTATTTGAACTGCGGGCTTCCGAGCCCTTCCCCCCGCGCACGGTTTCCGTGGCGACCCGAAAGAAAGGGCTCCTTTCTTCTGCGGGGCGGGAATTTCTACGCTGCCTGACCGATACCCCTCCTGAGCCTCCCCACGTCTGAGGCAGGTCGGCTGGTTCAGTCATCGTTAACTAAAAATTATAGTATTCATGACCATATTTCATTTTACGCATGGCTGACCGGGGCGTAGGACGGGCCTTGTGAGGGCTTGGTCAAAAGGACACCCGACAGGAAAGCTCACTATGCTGTGCCTGTTTTCCGACGATGAGGAAGCGGTTATGAAAAGAGGTTATGTGTTTATCGCGCTGGCCACGCTTTTTTTCAGCACAATGGAAATCGCGCTGAAGGTGGTGGCCGGACAGTTCAATCCCGTACAGCTCAACTTGACGCGCTTTTGTATCGGCGGCCTCGTGCTGATTCCCTTTGCCCGCCGGATGCTGCACAGGCGCGGCGTCCGGCTGGAGGCATCCGCCCTGTGCCGTTTTGCCCTGCTTGCTTTTTTAGGCATTGTGGTCAGCATGACCCTTTACCAGCTCGCTGTAGAGAATACCAACGCGTCCGTAGTCGCGGTGCTTTTCAGCTGCAATCCGGTTTTTGTGCTGGTCTTTGCGGCGCTTATCCTGCGGACGCGGATACGGGGCCACCATACGTTGGCGTTGGTTTTGGAATGTCTGGGCATCCTTATCCTCATCAATCCCTTCAATACCCACATCGGGATAATGGGCATCTTCTTCACCCTTCTTTCCACGGCCACATTCGCCCTTTATACCGTATTGGGCACGAAGCTGTGCGCCCGCTATTCCGGAGTGGTGGTCACCTGTTGCAGTTTTCTTTTTGCCAGTGCGGAAATGGCGCTCCTCGTCGCCCTGAGTCGTCTCCCGGCCATTGCGGACGTGCTCGGAAGGATGGGCCTCGGCCTTTTCGCGGATATCCCTCTCTTCAGCGGCTATACGCCCGTCAGCTTGGTCATGATGCTTTATATCTGCGTGGGTGTTACCGGTGCGGGTTTCGCCTTTTATTTCATGGCAATGGAAGCCACTTCTCCCATTACGGCCTCACTGGTCTTTTTCTTCAAGCCTGCGCTGGCCCCGCTTTTGGCGTTCCTTTTCCTGCACGAGGCCATCCCCTTCAACATGGTTGTGGGCATCCTGCTTATTTTGGCGGGATCGCTGGTTTCCTTGATTCCCGCCCTGTCTACGGTCCCCATGCTTATGGCAGGCCGTGCATGGGCATGGAAGCGCAGCCGGGCGTGACGTTTCGGTTCTTGCTCTTGCGTGGAAGACGCCCAAAGGAAAAGGTTCTTTTGGGTGTTTTTTGTGGACTGTTAAATGACTGAAAGGCCCTCTCATCCCTCCTTTGTATGGTGATCTCTTCCGGCTTTTGGGGACAGCACATTGATGGTGCGTCCTGAAAAGGGAGAAATGATGTTCTTTTTGCCCTAAAAAAGCGGACGTTCCTAGAGAAATCGTTGTTTCTCCAGAAGGGGGCCCTTGGTCGAGGCGTTTATCGGAAAAAGGGGGATTCATCACGCTGGCCGCTGCTTGTCATCGGGGAAGGAACGGTGGCCGCCTGTACGTAGGGGGAATGGAAAAAAGCGGAATCGGTGAGAAGCGAAAGGGACTTTCTCGATATGCCTGAGGGAGCCTATCAGAAACATTTTATGAGGCTAAGGACACGAGGGGCTGTAAAGGAACAGAGGAGAGGAGGGCACATCGAGTTTCAAATGTATCCATAGGCAATAAAACGCATGGCAAATAAAAGACACATTGAAATCAATGTATTATCGTGACCACGGAGAGGTTTGGACCGGGGAGTTTTCGTTTTATTTTGCCTTCATCTTTGCTATATTGGCAAGAATGACAAAGGGGAACAGAAGCGTTTTTGTATCCCCATGCGAAGCCGTCCACCATACAAGGGAAGATGATACCATGTGGAAATATTATGCGTTACTTTCCGCCGTGTTCGCGTCTCTGACCGCCCTGTTTTCGAAAATGGGAGTGAAAGATATTGATTCCAATCTGGCGACGGCTTTGCGGGTGAGCTTTATTCTCGTGCTGGTGTGGGGAATTGCCTTCATATCCGGGGCTGTGCGCGAGATACGCGACATTGCCCCGCGTACGTTGCTGTTCCTGTTTCTCTCCGCCGTCGCCACGGGACTTTCATGGCTGTTTTATTTCAAGGCGTTGCAGCTTGGCGACGTTTCCAAAGTCGCCCCCATCGACAAGCTCAGCGTGCCTCTCACCATACTGCTTTCGATTCTGCTGCTCGGGGAAAGCCTTAGTTTCAAAGTCGTTCTCGGCGGGGCGCTGATCACGGCCGGTTCTCTCGTCCTCCTGCTGTAGCGAAAATGTGCCGTGCTCTGAGTTCAAAATTGATATCTCCCGTTCTTTCTCGGACGACACGGGACGCAAAAAGGCCCTCAAACCGTTGGTCTTACAGCGATAAGGAAGTATTACAAGAAAACTAACTTAACGGCTGACAAACAGGATGCAATGAAAACAGCGTATGCCACAAAAAAAGTATACGCGTTTTCTCTTTTCTGTTACGCAGTAGAACACCATTTTTGAGGGCATGAGTATAAAATACTGTTTAAGTGATTTTCATGCTCTGAAAGCAGCATAAATCAACAGAATTTTTCCCTCTACTGCGTAACATTAATATTTATTATCCTAATTTTTTGAATATAGTAATTCATACAACTTTTCTGCAATCTCTTTGGGTGTCATAAATGCTGTATTCATTGCCATCTTTCCTGCCAGAGACGGACTAAAATTTTGTACTTCTTGTTTTGTAATATTGTGCCATATTGGCAGAATTAATTTCCCACTATTTGATTCTCTTTGAAAAAGACCTTCTAATTCATAGTTTGTCCAGTATTTACCAATATAACTACGTGACAATATGACGACACCAAATTTTGATTTTTTTAATCCTTTATCAATCTCTGTACGAATACTATCTCCCCATTTAATAGATATAGCATCATACCAGACTTTGAGATTAAAATCGTTTTGCAATAACTGAACAAATTCGTCTGCAAAACTTTCCTTATCTTCTGTAGCATGTGAAACCAAAACATCATATTCCTCTATAGAATTACTTTCAGATATGTGCGGTTCTTCTACAGAAGCTGTTTCCTGTATTTTGATTTGCTTAGTTAGTTCTGCTATTTGTCGTTCATACGCTGTAAAAATATTTTGTTGCTGTTTAGCTGACTTTTTCGTTTGTGCAATTTCTTCCTTCTGCAATTTATCAACGGCGACAATCCTCTTTTTTCTCTTATCTGCTAATTTTTGATTGATACTTGCTTTATCAGAAACTATTCTGGAAATATCCTTTTGATAATTTTCAATCTGCCGCATTTTTGATTGGTATGTACTTGATAATGTGCTTTTTGTAATACTACGTTGTACCTCTCCAATTTTCTTTGTTTTTTCAGCTTCTTTTTTTACTAAGTCCGCCATTTTCTTCTCTAAGTCTGCAATATCTTTATCAATTTGATTAACAGTACGTTGTGCTTGTTCAATACTCATAATATACCATCTTAAACTATCAGGTTCAAGGGCTTTTCGGATTTTATCGGATGTCTTGAGGCTTCCAAGTGGCGG
>OFFP01001320.1_pt1 | contig 17250 bp, 20 predicted proteins | sample 1521431 | NCBI WGS metagenome assembly OFFP01 (sample SAMEA3504104, study PRJEB24116) | mouse gut metagenome | biome: mouse gut; feature: mouse-associated habitat; material: faeces | place: Denmark | collected 2011
AAAGTACCCGCAGGGTCCGGGGGCGCGCAGCCCCCGGGCTGCCGAATAGAAATAACTTCCCTCTCGCCCGAAGGGCGAATAAAGAAAGGAACCCCTATGTCAGAAAAACAATTCAAAACAACCATTGGAGGCCAGGCCCTCATCGAGGGCATCCTCATGCGCGGCCCGGAAAAACAATGTATTGTGGTCCGTGGCCCGGAGGGGCTTGTCATCAAGGAAGAGGAATTAAAGCTTATCAAGGATAAATACCCTATCCTGGGTCTGCCCCTGATCCGGGGCAGCGTCACCTTCCTGGACAGCATGTTCAAGGGCGTAAAAGCCCTCATGTTCTCCGCGGACTACTTCCCTGAGGAGGACGGGACGGCGGAGCCGTCAAAATTCGAGAAATGGCTGGACCAGAAGCTGGGAAACGAAAAAATGGAGAAGGCCGTCATCGGCTTCTCCGTGGTGCTGGCCGTTTGCTTCTCCATCGGCCTGTTTATGCTCCTGCCTACCTTCCTGGCCAGCTTCGTGGAGCGCTTCACGGACAGCGTCCTGATCCGGAATCTGGTGGACGCGGTGCTGCGTATCACCATCTTCATGACCTATATGATCGCCGTGTCCCGAATGAAGGACATCCGCAGGACCTTCTCCTATCACGGCGCGGAGCATAAGACCATCTTCTGCTATGAGAAGGGTCTGGAGCTGACGGTGGACAACGTCCGGGCCCAGTCCAAGCACCATCCCCGGTGCGGCACCAGCTTCCTGCTGATCGTTATCATTGCGGCAATTCTCATCAACACGGTGATCTTTGCCCTGTTCCCCGTGGACAATGTCTTCCTGCGGATGCTGGTCCAGCTGCTTTTGCTGCCTCTTGTGGTGGGCATCACCTACGAATTCAACCGCTATGTGGGAGGTCACGACAATCCGGTGACCAATTTCCTGGCCCGGCCCGGCCTCTGGATGCAGAACTTCACCACCTTTGAGCCTGACGATTCCATGATGGAAGTGGCCATCGAGGCCCTCAAGCGGGTCATCCCCGCCGAGGCGGGCAAGGATGAATGGTAAACCGGGGGACAAGCAGTTGATTACCTACCAAAATCTGTATCTGGATATCCGCCGCCAGTTCCTTCGGGCGGGCTTCCCCGGCGCGGGGCTGGAGGCCCGTGAGATCGTATGCTTCGGAAGCGGCAAGACCCGGGAGGAATTTTACCGGGACAGCCCCCTGTATACCTCCCCGGAGATCGAGGAGGCCGTCCGCGCCCTGGCAGAGCGGCACACCGGCGGCGAGCCGGTGGCCTACCTCATCGGGGAATGGGAGTTTTACGGCCTGACGCTGGAGGTCACTCCCGCGGTGCTGATTCCCCGGGCGGACACGGAGGTGCTGGCGGAAGCCGCTGTTGAATTCGCGGGGCGGATGGAGAGGTGCCGGCTGCTGGACCTCTGCACCGGCAGCGGCTGTGTGGGACTGGCGGCTGCCGCCAACGTCCCCGGCTGCCGGGTGCTGCTGGGGGACGTCTCGGAAAAGGCCCTGGAGGTCTGCCGCCGGAACGTCCGGCGGTGCGGACTGGCGGACCGGGTAAAGGCGGATGTTCTGGACGCCCTGGCCCCGCCTCCGGCGTCCATCGGCACGTTCCAGTGCATCACCTGCAACCCGCCCTATATCACCCGCGGGGAGATGGAGACGCTGGACCGGTCCGTGAAGGACTTTGAGCCCCACCTGGCCCTGTGCGGCGGGGAGGACGGGCTGGACTTTTACCGCGCTATTGTCCGAAACTGGAAAGCCGCCCTGACGGAGGGCGGGCGGATGTACTTCGAAGTGGGCGCGGGTCAGGCGGACGCCGTGCTGGGACTGATGCGGAACGGGGGATTTGCGGACGTTAACATCCTGCCGGACACCCAGGGGATCGGCAGAGTGGTATACGGCACGGCGCCGGAGAGGAATAACGATGATTCTTGAGACAGAGCTTCTGAAAACGGAGGAAATATCCCTCCGGCAGGTCGAACTGGAACCGGACGATCCCCAGAGAAAGTGGGACCCGGCTTTCCACTTCGATATTCTGGACCGCGCCGGTGTCCAGATAGGCGGCTGCAATCTGCGCCTGGGGCACAGCGAGGCCCTGTACTACGCCGGAAACATCGGCTATCAGATCGACGAACCCTACCGGGGACACCACTACGCCGGAAAGGCCTGCGAGCTGCTCTTCCAGCTGGCCCGGCGGCAGGGGATGGAGTACGTCATCATCGTATGCGCCCCGGGTAATCAGCCCTCCCGGAAGACCTGCGAGTGGCTGGGCGGGGAGCTGCTGGAAATTGCGGAGCTGCCGGAGGACAGTGAACAGCGGCGCCTGACCGGCGAGTCCCACAGGTGTATCTACAAATTCCGCCTGTAGGCGCGTGCAAGGAGAAAAGTACGTATGTTATGCGCGGTAGCAAAGCTTGACCCGGCCTCAACAGAGCGTCTCGCAAGATTGCGGCGGATGGCAAACCAGTTTGGTATTTTTCCCAAAGAACTGCATGGACATATCACACTCGCAACCTATACCGGCGAGGATGAGGCGGCATTTATTGCATCCTGCAAGGCGATTTTATCCGGATATGGGAAGTTTGCTGTTCGCTATGATAAAGTGGATATCTGGGTGTCCGTGCCGGAATCAGAATCAATCATTGTAGCCGTTCCCCGCAGGGAAACCGCTATGGCGGCCATGCAGAAAGAAATCGCCCAGACTTGGGCGGCGGACCTGAACGAGTGGACGCAGGCGGACGTCTGGAGGCCCCACACGACCCTTTTATATGCCCCCGGGGCAGACCTTACGGCCATTGCCGCAGCAATGCAAAGAGAGTTTGCGCCGTTTACCGCGCAGGTGGACACAGTTAAATTTTCCCGCGTGAACGGGGAAATCAAAACGATTGATTTTGCAGAGCTGGCTTAAATGGAGGCACGTATGAAGAGGACCGAAGAGACAGAAAAGATCCTGACAGAGCGTTTCGGCAGGGACACCCTCATCGCCCTGGCGACGGAAAGCAACGGGACACCCTACGTTCGAACCGTCAACGCCTGTTATGAGGACGGCGCGTTTTACATCATCACCCACGCCCTGTCCAACAAAATGCGGCAGCTGGCCCAGAACCCCGCCGCCGCCATCGCGGGGGAGTGGTTCACCGCCCACGGCAGGGGCGTCGATCTGGGGTACATCGGAAAAGAAGAGAACCGCCGGATCGCGGACAGGCTGAAGGAGGCCTTTTCCGCGTGGCTGAACAACGGGCACGTGGACATGCAGGACGAAAATATGGTCCTCCTGTGCATCCAACTGGAGACCGGCACCCTGTTTTCCCACGGGACCCGGTACGACATAGAATTTTGAGATCACACACAAAGGAGGCGGCAGCTATGCCGGACGATCGTTCTGGCCCTCTGGCAGAGGACCTGTTTGCGAAGCTCTCCTCTCTGCCGGAGGTGGAGGCCATTGCCCTGGGCGGGTCCCGGGCAGGGGAGGCCTACGATGAAAAATCGGACTATGACGTCTATCTCTACTGCACTTCCCCGGTGCCGGAGGCGGTCCGCCGGGAGATACTGACCCTTTATTGCAGATACATGGAGATCGGCAACCACTTCTGGGAGTATGAGGACAACTGTACCCTGAACAATGGCGTTGACATCGACATCCTCTACCGGGATCTGGACGGCTTCGTCCGCGATGTGGCCTCCGTGGCAGAGGACTGCCAGCCCCGGAACGGGTACACCACCTGCATGTGGCACAATCTGCTCACCTGCAAAATCCTTTACGACCGGGGCGGCCGTCTGGCGGCGGCGAAGGCCCGGTTCGACGTGCCCTACCCGCCCCTGCTGCGGGAACGGATCATCAAGCGGAACTGGCGGCTGCTGAGGGGCTCCCTGGCCGCCTATGAGCGGCAGATCGCCAAGGCGCTGGGCCGGGGCGACCTGGTGAGCGTCAACCACCGCACAGCGGCGTTCCTGGAAAGCTACTTCGATATCCTGTTCGCCCTGAATGAGCAGACACATCCCGGGGAGAAGCGGCTGGTCCGGCTGTGCCGGGAACGGTGCCCCCTCCTGCCGGAACGGTTCGAGGAAAATCTGGAGCGGCTGTTTGCGGATCTCTTTGCCGGAAACGGCAGAGTGGAGGAGGACGTGAGGGCCATCCTCGGCGCCCTTGAGAAAATACTGCTCCCCATTTTTGAAATATGATATGAAATTCAACATAAGAAGGAGAACACCATGGCCGAAAAAGACAAGAAGCTGACAAAGACCGCAACCGTGGCCAGCGACAAGAAGGAAGCCATCCAGACCGCCATGAAGAACATCGAGAAGATGTACGGCAAGGGCTCCATCATGCGCCTGGGGGACCAGACCAACCTGAACGTGGAGGTCATCCCCACCGGTTCTCTGGCCCTGGACCTGGCGCTGGGCATCGGCGGCGTCCCCAAGGGGCGGATCATCGAGATCTACGGCCCCGAGTCCTCCGGTAAGACCACCCTGGCCCTCCATATCGTTGCCCAGGCCCAGAAGGCCGGCGGCGAGGTGGCCTTTGTGGATGCGGAACACGCTCTGGACCCCACCTATGCCCGGGCCCTGGGGGTGAACATTGACGAGATGCTCATCTCCCAGCCGGACACCGGCGAGCAGGCCCTGGAGATCACTGAGGCTCTGGTGCGCTCCGGCGCGCTGGACGTGGTGGTGGTGGACTCGGTGGCCGCTCTGGTTCCCCGTGCGGAGATTGAGGGCGAGATGGGCGACAGCTATGTGGGCCTCCACGCCCGCCTCATGAGTCAGGCCCTGCGGAAGCTGGCGGGAGCCATCAACAAGACCAACTGCGTGGTGGTCTTCATCAACCAGCTGCGCGAAAAGGTGGGCGTCATGTACGGCAACCCGGAGGTCACCACCGGCGGCCGTGCCCTGAAATTCTACGCCTCCGTGCGCATCGACGTGCGCCGTGTGGAGACCCTGAAAGCCGGCGGCGAGCTGATCGGCAACCGCACCAAGGCCAAGATCGTGAAAAACAAGATGGCCCCCCCGTTCCGGGAGGCGGAGTTCGACATCATGTACGGCGAGGGCATTTCCCGACTGGGCGAGCTGCTGGATCTGGCGGTGAAGCTGGATCTGGTCCAGAAGTCCGGCTCCTGGTTCTCCATGGGGGAGACCCGTCTGGGGCAGGGCCGGGATGCCGCCAAGCAGTACCTCAAGGACAACCCGGAGGTAGCCGACAATCTGGAAGCCGCCATCCGCCGGGACTTCTTCAAGCTCATGAGCAGCCAGTCCCAGGTAGCCGCCAAGGCGGCGGGCCGGGCCGTAGACGTGTCCGCCGAGGACTTTGACGACGGTGAAGACGGCGTGTAATAATTGAAAAATTTGTAAAGTGATATAGACAGGGCCTGCGGTATATGCTATGATACTGTCAACAGGCCAAAAACTGTATTTACTGGCTTTGGACCGTTGGATAAATATTTTATTTTAAAGGAGAACAACACGGAGAACAACACAATGAAGAAGCAAACGAGAATCGCGTCCTTGTTCCTGGCCATGCTGATGACTTTCAGTTGCATGGCGGTGCCCGCGATGGCGGCGGAAGAGAATGAAATTATGCCACTGAAACCGTTTATTGAATGCCCGTATTGCTTAGGCGCTGCTGAAGTATTTACTGACACTCATGAAACTTACTTTTCTACCTATTGTGATGAGGTAGTAGGGTCGCATAGACACGCTTACATATATACAACATACACATATAATTGCTTGGATTGTGGGGATCGTGGTAGTTCTACTTCCCGTAACGAGATGTGTTTGGGCGGGAATTGTGGAATAGGATAATCAAATTGAAAAGGTCAGATAACGCTATTGTGCTGTTGAAGAAAAACTATTTAATTTTTTTTCTGGTATTTATCCTTACTTCGTGTGCATCTAGTAGTGAAAGAGTTTTATCCTCATCTCCAGAGGTTCAGACACTTATTTATGCAAACTTAACTGAAGGTGGCCCTAGCCGTAAGATGGTAGATGAGTTTAATCAAACCCATAAGAAAGTACAGATTGAGGTGCGAGATTACTATAGTGAGGATAGAAAAAATGCTAGACAAAAGTTACTTGCGGAGATAGTGGCGGGGCGAAGTCCTGATATTATAGATTTAGGGGGAAGCCTTGTTACCTCATCTACAACGCTACTTCCGTATCAACAAATGGCACAGGGCGGATACCTAGAAAATTTATGGCCATATATTGAAAGTGACCCGGAGTTGGGCCGTAAAGCTGTTCTCGAAGCACCGTTAGAAGCTGCAGAGATTGATGGTGGACTTTTTATTGCATTTGATTCTGTGCTAATCAACACTTTGGTTGGAGCAACGAGTATTGTTGGAGATCGAAACAGCTGGACTATATCAGAACTTTGGAATGCATTCAGTCTTATGCCAAAAGGCTCGACTGTATTAGACTATCATTTTGATCAGTCTACGGTGTTTTCTTACATTTTTGGAATGAGTTTAGATAGCTATGTAGACTTAGAAACTGGTCAATGCAATTTCGACAGTGAAGATTTTCGGTCTAACTTGGAATTTATTAGGAACTTTCCAGTGAAATTTAATTGGACAACCGCAGAAGCAGTCAATTCAGAAGTAACAGAACGTCTTCTGAATGGACAACAAATGTTGGTATCGGAGGTGTTCTGGCGATTACGTGACATTCAATTCTGGGACAATATCTTCGGTGGTCGTGCCACTTTTATAGGTTATCCAACTTCAAATGGAAGTGTAGGTAGTTCCTTTTATATTCGGGGTTACAAGCTAGCAATGTCTTCCACTTGTAGGAATAAAGAAGCTGCTTGGGAGTTCTTGAGGGAAATGTTTCTGCCTAAATATAGCAAAAATGATAAAGAAGATGTAGATGGTAGTGGTGTCCTTTCTCTCCCTATTAATCGAGCCGATTATGAGTTACTAAAAGAGTTAGATATGAGTACTTCTACCAAATCAACCAGATCACTATTTGATGGTCCAGAGTATAAATATCGACCGGCAACAGAGGAGGAATGCCAACGATATGAGAACTTTATTAACAGTATTGATAAAATAGAATTGTGTGATCAAGAAATATTTAGTATTGTCCAAGATGCATCTAATCCATATTTTGCAGGGGATAGGTCTTTGGACGACACGGTGTGCTTGATTGACAACAGGGTAAGTCTGTACCTCAACGAGCGGCAGTAAGGACGCAAAAATATCTCTCCCGTCTGCAAGCGGGGGGAGATATTTTTTGGTCTTCATCAACCAGCTGCGCGAAAAGGTGGGCGTCATGTACGGCAACCCGGAGGTCACCACCGGCGGCCGTGCCCTGAAATTCTACGCCTCCGTGCGCATCGACGTGCGCCGTGTGGAGACCCTGAAAGCCGGCGGCGAGCTGATCGGCAACCGCACCAAGGCCAAGATCGTGAAAAACAAGATGGCCCCCCCGTTCCGGGAGGCGGAGTTCGACATCATGTACGGCGAGGGCATTTCCCGACTGGGCGAGCTGCTGGATCTGGCGGTGAAGCTGGATCTGGTCCAGAAGTCCGGCTCCTGGTTCTCCATGGGGGAGACCCGTCTGGGGCAGGGCCGGGATGCCGCCAAGCAGTACCTCAAGGACAACCCGGAGGTAGCCGACAATCTGGAAGCCGCCATCCGCCGGGACTTCTTCAAGCTCATGAGCAGCCAGTCCCAGGTAGCCGCCAAGGCGGCGGGCCGGGCCGTGGACGTGTCCGCCGAGGACTTTGACGACAGCGAAGATGACGTGTGATACTTTTTCTCGAGAGAAAAAGTACCAAAAAGAGCTTTCAGTTCGAGCCTGAAATCTTTGCTGTTCTCAGATGTCCGCCCGGTGACGTCAGTATGTTTTTTATCGGAAATCAGTATAGTCAACCAATCAGAAGGAGGTATCCCCCATGCTGAGAAAAGCGCGCATCGTATCCATGATCGTTCTGGCCGCGTCCATCGCCGTCACCGCCGGACTGGCGGTAGAAAACCTGGTGCTGGCCGTCATCGCCCTGGCCAGAAAGCGCGAGCGCCGCTAAGCCGCGCAGGAAAGACCTCCCCCGTTCACCAACGGGGGAGGTCTTTCCTGTGCGGAGGCGCATCGCCGTTTACCTCTCCGGATACTCCATTATCCAATTTTACACGTCACCACGACGCCGTCCACGTTATTTCCGGATACGGTGTACTCCCCGCTGTCCGGCAGGTAGGCAGAGGTCCCTGGGCAGTACCAGATCTCGTACCGCTCTCCGCCCCAGTCTACCGCCAGATGCTGCCCGTCAAAGGGAAATTCCTTGAGGTAGTCCGTATATTCCTCCAGACACAGTCCCTTTTCGGTCATAACGGCGGCGTGGGGAACGCCCACGTAGCGGAAGTGCCACGGCTCGTCCCCGATGCCGGTGAGGGGTTCCTTGGCCTTTTTATAGCGGACCACCCAGCCGTAGTTCTGGCAGTTGCCGTTGATCCAGGCGTACTCCCCGGTACCCTGATACTCGGCGCTGGTTCCGTCCTCATAGAAGAGAGCGAAGTCCACCACCAGCCCCGTGTGATGCTCGCTGCCCCCGGGCTGGGCCACAAATTCCTCTGCGTGTTCACGCCCGTTGCGCGCCACGCTCTGATCGAAAAGGTGCTGCTGGAACGCCTCCGTGCGGTAGCCCGCCACCACGTTGACGGTCTTGCTGCCCCCCTGGGCCCGGAAATCGTCCAGCATCCGGTTCAGCGCCTCCAGCGCTGGGGGGGCGATGTAGACCTCCTTGTCCCGGACATAGTAGCTGCCGGTCTTTCCCTCGTAAATAGAGGTCAGGAGCTGTTCCTCGGGGAAATGGTAGAGAATCTGATTGTTTACCAGGAGCAGGTCCCCGGTATGAACCGCCCCCTCCTCCAGCTGCGTCAGGGTGCAGGGGATGCCGGAGGCGGTGAGGGCATGCTCTCCCGGCCGGTCCCCTCCCGGGGCGGGAGTGGCGGACACCATCCCGGCAGGTCCGCTTCCGGCGCTCCGGATCAGAAGATATCCGGCAGGCAGGGCGGCGGCCAGGGCCAGCAGAAGGATCAGAACGGGCGGAATGAATACGCCGCGCCTGCGGCGTTCCCAATGTTTCATACTGCGAAAGAGTCTCCTTTGAAAGATAAGAACCTGTATTCATAACCGGGGGGTGCAGGATGGACGAGAATTTTTCTTGTCAGACAGGGAGATTTCCCTTGCCATACCGGCGTACGGCAAGGGAAATCGACGCAGTATGGCGGGAAAAAAGCCGGCCAGACGGCGTGCTGCGGTTGTGAATACAGATTCTAAGGCTATCCTACCCTCGCTGCGCCTCCTGTAAGCATCATTTGTGTGTCTTTTTTGTAAATATTTTTCAGATATTCCAGCGGATAACAAAGGACCTGCCCCGGTAGCCCTCGCACTCCAGGGGAATGGACAGGGACTGGCCGTCGTAGGTGAAGGAGATCTGTCCATGGGCGGTGTAGTCGCCGTTGTTCCGGTAGAGTTCCTCGGCGCGCTCCAGAATGCTGCGGGTGTGGTCGCCGTACCAGTCGCTGCTCACCGAATCCATATCCCAGTAGTTGCGCCAGACGCCGCCGAAATTGGCAGAGCCCCTGAGCCCCCAGGCTGGGGCGTCCTCCTGGCCCCACTGGAGGCTGAAGGACAGGATGCGCCCGGACTGGGCGTCCGCCATCAGGTGCATCGACAGCGTATTCCGGGAGAGGGTCAGGTTGTACACCTGGAAGCTCATCCGGGTATCCGGGTCGATATACAGCATCTCGCCGTAGCCGGTGCAGTTCAGGGGCTCCGACTCCCTCCACAGCTCCGGCAGGCCGCCTACAGCCTGCAGGCTGCGGATTTCCGCCTGCGCCGCTTCCAGCCGCTCCTCCCACGTTTGGTTCAGCTCCGCAAAGTAGGAGGTGATCTCCTCGTCCGTGGCCGCCTTTAGCTCCGGGAGAACGGGCTCATTGCCGGATACGTTCAGGGTAAGCTCCCAGCCGTCGGGGCCGGGAACGTACATTCCCTCCACCTCGCCGGCAGTCAGCGCCATCACATTCAGCGTCCCGCTGCGCAGCAGCATCACCTTTTCCGCCACCGTCAGCTGGATGCTCTCAGCAAAGCCCTCCCAGTCCTCGTTTTGGACCTGGATGTGCGGGCTGTTCAGCAGCTGCTGGTCGTGGAGATTGGAAAGCCCCTCGGGCAGGAAAAAGGACAGCGCCATCAGCGCCGCCACCACAAGCGCGGCAACGGCCGCGATTCCCTTACGCATCGGCCACACCTCCCAGTCCGGCGGTGACGATGGTCCCCTTGCCCTCCCGGCTTTCAAAACAGAGCTGCCCCCGGTGCAGTTCCGCGATTTCCTTGCACAGGGCCAGCCCCAGGCCCGCGCCGCCCTCGGCACGGGAGCGGGACTTGTCCACCATGTAGAAGGGCTCGGTGATCTTGTTCAGCTCCCCCTCGGGGATGCCCCGGCCCTGGTCCGCCACCGTGATCCGGTAGCCCTCCTTGTCCTTCCGGCCTGCCAGGACCACCTGGCCGCCGCTGTCCGTGGCCTTCCGGGCGTTGTCCAGCAGGTTTTGCAGCAGGGTCTGCAGCAGGGCCGCGTCCCCCCGGAGGACACCCTCCTCCGCCCGCACGGACAGGGTCAGTCCCTTGGCGCGCATGGCGGGCTGGCAGATGCGTCCCGCCTCCTGGCACAGCCGCCGCATGTTCACCGGACGGGCGTCCGCCGTGCTGTGCCCCACCACCAGCAGGCTCATCAGGGCCAAAGAGAGGTTTTCCAGGCGCTTTCCCTCAGAGAAAATGTAGCTGGCGGCCTTGAAGCGCATATCCTCGCCCAGATTTCCGCTGCGGAGCATATCGGCGTAGCCGATGATGGAGGTGAGGGGCGTTTTCAGTTCGTGGACAAAGCTGGCGGTGAAGTCCTCCTGCCGCCGGGCCGCCTCCTCCAGCTCCTGAATATTTTTCTCCACGGCGTCCGCCATGCGGTTGAAGCTCTCCGCCAGCTCGCTGATCTCATCGCCCCCCATGACCTGCGCCCGGGGGGAATAGTCCCCCTGGGCCAGCTGGGTGGCCACCCGGCCCAGGGAGCGGATGGGGGTCGTCAGCCAGTAGGAGAGGGCAAACATCACCAGGCTGCTGACGCCTACCACCAGCAGGATGATCCAGCGGTAGACCTGGTAGTGGATCTCCCGGTCGCTGAACAGGCGGCTGATGTCCCGGATGGTCTCCATGTAGAGAATCCCGTCGGGCAGGGCCACCGGGCCCGCGCAGTGGAGCAGATACCGTCCGGTCTTCTCCTCATGGCGCAGCACATACCCGGAGGAGCGCCGGCCGATCTGGGAAAGCAGCTCCTGGTCGCTGGCGGAGTCCAGAGTGGAGTAGATATGGCTCCCCGTGGGGGTGGTGATCCGGAACTGGCGGTCGGAGAAATAGGCGGCCTCCTTCAGTGTGCGCTCCAGGCTTCTTCCCCGCTCCGCCACGTTTTCCAGGGTGATTCCCCTGGCGTCGCAGACCGCCTCATAGGAGACGCGCAGCATCTGCATCTCCTCCTGGGCCATGTCGATCTCCCGCTCCAGAGCGGACTGAAAGGAAAGGGAGATGAGCAGATAGCTGCCCACGCCGGTGGACAGCAGCAGGATGCACAGCGCCGCCAGCGTCACCTTCCAGGCGAACTTCATTCCGCTACCTCCAGCCGGTAGCCCACCTTGTAAACGGCGGCAATCCGCTCCTGCCAGCCCAGCTTTTTCCGCAGGCGCTGGACGTGAAGGTCTACGGTGCGGCTGTCGCCCATGTACTCATTTTCCCACACACGCTCATAAATTGTCTCTCGAAAAAGGGCGATATTTTTATTTTGCAGAAACAGGATCAGCAGATTGTACTCCTTGGCGGTGAGCGGTATGATCTTCCCGCCCCGGGTGACCACCCGGGACTGGGTGTCCACCACCACGTCGCCCACCGCGATCCGGTTCTCCGTCTTGTGATAGCGGCGCAGCACGGTCTCCACCCGGGCCAGCAGCTCCGCGATCTCAAAGGGCTTGACGATATAGTCGTCGGCCCCCAGGCGCAGGCCCTTGATCCGGTCCTTCACCGCGCTACGGGCGGTGATGAAAATGACGGGGATCTCCAGGGGCGCCAGGTACTCCATCAGCTCGAAGCCGTCCACCCCCGGAAGCATCACGTCCAGAAGGATCAGGTCGTACCGCTTGGCCTCCACCGCGTCGGCGGCGTCCGTGCCGTTGTCCAGACAGTCGCAGGAGTAGCCCGCCGCGGTAAGGCTCATGTCCAGCAGGTCCGCAATGGGCTTTTCATCTTCTACAATGAGTATTTTAACCATGGTTTTGCTCTCTTTCTATGCCGCAGGCGCGCCGCGCGTGCCGCCGCGCTGCCTGTGAAATCTTTCAGCAGAAGCCGCCCCGGCACTTCGGCTATACCATCTTCTCCGGGTCCACCAGGGCGCCGTACTCCGCCTCCGTCAGAAGTCCAGCGCGCAGCACCGCCTCCCGCAGGGAGATGCCCTCCCGGTGGGCCAGCAGGGCGGCCTGGGCGGCTTTCTCGTAGCCAATCCGGGGCGTCAGGCAGGTGACCAGCATGAGGGAGCGGTCCAGATATTCCCCCATCTTCTCCCGGTTGGCCCGCAGGCCCTCCAGACAGTTTTTCCGGAAAGAGTCCAGTCCGTCCGCCAGCAGCCGGACGGACTGGAGGAAATTGTACGCAATCACGGGCATGAACACGTTCAGCTCGAAATTTCCCTGGCTGGCGGCGATCCCCACGGCGGCGTCGTTGCCCATCACCTGCACGGCGATCATGGTCACCGCCTCGCACTGGGTAGGGTTCACCTTGCCCGGCATGATGGAGCTGCCCGGCTCGTTCTCCGGAATGGTGATCTCCCCCAGGCCGCACCGGGGGCCGCTGGCCAGCCAGCGTACATCGTTGGCAATCTTCATCAGGTCCGCCGCCAGAGCCTTCAGGGCGCCGTGGGCAAAGACCAGCTCCCCCTTGCCGGTGAGGGCGTGGAACTTATTGGGCTCAGAGACGAAGGGCCTGCCCGTCAGCTCCTCCAGCACCGCCGCCGCCTTTCCGGCAAAGCCCGCGGGCGCGTTGAGGCCGGTGCCTACGGCGGTCCCCCCCAGAGCCAGACCGCACAGGGGCTGCAAGGCCGCCGCCAGCATCTCCCGGTCCCGCTCCAGAGAGGCCCTCCAGCCGGATATCTCCTGAGAAAAGCGCAGGGGCACCGCGTCCTGGAGGTGGGTCCGGCCGATCTTGATTACATCCTCATTCTCCGCCTCCAGCCGCCGGAGGACGGCAATGGTCCGCTCCAGGGCGGGGAGGAGGGTATCCTCCAGCGCCAGGACGGCGGCAATGTGCAGGGCGGTGGGAAAGGTGTCGTTGGAACTCTGGGACATATTCACATGGTCGTTGGGGTGGACCTCCGGCCCCTCGGGGGCCATCCGGGCGCACAGGCGGGCCACCACCTCGTTGACGTTCATATTGGACTGGGTGCCGCTGCCGGTCTGCCAGACCTTCAGGGGAAACTCATCGTCCCACCGGTGATCCAGTATTTCATCGCAGGCGGCGGTGATCCGGCGGCACCGGTCCCCGTCCAGACGGCCCAGCTCCCGGTTGGTCAGAGCCGCCGCCTTTTTCAGAAGGGCGAAGGCGCGGATAATCTCCTCCGGCATTCGCTCCGTGCCGATGGCAAAGTTCATGAGGCTCCGCTGGGTCTGCGCCCCCCAGCATCTCCGGGCGGGCACCTCCACGGTTCCCAGAGCGTCATGCTCCAAACGGACGTCAGGTTCTTGGACGGACATAGCAGGTCTCCTCTCCGGATAAATTTCATACCAGGTTAAGCATAACAAATTCGACAGAAAAAAACAACTCTTAAATCTTAGAAAGTGTGGAAAACAATTTTTTCCGGCAGTCAGGCGGCTCGGGCGGAGGTTTTCCCCAGTCCGGAATACGGACCTTTGAAAAGGAGTTTTCCTGCTTCTCCTGGATTTTCCCCTTGCCAACCGGCGGGAAAAAATGTATAATGAGATGAATAATACAGAGAGCGGGGCGGTGGGCGCTCCGCCCTTTTGCGGAGGGGTTGCCCATGAAAAACAAGAGTCCGGTCCTGCGGCGGCTGTATGAATACGGTGTGATTACGTTGGGCTGCGCCATTTACGCACTGAGCTTCAACTGGTTCTTCCAGCCCAACAACATCTCCATGGGAGGCTTTACCGGCATCGCCCAGATCATCAACCACTTTCTTCCGGTTCTACCCATCGGCGTCACCTCCATTGTCATGAACATCCCCCTCTTTTACCTTGGAGTGCGCAGGCAGGGCGTGAAACTGCTGGTCTCCTCCCTGTACGCCATGAGTGTAGGGTCCCTGATGCTGGACGGCATGGCGGCGGTTTACACCTTTTCGCCCATGGAGGAGCCCCTGCTGGCCTGCATCTACGGCGGCGTACTGCTGGGGGTGTCCATGGGGCTGATGCTGACGGTGGGCGCTACCACCGGCGGCACGGAGCTGGCCGCGCGGCTGCTGAAATATAAGCTGCGCAACCTCTCCATCGGGCGGCTGTGCTTGAGCATCGACGTCACGGTGATCTGCTTCTACGCCCTCACCTTCCGCAGCGTCAACAACGCCCTCTACGGCATCGTGGCCATGTATATCTCCAGTCTGGCCATGGATACGGTGGTCTACGGCTCCCTCAACGCCAAGATCGCCTACATCATCAGCGGATGCAGCGAAGCGGTGGCCCGGCGGCTGCTGGACATGGACCTGGGCATCACCCTGCTGGACGGACAGGGAGGCTTCAGCGGCGACCGGAAGCAGGTGGTGCTGTGCGCCTTCAAGCGCAGCCAGTTTGCGGTCATCAAGGCCGCCGTGACCGCCATCGACCCCAACGCCTTCATCATCGTCTGCGAGGCCCACGAGGTCTTGGGGGAGGGCTTCGGAGAATATACCCCGGACAGCCTGTGAGGCGTCCGGGGCGGAATATGGAGGCGCTGCCTATGGGAAAAATCCGGAGAGATTTTCTGCGCGGCGAGCTGAGACGGCTGGCGCTGTGCGCGGCGGGCTTTGGCCTGTGCCTGCTGGTTCTGCTGCGCTGCTGGTCCGGAGGGAAGGAGCGGCTGCCGCTGCTGCTGGCGGGTATCGGGGCGGTTCTCGGGCTGGCCGCGCTGCGGGCGGCCGCGCAGGCGCACGCCGGCCAGCGGGAGCTGAACGACGGCGATATCCTCCTGCTGGAGCGGGAATACGCCGCGCCCCACCCCGTCTGCCGGGTCTGGCAGGGGGAGATCCATCTGCTGCCCGGTATTCTCGTCTGCCGGAGCGGGGGCCGCCTGCTGTTCCTCCCTGTGGACAGGATCGAGCGGGTGGAGGAGCGCTTCGACCGGATCGGGCTGCGCAGGCTGCCCGCCATGAAATTTGTCATGGACACGGGGCGGACGGTCTCCATCGGCTGTTCTCCCCGCCATCCGGAGGACGCCAGGGCTGTTTTCGCCTGGTTTGCCGGGCGGTCCGGCCAGAAAACGTGAGCATCCTCTGCGGCGCAATATATTGACCGGAGTATCTTGCCGGAAGGCATGATATAATAAATGACAAAGATAAAAACGCAACGCACATCCGGCAGGGTGTGCCAGAGCCGGTAGGTAGCCCGGCCGTCTCATCGCATTGATGAGGTAAGTAACCTGCCCCTCCCGGGTTGTCCATTCTTTGTCCATAACGCATGATTCAGGAGGGAATGTTATGGACACAGAAAGCGGAAAACTGACCGTATTTTTTGAGGGGCCGTTCTGGGTTGGCGTTTTTGAACGCATATCCGGCGGCAAGCTGTCCGTGTGCAAGGTCACCTTCGGCGCAGAGCCGAAGGACTGCGAGGTCTGGGACTTCATCCTCAAGCACTACCATGGGCTGACCTTCGGTCCGGGTGTTGAAGCCGAGGTGAAGAAATTTGCGGATCATCCAAAGCGCAGGCAGCGCAGCATCAAACGGCAGCTGCAGGCTTCAGGTGTCGGAACCAAGTCACAGCAGGCGCTGCAGATGCAGCGCGAGGAGATGAAAGCCCAGAAAAAGCAGACCGGCAAAGAACAGCAGGAAGCCGAGAGGCAGCGCCGGTTTGACCTGAGGCAGCAAAAGCGAAAGGCGAAGCACAGAGGCCGCTGAACGCGGCGTCCTTCCGCTTTGCCGCCCTCTCCCAGGGACAATTTTCCCTGAAAACAGCGGGGTACACAGAGCAAACAGAGCAGGACAAACCGCGGCGGTCTGTCCTGCTCTGTTTGCTTTGGAGAAAAAATATTATGGCTTCACGATAAAGCTGTCGAACCGGCTCCCCTGCCGGATCAGCTCCTCCAGCTTATCCTCCGGGGCGGTCCCTCCGCCGCCCAGGGCGAAGCGCACCCGGACGGGGCGGCCCAGCTTCTCCCCGGTGACCGCGCCGATCACTCCGGATACCTCCGGGCAGTTCAGGCTCTCCATCGTCAGCTCGTCGCCGCAGCGGACCACCATCTCGTCCCCTTCCATCGTTCCCCGGGCATCGTCCAGCATGAACCAGTACATGGGGGTCAGCTGGTTTTTGTACTTCTCGATCAATTCCCCCCACAATGCGCCGTCCCCGGCGGGCGGGGCCTTTTTCGGCGCGGGGGTTTTTCTGTTCATTGCCTGCATTCAGGGAATGATAGATGTGGCGGACAGCGAGCAGGCCATAAGGGCCGCCAAATACGGGCTGGTCAGCGTTCTGTGCGTGTGGCTTGCGTTTACCTACCTGGGTAATCTGGTGAATCTTGCGAGAATTTACAGGGAAGAAAGAGAGAGAATTGAGCTGATTCTGGCGGATAAAAACGACCCTGACGGGGACGGTATAGTGGTGGTGCCCCAGCTTCGGAAAGAATTTGAGACCGTTTTCAGCACGGCCCATGAATCCGATATGACGGAGGATAAGGATTACTGGATTAACCGTTTCTATGAGATTTACTATGACGTGGGCAATATCACGGCAATTCCAAGAGAGGAATGGAACGAGCGGTATGGAAAATAACAGGCAGGGCGCTTGGAGCAGGCTGAGGGCTGACCAAAGAAGGATGCGGAAAGAGAATAATCTGCCCTTGTCGGTGGCGAAAAGGGGGGAGGATAAAGCGGCGATTTCCCCCTGCAATCTGTGCCCCAGAAATTGCCTCATTGACCGCCATAAAGGAGAGCCTGGCTTTTGCCGCTCGGACGAGAGAATTTTCGTTGCCAGGGCGGCGCTGCATATGTGGGAGGAGCCCTGTATCTCCGGGAAAAAAGGCTCGGG
>OFFP01001326.1_pt1 | contig 17205 bp, 22 predicted proteins | sample 1521431 | NCBI WGS metagenome assembly OFFP01 (sample SAMEA3504104, study PRJEB24116) | mouse gut metagenome | biome: mouse gut; feature: mouse-associated habitat; material: faeces | place: Denmark | collected 2011
AGGGTATAGCAGCCGATATCGCCCGCCACATGAAGCCCCAGCTTCTTCACCACATAGTACACGCTCCTGTGGGGGCATCCCGGACAGAGAATGGGCGGCCTAACCGGCACCTTTGCCGGCGGCGCAATCTCTAGCTTCTCTCCAAGGACTGCTCTTCGGAGCATGTTTGCGCTGTACTCTCCCTGCACGGTAAAGATTTCTTTTCCTGTTGCCCCAATCCCCCAGGACTTCACCTGTTCTTCGATGACGGGATCCAGCTCTTCTATAATATACAGCTTTTCCACCTTCGCAGCAAAATCTTCAATCAATTTTCTCGGAAGAGGGTTCACCATCCCAAGCTTCAGCACAGAGGCATTGGGCAGGGCTTCCTTCACATACTGGTAGGGAATCCCGCTAGTAATCACGCCAATCGCCCTGTCATTCATCTCTACCCGGTTAATCGGAAGCGTATTGGCTGCTTCTGCCAGTTCCAGGTTCCGCTTCTCAATCTCGATGTGGCGCTGCTTTGCATTTGCCGGCATCATCACCGTTTTCTGGACATTCTTCTCGTAAGGCTTATCTGCCGCTTCTTTGCGCTCCCCAAGCTCTACCACTCCCTGAGAATGGGCAAGCCTAGTGGTAGTGCGGAAAACAAAGGGGCGGTCAAACTGTTCACTCAGCTCAAATGCCTTCTTCATGAACTCTTTTGCCTCGGAACTGTCCGAAGGCTCTAACACAGGAAGCTGCGCCGCACGGGCAACCATTCGGGTGTCCTGCTCATTCTGGGAACTGTAGAGTCCCGGGTCGTCTGCGACGACGATTACCAGTCCGCCGTTCACTCCCATGTAGGACACCGTATACGCCGGGTCTGCCGCCACGTTGAAGCCCACATGCTTCATACAGGACATGGCACGCACTCCTGCAACGGACGCACCGATTGCAACCTCTGTCGCCACCTTCTCGTTGGGCGACCATTCGCAGTACAGGTCATCTTTATACTGTACCAGATATTCACTAATCTCGGTACTTGGAGTGCCCGGATATGCGGCGGATACCTTTACCCCCGCCTCATAGGCGCCCCGGGCAATGGCTTCATTGCCGAGCATAATGACTTTCTTCTTCTCTGACATTCTATCTTCCATCCTTTCGTATCTTTTATAGTATACCACAATACTTTCACAGCTTAAAGCATTAATTTAATGTTACTTATAGTGGCGCTTACAACTAAATTCATCCACCTCCACACGGATGATCCCTACCGTCTGCCCAAGTTTCAGGTTCGTCTCCAATTCCGCAAACCATTCTCCCGTCTGATGCTTCATGATGAGTGCCAGAGCCTTTGATTTCTCTTCCAAGTCCGTGATGATCTCTGCCTTTCCGTCTCCGATAATGCTTGCATAACAGTAACTGTACTGGCAGGCCGTACTTCCTGCCACTAATTCATGCTCTCCGTCCATCTCGATTCCAACGGACGGATTCTCCCCGAGAAGCCTTAGCTTCTTCCCTTCTCTCGCTCCGTGGAAATATAGTACCAGTTTTCCCTCTTCGTATTCATATCCATAATTCATGGGTACGATATAAACCTTCCCCTCATCCATTATCCCAAGCCTGCATACCTTGCATGACTCAAGTATTTGATGGATTTCTTTACAATCCTTTACTTCACGGTCTGCCCTGCGCATAGTCTCCTCCTTCTGTCCCACTTTATCATTTTGCCGTTCATCCAAAGGCAATTTACAAAGATGGGGCTGTCCGGAAAACAATCGTTCGTTTCCCGACAACCCCATCTCTATAAGCCACTAACTGGCATCTCTGGCATATTAAATAGTTTAGCCCAAACCAGCCTATATTGCAAGATATTTTTTCTCAAACAGCTCTATTGTTTTTCCAGATTAACCGCAGCCGCCAGCTCTTTCAAGTTCAATACTTTTCCCCGAATCCCCATCGCCTGCGCAATCTGCGCCGAAAGCGGCGGCTTCACATGAGCTTCTTTTAAAACGTCTGGCTGGTAAAGGATATCCTTTTTATTCCCGTCGGCAATCACATTTTTATGGGCCATCACGATGATCCGGTCAAAATTCTCCGCCACATATTCCATATCATGGGAAATGGTTAGCACAGCCTTTCCTTTATCCTGAAGATAGTCCATAACCGTTTTAAGCTGCGCACATCCCCACAAATCCTGTCCCGCCGTCGGTTCATCCAGGATAACATAATCCGGACTTACGGCCACCACCACCGCAATAGTCAAAAACTTCCGGATAGGAAGAGGGATATCGAAGGGATGAGTCTCCAGGTAGGGCCGGATGCCCGTCACGTCGATTGCCTCCTCCCTGCGCCTTCTAATCTCCTCCTTTGGCAGTTTCCAGTAACGGAGCACATATTCAATCTCCCTGACCACGTCGTCATTGAAAATCTGGTCGTTTGGATTCTGGAAAACATACCCTACATGGGAAGCAATCTGCGCCGTCGTCTGCTCCTTCGTATCAATCCCGTCAACCGTAATCCTCCCTCTGGTCGGCTTGTAAATATTATTCATCAGCTTTACCGTGGTAGACTTTCCCGCTCCGTTCTGCCCAATAATCGCGACTCGTTCTCCTTTTTCAATGGTCATGGAAACATTTTCCACCGCCGTAACAGAGCTGTCCGGATAGGAAAACGTAATATTTTCTACTTTAATTGCCATTACTTCTCCCCTCCTTCATCCTCTCTTTTAGCATGGTAATCGTCTCCTCCATCGTAATCGGGATTTCCCCAAAAGCCTTTCCTGCCTTCTCAAGCTCCAGGGCCAGGCTGACCACCTGTGGAATCCGCACACCGTTATCGCGCAGGATGGCATCCGAAAGAACCTCCTTGGCCCCGCCCATCGCAATGATGCTTCCTCCTGCAATCGCAATAATCTCGTCGCAATATTCCGCTAACAAATCAACCTTATGCTCCGCAATAATGACCGTCTTCCCCTGCCTCTTCAACAGGTCAATAATTTCAAACACATCGTTGCTCGACTCCGGATCAAGCTGGCTGGTAGGTTCGTCTATCACGATGATATCCGAGTCAAGTGCCAGAATAGACGCAAACGCCACCCTCTGGCATTGACCGCCCGACAGCGCCAACGGATTCTTCTGCAAAAGCATATCCACATAGACCATTTTGGCAATCTCCACAATCCGTGCAATCATCTCCTCGGCTTCCATCCCAAGATTTTCAAGCCCCATACCAATCTCTTCAAATACCGTCTCCTTGATTCCGCTGACCTGGGCGAAGGGGTCCTGAAATACATATCCCACCTGCACGCTCAACTCCTCATCTTCCCATTCCAGAAGATTTTTCCCGTTGACCAATACCGAACCTTTTAAAATCCCGCCGTAAAAATTGGGACAAAGCCCCCGCATCAGGTTACAGAACGTCGTCTTTCCCCCTGCATTCGGTCCAATCACGCCATAGCATTTCCCAGTTTCTAATTTACAGTTCAAATGCCGCACCGCTGCCTTTTTTGTCAGCGGATAGGCATAGGATACATCCTGAAACTCAATACAAACACCCATAATCCAAACCCTCCATCTACAAATACATCCTGCCCGCGACACTCCCCGCAATACAAAAGACAACTGCAAGGCCTGCGATTATTTTCTCGGACATTTTCGCAGGCGCTACTTTGCGGAGCGCCGTATGTTTCCCTTTTGCGGAAAATGCCCTGGCATCCATCGCCAGCGTCCGATCCTCTACCCCTGTCATGGAGCTGATGATAACCGGGAACAGCACAGGAAGAATGGATTTGATTTTCACAATCAGATTTCCTTCTGTCTCAATCCCTCTCGCCCGCTGGCTCTCCCGCACACAGCCAAGCTTCTCCTTAATCGACGCGATTCCCGAAAATGTAGACAGCACCATAAATGTTGCGGAAGGAGACATACCAATCTGTTCCAGGCTGTAACATAAATCTCTCATTTCCGTCGTCAGGAAAAATGTCATGAATATCCCCAAAAAACCTTCAATCATAAAAATCAAATCCAGACAACTAATGACAGCCGACACCGGAACTGCCTTCCCAAACAGATAGAACGCCGCCGGCCCCGGGTCTCCCATATGTACATAGAGCCGCACGATTACGGTAAACAGGCATCCCACTACGAACATGACGCCCAGTGTAACAAAATAGGTCTTCCTCGCCGGCGTCTGGACGGCAATGATTCCTGCCAGAAGAAAAATTGCAAGCCCTACCTGCCATTTAAAGACAATCAACGACATAAACCCAAACGCAAGGCAGAATACCAGTTTTGCGACAGGATGAAAATCACACCACCAATTATTTTTCTTCTGATAACGCCTGAAACTCTCAATAAAATCCTGATCTGTCATAATACTACCCCCTTCCGCTAAAATTCTATCTCTGATTCGTCATACTGTTTGCTGGTCACATACTTCCCATAAGGCAATTTTATTAAAAATCGGTCTGGAAGCGACCGGATAATCAGGCAGACCAGAATCAGGCAGACCACCTTGTCGATACAGTCGAACAAAAGCTGCCCGATTGCCATTGCAAAATACTTGGGCACGCCCGCATTGAACAGCGGTATCCCCACGAAAACGCTCGCCATATTTCCCCAAAAATCACCGCCCATGGCAAGAAAAATAATGCTTCCGCTGAGCCATCCTCCGATAAACCCGTAAATCGGCGTACATAAAACCGCTTTCCAGAGACGTAAGAATATCTTCTTCTTTGAAAGATAACCGGAAACCACCCCGAACGCCACATTTAGCGGCAGCATAACAATCATGACCGGATTCTTGACGACATTGACCAGATTCGACAATATCCCTACCACAGCCCCCGGTCCCGGCCCACAGATGGCTCCCACCAGAATTGTCCCGATGGAATCCCCCAGAATTACCATCGTCGTAGAATACAGCACATTGTAAGCCAGCATATTGATTGCCACCGCCAATGGAATCAAGAGTTTTGTCATATTGTCCATTTTCTTTTTTTTCTTCTTGCCCATCGTCTCATTCCCCCTTTCCTTCATCAGTCGATTGTCTCATAGGACGCCAGCGTATTTTTCAGCAGTTCGATATAGGCCTCCTTGTGAAGCTCCATGGCGACCTTCGTATCCTTAGGATAGCCAAGGGGCGTGTACATGGTCAGCGGGACGACCCTTCCCCGGCAGACGTCGCTTCTCGTCTCTATGAAAATATTTCTTCGCTCAAATGTAATTGTTTCCGGCATGCCAAGCCCCATTGCAGCCAGCGCAGGGCCGTAGTAGATGGGTTCCCCAGGCTTGTGCGACATCCCGCTCATGGCAAACGCCGTGGTATACGGCCCGTTTGCTCCGTCTACAATTCTGCCAATCTCGGCATTAGAAAGAGCCGATTTAAGCTCCACGTGAAGGCCGTACATCTCCATCCGGATTCCGCTCTGGAATACTGCCCGCGCCGCCTCCGGGTCTGTTGCCATATTAGCCTCCGCCACGGCAGACACATCTCCAAAGTCGTAACTCCCTCCCACAAATGCGACCTTGCGTATCATCTGGCAGATTTCCGGATATTTGAAAATCGCAATCGCCAGATTCGTCATTGGGCCGAAGCAGAGAACCACCAACTCCTTACCAAACGCTTTTGCCGTCTCATAGATTCTGTCCCATGCCGGAAGTTCCTCATACTCCGCACTCTTTCCCGGAAGGGGCATCCCACATTTCCCGTCAGGCAGATACTTCGTCTGAGACGGCTTTCCCTTCGTCAGCACCGCCCTTTTGCTGCCCGCCGAAATCTTAAAGTCCAGCCCCGCCATGGCAGCAAATCCCGCTGCATTTGAAAATGCATGCTCCGGATTGTCATTTTTCCCGGAACATACCGTCACAGCCTTCACATCCAGTAACCGTTTCGCCAGAATCATCCCCCACAGGCTGTCCATCTGGCCGTCTGTGTCTATTAAAACCGGTATTCTACTCATCCTCCTTGTCTCCTTTCCCATAACTTGCACATGCATTGAGCAAAAGCTCCACGAACCGTTCCCTGTCAGAGGAAATCCCCACAAGGGCGTTGGCCTCCCGGCCCTCTGCCCCGCAGTAATCCCCAACCGTACTGCCCATAGTAAATTCACCGGTCAAATCAATCCGGACATTCATCTCTTTCATGGTAAACAGCGACGGATCAATCAGGTAGGCAACCGTACAGGCATCATGGACAGGTACGCCGCACCATCCCACCATCTCGAACCCTCGCCCGAAGAAGTCTGCCAGATCCGCTACCAGCGTCCCCACACGGCCGGCTGCCCGGAACTTCTCTTTTTCATCGAATCCAATGGTTGTGTAATTCGTAACGTCCAGCCCCATCATCACAATCGGGACTCCCGAAGTAAACACGATGTCTGCCGCATAGGGGTCCACCATGATATTGAACTCCGACGCCCCTCTCCCGCTGCACCCGCTGACAATAGAGCCGCCCATCAGGACAATCTGGCCTATCTTTGGAATCAGATGGGGATAACACAGAATCAGCGTGGCAATATTGGTCAACGGTCCCGTAGGGACCAATGTTACCGGTTCATCGGCGCTTTCAATCTTCTTCGCCATAAAAACAACTGCGCTTTCTTCCTGCAAAGGCGCCACAGGCTCCGGAAGCTTAGGGCCGTCCAGCCCGCTTTCCCCATGGGCGATTCCCGCCGTATAGACCGGCGTAAGGAGCGGCGCATTGCGCCCCTTGGCAATCGGGATGTCCCTGCGCCCTAAGAATTCACAGATTCCTTGGGCATTTTTCGTGGTCTTCTCAATGGTCTGGTTCCCACAGGCAGTCGTAATGCCGAGCACGTTAAGCTTCTCAGATGACAGGGCTAAGATAATGGCAATGGCGTCGTCATGCCCTGGGTCGCAGTCCATCAGTATCGGTATTCGTTTCATGTTTCTCTCCCTCCCTAATATAATTTTCTTCTGAAAAACCTTTGAAATAATATCTCCATCTGCCGCTGCTATGTATACCATAGTCAATTGCTTCTACAGGGCAGTAATTCAGGCATGCCATACACAGATAGCAATCCTCTTTGACCCAGATTGGCTTCCCATCCTCCATCCGGATTGCCTCTGCCGGACATTTCCGCTGGCACAGCCCGCAGCCGATACAAGCGTCCGAAACGTGGTAGGGTTTCGTCTTCCTCCATTCGGCGTTGAATACCGGGGCTTTCAGATAAGTATTATCCCGTGCGTCTTCTCCCCGCTTTACGTCAAAGACCTCCTCCTTGCACTTAATGCGCCTGACCACATCCGCAACCCGCTCCTTGGCCTTACAAAGTTTTTCCATAGCGCTTTCCTTCGTGTCAATGATATGGTCTGTCACCGGATAATTATCCGGCATCACAATCCCGAACCCGCCCTTTAACGGCACAATCTCCGAAAACTGCTCAAGCGCCATACCCGCCACATTGCTGAACGTCCCCACAGCAAATGTGTACGCATCCGTCCGCCCAATCCCCTGTGCAAACTGCTGCATGACTTCCGGCGCGGCCCATGCATAAATCGGGAATATAAATCCCAGATATTCCTCACTGGATAAATCATAATCTTCCGCCCGTTTCCCGATGATATCCACGGCCTGGTCTCCAAGCTCTCTGGCTGCTATCTTTGCCACAGCCGCAGAATTTCCTGTTCCTGAAAAATAGAAAATCATCACATTCCTCCTTTTGCAATTACTTTAGTATCTAAAGTAATTGGTTAAAAATTATTGCATAAATCCAAATTGTACATTAAAATAGAGTTAGGATTCATGCAGACTGGTGAATAGTTATTTTAGATTCTAAAGTAATTATATCACTTTTGTATGGTTTGTCAAACACTATTTTTAATATTTCAGCGAATTACACAAAAAGGAGTTGACCATGAAGGATATAGACCTGACGAAAGAATTAATCACAGCCACACGTAACGCAACTCTTGCTTACCACAATTACATGTATACGGACCGCGAATATGTAAAAGGTCAGAAATTATACCTGCGGGAAATGCATTTTCTTCTATATATCGGTCCGGACAACTCTCTTACCATGAGCGAGATTGCCAGGAAAATGAACATCACCCAGGGAGCCGCCACCCAGATTGCGGGACGGCTGATGAAAAAGGGATTCATCCGGAAAGATAAAGACCCTCAGGACAAACGGTATTCTGTTATTTCTCTGACCGACGACGGTAACAGGGTCTATGGGGAATATCTGGAATATGACAGGCTGCGCAGTAAGGAAATCACTGCCTATCTGGACGAAAATTTCAGCGAGGAGGACATTCGCACCATACTCAGGTATGAAAACCTGATTCAGGATATGTGCAGGAAACTGAGCTAAATCTTACGGGCCTATATTGGCTCTTGAGAATATAAAAAACAGTAGGAGGTTAAATCTATGCATAACTTTGAATATTATGCCCCGACTAAAGTCGTATTTGGCAGAAACACGGAATCAGAAACCGGGAAGCTTATCAAAGAATTGAACTGCCAGAAGGTACTCGTCCATTATGGAGGCGGAAGCGTTGTGCGCTCCGGGCTTTTAGACCGTGTCTATGGGGCGCTGGACGCAGAGGGAATCCCCTATGTTTCACTGGGCGGCGTCGTTCCTAACCCGCGTCTTTCTAAGGTGCGGGAAGGTATATCCCTTGCCCGTCAGGAGGGCGTGGACTTCATCCTTGCAGTTGGCGGCGGAAGCGTCATTGATTCTGCAAAGGCAATCGGGTATGGAATGGCCAACGAAGGGGACGTCTGGGACTTCTACGCCAGAAAACGGACGGCGTCCGCCTGCCTTCCCATTGGCGCCGTGCTTACCATCGCCGCTGCCGGAAGCGAGATGAGCAATTCTTCTGTCATTACCAATGAAGCGGGCTGGATAAAACGTGGGTACAGCAGTAATTACTGCCGCTGCCGTTTTGCCGTCCTCAATCCGGAACTTACCTGCACTTTGCCGGATTACCAGACCCAGAGCGGATGTGTGGATATCATGATGCATACTTTAGAGAGATACTTAAACCATGGGACGAATATGGAGATGACCGACGGAATCAGCGAGGCTTTGCTGCGGACGGTAATAAAAAGTGCAAGAACCTTGAGGGACGATCCTGAGAACTACGAGGCCCGCGCCGAAGTCATGTGGGCTTCTAGCCTTTCCCATAACGGGCTGACCGGGTGCGGGACTGACGGAGGCGACTTTGCTTCTCACCAGTTGGAGCATGAGCTGAGCGGCATGTTCGACGTTATCCACGGGGCAGGTCTTGCCGCTATCTGGGGAAGCTGGGCGCGGTATGTTTACAGGGCGCGCCCAGACAGGTTTGCAAGCCTTGCCGTAAAGGTTTTGATGATTCCTGAAAAAAGTTCTGCCGAAGAGACTGCCCTTGCAGGGATTGAAGCTATGGAGGATTTTTACCGGAGCATCGGGATGCCGACTTCTCTGCGGGAACTGGGCATTGAGCCTACGAAGGAGCAAATTTTGGAACTGGCGGAGAAATGCAGTTTTGGGAATACGCGTACGATTGGAATCGTGAAGAAACTGGGGCGGGAGGATATGGCAGAGATCTATCGGATGGCTATAGGGTAAATTGACCGCAATAGAGAGGAATCTATATCGTGTAAACAAAATGGCAGCGGAACCATCAAGATTCAAAGTCGTTGCTGTCCTGAATCTTGATAGTTCTACTGCCGCTGTCCTTCTCTATGTACCACATATTAAAACTTCATGATGATCTGTCCATCTGACTCCTCAGAAGCATCTTCATTATCTATACCAGTAATAATATCTATTTTGGAATCTGGAATTTCTAACCCCCAATTATCCCAGCCATTAAAATTATTTCTGGCAAACAATTCTATTTTATCTTGTTCCGGGAACATTTTCGTAATGCCATCTATTACTTCCAGAGGTTTTTCACTATGTTTTCCACGCGGTACAGCAACCATCTGCTTTATATTTCCTGCACCACGTGGTTGTGGGAATCTTCCTTTTTTGAATGCCAATACAAATTCTGTCTGGGATAACGTATATCTGCCAGGATTATGAACCATCTTATCCCATACAAACGCCATAGTTTTATGTTCAAATCCCCATGCTTTTCCTAATTCAATTGCATTCGCCATTTGTGGTCCGGTCGTCCACATAAAAAGTGTACAATCATCGGCAGCAATTGTATTCACATCCAGCTCTTTCAACTGCTTTAATTTAATAGTCGGATACTTAAATGTCGCAGAACTAATAAATATTTTTTTCTCAAATCCTACATTTTCATCCTTAATGGTAGTTATCATATTTCATCTTACCTCCATAATCCCACGGCGGCTCTGCATATATCACCTGGTACTTCTTTTTAGGTAATTGGGGATAAACATCTTCTAATGGATTAACTTTTGTTCTTTTTTTGCCTGTTTACTATACAGTGAATAAGCTGTAACTTCCTGCTTCTTTTCTTTAACTATTGCTTATAGTCCGTTGTCTTAAAAACAACTTTTCTATAAAATTGACCTATCAAAAAGGAGAAACCACATAATGGTAAAAGAAAAATCAGGTCAGCGTATCAAGGAATTAAGGAACTCTAAAGGCATAAGCCAAGAGAAATTTGCTCTCTCTATTGAGATGGACAGAATATCACTTGAAGAATTATTTAAAAATATCTAGGGGATTATAAATGGGCAAAAAAGCGCTAAACGGACGTAAAAATTGGCAAACTGAGTCAGGTCCCGGAGGTACGTCAAGACGGCTGGGTTGAAGGGAAAGATCCAAGCGCAGGCCGTGGGAATGCCCATGAACGTATGTGCAAATTATTTACGCCCGGCCTACTTAAAGCATACCGTAAAATTAGTGGAATCACTTCCCCAGATATATTACCTTTTTGAGTCGTCGAAGGTGATATAACAAGAGCTCCAAAACGCAACCATGAACTTGCATTTTAGTTTGACACTTCCGACATAGGAATAGTAGATGTCGATTTGCTGTACGCAGATGGCCAGGCCTTGCATAGATAGCGCCTGTTGTCAATCCAATAAGCGGGGCAATTTCCTTTGTGGAATAACCCTGCATCTTCAGCGGGATGCTTTGCAGGGTACACCTGTCCACCATAAGCAATGCCCGATACAGAGTTTCGTCCTCAATCTCGTCCAGTAAATCGGTAACCGTCTTTACCTCTGTATTCTGTTCCCTGTCTGCCATCCCCTCAAGGTATTCGCCGAAGTCGCTTGTCCAATGGTAAAACCGCCTGTTGGAATTGAAGTCTGCCCTGTCGTCTGTGCGGATTTGTTCAATGGTGGTTTCATCAACTCCATGCTCCCGCAATATTTTTTCCTCGGCTTCTTTCCAGATAAGCCATTTCCTGTTCTCCCGTCCGTTGTTGTATGCCATTCTTTTTTCCTCCAATCTGAATTTTTGAAATGTTAAAATCCAGATGGAGAGGGCGGAGAACGACAACGAATACCAGATACAGCCCTGCGGCATAATCTGATAAAAAACGACAAAAGAAAAACCGCAAAGGCTGTCACCACATAAGGAGATAATTTGAAAACATAATTGGAATACAGCTTATGGGCGATAGCAAAGGCAAAAGCCAGCGTAAAAGTAGGAATGCTTTTCACGCTGGCTTACTCTATATGAAAATATAATCACACACTCGTAAAATGTAATTCTTTTTGCTACAATGCGGAAAGGTAATGCAAAATTCAAAATAGCACTTAGCGGTTGATGACGTGCTTATGAAAACAGTCAACAACTAACAAAAAAATAAAATTATGGAGGGTTAGGACTATGGAAAAAACATTATTTGAGCAGATGGGCGGGACATATACAAGGGTTGACGATTATTATTTGCCTGCGCCGCCTTACATGCCGAAAAAGAAAAGCATATCGGCGTATGGGGACAGAGACATGCAAAGTATTTGAAACAAAACCATAAGGTTTTATATATGAACCTCTTTACCAGCGGCAGGCTGAATGAATATCTTGCAAGTGTAGACGCACTGGCAGTAGATATGTTTTTTCGGCTAGCAACGGAATATTCCGACAGGCAAGGCGTGACAGAACAGTTGAAATCAAAAAATCAATTCTTATGGATTCAAAAGATGAATAACATTTTGGCGTGTGTAAGGGAAGTTGTTGAAAATGATATAATTTATTCATAGGTGAATGACAGCGTTTCCGTAATAAGCGGCAGTCCCATTCAAACCTAAGCAAAGACAGTAAGATAGAAAGACAGTTTGAGAATTGAAAAATCCCATGTTTTCATGTATAATTGGAAAAAGAAGTTAGACTGGAAAATCGAAATTTACAGGAGGAACGAAATGAAAGAAATATTGGAATTTAACCACAAAAAACAATGTGGTTTATGGTTGATTCTTATTGGAATTGTACTAATAATAGCTGTCATTTGTGGCGGTGAATTTTTTGTTAATCCGTTTGTGTTTCTGATAGGTTATTATGCCTGCTTTTTTGGAGTCAATGTAAACAAAAAAGTGAGAGAAAAACTTTCTCAAGGAGATATTTCTAAAAAGCAGATAAAGATAATTTATTTTTCGATTGCTACGTTGTTCATATTAATGTTTTGTATTGCTGGCCCGTTTATCCCCGGATGGCATTGGAGGCAGATATGGCTTGGTGTACTGATGGCAACATCAATACATTTCTTCTTGTGGTTTTTTGTACATGGTTGGAGTATGGTAGTGTTGGGGATTGTATGTATGGTTATCGTAACAATGGGCTATATTTTTCCGGGCATACCAGTTTCAGTTATTTGCATTGCAGATGCGATGGTTAAACTGATATGCGGAATATATTTGTTATTTATTGCAAAACCATCAAAATACATTCCTAATATGATAAAATAGCGAATGTACAAAGAAACAACTTCCAGTTTGACATACTGGAAAATCAAGATTTGAAAGGAGTAACAGACATGGAATTTCCTTTTTATGATTCACCCGATACTGCTACGATTATCTGTTGCCATATATTGGAGCGTCAGGCACCTATTCTATATGTATCACATGATGAAGATGACGGAATGTGGCAATTTCTATGCGGAGAAACACACGAAACAGATGAAGCAAAGTTAGTATCTTTAAAATGGGTTTTTGATTTAGATAACTCTGTCAGTACCTTAAAGGATATGCCTTGCGGTTACTATGCAGAGAGAAAAAACCAAGATGACGATTGGATTATCAGAAAGCGATAACTTCCAGTTTATCGGGGAGCTAAATAGAACGAAGAATCGGTATTTGGAGGTTGACCATGATAGCTATTATAGGAGCAGGTGTCTTTTCAATAGTGATTGTATTATCATTTCTTATAGTTTGTGGTTTTCCATTAGGAGAGTTGACAATGGGAGGACTTATACCATTTTGGTTTTCAGAGAACGCAACAAAGATAATCTGTATCATCATGGCAGTATATCTCTCATTCAATACAATTATGAATTTTATATCCAAAAGCAAAAAAGAAAAGTATATCATGACACCGCTTTCTGCAATTTCAGCAGTATGTTTTTATATAATCACACTGTAAAAAATATAAAAACCCTCATTTGTAAAGGAGATTGCCATGTCAGTCAATATAGCAGAAATATTTGAATTACTGTTTAATAAGAATAATAATGTTGCAGGCATTGTAAAAACAAAGCGAAGAAACTGATTGTGTCTATCCCTATATGGATAGATTAAGCGATATGCTTGACAGCGATAATTCGTATATTCGCACAAGGAGACTTACATTACTTGCTTATAATGCGAAATGGGATAAAGATTATAAGATTGATGAGGTTATTGATAAGTATTTGAAACATATAACAGATGTCAAACTTATTACAGCAAGACAATGTATTAAATTGTTACCCATTATTGCAAAACATAAGCCTGAATTGAAGAGTGATATTCTTTCCAAACTTCATAAAGCAGATATTTCTATTTATGAGGATAGTATGCAGTCATTAGTTTATAAGGATATTCAAAAATCACTAAAGGTTATACAGAAATCATAAAAAAACACATTTCTATTTTGCCAAAAAAAGGAATACTAAGCATATTAGGAAAGACTTAAATCGAAATAAGTTGATTAACAAAACGAGAAATCGGGATTTTCCGACACAACAATAAGTCAAAAAGGATATGGATATGAAAAATACGAAACCGAAATCTAAGAAGAAAAAGATTCTCTTTATTATATTATCTATTGTGGTCACACTAATAATTGCTGGCGATTGGATATTGACTGTAATGGTATATAACGAGAATTTTAACCAGCGATTTGAGAGCTATGAGCCGCTTATGCTCTACGTTGATGACTTTAACGAATTGCACCGCACGAAATATGAGTTTAGTTCCAACGGGGGGCAGAAACTGGCGGGATATATGTATAGTTCGGGAGAAAACCAGCGTGGTATCGTTGTAATGGCACATGGCTTTGGTGGAGGTGGACATAATTCTTATATGGATTGCGTGAATTATTTTGCCTGTCATGGATATTATGTTTTCTCCTATGACGCTACGGGAAATGATGAAAGCGAGGGTGAGGGAGTCGGAGGGCTTCCACAGGGAGTAATTGACCTTGACTATGCAATTACATTTGTGGAGGAAAGTGGGAAATTCCCAAGTCTGCCAATCGTTTTATTCGGGCATAGCTGGGGCGGCTACAGTGTTTGCAGTGTGCTTACATACCACCCCGAAGTAAAAGCCGTTATAGCGTGTTCGGGTTTTAACGCTTCACCGAATCTGTTTGAAGCCGAGGGGAAAAAACAGGTAGGAAATGGTATTTATTTGATGTTACCATTTGTGAAACTGCATGAGAGGATTCAATATGGCGGTTATGCCTCAAATACTGCGTTGGACGGCTTCTCAAAAAGCAATGCCGCTGTTATGATTGTGCATAGTTTTGATGATGAAGTTGTTCCAGCCGAATACGGCTACGAAATTTATTACGAAAAATACAAGGACGATTCCCGATTTAGCTTTATTCCTCTTGAGAATAAAGGACATAACTATTTCAATGACGACACATATCGCAATGAGTTTAATGCGAAATTTGATGAATGGCTCAAAACGCTTGACTATGACTATAACACAGAGGAAAACAGGGAACGGTTTTCGGAGGATAAAGCTAATTATATATATCAAAACCTTGACAGGGAAAAATGGTGTAATTCATTGGATTTGGAGTTGTTCGAGGATTTTGTTGGATTTTATGATGAACATATAGCAGATCAGCAAGCTCCTTGTTGTCCTCAACAATAAGAATATCCATACTACTACCCTAATTCCAGAAGCCAGTTATTCAATGCACGCTCCCGTTCTCTCATCTGCGTGGAACAGTCGCTTAAGTCGTACTCTCCCTTTATGTTCCCGTCAACAATGTACATGACCCTTGTACATTTTGCCGCGACCTTAACATCGTGAGTAACGAGCATGATTGTTGTTCCCTCAGAATTTAATTTTACAAGCTCTTCCATTACCTCGTCGGAGGAAGTGCGGTTCAAAGCCCCTGTCGGCTCGTCGGCAAAAATCATTTTCGGGTCGTTTATCATACTGCGGCAAATGCACGCCCGCTGAAGCTGGCCACCCGAAACCTCGTTGATGTCATTGTCGGCAATGCCAATAATGCCGAGCTTGCGCATTAAATCCTGACCACGCCGCGCCGTTTCCTTGCGGGATTCATGGAGCTTTTTGGATTGCGTTGCGGGGAGTATGATATTGTCCAATATGGTGAGGTTTTTCAGCATATACATCTGCTGAAAAATAAAACCCATTTCGTCAAGTCTGAGCCTTGCAAGCTCCTTATCGCTAAGCTTTGCCGTTTCCCTGCCGTTAAAGAACACCTCGCCTGCGGTCACTTTATCCATTCCCGAAACGCAGTAGAGCAGCGTGCTTTTACCTGAGCCGGAAGGTCCCATGACCGCTACCATTTCGCCATCGCTAATCGTCAAATCGATGTTTTTCAGCACATTGTTCTGATGTTTGTTCACGATATATGTCTTGCAAAGTCCCTTTGTCTGTAAAACCGCATTATTCATTCTATTTTCCTCCTTATTCTATGCTTGCCGTATCGGAAGCCTTGATTGTTTTTGTGTAAAGCGCCGTCAGGAATGAGCCGATGACGGTCACGCCGATGAGAATTGCCGGACAGATTACAAATATTTCCAGCGGGTCAAAATCGCATTTCATGCCTGATACATCGCCGACCATATTACCTACCCAATTCATCATTACGTTGCTGATCGGCATAAGCACCGCTGAAGAAACAATGCAGGCAATGACCGATGCGATCACAAATCTGAGCGAATGCTGCAAGATGATACTGCCGTTGCCGATACCCACTGCCTTCATCAGTGCAATCTCGCTTTTTTCCTTAGAGATAAAGGAACGCTCCATGAGTATGACAAGCAATGCCGTTACAATCACAGTAACGATCATCATCATCTGTTTGATTACATTCAACGTATCAGACATTCCCGTAAAATTATTGATGAATTCCGAGGTCGAAGACACCTTGTCGGTGTCAAGCAGGTCTTTCAACTTTTCAATGTTTTTGTTTATCTGCGCCTTGTCGGGATTACCGTCAAAGTGTATCTGCACTCCCATTATATTGTTTGCCGGCAGATTTCCAAAGTCAAAATCTTTATATAGAAAAGCAGTTGGGCTCATAAAAGAGGAGTATGTTCCCGTGATGATAAACTCGTACTCTTTCCCATTTATTATTGCCGTTACCCTGTCGCCGATCTCCGCGCCTAAGTCATCAAGGACACTTACCGTTACGACAATCTCATCCGTCTTCTGTGGGGCGCTGCCCTTATCTACATAAAGCGTATCATTTGTTTCGCCTTTCATTACATAGAAAGAAATCTTTGCTGTTTTGCCTTTGTGTGATGTTTCAAACTCTGTGCTCATGGTCATTGTGCATTTGCCAGGCATTCCGTTATCGGCAAGGAGCTTTTCGGTATCTGCGATAATCTGCTTATACACACTCTGATCTACCAGGATTTCTCCCAATATTTCGCCATCCAGGATATGCGCTTCACTTGAGGGCATATCGAAGAAGCGCAGTATCTTTTCACTTTTGAGTGTCAATGCAAAATTTGACATAATCGTCATCAACAGGATACAGAGTGTGAACACAACTATCACGATAGAAAACTGCTTCGGCGAACTGAGCACATCATTGACCGGGAAAAATGCAGCCTGTGGCAGCTTAGAGCGACCTAAGTGCAAAAGACTTTTTCTTCGGAAGCGCTCGCCTGT
>OFFP01001329.1_pt1 | contig 17172 bp, 17 predicted proteins | sample 1521431 | NCBI WGS metagenome assembly OFFP01 (sample SAMEA3504104, study PRJEB24116) | mouse gut metagenome | biome: mouse gut; feature: mouse-associated habitat; material: faeces | place: Denmark | collected 2011
CTTTTTCCCCAGACCCGTCCGCCGCCGTTACTGTAATCTTTGCTGTTCCGGCAGAAACCGCACGGATCACTCCTTTTTTGCTTACCGTTGCCGTTTTTCTGTTGCTGCTCTCATAAGACACTTTTTTCACAGCTGCTTTTTTCGGGGATACTGTTGTTTTCAGCGTAAACTTCTGCCCCGCTTTTAACGATACAGATTTCCGGTTTAATCTAATCTTGCTGATTGGCATACCCACAGTGATCTTGCTGGCCGCTTTTACTTTTGTCCCCTTGATGCGCGCTGTGATGGTTGCTTTTCCATTCTTTTTTGCTGTTACTTTTCCATTTTTCGATACGGATGCAATCTTGGGCTTACTGGATTTCCATATGACTGCCCATTCTTTTGGGCATAAAGGGATGCCCGCAGGGCGCTTCCATTCTACGCCTTTCTTTTTGGCCGCTTTATTCAGCGTTGCTTTCAATTTCACAGTTTTCCCTTTTTTCAGAGTATAAACTGGCTTATTTAACGTAATGGAAACCGTTTGTTTTTTTGCCGCTTTTTCTTTCACTGCTTTTTTCGATGTAAACAGCCAGTTCATAATCTTCTCATCCCGGCAGAACAGCCATCCGCCGCCATGCTGATATGTAATTCCCGTCCCTTTAAAATAATCGCTGCCTTTTACATCCAGTACAAGCAGCTTTTTTATTTCCTTCTCCGACAACCCTTCTTTTTGATAAAGTCCATACAGCTTCTGGTAGGCGTCTCGGAACGGCTTTGACGAATAATATTCGTCATCCTGGCCGATCACAAAATATACCGGCGTCCTCGCCTTCACCACCGGTCCATACTCTCCGTCCCATTGGGAGCTGCACATGAGCGCCCTGGCAAACAGTTCCGGCCGCATTTCCAGGATGAGTGACAATGTTTCACCTCCGCCGGAATATCCATTAATATACACATTTTCTGGATCAACAGGATAATTTTCCAGAAAATACTCTACCAGCGCGATTGTCTGTCTGGCAGATGTTTCTCCCCAGTCATCCAATTGCGGTGCAAGTATGATCATGTCTTTGTTATATTTTTTTGCCTCAAATGCGAAATCTTCTGTTTTTAGGTTTTCTGCCACTCCCTGAAAATATAATCCCTGGTATCCTGGAAGCGTTACATACAGCGCCATCTTCTTTTTGCCATTATACGAGTCCGGGAAATATACATGATAATGGATGTCACCGTCTTTCGGTGAATGAAGGACATTGTCCAACAAAAACCCCCGGTAATAATCTTTTCCCTCTGTAACTGCCCCCTTAGCTGCTTTTGCAAAAACAGGGCTTTGAAAACAACAGGCCATGATACAAAAAACTATGGCTGCTATCACAGGGATGGTTCTTCTTTTTTCCATTCTTTGAACTCCTTCCTATCCAATTTCATTCCCCTGTCATGCATCTACCGCATAGATTCTTTCACCATCCATATTATATCTTCCTGATTCAGGATAGAATCTATTGGAATCTGGCAAATGCGTGTTTCATCCACATCTCCCTCAAAATAAATATCAACCCCCATTTCTTCAAACAGCTTAACCATCTTTTCTGCCGATTCTTCTACATTTCCCTCATATCCAAAAACATCTTTGAAATAAGCGCGGATCTCTTCTTCATTGTAGGCTGCCATTGCCTTTAAGAAATGTGGGAATAACGTGGTAAGGCTTTTACGGTAGGACACGCCAAACAGAGCCTCCGGGATAAATTCCACCTCATAAATATCATAGCTGTAATTCTCCTCTTTTCCAATCCCAAGTCTTCCTGATGTCGCAACCGACGCCCCATATAAGATCAGCCCTCTGGCATCCAGATCATCCGGCGTTTCCTTTAACTGTCTTGTGGCTTTTAACACATTTCGGATCACGGAAATCCCCATGTCATACGATAAAGGATTTTTATCTCCGATCGTGGATGCGGAAAGCTGGACGAGAGTTACAAGTCCGGTATAAGCCGTCATTTCCTGTCCAAGCGAAAGCGAATACTTCGGCACAAGGACTGCATGATCCGCAGCAATCCCATAAGCCGTGCCAAAATCACCCGTCCCAGAATCCACGGACACCGCCCCAAGCCCATACTCAGAGCCGCTGGACGGATAAGTCGGTATTAAGATAAGTGGGAGTTTTTTTAATCCATATGGATTCTTTTTGCCTTTCACAAAATACCACCAATCTTCTGTATGGCAGACGCCGAATGCGATCAACTTCGCACAATCCATCACGCTGGCTCCCCCGGCTCCAATAATAAGGTCAACCTGGTTTTCTTTTGCAATACAGATCCCTGTTTCAATATCCGTCCTCTCACGGGAAGAACCCCCTGCCTCAACAAATTTCCCATTTCCTTTTTCGATAGCTGTTTTCACGTCATCATAGCAGCCGTTCTTTTTTACAGAACCGCCGCCATAGACAAAAAGCACCCGTTTCCCCTGAGTAAGACTTTGCAGATCCGCAGCCGGATTGTTACGGAATAGCAATTTTGTATCATTTCTTAATAAAAAATCTTTCATCAGCCTATTTCCTCCAATTTTCCATATGTTTCATCCTCTACCTGTTCACACCATTCTGTACGCCCATCCGTTCCCGGAATCTCAATGGCAATATGGCTGAACCAACTTCCTGCTTTTGCGCCATGCCAGTGCTTCACATTTGCGGGAATTGTAACGACCATTCCCGGCACAAGACTGACCGCCTCTTTCCCTTCCTCCTGATACCAGCCCTCACCTGCGGTACAGACCAGAATCTGCCCGCCGCCATCTGCGGCATGGTGAATATGCCAGTTATTGCGGCATCCCGGTTCAAAAGTCACATTTGCCAGAAATAATGGACATTCCTTGGGATCAGTAAGGGGATTGAGGAACGATTCACCAATAAAATATCTGGCAAAAGCCTCGTTCGCCAAACCTGTCCCAAATATATTTGCCTGCTCAAATTCATCCCTGTTTATAACTTTCATACCCATTTCCTTTCAAAGTTTTTTCTTCATCATTTTTATGTCTGCCGCCATTCTGCTTGTCAGATCTCTCTCCCAAGCCTTGCGGCCTCTTTTTTATCCATCACCATTCCGGCATACTCCATCCCATAAAGTTTTGCGAAGCGTTTCATCGTATATTCTCCCGCTTCCATCATCCATTTTTCCGGAGCCGCCCCCTGGAACAGGAAATATAATTTCCGCCCCGAAAACTCGCCGTTTTCCACCTTCCCATAAAACCGGTCCAGCACGTTACGCACAGATCCGCAGATATTGTGCCAGTACAGCGGCGAGCCGACTACAATGACTTCTGCTTCTTTCATCTTTGCAATTACTTCATCAAGCTGATCGTCTTCAAATGTCTGTCCATAACTGCCAATCATGTAATCTGTCAGGTTCAATGTTTCATATTCCTTTCCTTCCAGGAGTATTTCCGCCAGCGCTGCGGTGTTTCCATTTTTGTTCGGGCTTCCGTTCATAAATAAAATCTTCATCTGAGTTTCCTCCTCTTCCTTATTTCCAAATCCATATCAAACCGTTATAGATATACTGCATGGCAGCATTACCATCATGTGCATTCCCTTCCTGTACCCGATATGCAAGATTCCCCCCCTGTTCGTTATCAGCGGCAATAAAGATTCCATCTTGCGCATGAAGCATTGCCTCAATCTGGCTGGAAAAACCTGCATATGCAAAATCCTTTGTTCCTGACATCGCATAAATAAAGAAATCTTCCGGCTTATGCCCGGAATCTGTCACCAGACTTTCCATATATGCCCCATCAGAAGTCAGATTCCCACTGGACGGCAGGAAATACCTGAAATAATCCAGGCAATACTGGAACGTATGCCATGTCGCAACCGATCCCATAGAAAATCCGGCAAAAGCACGGTGATCGCGGCTTGCTTCCAATTCTTCTACAGAAGTTCCTCCTGCATATGTACTGTATGTTCCCTCTACGGCAGGAATCAGATCATTTACCAGTTCGTTATGGTAATTATCCGTCAACTGGAGGGCAAGACTATAATCCGCGCTGTCATCCGGATTCTCATTGTTATAAGTCGGACATACTATAACTACCGGTTCCATTTTTCCATCCTGTATGGCATGGTCAATGACATTTACCAGTACGTTTGGGCTTTCCGGAGTGCCAAGGTATGTCGTTTCATCGCTCCAACCCCCATGCATCAGGTAAAACACATTATACTTCCTGTTCTCAGAATAGCCATATGGCAGATATACATAGGCCGTCTTATTAAGCTGTTTTTCCTTATTTTGATAACTCATGGATTCATATGTTTTGTAAGTGAGCCGCTCTAATGTCCCCTGCTTCCCTGCCGAAGTGAAATAATCCTTTGGAATCTGCGCAAGTTCTTCCGGAATTTGTGAAGAACCTGTTTTTTTATCCATTTCTATATGTTCCCCCTGGTCTGTTACTGCGGCTTCCTTTCTTATTGCCCCGTCTCTTTCGGCGCCGCTTTCTGTTTTTTCTTTCTGTCCAGAACATGCCGTGCCGGAGATTAAAAAAACAACTGCAATGAGCAGAATATATTTTCTTCTCATGAATGCCCCTGGAAATCGAACAGGACACTTAAAGCGTTTCTTCATGCATATACCTCCATAAGCTGTTTCATATCATAGTACAAATGTATCTTTTAGGAAGCATTTAAAACTTTTGTCCCTCCAAATACATCGGACATCTCCATCCTGTCCAGCGCGTCATCCAAAGCCTTTACCTCTGAAGCTGTCAGCCGGATAGAGGAAGCGTCTGCGTTTTCCAGCATCCGGCCTTTATTCCGGGTTCCGGGGATTGGTACAAGATACTGCTTTTTGCAGAGCATCCACGCAAGGGAAATCTGTGCCGGAGTGGCGCATTTTTCTTTCGCTGTCCGATTAAGCAATGCAAGCAGTTTCCTGTTTTCATCAATTCCCTGCCCGCTAAACTGCGGCATCATGCTCCGGTAATCGTACTGGCTGTCAAAAACAGCATCTTTACCGTACCGGGCGGACAAAAAACCGTTAGCCAAAGGGGAAAACGCTACATAACCAATCTGCAATTCTTCTAATACAGGAAAAAGTTTTTCATACCAGCGCGCCATCATGGAATAACGGTTCTGGATGGCCGTCAGCGGGCAGACTGCATGGGCGCGGCGTATCGTGTCTTCATCCGTTTCTGATAATCCCCAATGCATAATCTTGCCCTCCTGCATCAGTTCTGCCATAACGCCTGCCACTTCCTCAATTGGGACGTTTTTGTCAATCCTATGCTGATAATATAAATCAATATGGTCGGTGTTCAGCCGTTTTAGGGAAGCTTCTGCAGATGCCCGGATCGCCTCCGGCCTGGAATCCGGCACCAGGGGTTTATTGACAGCCTTGCTTTTCATAGCAAAATGGATGCCAAATTTCGTGGCGATCACTACTTTATCACGGACGCTTTTCAACGCTTCACCTACCAGTTCTTCATTGGCATGGGGGTTATCGTCTGTTCCATAGACCTCTGCAGTATCAAAAAATGTATATCCCGCTTCCACAGCTTCCGACAACAGCCTGATCCCCTCTTTTTTCTCAACCGGCTTTCCGTATGCATGGGAAAGCCCCATGCAGCCAAAACCAATCTCTGATACCTGTAAATCTTTTCCTAATACCCTGTACTTCATTTTGTCCCTCCAAGGCTTCCAGCCCATTGCCGGATTTCTTCCTCACTGTCTGCCACATCCCCTCTGGAAAGGGAGAGCGTATTGTCACTTATTGCCGCATCCGGCTGCAATTTTGCAATAGTATCTTCTGTGCCGGAAAAGCCGCTGCCTCCATGCGTCACAAATGGGATGATTGTTTTTCCGCTGAAATCGTATTCCTCCAGGAAAGTATAAACCGGCATTGGCAGGTCAGCCCACCAATTTGGAAACCCCAGGATCACGGTGTCGTACTGCCCCAAATCTTCAATATGGCTTTTCAGTTCCGGACGCAGGTTCTCATCCTGCTCGTCTGCCGCCTGGTCAACTAACGGGTCATGATCCAACGGATAATCCTCTGTAGTTTCAATCCGGAACAAATCCCCGCCTATTGTTTCCTGCACAATTTTTGCCACATACTCCGTATTTCCGTAAACTTCGCCTTCCTGTACCACAATGCTTGCGCTTGAAATGGCATCTACGCCGGATATGTCTACATCCTCTGGCATGGAAAAATACGCGATTAAAACACGCCCGTCTTTCGCATTATCTGTTTTATCCTGTGATGCCCGTTCCTGTTCCTGCACACCTGTCCGTTCTCCCTCCTTGTTCCCGCAGCCCGCCAGTCCAAGCGCCAGTATAATGCCCAGACAAAGTGCTATGATTTTATGTTTCATGCTTCCGTCACTCCTTTCCGGTTACAATTCAAGGCCATCTACCCAGGCTTTTACATCTTCTTCCGAAACGCCTGATGAAAACCTCTCGCCTTCCAGCCAGTTCCCGGTTCCAGCCATTTCTTCCAACAAATCTCCGCTCTCTCCAAGACCTGAGCTTGCAGACGTACAGAACGGTATCACTGTCTTTCCGGTGAAATCATTTGCCGCAATGAAGCCGTCTACCGGCCATGCGGCAATCCCCCACCAGATAGGGTAGCCAATAAATACAGTTTCGTAAGAATCCCAATCAGAAACTGTGTCCGATACCAATTCTACCTTTCTTTCATCCTCGTTTTCATGTTCCCTACATACGCGGCTGTCCTCATCCGTCCAGTCAAGATCTGTGTCTGTATAGGCTTCTTTCGGTTCCAGTTCAAACAGCTCCCCACCTGTTGCTGCTGCGATATATCCTGCCGCTTCCTCTGTATTCCCGGATGCTGAATAGTAGACTACCAGTGTTTTCCCTCCTGTGTTCTCTGTGTCTTCTGTATTTTCTTCACTTTCTGTATTTTCTGCATCAGTAACCGTTTCATCCGTCCCACTGGAATCTTCCGTTTCACCGGCAGAAGATATATTTTCAGATTCCGCTGCACCTTTGTCGGCTGATTCCGAAGAAGGGGGTTGTTCGCTGCTGTCTGTCCCCTGCTTTTCATTTCCGCAGGCGGTAAGGCCAAACAAAAGTAATACGCTCATAACAAGGGCAACCGTTTTCTTCATTTTTTTTATTTTCATTCTGTTATTCTCCTTTTCACTATTTTGTCTAATGCCTGCTGGAAACAGGCTGTTTTACAATCATCTAAAAGCACTCTTTGAAGATTTCAAAAATTTCTTCCCGTGTCAGTTTCCTGTAACTTCCCGGAACGATCGCGCAGGAATCAGCAACCGCTTTCAAATCTACATCCCCATTTATTCCCAGTTCCTGTAAAGTCTCAGGCAGGCCGATTTCCCGGATAAATCTTTCCAGCGCGTCTATTCCGGCGCGGGCAATTTCCTCATCTGTCTTTCCGTCAGGGGAAATATTCCATACCTCCGCAGCAAACCGTTTGAATTTTGCAAGCCCATCTTTATAAATATGGCGGTAATATGTTGGATGAAGAACTGCCAAACCTGCGCCGTGGTTGCAATTTGTATATGCCCCAAGCTGGTGTTCCATCTGGTGGCACTGGAAATCTGTGCACTTGCCAAGCTTGATGATCCGGTTCTCCGCCATCGTCGCATCCCACATCAGGTTGCTCCTGGCAGTATAATCGTTGGGATTTCGGATAGCTGCCCGCAGGTTTCGGATCACGTTTCTCATAAGCGCCTCGGCAATGTCATCTGAAACATTGTCCTCATCCGGTTCGCTAAAATAAATCTCCATGATGTGGGAAAGGATGTCAAAGCTGCCGGACACCATCTGGAATTTCGGCACACTGTAAGTATAAGTCGGGTCAAGCAAGGCAAACCTGGGATTACATTTTGGATAATCGCGCCCTGTCTTTATTTTTAGATCTTCATTTGTAATGACTGCTCCGCCGTTACATTCACTTCCGGTTCCCGCTACTGTGACGATCACGCCAAGCGGGAGCGGCTCAAAATCAAAAATACCCGGCCTGGCCCAAAAATCCTCCCACACATCGCCATCATACCTGGCGGCAATGGAAACTGCTTTGCAGCAGTCCATGACGGAACCGCCGCCAACGCCAAGGATTAATCCGGCCTGGCTTTCCCTTGCCAGTTTTGCACCCTCTAAAACTTTTGCATAAGTAGGGTTCGCCATAATGCCGGGAAATTCCACGATATGCTTTCCAGCCTTTTCTAAAATAGAAACCACCTCGTCATATACGCCGTTCTTTTTAATCGAGCCACCTCCATACGCCAGCATCACCGTGTCCCCGCTGCCTTTTATCAGACAGCACAAATATTCTTTCACGCATCCTTTACCGAATAAAACTTTTGTTGCATTCTCAAAAATAAAATTATTCATCTTCCTGTCCTCCTATCATTATTTTGTCTGAGTTTCCCAAAATGTTACCGCATCCTCTATCCACCCTTCTGCGGCAGTTCCGGTTCCAAGCCCGAATCCATGCCCAAGACCCGGATATTTGTGGAACTCTGTAGGGATCCCAAACGCTGCCAGACGCTCAAGACGTTTTTCCATAGCCCGCCAGTCTGCAATGCCGTCATTTTCCCCGACACATACATAAGTCGGCGGATCATTTTCCGTATAATCGCTATGGCCTGTATATTGCATGATGACTGCACCAGGCTTTGGCAGGTCATCCCCTCCAAAAGCCGCCGGACCGTAAGAGCCAAGCCACGCTGCCATCCTTGCACCTGCGGAACCTCCCCACAGGGAATATCCGTCTGTATCTACTTCCAGTTCTTTCGCATGTTCAAATATAAAACTGACTGCCCTTGCCAGATCCTCACACGCTGTCTGTGCGCCGGGACGGTAGATCAGGGCAAATGCGTTATATCCCTTTTTGGATAACTCCAGCGCATGGGGAAAGCTGTCCTGCATTGCCCCCACATAAGCGAAGCCGCCACCCGCATTACAAACAGCAAATTTTTCTCCGGGACTTCCTTTGAAGAAAAACAGTCCCGTATCTTTTTTATCCGGTTCATTCTCTTTTTCCTCATCTGTGTAAATGTCATAAAAGATCGTTTCCCCCATAGCCGCATGGTCTTTCATATAATTTGCAATCTCCACGGTTTTTTCCGGATCAATATTGCTGTACCATGTCAGCGTAAGCGTTCCTAACGTATCCACACTGTAATATCCGCTGTCTGCCGGAAAGATCAGCCTTCCATAATCCCCAAACAATGGCTCCCGGATCACTTCTGATATTTCCGTATCTGCCGTATAAGGGTTTCCTTCACTTTTTTCTGTCTGCATATAATCTGTATTTTCTTCCCGATACACCATCTCCCCTTCCTGGTCTGGCCTTACATCTTTTCCCTTGCCAGCTTTTTTATCTGTGCCGCAGCCTGTAAGACTAAGCAACAGACATATCAGCATAACTTTCAGGACAACATATTTCAATCCGGCGCCACCCCCTGTTCCACAACGCACATATCTTTTTATCAGCCCTTCTTTTTATAAAACATACCCTCCGGCATCCCATTATGGCCATCCGCCTTTAAACAAAGTATAAAAAAAACGAGACTGAAAGAGAAGTCTCGTTTTGTTCATTAGTTTATACCCAAAGGTTATAGCCAAAAAAATACAGGAAACGAATAAAACATTTGCGTTTACTATATAAAATCAGCAGACAGCTAAATCAACATTCATTACACTGCCTTTTGCGCAGCAGCAAGAAACTGCCTTACATTTTCAGATGGATGCGGGGAATGGAGCAGGCCATATGGGATGCTGTGTTCCCATTCTACCGGGATGACTTTCAAAAGCGGATGTACGCTTGCCCATCCAGAAATAGCTAAAAGAACATCATTACTGTTCTCACAACGGTTAAAAACTTCCATATTGTAAAAATCAAAGTCCACAATATGTATCTGTCCATGATTCTGCCAGATGTCGTCCCTAAGCCTGTCCACATAATTGCTCCATTCCCGGCGCATCAGCATTAAATTTTCCCCATAAAGGTCTTTTACCGTAAGCCGGTCTTTTGCCGCAAGACGATGGTGGATGGAAACTGCGCAGCAAAATGGCTCACGAGATAATTCAAGCCCTGCGCAACGGCGCAAGTCCAGCATAGTCTCATCAAATATCCCGCCTATCACGTCAATATTTTTCCCAAGATTCCCTAATATTTCCCTGGCATTTTCCGGCGTATTCTCAAACGGGACAATCTGGAATTTCATCTCCGGGCAATATACTTGTACTTTTGTCCAGAGCCGCATCAAAAGCTGTGCCGGGGTCATAGGGGAACTCCCGATACGGATTACCTTCGTATCTTCCTGCATGGCATTTTTTGCCCGTATAACAGAATCCCTGCAATACTGGATGATATATTTCGTGTCCTGGTATAAAGACTTTCCAGCATTTGTCAAAGTCAGCCCCCTATGCGTCCTGTCAAACAGCTTTACATCCAAAGAAGCCTCAAGAAGATTGATCTGCTTTATGACTGCTGTTGGGGTTATATAAGCTTCCTCTGCTGCTTTATTGAAACTGCCTGCATCTGCCACACGGATAAATGTTTCTAATTGCGGGTTATACATTTGAATTTCCCTCCTTTATTATTTATCTACAATTACGAATATTTTTTTACTCAAAGTCGTTTCATCTAATTATACCTTATGTTTCCCTTCTTTAGGAAAAATTTTTAACTGCCCAAAAAAGCGTTGGAAAATTTATCATAAAGCATCTCCATAAAATGTTTTTCTCTTCATTTCTAATCGGCTTATATTATGGAAATCTTTATTTCTCGAAGAGCAAGTTTCGCCTGAGTAACTCAAAACCCACTTTGTGGACTTTGCTTACCCGGCAACCTTGATGGGGATTCCGCTCCCCATGCCCTCGGTTCCTGCACATTCTCCAAATATGCAGATTGGCTCCTATTGTAAATAGTCGCAGCGTGATTTCCCAATCACGGAAAAATCTAAAATATTTCTACAAAAAGTTCCTTTTCACTTCCCACTACCACTCTCTAATCGGCATATATTATGAATACATTTTTTTCAGAAAGGAATTATGGAATGGCAAGACCAAAGAAAGAGAAAGAACTGCGGCACAAACATCAGATCATGCTCCGGCTCACAGACACGGAATATGAAATCATATCTGAAAATGCAAAATCCGCAAACCTCCCGCTTGCAGAATATGTCCGTAAGCAGGTTATGAAACAAAAAGTGATTGCAAAATATGAGATTGTGGCAGACCTGCCGGAACTGAAAAAACTGATTGCAGAGTTCGGGAAAATCGGAAGCAACTTAAACCAGATTGCAAGGCATTTCAACAGCGGCGGCATCCATTCACAGGCAATGCGTAAGGCAATCGAACAAAGTGTTTCAAGAATTTATGAACTGAAATACGAAGTATTAAAGATGGCAGGAGATTTCCACTCTGCTGCCGAATGGCATAAAGGTATGCCCGGAGGGTGTTTTCATGGCAATACTGAAACACATAGCGAGTAAAAACACCGACTATGGAGAAGCCCAGCGGTATCTCATGTTCCAGTATGACGAAGATACGAACAAACCGCTGCTTGATGAAAACGGTGGATTGATCCCACGCAAAGAATATATCATGGACGGTATAAACTGTGACCCGTTCACTTTTGACATGGAGTGCCGGGAACTAAATGCCCTGTATCACAAAAACGAATCCTATGATGAGATCAAATCCCATCACTACATCATCAGCTTCGATCCAAAGGATTCAGAAGAAAATGGATTGACGGGGGAGCAGACACAGCAGATTGGTTTAGAATATGCCCACAAAAATTTCCCCGGCCATCAGGCTTTAGTCTGCACACACATGGACGGGCATAATAAAAGCGGCAACATCCATGTGCATATCGTGATCAACAGCCTGCGGAAATATGATGTAGAACGCCAGGACTTCATGGAACGTGCCTGTGATTCCCGTGCAGGATACAAGCACCATGTATCCAAAGATTACCTGACACACTTAAAGCAGTCCCTTATGGATATATGCCATCGGGAACATCTGCATCAGGTAGACCTTCTTGCCTCTGCGGAAAAGAAGATTACAGACCGGGAATACCGGGCAAAACAAAGGGGACAAAAGAAACTGGATGAACGTAAACGTCAGATTCTTGCAGACGGCCTTACCCCACGTAAGACAGTTTTTCAGACACAGAAAGAATTTCTTCGAAACACAATCAAGAAAGCTGCCGACAGCTCCTGCAGCCTGGAAGAATTTCAAAGTCTGCTTATGGAAAAATACAGCATTAAGCTCAAAACCAGCCGGGGCAGGTTCAGTTATCTCCACCCCGAACGCAGCAAATATACTACAGAAAGAATGCTCGGCACACATTATGGAGCCGATTATCTTTTAAAACTGTTTGACGAAAATGCAATCAAAAGGGAAGGTAAAAAGAAGCTGAATGTGCCGGAAGAATATGATACAGCAGTGAAACCATCTGTAAACCGGGATTCCGCTCCTGAACAGGAAGAATCCATAGCAATCCTGTTTGTCAAATCTGACCTGCGACTTGTAACCGACCTGCAGACTTGTGTGAAAGCACAGCAGAGCGCCGCCTATGCCAATAAGGTAAAACTTTCCAATCTGAAGGAGATGGCTAAAACTGTTGCTTACATACAAGAGCATGGTTATGATACAAGGGATTCCCTGGAAGATTCTTTTTTGGAGATTAAGAACCATGCTTCCGGTTCCAGAAAGAACTTGAAATCTGTAGAAGATAAACTCCGAAAGGTTAATGAACAGCTCCATTACACAGGCCAGTACCTTGCCAATAAACCTGTCTACCAGCAATTTTGTAAAACCAAAAATAAGGGACAGTTCCGGAAAGAGCATACCACAGAGATTGCCCTGTATGAAGCTGCAAGGAAATTTCTGAAAAGCCAGTCTGCAGACTGCAGGCTCCCATCCATGAAGCTGCTGAAAGTGGAAAAAGAAAATCTGCTGCGACAGAAAAAGAAAATACAGAAAACCTACCATTACTACCGGGATTACCAGAAAGAATTGAATAAGGTTTGCTCCAATGTAGATATGATTTTAGGCAGGCTGCACAGCAGACAGATAGAAAAAGAAAAAAGCGCCGATATTTCTTAATCCTGATAACAGAAAAAGCCCTGGGATTCTCTGTGCAAAGAATCTCAGGGCTACCCGGAGAAGTTCCCTTCCCACTTTTCAACTTTTGGTATGATTGCGTCAAAACTCTTATCGTTCTCCCTTATCGTCTGGTACATCTCTTCCCATTTTTCCATGTACTTCCTCATTTCCTCCAACGCCGCTTCTGTCGGCACAAAAGAAAAATAAAGCGGCCTATCCCATCCATCCCTGAAGCGATATGGGAAAATATATAATTTTTTCACTTCCGCCGTACCCGTAAACAACTGGAAAACCTCATAGGGCAGGATTTCCCCACATACCAGGACAGAGGCTGTGTCTTTATAATAAATCTGTTCTTCAAATACCGGCGTACCTATACCTGCGAACTGCTTCAAAGCATTCATCCTTATCGCTTCTATCTGTGTACGCTGCCCGACCTGCCATCTTGTCTGAGGGGCAAGTTCCTGATAAATCTGGACAGCTTCCCTATCCTCCCGGATGCCAGCATCATAATCATACTGGTAATTTTTCACCCTTATCTGGCCGTATACCACAAGGCTTACGAACAGCGCAAGGGAATCCAGGTCGGTATATACAGACAGATGCCCCCTGCCCTGATAAGAGCATAAAATATCTTCCAAGGCATCCATAATCGTTTTTATAACTTTATATTTATTATCCGTTTCTTTTTCCATCCGCTTTCCCCATTTTATCAGCCATTGTTATTTCCAGAAATATTCATTTCCGGCATACCTGACGTCTTATCCAATCTTCCTGCCTGGATTGCTACAGCCTTCTCCGTCTTTTCCTTTTTTAGCTGCTCTGCCCTTCCCAAATCCACATAATGTGTTGCATATGCTTTTTCAATCTCCGGGTTTCCGCTTTTGCTGAACCGCAGGGAGATTTCCGGCTTATGTCCATGCCTTTTCTTCACGCCCCACCGCTTGTAATAGCAGAAGGACGGTTTCAGGTTCGATTTCATTGCATAGGAGCGGATCTGTTTCATAATAAAGGAGAGCTTCTTTAAATTACACGTACAGACCGCTTCCAGATATCGTGCTTTCCCAAACCTCCAGTCCTCATATTTCTGTTTAGGCAGAACTCCTATATCAACCAACACATCTGCTGGGGCGGCGTACCCTCTCTGCTGGCACTGGTGGTAAACAGCAGAATGTACTTTCCCTATCAGTTCCGATTCTTTCACTTTATCCTCCATGTGAATAACCCCGGCTGTATCCATTCACAACCGGGGATTCTATATGCTTTTCTTTTTGTATCTGCCTGCCGCCAAGTATTATATCGTTTGGAGCAGCCCTTTTTCAATTTCCCGAATGTCTTCCACAGACAATTCAGGAAAACAACCTGCAATTTCTTCTGCCGACATTTTCCCCAACTTTAACATATTTTCTACTCCACCCCTTACTGCTTCCTTTGCGGCCTCACGCCTTTCACTTGCTATATGGGTACGCATAATTTTTTCTTCATCAAACAAAGCCATCATAATAGATATAACCTCCTTTTCCCTGCCTGCCAAAAACTCCCGAAGCACGTCCCTGTCTTTACAGATACGGATGGTTTCCGTAACCGCCTCCCGGCTTCTCCCATACTGTTTCACCTGTTCATTATATACTTTTGTAAAATTTACATACTGGCTGATAATGTCATTGCCTTTGCCACCATAAAGCACTTTCACCTTTACTTCAATGGCACATTCCTTCCCACCGAAAAATTCTTTGGAAAGTGAGATCTTTTCCGGCCTGTCGGTACGCTCTCCTGTAAAAATCATGTATAATTCCGGTTCTGGTACATGAACTTTCTTACTTCCGTATAAGTCTGCATCCTGTTCCTCAAAGTAATCGTGGTAAATCTGCGCTAAATACATCAGCACACGTATAATGATATTCATCGTCCATGAAAATTGATGCTCGACCAGAAACATGACTTTATCCCCAACTCTGAAACACAGGTCATTGTAGATCCCATTCGTGAGGACGTTTCTTATCGTAATGTCCGTAAGCGCATCTTCCGTCGTCTCCGCATCCTCCGGGTGGAGCGCATGGTATAGCTGCATCACGTACTTCTTATCCTGGAAAAGCGTTGAGAACACACTGTCTTTCGCCGTATATTTTGCAAACGTCTCCTTTTTTCTGTCGTTTTCTCTTGTTGTTCTTCCTGTAATGTCTCGCCCTGCATCGTATCACCTCGGTTCCGGCTTTTGCCAGTCAGTCTGGCAGATCAGCTATGCCCTGCCTGCTATGGTTTTATTATACAGAGAAACTCTCCATTGTTCAAGACACAAAAAGAGAGAAGCATCCGGCAGCGTTCGCCAGACACTTCTCCATTCCTTACTTCCGTCTGCGCTCCATATCCTCTGCCATTGCCATCTGCTGCGCAGGTTTCCCATACCGCTTTGCAATCTCCGCCTGTTTGCGGCGCAGCTTTGCCAGGACAGATGCCCTGCCATCCTTGCCTTTGGGGGACATATTATTCCGCCTGCCGTCGATCATGTTGTAGTTCTGTTCTTCATCTATCTCGGAACTGCGGAGATACTCCCCATTCTCCATATATTTCTGCCAGTTTTCCATAGGAGGCTTATCCATAGCATTGCCAGACTGCGTCTGGATATTCCCATCGGGTATTTCCTGTTTTTGCGGCTCTGCGGTAAGCTGCGGCAGATTGAGGTAATCCTTAATCTGCTGTAAGGCTGTCTGGTCAAAACCCTGATATGTATGGTCTACAATGATCCTCCCTTCTTCATCCAGCACAACCCATGCCACTTCTTTTCCATAGGTTTCATGCTCCATCAGGAAGAACTGCCTGCCGTCTATGATAATGCTGTCAAAAGCGTGCCAGCTCCCTTCTTTCCCTTCGATATGAAAATCTGACGTATCAATCGACACAAGTGCGCCGGATGAACCTTTCTGGATAAAACCTGCTATAACTGTAAATCCATCTTTCTCAACATAGTAGGAAGTCACAACACCGTCCTTATTCAGCACAAGCACGTCGCTGACGCTGATTGAATGGCCATGAAATGTCCGTGGCAGCTTCTTATTGAAACGCCTGCGGATCTGTTCCGGTTCATCTCCAGGCTGCATCTGTGCCAGATACACCTGTGTATAGTCCTTATACTGTATCTGGATTCCCTTCTCCTGCAGCGTACTGTAAGGACGGAACCGTATCTGCCTGTTCTCCGGGATATTTTTAAGCTGGTAGACTGCAAATTGGTTCACATCCATTATTCGTCCTCCATCGGTTCCTCTTTGTATGATTCCAGATCCAGATTTAAAAACACTTCATCCGTAAGGAACCACAGCTTTTCCAGTGTGCTGTTAATAAGTGCGAGCATTTCTTCATCCCTGCCGATGTAGGGGATCACGTTATGTATTTCCTCTATGGTTGCCTGCCTGCTTTCCTTCTGGAACATTGCTATCAGGAAATATTCATTTTCCTCAAACCTTACCATCATAATTCCGGTTCTCCTTTCCTCTTTGACTGTGCTTTCTGCCCCGGCCTTTCCTGCCCCGGCTTTTCCCTCTCCTGCGCTTTCATCTTTGCCTGCCGTTCCCGGAGAGCATTTAGGACGGATTGTTTCTTACTGACGCCGGATATGCCCCTGCCTGCTTTTGGGGCATTTTCAGCCGCTTTTGCCGGTTCTGCAGATTGCTTTTCCAATCCCGCCGTATCTCTGCCGGATTCCTGCGCCACTGTATCTGGATTCCTGTTTTCCGCTGTCTGCACAGCTTTTTCTTCCTTTTTTACTTCCGGCATTGGCTGTTGCGGTTCTTCTGCTTTCTCTGCTGGTTCCGATACTTCCCGCTCCGTCCTCTGTTCCAAAAGGATCGCCTCCATATCCGCAATCGCCTTCTGTACTAAGGGGCTGTCCCGGTATTGGGGGATCTCATTGATAAATTCCGTCTGCATTTCCCCCATCACCATTAAGTCAAAATTCCCGTCATAGATGCTGCCATCCTCCAAGCGAAAACCGATCCCCTTAATGCCATTCATCCTCTCTGCCGGGATTTTTTCATACAGCTCCATTGCTTCCTGCAATGTTTCCAGCCGCTCATGGTATTCCCCCAGAACAGGGAACTCCG
>OFFP01001333.1_pt1 | contig 17136 bp, 13 predicted proteins | sample 1521431 | NCBI WGS metagenome assembly OFFP01 (sample SAMEA3504104, study PRJEB24116) | mouse gut metagenome | biome: mouse gut; feature: mouse-associated habitat; material: faeces | place: Denmark | collected 2011
CCAGCACATCCCAATTTGTATAGGCATCCCGCCGTAAGCGTTATTCTGGAGCTGGCCGAAGATGGCGTTGGTCTCCAGAGATGCGATAGATGTTTCATAGGCCACGCCAGTCTCCGGCAGGGGAATAGCCTCCATGGAGGTGACCAGCTCTTTTGCGTTGTATCCAGTCAAAACCTGGCCGTAAGGTTTGAAAGAAGCATCATAAACAGATTCGATTTTCATAGGAGCCTCCCAAAGAGCGCCTTGCAGGCGGGATAGATTTGCTTGAACTGCTGGTAGCGCTCCTCGTAGAGCGCGGCGAGCTGCGGGTCGGGTTCCACGGTGTCTGCCACACTGATCAGCGCGCTGCAGGCTTCCTGGACACTGGCAAATTCCCCGGCGGCAACCATCGCAAGAATTGCTCCGCCATAGCCGGGACCCTGCTCAGTGGACACCATGTCCAGGGGGATGCCCAAGATGTTAGCAAGCATGGTTTTCCAAAGCGGAGACTTGCTTCCGCCGCCGCAGATATTGGAGCGGGGAATATTTACCCCCAGGCTCTTTGCCACCTCGAAACTGTCCCGAATGGCGAAGGCCACGCCTTCCAGCACCGCCTGGAGCATATCGGCACGGGTCGTATCCATGGTCATGCCGATGAAGCAGCCCCGGGCGTTGGTGTCGTTGATGGGGCTGCGCTCCCCCATCAGATAGGGCAGGAAGTAGACGTGGTTCCTGCCTAGCTTGCATGGAGTTATCTTCGCCTCCTCGCCCTTGTAATCCGTGGTACCGATGATCTCATCCTGCCACCATTTATTGCAGCTGGCGGCGGAGAGCATACAGCCCATGAGATGGTAGCCGCCGTCGGCGTGGGCGAAGGAGTGCAGGGCATTATTGGGGTCCACACCGAATTTTTCGGAAGAGATAAAGATCGTCCCGGAGGTACCCAGGCTGATGTTGCAGCCGCCGGCGCCTACCGTGCCGGTACCCACAGCGGCTGCGGCGTTGTCTCCGGCACCCGCGCAGACCACCACACTCTCCGGCAGACCGATCGTTTTCGCCACATCCGACCGAAGTGTTCCTACTGGCTCCCAGCTCTCGAAGAGTTTTGGGAGCTGCTTTTCGGTCACACCGCAGATGCCGCACATCTCTTTGCTCCAGCGCCTGTGCTCCACGTCCAGAAGCAGCATCCCGGAGGCGTCGGAATAGTCCGTAGCGTGGACGCCGGTGAGACGGTAGACCAGATAGTCCTTGGGCAGCATGATTTTCTCGATTTTTGCGAACAAATCCGGCTCGTTTTCCCTCATCCACAGCAGCTTGGGGGCGGTGAACCCGGCGAAGGCGATGTTGGCGGTATAACCGCTCAGCTTCTCCCGGCCAACAGTCTCGTTGAGGTAGTCCACCTCCTTGGCCGTCCGCCCGTCGTTCCAGAGGATGGCCGGGCGCAGAACATGGTCCGTCCCGTCCAAGGCCACCAGCCCGTGCATTTGCCCGCCCGCGCCGATGCCCTTGACCTCGCTGGCATCAAAGCCCGTCAGCAGTTCCGGCACCCCTGACTGCACCGCCGCCCACCAGTGGGCAGGGTCCTGCTCGCTCCAGCCGGGACGGGGGAAGGAGAGCGGGTATTCCTTCGTGACTGTGTTTCTGACCTGCCCCTCTTCATCCACCAGCAATAGCTTGCAGGCCGAGGTCCCCAAGTCGATCCCTATGTACAGCATATCTTCACCTCTATGTTGTCAACCCTGTCCGTAATAGGCGTTGGGTCCGTGTTTTCTAAGATAGTGTTTATCCAGCAGCTCCTGCTGCATAGTACCCAGCCCTGGTGTGAGCATCATAGCATGAAAATCCATAAACGCTATCTCCTCCAGCACCACAGCATTATGGACGGCGTTGAGTGGATTCGCCCCCCAGACAAAGGGGCCGTGGCTATGGACCAGCGCCGCTGGCACCTGAGTTGGGTCGATCCCATTCTCCCGGAATGCCTTCACAATCACATTTCCCGTCTCCAGCTCGTAATTTCCGCCAATCTCCTCCGGCGTCATTTTCCGGGTGCAGGGGATATCCCCGTAGAAGTAATCCCCCTGGGTAGTCCCCATTGCCGGGATCCTGCGGCCAGCCTGGGCAAAGGAGGTAGCCCAGCGACTATGGGTATGGACGATGCCACCCAGGGCAGGAAACGCCCGGTACAGCACCAGATGGGTGTCCGTGTCACTGGAGGGCCGATAGCTTCCCTCCATTTGTTTGCCATCCTCCAACCGGATGACCACCATATCCTCCGGCTTCATGCCGCTATACTCTACCCCGGAGGGCTTGATGACCATGAGACCCTGCTCCCGGTCGATCCCGGAGACATTGCCCCAAGTGAACGTGACCAGTCCGTGCTTGGGCAGAAGCAGATTCGCCTCACAAACCTGCTTTTTCAATTCTTCCAGCATATATTTTCCCTCTTTTACAGCATTTTCACCGCAGCCTGTTCCACCTCCAGCAGGGCCTTGTACCACTTGATATAGCTGTCAAATCCCGCCGCTGTATCCGTCTCCGGCTCCGCGGTGGAGCCGGAGACGCCGGCAAAGACGCGGCTGGCCAAATAGTCCTCCAGGCTCTCGCCCTCGCTCCTTTGCAGCATATACGCCGCCAGAAGGGCCATGCCGTAGGGACCGCCCTCCCCCGCCGTCTCCATACAGGTGACGGGAGCGTTGCAGGCGGCGGCCATATAGCTCTGGCCCACCACCGGGGTCTTGAACAGCCCGCCGTGGCCCGTCAGGGAGTCGATGGCCACGCCCTCCTCCGCCAGGATGTCCATGCCGATTTTCAGCGTGGCCATGGTGGCGTAGAGCTGGGCCCGGAAGAAGTTGGCGAGATTGAATACGCTGTCCGGCCTGCGGACCACCATGGGACGCCCCGCGTCCATATGGGTCACGCCCTCCCCGGCCAGGTAGTTGCACACCAGCACCCCGCCGCAGTCCGCGCCGCCCTCCAGGCTCTTCTCATAGAGCTTCCGGTAGAGCTCGCTGGTGGAGGGGTTGGCCCCAAACAGCCGGGCGGCCTCCCCCAGGACGCTCACCCAGGCGTTGGTGTCGTTGGTGCAGTTGTTGCAGTGGACCATGGCCACCGGGGCCCCGGCGGGGGTGGTCACCAGGTCGATCTCCTCGTAGACCTTCTCCAGGGGCTTCTCCAGCACCACCATGGAGAAGATGGAGGTCCCGGCGGAGACGTTGCCCGTCCGGGGGGCCACGGCGTTGGTGGCGGTCATGCCGGTGCCCGCGTCCCCCTCCGCCGGGGCGAAGGGGATGCCGGCGGGCAGCAGGCCGTCCAGCAGGACGGAACCCGCCTCGGTGAGCTTCCCGGCGCTCTGGCCGGCGGCGAGCACCTTCGGCAGCAGGTCCGCCAGCTTCCAGGGCAGCTCCCGGGCCGCCGTCAGCCTGTCGAACTTCTCCAGCATGGCATCGTCGTAGGTCAGGGTATCGCTGTCAATGGGGAACATCCCCGAGGCCTCGCCCACGCCCACGGCGTTCACGCCGGTGAGCATATAGTGGACGTACCCCGCCAGAGTGGTGATATGGGCCAGGCGGGAGACGTGCTCCTCGCCGTTGAGGATTGCCTGATACAGGTGGGCGATGGACCACCGCTGGGGGATGTTGAAGCCGAAGAGGCTGGTGAGCTCCGCCGCGGCCTGACCGGTGATGGTGTTCTGCCAGGTCCGGAAGGGCGCCAGCAGGTTCCAGTCCCTGTCGAAGGCCAGATAGCCGTGCATCATGGCGGAGACGCCGGCGGCGGCGATCTGCTCCCGGTTCTCGACGGCGGACAGAGCCGCCTTCAGGCCCTTCCAGACCTCCTCCAGGGAGTAGGTCCAGACGCTGTTCTCATAGCTGGAGGCCCAGGTGTAGTCCCCGGAGGACACCGGGCGGTACTTTTCGTCGATGGACACCGCCTTGATGCGGGTGGAGCCCAGTTCAATGCCCAGATAGCTTTTCATACTGTCCCACCCTTACCGCCGGATCGGATATCGGCCCGCGCGGCAGTTCTCCCGGTCAGCCGGAAAGTACGGGTATCGGGCTGTCCAGTGTGGGCGTACAGCGTCCAGCTGCCGCTGCCGGGTACGCGCTTTCCTTCCCTATTGACTACTGTAAAGGCGCTGCCATCGATCGTGACATCAACTGTTTTCTTCTCGCCAGGACGCAGCGATACCCGTTGAAAGCCGCACAGAACGGGGTTTGGAGGGGCATCAGCGGAGCCCTCGTCCTTAATATAGAGCTGAACGATATCCTCCGTTGCCTGCGCCCCGCGATTTTCTACGGTAACAGAGGCAGTGCTCTGGTCTGCGGCAACTCCGGTGACAACAACATCCCCGTATGTCAACCCGTAGCCGAAGGGATACAGCGGCTCGCCAGTATAATACCGGTAGGTCCGGTTCCTCATGGAATAATCTGTGAAATCCGGCATCTCATCCAGCGCCTCATTGCGGTAAAAGGTTACAGGGAGCTTGCCTGAGGGGGACGCCTTGCCAAAGAGCAGGTCAGCCACAGCCTTTCCACCGCCTGCACCGGGATACCAGCTCAGTAGGATTGCCCCAGCCTTCTCCTCCGCTTCGCTCAGGTCAATGGCACTGCCAGCCATGAGCACGACAATCGTTGGCGTGCCAACCTCCAGGACCTTGTGCAGCAGCTCCCGCTGGGGCTCCGGCAGCAGAAGGTTCCGCTTGTCGCCGCAGCTCTCCGCGTTGTTGCCGGCGTCCATCTCCTCGCCCTCCAGCGTCTCGTCCAGCCCCAGCACCAGGACCGCCACGTCGCTGTGCTTCGCTACGATGACGGCTTCCGCCAGGCGGTCGCCGGGCTGGCCCAAGCCCTCCACCCGGTCCTTGAACAGCCCGCAGCCCTCGGAATAGAGCACCCGTCCGTGACCTGCCATAGCATCCTGTATCCCTTCCAGTATGGTGATATAGCGGGAGGCGGTACCGTGATAATTGCCGATGAGGGAAATGCGGCTGTTGGCGTTGGGGCCGATGACGCCTATGGTCCCCGCTGTCGCGGGGTCCAGCGGCAGCAGCCCGCTGTTTTTCAGCAGAACGCAGGACTTCCGGGCCGCCTCCTGAGCCAGGGCCAGATGTTCCTCACATTCTACTGTTTCATATGGAATTTTGTCAAATTCGCTGCCGTCTCCCAGAATTCCTAACAAATACCGGGTCGTGAACAGCCGCTCTGCGGCTCTAGTGATTTCTTCTTCTGTAATCAGGCCTTCTCGAAGGGCACGGAGGATGCAGCGGAAGCTGTCTCCACAATTCAGATCGCATCCTGTTTTCAGCGCCAAGGCTACCGATTGCGTGGGCGTGTCCGTGACCATGTGGCCCTCGTGAAAGTCCTTAATCGCCCAGCAGTCCGACACCACATGGCCCTGGAAGCCCCACCTGCCCCGGAGGACATCCGTCAGGAGGGTTTTGCTGCCGCAGCAGGGCTCGCCATTGGTGCGGTTGTAGGCTCCCATGACCGCCTCCACGCCGGCGTCCACGACGCAGGCCTCAAAGGCGGGGAGATAGGTTTCCTCCAGGTCCTTGGGAGATACTTCGGCGTTGAAGCGGTGGCGGAGGTTCTCCGGGCCGCTGTGAACGGCGAAGTGCTTGGCGCAGGCGGCGGCCTTCATCACATCGCCTGTCCCCTGTAGACCGCAGACATACGCCTTGCCCAGCCGGGCCGTCAGATACGGGTCCTCGCCGTAGGTTTCGTGGCCCCGCCCCCAGCGGGGGTCCCGGAAAATGTTGATATTGGGGGACCAGAAGGAGAGTCCCTTGAAGATGTCCCTGTCGCCCTCCTTGGAATAGGCATTGTATTTGGCCCGCCCCTCCGTGGCGGCCGTGTCCCCCAGCTTTTCCAGCAGCTCGTCGTCAAACATGGCCGCCAGCCCGATCGCCTGGGGAAAGCTGGTGGCAGTTCCGGCTCTGGCTACGCCGTGGAGCGCTTCGTTCCACCAGTTATAGGCAGGCACCCCCAGGCGGGGGATGGCGGGGGCGTCATAGCGCAGCTGGCCCGCCTTTTCCTCCAGCGTCATCTGCGCCACAAGCGCCTTGGCCTGCTCTACTGCTTTTGTCCGGTCCATAGGATACTCCTTTATTCAAAAATTTTTATGATTGCGGCCCTTGATAATGAAAGTCCAGGAAATCCGCCGTTCCTCCCGGCTGCAGGGTCGAATAGCAGAACAATCCGAACCGGCAGCCGATAAACAGATCGACCTTATAGTGCAGGCGGTGCGAAACGCCCAAGGGCTCCCACGCACCATCTGCGCCGCGATAGGAGAACCGTGCCGTGTCCGGTTCGCGGGAAAAGTCCGCGTCTGCACACAGCGTCACCACCGGGCCGGGAGCGGGAACCGCCTCGTATTCTGTCGGGAGACGTCCGAAGTCGCCGTCACCCTCGATTGTATTGTTATCCGCAGGACGTCCCATCATGACCAGATAGTATACTCCATTGCGTTTGGTCAGGGCGATGGCCCCATAACAGCCCTGATACGCACAGATCCCGGCGAAATCTCCTTCTTGCAGTCCAGTACCATCCAGCGTGACCCATGCTGCGCACGCAGGACCCACGCACCGCTGGGTCAACGTATTCCGTGCAAGGATCAGATTGGGGCTTGTGCGCTGGGTGGTCAGGCGTAAAGCGCCAGGGCGGGCGGTGACAGACCAGCCCTCTGGGTCCGGGTTATGGCTGAACTGCCAGAAGGGGGCTAGTTTCACCCTGCCGCCCGCGTCCGGGGTATAGCGGAAATTGTCGCTTCCATTCAGCGGAGCGCAGACACAGTCCGCGTCCGTCCGGACGGGAGATACGAGCCGGGGGACCCGTCCGTTATCTCCCAAGACCGGAAACCCCTCCGCATCAAACGACATCGGCATTATCACCGGCGCCCGTCCAAGCGGACCACGGTCCTGGAACATAAAAGCATACCAGTCTCCCTCTGGGGTATCCACCATACCGCCCTGGGCAACGCCATAATTACGGTAGCCCATGTTGTCATCCAGAATATTCTTTCCCCGGAAGAGACCTGTCAGAGAATCCGCCAGAAAACAATCCTCTGTCTTCAGATATTTGCTGCCGGTTGGCATATGGCAAGTAAACAGGTAATATTTCTTGTCACGTTTGTAAAGGTGGGAACCCTCGTATCCCAGCCGCTGGCCTGGTTTGTCCTCAACGATGATCCGGTCCAGTCCGCCGGGTTTTGCGCTCCATGTCTCTGTTTCCAGCTCCGTAATGCGCAATGTGGTATTCCCATGGACGATATAGACCCGGTCATCATCATCGAAGAACAGGGAGGAATCATAGAAAAATCCGCCCATTTCCACCCGCCGCCACGGCCCCGCCGGGTCCTGGGCCAGAAACAGCAGGGATTTGTGGGTATCGTTGCAGGCAAACGTCAGATAGAATGTCCCCTTGTGGAAGCGCAGTGATGGGGCCCACATACCCAGACCGTAGATCTGCTGCCCGTCCTCCAGGCAGTGGGCGGGATTGTCCTCTAATTGGGAAAAAACATGGCATAGGAATTCCCAGTGTACCAGGTCGCGGGAGCGGAGGATGTCTCCGCCCGGCATGAGGTACATGGTGGTGCTGGCCATATAGTAGGCGTCTCCCACCCGGATAATATCCGGGTCGGGAAAATCAGAATTGATCACAGGATTTTGATACTGCTCCATAACGGCCTCCCTCATTCGGTTTCCAGCGAGAACGACGCCAGATTGGAGATGCCTGGCCCGCGGTAGGTAAAATAGAGGGCCTGCACGCCGTCCGGAACAGCGATTTCCGCCTGGAAGGTTTTCCACTCGTTGGCGTGCCCCACGGGGATCTCCCCGATGGCCTCGCCATCCCACTGGGTCCGGAGCTGGTATGCCCCGGCGTTCCCACGCACCTTTACGCAGACGCGGCGGACGCCCCGGCAGTCAAAATATTTGAAGCCTGCCACCGCGCCGTCCCGCAGATTGGCAATGTGGGCAAAGCCCTCCTGACCATCGGGCGCATCCTGGGTAATGCGGGGGAACCGGCAGTCCATCCAGTCGCCGGGAGCGCCAGTGGTAAGGGCCGGATACCGGCAGAACAGGTTGCAGGCAATGTGCGCCGGATATTCCCCGCAGCCCGCAAGCGGCCCGCCATTGCCGCCACAGGAGGTCAGCTCCACCTGCGGGATGGTTCCATCTGGAAGGATGCGAATAGGTTCCAGGCAGCCTTGCCGGCTGAAATTTGTTCCGTTGGTGTGACGGTGATAGAAAATGTACCACTGCCCATTGATTTTTTCAATACTGCCGTGATTGTTCCCGCCGTAAAACATGGGCTGGTCTGCCGGTTTATAGGAATCAATATGCAGATCGCTATTACTGACGATTACACCGGCAAAAGTGAACGGGCCAAGAGGAGAGCTGCTGCGGGCATAGCAGAGTTCATGGTTCGAGATAGGGGAGTAGATGAAATAATAGGTATTCCCTGCCTTCCGAATGGAGGATGCCTCAAAGAAAGGGAAATTCGCAAAGCTGGTTCCGGCAGCATATGGCGCGCTGGGAGCGACTGTAACCGGCTCAGTCCGAACCGTCAGCATATCAGGCTCCAGAACCGTTACCATGGAGCCCCGGCGTTTGGTATCCGCAGGCGGACAGAAGCCTGTATACAGGTAGACCGCATTCCCCTCAAAGAGTACGCCAGGGTCAAACTGCGGTGCATCGCCATCCCGTTCACCGAAACGGCTTCCATCCGGATGGTGGACATACCCGTAGAATTGATACCGTCCGGCAGGGGTGTCACAGACGGCCACAGAAATCACTGGCAGTTGGTCAAGTACATAGTAGAGATAGTATCTTCCATCTGCCCCACGGGTCACGTCTGGGGCAAAAAGCAGCATATCGCCATCCTTATTGGCCGGATCGTCCGTCCGGGCATAGATCACACCCTCATACCGCCAGTCGGACAGATTGTCCACCGGCGCAGACCAACAGACGTAGTCATTCGGGCAGTATGTGTGGCCGCCGAACCGGTCATGGGAGCCGAAGACATACACACGCCCGTCAAACACATGGGGCTCTCCGTCGGGGATATACTCCCAGGAGGGCAGATAGGGATTGAATCCTTGCTTTTTCATACTTGCTTACCTCAATAAATACGATAATTTCCACCTAGGGCCAGAAACGCGAAAAAGTACAGACAGTTGTCATAATACCGCCGTTCTCCTGTGCGCAGAGGCGTTTCCCAGAACCGGTGCACACATTCCCCCGCCCAGGGGCCATCCGCAGCCAGACTGGCAGCGGCGTTGGTGGCGGTAATGGCGACGGGATGCAGCGCGGGAAGGGAAAGGACCGTACCATCCACCTCATAGATCGCGCGGTCATTGTTCCGAACGCTTTCACAGAAGAATTTTTGCAGCCGGTTGGCTTCTTCCCTGGCCCAGGGAGCCCCCCCAAACCAGACGGCGTCCAGTCCAATATTGAAGATTGTGCGGTAGGCGTCGCTGTAGTACCAATCGTGACGGCCCCCGAAATGGCTTGGATCGGTTTTCTGGGGATGCCCCTCCATGTCCGCATACTCGGCACACAGGCCCGTTACCGGGTGGCAGGCTTTGATCCAATAGGCCCTGCTGGCTTGTGCCGCCCGCTTCCAGAAGAGGCGGTCCTCCGCGTCCGCCCAGAGCGCGAACAGTTCATAAAAGTGCGGCAGATGATAGCTTGGATCAGAGAAATCCATTTCCGCGACAAAACGGATCAGATAATTGGAGCTGTCCCACATAGGGCGCCCCCCTTCCCCGTTTTCCCCTTTGTGCAGGCAGGTATGCAATAGGCGCCGGGCCTCGGCTTCGTAGTCAAAAATTCCCTCGCCGTTCCCCCACCGGTGAGCGGCGAAAAAAAGCGCCATCGCAAAATATTCCTCGCCATCCGGCGCGGCTCCCCAAGCGTTTTTGCTCCCGTCCAGACCGCAGCTCCAGGCAAAATATCCCGCGTTGGGGCCGCTGTCCAAAAACATATAGGTCTTTGCCCATTTCCACAGCCGGTCAAATTCATTTTTTCGGTTCATCTGCACGCACATCATCATGGCATAGCTCATGCCCTCCGTGCGGACATCGTGATTTCCCGTATCTTCAAAGCAGGCCATATCCGGTCCTACGATGTGATACAGCCGCTGATTTTCGTCGCCGTAAAACAGCGTCATAAAGATCTCTTGCGTCCGCGCCTCTATGGCGGCGGGAGAATATCCCAGACGCTCAAAAACGTTCGGGTACCTGTTGAAAGGAAAAGATTTCTTGCGCATAAAACGCTCCCATATACATGATTTATTTTTTCCCGTCTTTATCTTCCAACTTGCGAAACACTGGCATAACAGCTTTGCTGATGGTGTAGATCATCAGAATCGGAAGAAACAGAATACTGAAGGTGCGCAGAGGTGTGTTGAACTGGGTAACCAGCAAAAATTCCGCCAGCAGGATGCCGGTGAGCGCAAGACTTCGTTTCAGATGAACGATAAAAATGCCCCGCGCATTGGCCAGTCCCGCCAGCAGGCCGTTCTGGTATCGGGCCTCCAGGGGGAACACATAAATAAAATGGAGCAGCAGAAGGAGAATCAGGATGATACCTGCCGTCAGCAGGCCCATGGCATCACCTGCACGGGCCTCGATCATCCGCACATCCAATAAGATGCTGCCGCAGCCCGCCAGCAAAATCAGGGACAGTGGAATACCATGCTTCAGGTTTTTGACATATGCTTTCCAGAACTGTACCGTCATGCTGGCGCCTTCCCGATCCTCCGTCATCTTCAGCGTGACGCTGAACGCGGCAATCGTCGATGTCCCGATGGTGATAACAGGCAGACAGCCGATGACCCAATACAAGTTCAAAATCAAAAGATTGGTCAGCTTGATTCCGGCGGAAATGATGGGTGAGTCAATCCGCATATCATACCGGCCTCCTTTCAGCTTGATACGATAGAAATGGATGGAAAACCAGCAGCAGTATCCCATCCATCTCTATCATATAGGGGAGTTATTCCTTGACGCTGCCCAGTGTTAAGCCCTGCACAAAATATTTTTGCAGGAAGGGATACAGGCAGACAATGGGGAGCATGGTGAGGATCGTGGCCGCGGCGCGCACAGAGGTAGGCGTGACCGCCCCGGCCGCATTTTTCATGGCTTCGGCGCTGGTACCCTGATTCGTCACGGAGGACAGCAGCTTCATCAGCTCGTATTGCAGAGTCGTGTATTTATCGCTCATGCGGTTGTAGAGCATGGCGTCAAACCAGGAGTTCCACTGGCCTACGGCGCAGAACAGCGCCACCGTGGCGTACACCGGCTTGCACAGGGGGGAAATAATCTTGACGAAGATCGTGGTGTATCCCGCGCCGTCAATCTGCGCGGATTCCACCAGGCTGTTGGGGATACTGTTGTTCATGTACGTCCGGATCACCAGCATATTGTAGCAGCTGATGGCGCCGGGGATCACATAGACCCAGAAGCTGTTGGTAAGACCCAGCGCTTTATAGAGCAGGAACACGGGGATCAGGCCGCCGTTGACGTACATGGTGATAACCCAGAACAGGGAGAGGGAGCGTTGGAAAACAAACTCCTTGCGGCTGATGATAAAGGCCAGCACCGCGTTGAGGAACAGGGAGAACAGTGTTCCCAGCACCGTGCGCAGCACGGAGATCTTCGCTCCCGTGAGCAGATTTTCCTTTTGGAGAACGGTGGTAAAGTTATTCAGCGTCCACATACGGGGCCAGATATGGATGCCGCCCCGCAGGGCGTCCGTGCCGTCATTGAAGGCGACGGCCAGGGTATTCAGCACAGGGTACAAGGTAATCACCACGAACAGGACCATGATGATGGTGTTGAACACGGTAAAAACCTTGTCGCTGGTAGTGGATTTAATTTTTCTTGCAGTTGCTGTGTTCGCCATAATCAAAGCCCCCTTTCTAAAACAGCCGCTCTTCGCCGGACCGCTTGGCGATCTGGTTGGCGGCGACAATGAGGATGATGCTCACTACGCTCTTGAAGATGCCGGCGGCAGTACCGATGGCGTAGTCACCCTGGCTGATGCCCCATTTCAAAACGTAAATGTCAATCGTCTGCGAGACGCTCTGTACCAGGCCGTTGCCCAGCAGGTACTGGACTTCAAAGCCGGCGTTGAGCACGTTGCCTACGTTCATGAGCAGCTGGATCATAATGATAGGCCGGATGCCGGGCAGCGTGACTGCCTTGATCCGGGACCAGCGCCCCGCGCCGTCGATCTGTGCCGCCTCATAGAGAGAGGGATCGATGGCTGTGATAGCCGCCAGATAAATAATTGCGTTCCAGCCGGTTTCTTTCCAGATATTCGCAAAAACCACAATGCCCCAGAACAGCTGCGGGTAGGCAAAGAAATTCAGCGGCTGGTCCAGAATATGTAATCCTACCAGAATCTCATTGACAATACCGCTGCCGGAGAGCATATCGTGGAGAATGCCCGTCACGATGATCCAGGAGAGGAAGTGGGGCAGATAGGAGATGGTCTGCACCACCTTTTTCCCGCTGTTGCTCTTTACTTCATTGAGCAGGATTGCGAAAGCAATCGCTGTGACAAAACAGAACGCCAGATTCAGCACGCCCATGCAGAGGGTGTTGCGCAGGGTACGGAGGAAGGTGACATCGCTGAACAGCTGTATAAATTTGTCGAAACCAACGAATTGGGAGCCAAACAGCCCGTTTTTGGGCTTATAATCCTGAAAACCGATGACCCAGCCCCCCAGGGGCAGATAGTAGAATATAAAACCGAAAACAAAGAAAACCAACGCCCAGAGGACCAGTACTTTCTGCTCCTTTACCTTCTGCCAGAAAGTCTTCTCCCGCTGGGGAGGGATGACCGCTACTGCGCTTTTTCCCGCCATAATTCACATCCTTTCCGGAAAAGCGGGCAGGCGCCTGCCCGCTTTTCCAGGTCACTTCTTACTGATCCAGGCAAGATGCTTATTCGTATTTGGCAGCCAGAGCAAGCCGGTTGTCCAGCTCGGTCTGCATCTCGGAGAGGAAGTCTTCCGGTTTAGCGGAGGCGTAGGCCTCCAGATACTCGTTCCACGCGGACTCGAAGTCGCTGGAGAGGACCACCTTGGGCAGATACTCGTGCTTGATCTCCCCCATCCGTGTCCAGGCCACGCCGCCGGGGGTTGCGGTGGTCATGTTGTTGGAGTGGGAGTACATGGGGAACCAGGGGCCGGGAATGTCGTTAACGCCCAGCATCTGGACATAGGTCTGCACACCGTAAGCGTCAAAGCACTTCTTCACATCGTCGCTGAGGGCATCATAGAACTCGCCGGGCTGGAGGTCAGGCCGGGCGGCGTTGATGCCGTCCGGGTTCATGCCGAGATAGCCGGGGAAATAAGAATAAGAACATACGTGGCTGGCCTTATAGGCGGTGTTGGCGGTATTTGCGCGCTGTTCCGGGGTCTTGTAGAACAGGCCGTCATCCCCCACCATGTAGTCCACGTCCTTCACGCCCCAGCTGCGCAGGGTGGTGACCTCCGGGGAGAGCAGATCCTCAATGAACTGAAGCGCGCCGGGAATGTCCTTGCAGCTGACCGTGATACCCAGGCCGTTGGCGCCGTTCATGATGGAGCCGCCGGTGAACCAACGGTTGTGGATGCCCTTGTCAATGGTGATGCCAAAGGGGATGTAGTTGCAGCCCTTCTGATCCAGACCGGACTGCTTGAGGGCGTCAGTGACAGTGTAACCAAAGTTCCAATACTGGTCCACCATGCCCAGCACGCGCCCAGTGGACAGCTTGGCGATGTACTCGTCATAGGTCTGGGTGAAGGATTCGGGGTCGATTATGCCCTTCTGGAACTCCTCGTTGAGCTTGGCGAAATACCGCTTGGCGGTGGGGGTGGTGTTGTAGTCCACGATCTTCATGGTATCGGTGTCCACGATGACGGAGCCGTCGTTGGGGTAGCCGTCCAGGAACTCCGGGGGATTCTCCAGGCAGAAGTACCGCCAGTCGTCGCACAGGATTGTGTAGGGGATATTGGGGGTGCCGTCGTCCATGGTGGGGTTGGCCGCCTGATAGCGCTCAATGAGGTCAAAGTACTCGTCCAGCGTCTCAAGCTTCGGATACCCGGCCCACTCCAGGACCCGGGCCTGGATCCAGAACGCCTCGTCGGGGGTGGTCGTCGTGGCAACCTCGTTGATCCGTCCGAATTGGGGGATCCAGTAGATGTGGCCGTCGTCCCGGCGGATCTGATCCCACTGCTGCTCGCTCCAGAATTCCTTGATCCTGGGATAGTCGTCCCAGTACTCGTCGATGGGGATAGGCCATACCGTGGCAGAAAATCAGACCAACCCCCCATCCGCCCTGTTCCGGAGGCGCATCCAGCAGATGCTTTTCCCAGCCGGCCAGGACTTCCCGGCATTTTGCGGCCAGATTCTGGCGGAGGGCCTTGATCTGCTTGGCGGAGACCCATTCTGACGGATCTGTCTGTGCCTCAATATAAACATATCGGACGCCGCCGTTCAGCCGCAGCTGGGTTTTGACAAAGGAGACCGTCTTTTCGTCGTGCCGGTCCTGGAGCAGGGCGAGCAGATTCTGCGCCAGATAGGCTTTTCCGTAAGCCTCATCCCGCTTCTTTCCTTCGCTGTTGCGGTGGCAGCTGGCCCGGACCTTGTGGAGCAGTTCGATAAGCTGATCGGTCATGACCGGTTTGAGCAGATACTCCATGCAGTCAAACCGAATCGCCTGACGGGCGTATTCAAAGTCGCTGTATCCGCTGAGAATGACAAAATAGGCATCCGAAAGATGATCCCGCTGAATGATCTCCAACAATTCCAGGCCGTCCATCACAGGCATCTGGATATCGGCAATGATCAGATCCACCGGATGCTTTTTGAGAAAGGTCAGCGCCTGCCGTCCGTTGGAGACAGCTCCTTCAATCGCAAATCCAAGTGCATTCCAGTCCACAAGCACAGCCAGGCCCTTGGTAATAAACGGCTCATCGTCAACCAGCAGTACTTTCAGCAATGTCTCGCTTTTCGGCATCCCGCTGCACCTCCTCCAGGGTGGTGGTTATCGTGGTTCCAATTTCTTCTTCGCTCTCTACCGTAAAATGTATGCTTCCATTTGCTGTCTTTTTCAGGCGCAGGCAGGCGTTTATCATTCCCACATGCTTGCGTCCCTTCAACATCTCAATACTGGCCTGGTTCATCTGTTCTTCCAACTGCCGCTGCTTATCTTCGGACATTCCAATGCCTGTATCCTCCACTTCCAGGAAGGTCGTTCCATCCTGCTTGTGGATGCGAACGAATATCCAACCGTGAGATTCCTTCCGCGAGACGCCGTGGACACACGCATTCTCAACAAAGGTCAGCAGAGACAATTTGGGGATCTGGAGCGTTTCGCAGTCTGGCTGCACATCAATCCGATAGGAGAACCGGTTTCCCAGCCGGTATTGCTGCAAGCGCAGATAGGCATCCACGCAGCGCAGTTCTTCACTGAGCGGAACTACATCCGCCCCCCAGTCCACATACTGCCGCTCGATATACGCCAGCATTCCAATCATCTCGGCAGTTTTCTTTTCATCCTTCAGCAGGCTTTGCATCCGGATACTCTCCAGAACATTGAAAAGGAAATGGGGATTGATCTGACTGCGCAGGGCCAAAAGTTCCGCCTGCTGGCGGGCCAGGTCGATCTCCTGCTCCCGCAGACGGCTTTTATACACTGTCTCGATCAGCAGATTGGTCCGCTGCGCCATATCGTTATACGTTCCCATCAGCATACCGATCTCATCCTGCCCCTGCACCTGCTCCAGTAATGGCATTACGCCATCGTTCGCACTTTTCACAGTCGTTGTGAGAAGCTGAAGCCGCTCGATGAAGGAGCGGTTCAAATAAGAAATGAAAACGCTGGGCAGGAGCAGATTCAAAGAAATCAGCAGAAGCAGCGGAGGCCAATTGCGATATAAGAACTGTCCCATATTGACGCTGCGGTCAACAGCGTAGATCGTCAAATCACAGTTATATAGGTCCAAAGACTTAACGTCACTGCTTTTCTGAATCAGTTCCGGAGAAATATCTTCAAAGGGCGTCCATAAATCGGCTGAATGAACATGGAAAAGATCAACTGTCCGTTTAAGCACACATACAAGTCGGCCTCATAGTTTGCGGCCTGCAAATCTGCTTCGATCCGCGAATAGCTAATGTCTACCTTGACTACTTTCTCAATCGTATCACGGAGATAGTAGTTCATACGGCGAATCATGGAAACCTGACGGAGATTGGAATTACTGATGGTATGGCTGTCGTCATAATTTGCAAGCAGCAGACTGTCTTGGCCTGATGCGTTCAGCGCCTGATACCAACCGAGCTGGTCATCCAGCCGTCTGAAAGAGCCGCCATTTAGAATTGTGTTATTTTTTGCATATATGGTGATGGCAAATTTTCCGTCCCGCAGAGAATTGACATACAGCGAGTCTGCCAACAATTTAAGATAGTTATTATAATAGTCCAAAGGGGACTCAAAGTCGGTATTCAGGAAGTTGTTGATATATTTGTTCAGATATATGCTTCTCGCTGTGCCGGCAGCATCTTCAAAGGTGCTGGTCAGGTAATATTCTGCGGCGTTAAGTGTGTCATGCCGGATGGAGCCTTTTTGATAGTCGACCAGCATCCAAAGTACCAATGTGTCGGTAATCAGCAAAGGAAACAGAATACAGAAAATGAACAGTGCGATCAGCTTCCTGCGGATCGGCATATCGTTCAGTTTGCCTATGATCCAGCGGTTCGACGGCTCTTTTCTATGCCATTTCATCTGTTTCCTCCTCGCAACTTTTGTAAACATTATAGGACGTATGGGATTGCATTGTCAACATTCTGCGTTTCTTCGATGTTTTTCATAAAGACTTGCTTGTATAAAAAATGACTGCTGCATTTTTGCGCCCTTAAATTTATTTTGTATCTGATTCGGATATCTTCCCTTAACAAGAGCACACAAAAACACAACAATTTAATGGACTGTCAACCTTACGCAAAACACCGCTTCCGACAAAAACCGGAGCGGTGTTTTTGTATATCTTCTGGACACCGTGACCAGAAGGGACCCGCCCATTTTCCCCGCTTCGTCCACGGAGGCTCTGCTGGATGTATCCCCCGTCGCCGCGCCACCCATAGCACAGCCGGGGCAGCCTGTCAAGGGCA
>OFFP01001344.1_pt1 | contig 16987 bp, 10 predicted proteins | sample 1521431 | NCBI WGS metagenome assembly OFFP01 (sample SAMEA3504104, study PRJEB24116) | mouse gut metagenome | biome: mouse gut; feature: mouse-associated habitat; material: faeces | place: Denmark | collected 2011
GGGAAGTGTTAGAACAGGTAAGAACAGGGCGGATGTCCGTGAGCGATGCAGAAGCGTATTTCCGGCGGCAGCCGTTGGAGGAGCTGGGGTATGCGAAGCTGGATACGCACAGGAAATTGCGGTCGGGATATGCGGAGGTGGTGTTCTGCAGCGGGAAGGCGGATGAACATCTGTGCCGGATCTATGAAAGGCTCTATGAGTCGGAGGGAGAGGTGCTTGGAACGCGTGCGTCCAGAGAGCAGGCGGCTCTGATACAGGAGAGGTTTGAGGCGGCCGAATACGATCCTTTGTCAAGGATATTAAAGATAGAAAAGAAGGATAAGAAGAGAATCGGGAGGATCGCGGTCTGTACAGCAGGTACGGCGGATATTCCGGTGGCGGAGGAGGCGGCGCAGACCGCGGAATTCTTCGGGAATTATGTGGAGCGCATCTATGATGTGGGAGTGAGCGGGATCCACAGGCTTCTTGCAAGAGTGGAGACGATCCAGAGCGCAATGTGCGTCGTGGCGGTTGCCGGAATGGAGGGAGCGCTTGCCAGTGTGATCGGCGGCCTGGTGGATAAGCCGGTGATCGCGGTTCCGACGTCGGTGGGATACGGAGCCAGCATGAACGGGCTGTCGGCGCTGCTTACAATGATCAATTCCTGCGCAAATGGAATCGCTGTAGTCAATATCGACAACGGCTACGGCGCAGGCTATATTGCCACCCAGATCAATCGGCTGGCAGTGAAAGGAGAATGAAAAAATTGGGAAATACATTATATCTTGAATGCTCGTCCGGCATCAGCGGGGACATGACGGTTGCCGCACTGCTGGATCTGGGAGCAGACCGGGAGGTTTTGAAAAAAGCACTCTCAAGCCTTCCGCTGGAGGGCTTTTCGATTGAAGTCAACCGGATAAAAAAATCCGGGCTGGATGCCTGCGATTTCCTGGTACGCCTGGACGAAGCACATGAGAACCATGACCATGATATGGAATATCTGCATGGAACGAGAGTCCATGCCCATGGAGAAGTGGTACATGCGCATGGGAACGAGACACATGTCCATGTGCAGGAACCATCGTCGCATGTGCACGGGGACGAGTCGCATGCTCATGCTCATGTGCATGAGAGCGGGGAGCATCATCATATGCATCCGCATGAAGACGAACACAGCCATTCACATTTTCACGGCAGTGGGGACGGACATCACAGCAGCCCGCATATCCACCGCGGTCTGAACGAAGTTCTCTCCATCATCAGCCAGGCAGAACTAAGCGGCAGGGCAAAGGACACGGCGGTCCGTATCTTTACCATCCTTGCAGAGGCAGAGGCAAAAGCACACGGTGTTCCTGTGGATCAGGTACATTTCCATGAAGTAGGCGCGGTAGATTCCATCGTGGATATTGTTGGGGCGGCCGTGTGCCTGGATGATCTGGATATCACAGAAGCAGTCATCCCCAGGATTTGTGAAGGACAGGGATTTGTACGCTGTCAGCACGGCGTGATTCCTGTACCGGTGCCGGCGGTGGTCCATATAGTACAGGCGAATCAGCTCCCGCTGCATCTGACCGGGACGGAGGGGGAATTGGTGACTCCTACCGGGGCGGCTATTGCGGCGGCCATCCGGACAAAAGGACAGCTTCCGGAGTCATTTGTAATAAAAAAGACCGGGATCGGCGCGGGAAAACGTACCTATGACAGGCCCAGCCTGCTCCGCGCAATGTTGATCGATGATGCAGAAAAATCCACGGATGCGCCTGACGATCAAAATAATTCATGTAAAGCGCCGGCAGATCTATGTAAAAATGCGGACGATCCCTATGGAAATACGGCTCAGAAGGATGTGGTCTATCGTCTGGAAACGAACATTGACGACTGCACCGGCGAAAATCTCGGATATGTTATGGAGCGCCTTTTTGAAGCCGGGGCAAGGGATGCGCATTACACGCCGGTCTATATGAAGAAAAACCGCCCGGCATATCAGCTGAATGTCATCTGCGACAGAGAATCTGTGCCGGAGATGGAGAAGATCATTTTCCAGGAGACTACGACCATCGGCATCCGGAAAGCGGAGATGGAGCGGACCGTGCTGGAACGGTCTGCGGAAAAAATCTCCACATCACTGGGAGAGGCAGAGGTAAAGATCTGTATCCTGCCGGACGGAGAGAAACGCTGCTACCCGGAATATGAATCGGTGCGCCGGGCGGCAGAAGAGAACCGCATCAGTTTCCAGAATGCATTTGAAGAAATAAAAAGACAAGCGCAGGAAAAATATCAATGACAGAATATGAAGAGAAAAAGAGAAAGCTGAAAGACCGGATCCAGGTCTATGCCGGGGAAGGCTGCATTGTTGCATTCTCCGGCGGCGTGGACAGCAGCCTGCTATTAAAACTCGTATGTGAGACAGCAGGAAGGCAGGACAGGAGCCTTTCTGACATCAGCAGCAGAATCTACGCGGTGACAATGCAGACCCGCCTCCATCCGGTCTGCGAGATCGAACATGCCCGAAAAGTAGCCGAAGAGATTGGGGCAGCCCATCTGGTCATTCCGGTGGATGAACTGGAGGAAGCAGGAATCCGTCAAAATCCTCCGGAAAGATGCTATCTCTGTAAAAAGCAGCTATTTACCAAAATACTGCACAAGGCCGAAGAACTTGGTGTCTGGAATATCCTGGAAGGGACCAATGGGGATGACCTCCACGTCTACCGTCCGGGATTAAGAGCAATCCGGGAGCTGGGAGTGATCAGCCCTCTGGCAGAGGCCGGGTTTACGAAAGAAGAGGTACGCCGTCTGGCAGAAGAATACGGTCTGTCAGTATCTGGACGTCCGTCCACGCCCTGTCTGGCAACCAGATTTCCATACGGAGCATCCCTTTCCTATGAAGAGATACAGAAGGTGGGGCAGGGGGAAGCCTATCTAAAAGGCTTCGGATTATATAACGTCAGGCTTCGGATTCACGGAGATATTGCGAGAATTGAGGTGGATCCGGACGAGTTTTCCATCTTCATGCGGTATCGCCGGGAAGCGGTTTCTTATTTAAAAAGTCTGGGATATCATTACATTACATTAGACCTGGAAGGCTTCCGTTCCGGCAGTATGGATGTTGGGATCGTATAGTACAGGATGCCCGAAGGGGCTGTCATGTGAAAACTGAAAAAAAGGAATGTATTAATGAACAAAAGAACCATTTCAATCATACATGAGCTCTGCGCTCCGGAAAAATCCATCAGCATATCCGGACTTGCAGGGCAGTTCGGCGTATCCCAGAGGACGATACGCAATGATCTGAATACAGTCAGCGATATTTTAAAAGAAAATGGACTGCCGGAATTAAAACTGAAAAGCGGGGGGCAGATCATCCGGGACCTGTCATTTGACCAGATTCTTTCCTTCGTTTCAGAAGGGGATTTTTATGCCTACAAGCTGTCCAAAGAGGAACGGATCCGGATCGCATCCATCCTGCTTGTCACTTCATCCGAATATACCACATTGTCTGCGATTGCAGATATCCTGTTCGTAAGCCGGGCAACTGTGATCAAAGACCTGGAAGGGATTAAGGCCTGCGTTCGGGAAAGCGGTCTGGAGGTATTGTCCCATCCGAGCCGGGGACTGCGTGTCCAGGGGGCGGAGAGCGATAAAAGAGTCTTTTTGCTCAAAACGTCAGATACTGGACCGGATGCGGCTTGGCAGGAACTTGTAACCGGGCAGATCCATGTACCCGAAGAAACCAGAGCCATGCTCCAGAAGATAATCACAGAGCAGGAACATCTTCATAAATGTTACCTGACGGACGATTCGTTTCATAAAGTGCTGTTTTATCTGGAAATTATGATCAACCGGAACCAGCAGGGGGAATACATGGAGGTCCGCAGAAAAAATATCAGCAGCAAGCACCAGATGGCACAGGATATCCTGGAACTGATCTCCCAATACTGCCATACCCATACAACAGAGGACGAGGTGCAGTTTCTGAGCGAGCTGCTTTCCATGGCCAGATACACCCGGCAGAAAACCGGCGAGGGGGATGCAGTGAAGCTGCAGTTTATTACCCGGCAGTTTATCTGGCAGATATCTGAAGAACTGCGGGTCAATCTGAACGGAGATTATGATTTTTTTGAAAATCTGTCCGCACACCTGGAATCCGTATATTCCGCCGCATCACCGGGCTATCCGGACAATCCGGTCATCGAGGAGATTTTAGAGGAAAACCAGGAGGTCGCTGCCGCGGTCCGGAAAAAGCTGCCCATTCTCCGGCAGTATACCGTCGAGCCTATTGAAGAGATTGAACTGGGATATATTACGGTCCATGTATGCGCGGCTCTGGAACGAAAAAAGAACAAAGAGATTGCATTTCATGTGATCGTGGCCTGCCACGCAGGAATCGGGACCTCCCAGCTTCTGCTGGAAAGGCTGAAAAAGCATTTTAACTTTCAGATCGTAGATATCATTTCCGTGCATGAAGCGAAAAATATAGATCCCGGAAAAGCAGATTTTATCATATCCACGGTTCCTCTGGAAGGCTGCGGGCTGGATCATGTGATCGTTTCCCCGCTGTTGACCGATGAAGATTACATCCGGGTAGGAAATAAGATCGACAGCCTGCGCAACAGCAGAAATCTTCCGGTCCGCAAAGAGGAACATGAGATCACGGCAAAGGGACTCCTGGAAAAGCTGGATCCTGTCATCCGGGAGTCTGTCCCGGAAACCGCTCCGGAACTGCTCCGGAAAATCCGGAAGATTGTGGGTGAGTATTTCAATCAGACAATGGACACGGAATCAGAAGCAGAGCCGCCGTATCTGCATGAACTGCTGCCGTATACGCACATTACGCTGGACGTGGAATGCTCAGACTGGAAGGATGCAGTGCGCAGATCAGGAGAAATACTGCTGGAGAAGGGGTACATTGAGGCACGCTATATTGACGCCATGATCGGCAACATCGAAGAAAATGGTCCCTATATCGTTCTGTCTCCCGGATTCGCGGTTCCACATGAAGGGGTGGAGCAGGGCAGTATCAAGGTAGGCATGAGCCTGATCCGAATGAAAAATCCGGTGCCCTTCGGCGTAGAGGAGCTGGATCCGGTGGAGTTTGTCTGTTGTCTGAGCGCGGTAGACCATAAGACCCATCTGCGGGCATTTTTCAATCTGGTCAATCTGCTCAGGGATGCGAACTTTAAGCGGAGCCTCCACGAATGCAGGACGCCGGAAGAGGCGGCCGGGATTATTGAAAGATACGAGTATGAGACTGCAGAATAGGCCGGATCCGGCCAGGCTGGCGAGAATACCGCCGGCCGGAGAACATTAACTTGGTGGAATCCATTTCAAAAATATTGCAAACAATTATTCTTTTCCAATCCTCCATAAGGTGTTATGATGATAGCCAGAGAAGGAAAAGCGAATAAAATGCGGCAGAATTGATCTGAAAACCGTTTGGTCTGCCGCCGCTTCCATGAATAAAAAAATCAGGAGGATTATCATGAAAACATTTAGTTATGAGATCAAAGACGCAATCGGAATCCACGCAAGACCGGCAGGACTTCTGGCAAAGGAAGCTAAGAAGTATGAGAGCAAGATCGTGCTGAAAAAAGAAGGCAAGTCCGCTGAGGCGACCAAGCTGATGGCGATCATGGGCATGGGCGTAAAGTGCGGCAATGTTGTGGACGTAGAGATCGAGGGTGCGGATGAAGAAAAGGCATACGAAGACATCAAAGCATTCTTCGAAGCAAACCTGTAAAAAAGATTACTATTCACAGTCATACAATAGGAGTATATTGTTATGTTAAAATTTTCGGGAAAATCCGTATACAAGGGAATCGTCCTTGGTCCGGCGGCCGTATTGAAGAACAATGATTTCCAGGTGAAGCGGGAAAGGTCCGAGGATCCGGAGGCGGAGATCGCCAGAGTAGAGACGGCGGTTGAAAAAGCACAGGAACAGCTCCAGAAGCTGTACGATAAAGCCGTGATCGAGGTGGGCGAAGCAAGCGCCGCCATTTTCGAGGTCCATCAGATGATGCTGGAGGACGACGATTACCGGGATGCGATCAGCAGTATGATCCGCACGGAGCAGATCAACGCAGAATATGCCGTAGCAGTGACCGGTGATAACTTCTCTGAAATGTTCGCCAATATGGATGATGATTACATGAAGGCCAGGGCGGCGGATATCAAGGATATTTCCAACCGCCTGGTACGTAACCTGTCCGGACAGGAGGATGTGGATTTCAGCTCCATGGAGCCGTCCGTCATCATTGCGGACGATCTGAGCCCAAGCGAGACAGTCCAGATGGATAAGAGCAAGATCCTGGCATTCGTCACAGTCCATGGTTCCACCAATTCCCATACGGCAATCCTTGCACGTATGATGAATATTCCTGCGCTGATCGGTGTACCGCTGGATCTGGATGAGGTACATACGGGGCAGACTGTCATTGTGGACGGTTTCAAAGCGGAAGCGGTATTCGATCCGACAGAAGAACTGTGCCGGGAGACGGAAAGCCGGATGAAAGAGGAGCAGGAAAAGGCAGAACTCCTGCAGACTTTGAAAGGAAAGGAAAATGTGACCCTTTCTGGCAAAAAGATTCATATTTATGCCAATATCGGAAGCGTCGGCGACGTAGGATATGTATTGGAAAATGACGCGGGAGGCATCGGACTCTTCCGGAGCGAATTTTTGTATCTGGGCCGGAATGATCTTCCGACGGAGGAGGAGCAGTTCCAGGCATACCGGCAGGTCGTTCAGACCATGGCAGGGAAGAAGGTCATCATCCGGACGCTGGATATCGGTGCGGATAAGCAGGCAGACTATCTGAACCTTGGAAACGAAGACAATCCTGCCCTGGGCTACCGTGCAATCCGTATCTGTTTAAAGCAGCCGGACATTTTCAAAACACAGCTGCGTGCCCTTTTGCGGGCGGCGGCATACGGCAACCTATCCATCATGTATCCGATGATCATTTCCACAGAGGAAGTGCAGCAGATCTACAGAATCGTGGACGAGGTGGAATGTGAACTCAACGATGCTGGGATTCCGTACAAGGTCCCGGAGCAGGGGATCATGATCGAGACACCGGCTTCTGTCATGATCAGCGATGAACTGGCGGAGATGGTAGATTTCTTCAGCATCGGGACCAATGACCTGACCCAGTACACGCTGGCCATTGACCGCCAGAATGAAAAGCTGGATGATTTTTACAATCCTCACCATAAGGCAATCCTGCGGATGATCAAGATGGTGGTGGACAATGCCCACAAGCATGGAAAATGGGCAGGGATCTGCGGCGAACTGGGAGCGGACCTGGAGCTGACACAGGAATTTGTACGGATGGGGCTGGATGAGCTTTCTGTAGCGCCTTCCATGGTTCTCAAAGTAAGAAAAAATATCAGGGAAATGGAATAGTCGGTGAACTGTTATTGTTCACACGGCGTCGTGCACTCGCTGCACCAGCATCCTGTAACTACAATAGTTATTCTTGCTTTTTTTAGCCTTATTGAGTATAGTATACCTGAAAGGCTGAGGTATATTATGGAAAAAGTAAGGGCGTATATTGAAAGATATCATATGATTTCGGCAGAAGATCATATTATAGCAGGTATATCGGGCGGAGCAGACTCGGTATGCCTGCTTTGTGTGCTTTTGGATATCCGGGACAGGCTGGGAATTTCTCTCACGGCAGTCCATGTCAATCATGGCCTGCGGGGGGAAGCGGCGGACCATGACGAGACCTTTGTACGGGAGCTGTGCGGAAAATACAGCGTCCCCCTGGAAGTTTTTCGGGTGGATTTGGAATCAATTTCCAAAAACAGGAAACAATCTCATGAGGAGTGCGGCAGAAACATCCGCCGGGAAGCTTTTGAAAAGGTCTGCATAAAGCGGAAAGGCACGAAGATCGCCCTGGCACACCATCAGAATGACAATGCAGAGACACTCCTGTGGAACCTGGCAAGAGGGACCGGGCTGGCAGGGCTGGGCGGGATCCGTCCGGTCAACGAAAGATATATCCGCCCCCTCCTGTGCCTGAGCCGGGATGAAATCGAGGATTTCCTGAAAAAGCGGGGGCAGGGGTACTGTACAGATGATACCAACAATGACACGAAGTATACGCGCAATAAGCTGCGGCATCTGGTGATCCCTGTTCTGGAGAAGGAGGTCAATTTCCAGTCTGTCCGGCATATGAATGAAGTAATGGAACAGCTGCGGGAAGTTCAGGATTACATGGAACAGCGCACAGCGGAAGCGCTGCGGGAATATGTCAGAACCGAAGGTCCGCCCGGATATTTCCTGATCACAAAGGAACTTCGGGAGAAAGAGCCGGATATCCTCTGTACGATGGTGATCCGGAAGGTTATGGAACTGGCCGCGGGAGAGATGCGGGATATGGGCAGAGTCCATATCCGCGGGGTGCTGGATCTGTTTCAGAAGCAGTCCGGCAGGAGCCTGGACCTTCCGCTTTTCATACGGGCGGTCCGTACTTACGAAGGGGTAGCATTGTACCGGAAGCCGGAAAGCAAAGCGGAAGTTCTGCCTGCGGTTTCCGGAAGGGCCGAGGAATCTTTGCATGCCGCCGGAGACGGAAGCCCGGCTGTATGCAGGCTGTCAGGGGAGGCAGCAGTATCCCCGCCTGGCAGGAAAGACGCATGCCGGGCGGCACACAGCCCGCCGGAGGGCGAAAATCCTGTCTGCCAGCTGCAGATTCCGGGGGAAACCCGTATCCCGGACATGGGACTGACCATCCGGTGCGTGATATTCCCGAAAACAATGTGTTTTTCTATGGAGGAAATCCCACAAAAAGTGTACACGAAATGGTTTGACTATGATATAATAAAAAAAGCGCCCTGTATCCGGACGAGACAGGGAGGCGATCAGATAACCATTGATCAGGCGGGGCACCGCCAGAAACTAAAATCCTGGTTCATCAATGAGAAGATACCTGCAGGAGAGAGAGAGTCTATTCCCTGCATTGCATCCGGAAGTGATATCCTTTGGATACTGGGGCACCGCATGAGCAGCGCGTACCAGGTCACTGGCCGGACAGAGCGGATCCTGCAGATAGAGGTTGTGAAAGAGGAGAATTAGGCAGTATAGAGCAAAAGAAGATTAAGCAGTAAAAATAGCCACTCAAATGAGAAAAATGCATTACGGAGGAAAAAAAGATGGCGGAGACAATTCGGGAACTGATATCAGAGCAGGACGTAGACAAGAGGATCGAAGAACTGGGACAGCAGATCAGCCGGGATTATGCGGGCAAAAGCATTCATCTGATCTGTATATTAAAAGGCGGCGCATTTTTTATGTGCGAGCTGGCGAAGCGGATCACGCTTCCGGTGTCCATTGATTTTATGTACGTAAGCAGTTATGGAGATGCAACATCGTCCAGCGGCAATATCAAGATCAAAAAGGATCTGGATGAATCCGTTGAGGGCAAGGATGTGCTGATCGTAGAGGATATCATTGATTCGGGACGGACCCTGTATTTCCTGACAAGGGAACTTGAAAAGCGGGGGGCAAAGAGTATCCGCCTGTGTACGCTGCTGGATAAGCCGGACCGCAGGGTAGTGGAAGTCAGGACTGATTATGTCGGTTTTCAGATCCCGGATGAATTTGTCGTGGGCTACGGCCTCGATTATGCACAAAAATACCGTACACTGCCATATATCGGTGTTGTAGAGGGAGTATAAAGTTGGGAAGGAGCAGAAACCATTGAATAACAATAACAAGTACAGGACAATGAGCGGTGCGAGTGTCGTCATGTTTATTGCCATTGTGTTTTTTGCACTCTGGTTTACAGGGCAGATGCAGCAGCGCGACCAGGAGATGACGTACACGGATTTCGTACAGCAGGTGAAGGACGACAACGTGGCAGTAGCTATCATCAACCAGAGCAAGTCCGTTCCCACCGGAACGGTCTCTGTTACACTGAAAAGTCCGCATTCGTCCAGAGTCGTTCACGTGTCGGATGTAAATAAGGCCCAGGAATTACTGTCCGATCATAAGGTGAAGTATGATATCCTGAAGGTACCGGAGGACACGATGTTCACTACGGTCGTGGTGCCGGTTCTGATCACCATGGCAGGCGTATTTCTGATCTTCCTGCTGATGAACCGCCAGGGAGGCGGAGGCGCCAATGCAAAGGCGATGAACTTTGGAAAGAGCCGCGCCCGTCTGAACAGCCCGGCGGACAAGCAGGTGACATTTGCCGAAGTGGCAGGACTGAAAGAAGAAAAAGAAGAGCTGGAAGAGATCGTAGACTTCCTGAAGGCTCCGAAAAAGTATATCCAGGTAGGCGCCAGGATTCCAAAGGGCGTACTTCTGGAGGGGCCTCCGGGAACTGGTAAGACGCTGCTGGCCAAGGCGATCGCAGGAGAAGCCGGGGGGCCGTTTTTCAGTATTTCCGGTTCCGATTTTGTAGAAATGTTTGTAGGCGTGGGCGCGTCCCGGGTACGGGACCTGTTCCAGGATGCCAAGAAAAATGCCCCCTGTATTATCTTTATTGATGAGATCGACGCCGTGGCAAGGCGGCGCGGAAGCGGGTTGGGCGGCGGACATGACGAGAGGGAGCAGACGTTGAACCAGCTTCTGGTGGAGATGGACGGATTCGGGGTCAATGAAGGGATCATTGTGATGGCGGCGACCAACCGAAAGGATATCCTGGATCCCGCGATCCTGCGTCCGGGCCGTTTTGACCGGAACGTGATCGTGGGCCGTCCGGATGTAGGCGGACGGGAAGAGATTCTGAAGGTCCATGCAAAAAACAAGCCTCTGGGCGACGACGTGGATCTCAAGCAGATCGCGCAGACTACCGCAGGATTTACCGGAGCAGACCTGGAAAACCTGCTGAATGAGGCTGCGATCCTGGCAGCCAGGGACAACCGGATCTTTCTGCAGCAGAAGGACATCCGGCACGCGTTTGTGAAGGTCGGGATCGGACCCGAGAAGAAGAGCCGAATTGTTTCAGAAAAGGAAAGGAGGATCACCGCATATCATGAGGCGGGGCATGCGATCCTGTTTCATGTACTGCCGGACGTAGGGCCGGTCTATAGTGTGTCGATCGTACCGACCGGGGCAGCAGGCGGCTATACGATGCCCCTTCCGGAGCGCGATGACATGTTCAATACAAAAGGGCATATGCTGCAGCAGATTACCGTATCCCTGGGAGGACGTGTGGCAGAGGAAGAGATCTTCGATGACATTACTACAGGGGCGTCTCAGGATATCCGCCAGGCAACGGCAATCGCAAAGTCCATGATCACTAAATTCGGTATGTCCGAGCGCCTTGGACTGATCAATTACGATAATGACAGCGATGAGGTATTTATTGGAAGGGACTTCGGACATACTTCCAGAGGATATGGAGAGAAGATCGCGGGCACCATCGATGAAGAAGTGAAACGGATCATCGACGAGTGCTATAACCGGGCGAGAGGGCTCTTGCAGGAGTACCATTCCGTACTGGACGCATGCGCAAAGCTGCTGTTGGAGAAGGAAAAGATATCACGGAAAGAATTTGAAGCGCTTTTTGATAAGGCTTCTGCAGGAAATATGGACATCCTCGATATGGACGGGATGCATTCGGATGTATATCCTGCAGGAATCTGAAAAATGTAAAACAATCATCAATCGGGCTATTTGAATGTAGTTCCTCAAATCGGGGAGGGAATGACAGACATATCGGATGTGAGTGCATAGGCAACAATTGGAGAAGGCTGGCACAGTGTTATACCAGGGGGCAGAAAAAACGGCCGAATGGCATAATGGGAAGCCCTTGGGTATAATTTCTAACACGAATAAGGGGGTTCAAAATGCAATCACAGTTTTTTAAATCTTGGAAAAAAAGAATGAGATGGCCGAAAGGTGACTTCAAACAGGAAAGACATGAAATCAGTGAGAAACGTGAGAATCTGAAAACAGGAACAGAAAAAGAAGAAAAGTCAGAGCCAATCACAGAAACAGAGGAAAAAACAGCAGTGCCCAAGCCGGCAGGCGCGGTACGGAACACAGAAAACGAAACAAAAGCGCGGCATCCAGAAAAGGCTGCGCGGTTTGAAGATACGGAAGAGGTCTATAAATCAATTCACCCAAAAGGAGATTTTAAGATGTGCAGAGACGCGTTGTTCTGCGACGGGACTTCTTCCTATGTGATGCCGCCTGAACCTGCGAAAGGGCAGAGGATCAGGCTGCGTTTCCGCACGGCCCGGAACAATGTCAGTACGGTCCTTTTAGTGGCGGATTCCGGGATCTATCAGATGGAACGGGCTCTGTCACGCGGCGTATTTGATTATTATGAGATCAGCTGGAAGCTTGGCACGGAAGTGTTTTCTTATTATTTTGAGATCCATTGCGGAGATGAGGTGTGTTATTATAACCGGACTGGCGTATCGGATGACATCAAGCCTCATTATTCGTTCCGGATCGTACCGGGATTTTCCACCCCGGACTGGGCAAAAGGCGCTGTCATGTATCAGATTTTCGTGGACCGTTTTTATAATGGAAATCCGGAAAATGATGTCAAAGACCGGGAGTACATCTACATCGGCGAGCCTGTCAGAAAAGTGGAGGACTGGAATGAAATGCCCCATGCCATGGATGTGCGCAGATTTTACGGGGGCGACCTTCAAGGCGTGATGGAAAAGCTGGATTATCTGCAGGAGCTGGGTGTGGAGGTGATTTATTTTAACCCGCTGTTTGTATCGCCCTCCAACCATAAGTATGATATCCAGGATTACGATTATATTGATCCGCATTTTGGAATCTTTATCCAGGACGGAGAGGAAGCCCTGCCGGAAGGGGCCGTGGACAATACAAACGCAGAACTGTACAAGAAGCGGGTCGGAAATCTGGAAAATCTGGAAGCCAGCAATGAACTGTTCATCCGTCTGGTGGAAGAGATTCACCGCCGGGGCATGCGGGTGATCCTTGACGGAGTATTTAACCACTGCGGCTCCTTTAATAAATGGATGGACCGGGAGCGTATTTACGAGAATCAGGAAGGGTATGAGAAGGGCGCGTTTATCAGCAAGGACAGCCCTTACCGCAGCTTTTTCCATTTCCACAATAACGAAGATTCTGCATGGCCGTATAATACCAGCTATGACGGATGGTGGGGGAATGATACCCTGCCGAAGATGAATTACGAAGATTCCAGGAAGCTGGAAGATTATATTATGGAGATCGGAAGGAAATGGGTGTCTCCGCCTTATAATGTAGACGGATGGAGGCTGGATGTGGCGGCGGATCTGGGCCATACCAATGAGTATAACCATGCATTCTGGAAACGGTTTCGTAAGGAGATCAAGGGTGTCCGGCCGGATGCGCTCATTCTGGCGGAGCATTACGGAGACCCGGCGGAATGGCTGCAGGGGGATGAGTGGGACAGCATCATGAACTATGATGCATTTATGGAACCGCTGACCTGGTTTCTGACCGGAATGGAAAAGCACAGCGATGAGTTCAGGCCGGATTTATTAGGAAATGCGGATTATTTTGTCAATACGATGAATCATTTTATGTCCTGTATGCAGACTTCATCCCTGCAGACGGCGATGAACGAGCTATCCAATCATGACCACTCCCGTTTCATGACGCGGACCAGCCAGGTGGTAGGCCGTCTGGGCGGTATGGACCACAGGGCGGCAGAGGAAGGCGTCATCCCTGCTATAATGGCGGAAGCGGTTGCGGTGCAGATGACCTGGGTCGGAGCGCCCACGGTATACTACGGGGATGAGGCGGGACTGTGCGGATTTACAGACCCGGACAGCCGGAGACCGTACCCCTGGGGAAAAGAAAAGCAGCGTATGATTGATTTCCATCGTGAAATGATCAGGATACATAAGAGTGAGCGGCCGCTGCGCACCGGATCCCTTCGGATGCTGTACTGGGAGAAAGATGTGCTGGCATTCGGAAGATTTCAGGGTGACGAGCAGGTGGTTGTGATCCTGAATAACAGTGAGAGCCTTCGGGAGGTCACAGTCCCGGTATGGATGGCGGAAGTGCCGATGACCGGAAGGATGAAACGGCTGATCTATTCTTATGAAGATGATTTTACAACAAAGAAGGATGAATATATTATCCATAATGGAGAAATCGTAGTGAATATGGGGCGTCACTCCGTACTCGTTGCGAAAACAAAAAGGGCAGACGGATGATCTGCCCCTTTTCATACCATTGTATAAGTGCATTTATGGACAGAAAGGAAGCCTATGGAGCAGTTATATACACGTTGGGGAAAAGCGCTTGACGCAAATAACATTTTACAGGAGTATCCGCGTCCGCTGCTGAGACGGGACAGCTATATCAATCTGAATGGGTATTGGGACTATGCATTTACAAACACATTCAAAATACCGGAAAAATATGACGGTAAGATTCTTGTGCCGTTTTCGCCTGAAACCGTACTGTCCGGAGTGGAGCGACAGCTAAAGCCGGACGAGTATCTGTGGTATCGCCTGCGGCTTGACTGCCATATGCCGGATGTCGGAATGCGCCTGATTCTCCACTTCGGCGCCGTGGACCAGGCATGCAGGGTGTATGTAAATGGGAAAGAGGCCGCCAGGCATGCGGGAGGATATCTTCCCTTTTCTGCGGATATCACGAAGTACCTCCGCCGCAGAAAATATGTGTCAATGCCGGAAGAAACCGGGGCGCGGACAGGAGTATCCGATTGCTGTTTGGAAGCAGAGGGCCCTTGCGGACTTGAAATGGGGAATGAAATCGTGGTGGCTGTCAAGGATCTGAGTGATACCTCTTACCACGCAAAGGGAAAACAGAAGCTGAAAAAGGGCGGTATGTTCTATACTGCACAGAGCGGTATCTGGCAGACCGTCTGGATGGAGTATGTACCGGAGAATTATATAGAGGAATTAATTACAGAGCCGGAACTGGATCAAAAACGGGTCCGGATTTTTGTAAGGTCACAGAATCCAGCGCCTGTCAGGATCCGGATTCAGGCGCCGCGCATCCATCAATCGGAAGAGGAAAGAGCGCAGGGGATGTCCAAACGGCCAGAAGAGCAGCCCCGGGCGGCAGCAGAAGTTACCGGTATGTCCAATGAGTATCTTGAAATTCCGCTTACGGAGATCTGTCCGTGGACCTGCGGGGAACCCTGGCTCTATGATTTTACCGTAACCATGGGGGAGGACAGGGCAGAAAGCTACTTTGCCCTTCGGACATTTACCGTGGAACCGGACGAGGAAGGGACTCCGCGCATCTGCCTGAATGGGAACGTACAGTTTCAGAATGGTGTGCTTGACCAGGGCTACTGGCCGGACGGGCTGTATACCGCGCCCTCAGACGATGCGCTGATCTTCGATATCCTGGAAATGAAGAAGCTGGGCTTCAACATGATCCGGAAGCATATCAAGATCGAACCTCAGAGGTGGTATTATCACTGCGACCGGCTGGGAATGGTGGTATGGCAGGACATGGTGAACGGCGGAACGTACTACAGGCACTGGTTTGTGACCTATGCCGCGACTCTGATCTCCTGGAAAAAATGGAAGATGGCGGATATCTATCCCCGCCTGCTGTCGCGGACCCATAAGGAGGGCCGGCTGGAATTTGTCCGGGAGATGAAGGAGACGATCCGGATTCTGAAAGGACATCCTTCCATTGCGGTATGGGTGATCTTCAATGAAGGCTGGGGACAGTTCCAGACAGAGGATATGACGAGGATCGCAAGATCCTGTGACAGCACCCGGCTGATCGACCAGGCAAGCGGATGGTTTGACCAGAAGGGCGGGGATCTGCAGAGCGTGCATAATTATTTCTTTAAGCTGGAATTTTCGGCAGAAGAGGAGCGCGCTACCGTATTGTCAGAATTTGGAGGATATTCCCTGCGGGTTGCGGGACACAGCGCATGCAGAAAACTCTATGGCTATGGAACACATAGAACACAGGACAGTTTGAATGCTGCATATCAGGAGCAGATGAAAAGGGTAAAAGAGCAGATTCCGAAAGGGCTGTGTGCCAGTGTCTATACGCAGCTGAGCGATGTAGAAGAAGAGATGAACGGGATCTTCACTTATGACCGGGAAGTAAAGAAGATTCTGCCTTGACAATTTTTAATCTGTATGCTAACATTTCTAAACAGAGAACAGATAAAAACGCTATGACGAAGAGAGTAGACTGCAGGACATCTTACAGAGAATTTCCGAAGGCTGAGAGGAATAGAGAGAATGCGGCTGAACATGGCTTCCGAGCGGCGTACCGAACATTGAGTAATAGAGGAAAGGACCTCGCCTAGAGTTCCGATGTGCTTTCGCACTAAGTTCGAAAGGACCTCACTAAGTGCAGGAAAGGAGGAAACATCAGAACGCAAGGCTCGAAAGGACCTCGCCTAGAGTTCCGATGTGCTTTCGCACTAAGTTCGAAAAAACCTCACTAAGTGCTCAATGCAAGATTACGAAGGGGACTGCCCTTTATAGCGGGGGAGTGCTGGCAGGCACTTGCGGAGGTTCTGTCTGTGAGGGCAGGGCGAATTAGGAGTGGTAACACGGCATACAGCCGTCTTCTTATGAATCATCAGAACATGATTTTTGAGAAGGCGGTTTTTATTTTTAAAAAAGAAGGAGAGATAAAAATGTCAGAGAGACCAAAGTATTACATCACAACAGCGATTGCCTATACATCCGGCAAGCCGCATATCGGCAATACCTATGAGATCGTCCTTGCGGATGCGATCGCGCGGTACAAGAGGATTCAGGGATACGACGTGTTTTTCCAGACCGGAACGGACGAGCATGGGCAGAAGATTGAATTGAAAGCTGAAGAGGCAGGGGTTTCGCCGAAGGAGTTCGTGGACGGCGTATCTACCGAGATCAAACGGATCTGGGATCTCATGGACACCTCTTATGACAAATTCATCCGCACGACGGATGGATACCATGAGAAGCAGGTACAGAAGATCTTCAAGAAACTGTACGACAAGGGAGATATTTACAAGGGATATTACGAAGGGATGTACTGTACGCCCTGCGAGTCCTTCTGGACGGAGTCCCAGCTGGTGGACGGCAA
>OFFP01001349.1_pt1 | contig 16936 bp, 10 predicted proteins | sample 1521431 | NCBI WGS metagenome assembly OFFP01 (sample SAMEA3504104, study PRJEB24116) | mouse gut metagenome | biome: mouse gut; feature: mouse-associated habitat; material: faeces | place: Denmark | collected 2011
AATGCCAGAAGGTCTCCTTGAATGGTCAGCGATTAAGACCTACCTTCTCACCATTACAACAGGCGCAACTGACGATATCGCCGTTCGTCGTTTTGGCGTTCAAGATGCCATAACAGATTTTGGCGGCCGCGGAGTGAGAAGCATCCGCCTTGAGGATGAAACCTTCTCAATGCTGTCCGAGTTGGAGGAACAAGGCGACTGGAATGTGGACAAGCTGTTTGCGGCCCAGGATGAGGACTGGATACGATATATGGGCGTGAAACGTGCTATTCTTGGAGAAGTTGCCACCGTATTCCGTGGGAAGAATGTGCCTCGCAAGGACCCTACTGGTAGATTCGGAGTTGTAAACATCTCGAACCTTCGGGAGTATAGCATCGACTACGACGGGTTGGAGCATCTGGATGAGGAGGATCGCAAATTAAGAACCTACATTTTAGAGGATGGTGACATTTTGGTGTCAGCCAGAGGTACGGCGGTACGGACTGCTATTTTCAATAAACAGGATTACCCCTGTATTGCCTCCTCCAATCTTGTAGTAATTCGCCCTAGACACGATCTTCTGAACAGTGTTTATCTGAAAATGTTTTTGGATAGTCCTCTTGGTGGCAAGCTTCTGGAATCCGCCCAGCAGGGCACCAGCGTCATCAATCTAAGCTACAAGGATATGCAATCCCTTGAAATTCCTTTGCCGGAAATCTCGAAGCAGAAGGCTCTTGCAAAAGAATATCAGGCCGAGTTGACAATGTATCTTAAGGCTATAAGCGAAGCTGAAAGCCGCTGGCGTTCTGTGCTGGACAGGCTTCAGGAACAGATGTGAAAAGGGAATCCATAACAACCATTTTAGGAGGAATGACATTGGAATACATTCAACAGTTCAAAAAAGACGATATATTCTATCTGAATCTCGGCGAACCGGATGGCTGTATCCAAGGTGGCCGTAGACCAGCTGTGATTGTGCAGAATGACACCGGGAACCAGTATAGTCTAACTTTACAGATTGCACCCATCACAAAAAGTAAGACCAAAGCCAAATTGCCAACTCATGTTGAACTCCATAAAGGTATGGGTGGGCTGAGGGAAGATTCCGTAGTCTTGGCTGAGCAAACGACAATTTGCAATAAAAACGAACTGCTTCCGCAGAACAAGTTGGAGCATCTCAATGACAGTGTTTTGGATAAGCTCGATAATGCGATAGCAATTCAGTTTGACCTGTATGATCGAAGAACAACGCAGCGGCATATATCGAAAAGGAGGAACGCGATATGCTTGGCGCAGTAATCGGGGATATTGTTGGGTCCCGATTTGAATGGAACAACTACCGTGCGAAAGATTTTGAATTTCTCACCTATAAATGCAGCCCCACCGATGACAGTATCATGACGCTGGCACTGGCTCAGGCCATCTTAGAGAGCAAACCTGACCACAGCGACCTCGCCGAAAATGCGGTGAAGCAAATGCAGCTCATTGGTCGCCGGTATCCGAATTGCGGCTATGGTGGCAGTTTCCGCAGATGGATGTTCTCAGATCACCCAAAACCGTATAACAGTTATGGGAACGGAGCTGCAATGCGGGTGAGCGCAGCTGGTTTTGCAGCTGGAAGCCTAGATGAAGCGAAATTGATGTCGCATTGCATCACCGCCGTAACACACAACCACCCTGAGGGGCTTAAGGGAGCCGAAGCGACCATCGTGGCGATCTACATGGCTCGTGAGGGGAAAAGCATTCTGGAGATTCGAGATTTCATCGACAAAAATTACTACCCCATGGACTTTAAACTGGACAGCATTCGAGATAGCTATCAGTTTAACGAAACTTGCCAGGAAACTGTTCCCCAGGCCTTAATGGCTTTCTTTGAGTCCACCGGCTTTGAGGATGCTGTCCGCAATGCTGTCTCTATCGGCGGAGACAGTGACACCATCGCTGCCATCACCGGAGGAATTGCAGAGGCATACTACGGAATTCCGGCAAGCATCCGCAAATATGCTCTGACTTTCTTAGACGAAGATTTGCTGAAGATTGTGGTAGCTTTTGAAAACAAGTACCCTCCTGTGATGGAGAGAACTGTTGGGGATACTTCTGTTCCGGTGAAGCGCAAAAGCGGTCGTAAAGTCAAAGGCGAAAACCGGGCAGCTATAGTGCAGGCCGCTGTAGAAGCTGCCGATGGTGATGTGCAGGCGGCGGAGGCAGGTACGGCAGAGATCACCAGCAAACAACTCTTCAACCACCTGTACCGGTGTTGCAGCATCTTACGCGGTCCCATTAATCAGGATGAATACAAGAGCTATGTAATCCCAATCCTGTTTTTCAAGCGCATATCTGATGTGTACGACGAGGAATACGCCGAGGCTCTTGCCTATTCCGGCGGAGATGAGGAATACGCCGCTGCTGAGGATATGCACATCTTCGTTATTCCGGATGGTTGTCACTGGAATGATGTGCGTCAGATCACACAAAATGTCGGCAAGGCCATTGTCGCAGCCATGACCGGTATTGAAAAAGCCAATCCTGAAACCTTATCAGATGTATTCAGCAGTTTTGATGACGCAGCCTGGACGGATAAGGCCAGATTGACCGATGAGCGTCTGAAAAATCTAATCGAGCATATGTCCCTGATTTCCGTTGGAAATAAGAATTACTCCGCCGACGTGATGGGTGACAGCTACGAGTTCCTTATCCGGCAGTTCGCTGATGACTCCAAGAAGAACGCTGGTGAATTTTACACCCCCCGTCCTATTGTCCGACTAATGGTTCGTCTATTGGACCCCAAGCCCGGGGATTCTGTGTATGATCCTGCGTGTGGAACGGGAGGTATGCTGATCGAGGCCATACGTCATATGTGTGGGGACCGGCTTACATATGGCAGAATTTTCGGTCAGGAGAGCAATATGTCAACTTCGGCCATTGCTCGAATGAACTTGTATTTGCATGGAGCCAAGGATGTACAGATTATGCATGGCGATACCCTGCGCGACCCCAAGTTTTTGGAGAAGCGGAAATTGAAAACCTTCACCTGCGTTCTGGCGAATCCTCCATTCGGTAAAGACAAGTGGGGTGCGGCACAATTCAAGTCGGATGCCTTTGGAAGAAACTTCTGGGGAAGTCCCAGCGATTCCAGCGCTGATTTCGCCTGGCTACAGCACATGGTCAAATCCATGAACCCTGAAAACGGTCGATGTGCCGTGGTGCTCCCGCAGGGAGTACTCTTCCATTCCGGCAAGGAGGGCCAGATGCGGGAAAAGCTGATCCGCTCCGATAAGCTGGAGGCAGTGATCACCCTGGCCAGCGGCGTTTTCTACAGCACCGGCGTTTCTGCCTGCATCCTCTTTTTAAACAACAAAAAGCAGCACAAACACAAAGGTCGGATTTGTTTGATTGATGGCAGCAAGGTATTTACCGCAATGCGGGCACAGAACATCCTGTCGGCGGAAAATGTAAATACGCTGTACGGCTATTACCAGGATTATCGGGATGTTATCGAGCGTGTTAAGATTATCTCCATTTCCGATGCGGAACGGGGCGGCTTTGAGCTCATGCCCAAGAAATATATCGAACATAAGAAACAGGAGATCACACCGCCGTATATCGTGCAGAGAAACTACATGGCTGCGCTGGAAGCGGTAAAGGCGGCAGAGAGCAAGGTCAACAGACTGCTGATTGAGGGAGGTTATGTCCATGAGCAGTAAAATAACGCAGAGCGAACTGGAAACCTACCTGTGGGGATCGGCAGATCTTCTGCGTGACCATGTTGATGCCGGTTCCTATAAGCAATATATCTTTCCCCTCCTCTTTTTCAAGCGTCTGAACGATGTCTATAACGAGGAAACCGAAAAGGCAATCCAAGAGAACGGGCCGGAAGCAGCGGATTGGGAGGAAACGCACTCCTTTGTACTGCCGGAGGGAGCCCGCTGGAACGATGTGCGAAATGTTCCTCAGAATGTAGGCAAGGCCATCACTGCCGCATTCCAGACCATTGAGAATGCCAATGTTGATAAGCTGAGGGGCATTTTTGGAGACGGCACCTGGACAAACAAGAAGCGCTTGCCGGATCGTCTGCTGAAAGACCTGCTGGAGCATTTCAGCAGCAAAACGCTATCTCTTGAAAATTGCCCGGAGGACGAGCTTGGTCAGGGGTATGAGTTCTTGATCCGAAGGTTTGCCGATGACAGCGGCCATGGAGCTCAGGAATTTTATACGAACCGGACCGTGGTCCATCTAATGACTGAGATGCTCAAACCGGAACCGGGCGAATCCATCTATGATCCAACCTGCGGAACAGCAGGTATGCTGATTTGCGCGATAGCTTACCTAAAACAACACGGAAAAGAGTGGCGGAATGTATCCCTCTATGGCCAGGAGTGGAATACCCTGACCACCGCTATTGCACGTATGAACCTGTTTCTTCACGGCATTGAGGATTTCCAGATTGCCAACGGTGATACCCTGCTCAACCCCGCCTTTGTGGAGCGACGCAGGCTGAAAAAGTTCGATATGGTCGTGGCGAATCCGCCCTACTCCATCAGTGACTGGAGCAGGAGCGCCTTTGAATCTGATCGGTATGGCCGAAATATTCTTGGCGTACCTCCGCAGGGGCGAGCCGATTACGCCTTTATTCAGCACATTCTTGTCAGCATGAACCAGGGGACTGGACGCTGCGCTATCCTTCTCCCTCATGGAGTGCTTTTTCGCAACGAGGAGAAGGACATGCGTGAGAAGCTGGTGCGGTCGGATATGCTGGAATGCGTGATTGGACTTGGGCCGAATCTGTTCTATAATGCTTCGATGGAAGCCTGCATTGTCATCTGCCGCACCAAGAAGCCAGACAACCACAAGGGGCAGATTCTCCTAATCAACGCAGTGAACGAAGTAACCCGTAAGAATGCTCAAAGCTATTTAGAGCCGCAGCATATCGACAAAATCGCCCGTGCTTACGAGGCATTTAAATCAGACGGGGATATCGCAAAGAAAGTCTCAATACGGGATGTTGAGAAACACGACTTCTCCCTCAATCTGTCTCTGTATATCCCTGCCGGAATTAGTAGTAGTGAGGCAGACGAACGGGACATCCAAAGCCAATATGAAGATTGGATTTTAGCGAGTAAAGCTGCCCGCCATAGCTTCGATGCTCTCACTCGGCTTTTGACGGAAGGTGGTGTGCAAAATGGCTAAGGTAAAATTCGGAGATGTCGTCCGAGAAACAAAAGAAAAGGTTGACCGGAGCAACAATCCCTATAAGTTCTATGTTGCGGGAGATCACATGGATACCGAAGATCTGTCGATCCGCCGTAAAGGCTGTTTTGCCACCGATGACGTAGGCCCTGCATTCATTCGGGTTTTTCATGAGGGGCAGGTCTTATACGGCTCCCGGCGAACTTACCTGAAAAAAATTGCCGTGGCAGATTTTGACGGAGTAACCGCCAACACCACCTTTGTTTTGGAAACAAAGGATGAGAATGTACTGCGGCAAAGGCTGATTCCGTTTATCATGTACACAGAGAAATTCACTGAATGGTCGGTTAAGAAATCAAAAGGCTCCACAAACCCGTATGTACTTTTCTGCGATTTGGCCGATTATGAGTTTGACCTGCCATCTGTAGAAAAACAAGACGAGCTGGCCGAACTCCTCTGGGGTATGGTAGAGGCAAAGGAAGCGTATCAAGAACTGCTCCGGCAAACCGATGAAGTGGTGAAAGCACAATTTATCGAGATGTTCGGTGATCCGACTTCTAATCCAAACGGGTGGACAAAGCTGACAGTAAGAGATGCAGTAAAGCGAGGATATATCGCAAGACCGCTTGATGGTAATCATGGTGCAAAGCATCCGAAAGGCGATGATTATGTACCGGAAGGAGTTCCTTTTATTATGGCTCAGGATTTAAAGGACAAGCAAGTGGATTTCAATAGTTGTCATTTCATCACAGAAAAGCAGGCTAGTACACTGAAAAAGGGCTGGGCTAAAACAGGAGATGTTTTGCTTACGAATAAAGGAACGATTGGTAGAGTGGCAATAGTACAGGAATCAGCATATGAAAATATGTTACTAACGCCGCAAATTACATATTATCGATGCTTAAACGGCATTGATAATGAATATTTAGCGGGATATTTTATCACGGACTTTTTTGTAAATCAGCTAGAAAAATTAACCACAGGAACAACTCGTGCGAGTGTAACAATAACACAGCAAGAAAATCTGGAGTTGATAATTCCGCCAGTTGATATGCAAAAGGAGTTCGTTGTATTCGTAAAGCATAGCGACAAATCAAAAATTGAATTAGAGCAGGCAATCAAATCACTGGAAGCCATCTACAACAAAATTATATCAGAGAACCTCGGTTAAACTTTGAATCCCACACAACAGGAGGAACGATCTATGCCTAATTTTAATGAAGGAAACACCACGGAGCGTATGATTCTTGATGTTCTCCAGAGAAACGGCTGGAAATACATCGCACCGGAGGACCTGTTACGCAGCACCTCTGATGTCATTGTGGAGCCCCTGTTCCGCGCCGCGCTGACCCGGCTGAACCCGGAGATTGCCGAGGACGAATCCCGTGCCGACACTGTCCTGTATGACCTGCACCGCATCATCACGGCCACCAACGCACAGAATCTCATCACGCAAAACGAGCTGTTCAAGCAGAAGGTGTTTGAGCAGAACACCTATCCCTTCGGCGAGAACGGCAGGCAGATCTCCATCGACTTTTTCGGCACCGAGATTAATGGGAAATCGGACCTGAACGACTATGTGGTCACAAACCACTGGTGCTTTCCCAAAGCGAAAGTATACGGTGGAAAAGAGCTGGATATCGTCCTGTTGGTCAACGGCATCCCCGTAGCGGTTGGTGAGATGAAACCCCCGGTTCGGGCCGCTATCACCTGGCTGGACGGGGCGAAGGATATCAGCGATTACGAGGAGAGCATTCCACAGATGTTTACGGCGAATATCTTCAGCTTTGCCACAGAGGGCAAGTGCTACCGCTATGGCGCTATCGGAATGCCCATTGCTAAATGGGGGCCCTGGCACACCACCGATGATAAGTCCGATGGCAGCTTGGCGGCAGTACATACCAGTGTGATGGATATGCTCACTCCTTACAAGGTGATGGACCTGTTCCAGTTTTTCACGCTGTTTGCCACTGACAACAAATATCGCAAGTATAAGGTTATCGCCCGTTACCAGCAGTATGAGGGCGCGAACATGATCGTGGACCGTGTCCGGGCAGGCTGCCCCAAGCAGGGCCTGATTTGGCACTTTCAAGGCTCTGGTAAGTCTTACCTGATGGAGTTTGCCGCTGTCAAGCTTCGTATGCTCCCTGATTTGAAAAATCCCACTGTTATCATCGTAGATGACCGTTTGGATCTGGAGTCTCAGATCACGGCACAGTTCCACGCCTCCGATGTGGGAAACCTTGAATCCGCTGCCAACCGTGATCAGCTTATGACCATGCTTCGCCAAGATATTCGGAAGATTATCATCACCACGATCTTCCGCTTCCAGGAGGTTACCGGAGAGCTCAGCCAGCGTGACAACATCATCGTAATGGTAGATGAGTGCCACCGGACCCAGGAGGGTGGCTTGGGCATCAAAATGCGCGTGGCCTTGCCCAACGCTTTTTTCTTTGGTCTAACCGGCACTCCCATCAACCGCATTGACAAGAACACTTTTGCCACCTTTGGCGCCACCGAGGATCGGAGCGGTTACATGAGCAAGTACAGTTTCTCCGATTCTATTCGTGACCGTGCTACACTGCCTTTGAACTTTGAGCCGGTGCCGATCGATCTCCGTGTGGACCGGGAAACCATGGACCGGGAATTTGATGTGCTGACCGCAGGCTTGTCCGATGCGGAGCGGGCTGAACTCTCCAAGCGAGTCAATATGCAGGCGATCATGTATGATCGGAAACGCATCCACAAGGTCTGTGCGCACATTGCAAAGCACTTCACCGAAAAAATCCGTCCCAACGGCTATAAGGCGCAGGTGGTTGTGTATGACCGCCCATGCTGCCTGATGTATAAGGAGGAGCTGGACAAGCTCTTGGGCGCACAGTGTTCTACTATTGTGATGGACACAAATGATGATAAAGCAGACAAATACAAACCCTATCGCCGGACCAAGGATGAAGAAGCGAGGGTGCTGGACCGCTTCCGCGATCCCAGTGATCCGCTGGAGCTTGTCATTGTAACAGCCAAGCTGCTTACCGGTTTTGATGCGCCTATCCTCCAGGTTATGTATCTGGATAAACCCATGAAGGACCACACGCTCCTGCAAGCCATCTGCCGCACCAATCGTACCTACGATGAGGGCAAGACCTTCGGACTGATCGTGGACTACATTGGAATCTTTGACAATGCCGCTAAGGCACTGAACTTTGACGAAACCAGCATGAAGAAGATTGTCACAAATATTGAGGATGTCAAGAAGCGTTTTCCTGCACTCCTGCGGAAATGTCTCAGCTTCTTTATGGGCGTTGACCGCACCATTGAAGGTTGGGAGGGTTTGATGGCCGCACAGGAGTGCTTGCCTACCAGCAAGGAAAAGGACGAGTTCGCAGCAGATTACCAGGTACTCAACCGCGCCTGGAATGGGCTGTCCCCAGATCCGTTTCTGACGGCATTCCAGCCGGACTATGTGTGGTTGACAAAAGTATATGAGTCAGTTCGCCCGACTAACGGCAGTGGTGGTTTAATTTGGGCCGCGCTCGGCAATAAGACGATGGAAATCGTGCACTCAAACCTGGAGGTTGGTGCAGTTCATGATGATATGGATATTCTCTCCCTGAGCGCCGATTTGATTGATGATTTTATTGAAAGCCATAAGGATATTAATCCTACTACAAAACGAGTGGAAATCGACTTGGTTGCATGTATTCAGAAGCACGCAGATGACCCCAAATTTAAAATGCTTGGGGAAAAACTGGAGGAGCTGCGTAGCCGTCATGAGCAGGGTTTAATCAACAGCATCGGGTTTTTGAAGATGCTGCTGCAGCTTGCCAAGGAAGCTGCCCAGGCAGAGAAGGACGTTGTGCCAGAGGACGAGGTAGATAAGGGTAAAGCCGCCCTGACAGAACTTTTCGATGGTGTGCGCAATGAGAGCACTCCAGTTATTGTTGAGCGCATTGTTGCGGACATCGATGATATCGTGAAAATTGTCCGATTTGATGGCTGGCAAAACACCACTGGAGGTCGGCAGGAAGTAAAAAAAGCCTTGCGCAGCGTTGTGTGGGTAAAATACAAAATCAAGGACAAAGAAGTGTTTGATAAGGCGTATGCCTATGTCGAACAGTATTATTAAGCTATGGAATGAGGTGCTGGCGGATGGGTTATCCTGATTTCAAAGCATACATCCAGGACAAGCATTGTAGGCTCCTTCAAGACGAAATAGCAGCATATGTAAGGGGTTATCATGATGGGATTGGGTTTCACTCGTACAGTGTGCTTTCAGTCTGTGAGGAAATTGTCGAAAATGTGGAGGTTCATTCTGTTGTATGTCACGAAGGCCTTGGTGATTTAATCAAGATGGATGTTAATGTCGCTGCTGATATTATTACTAAAGGCCTCGGGAAGAAGTCATATGAGGCTGATAGAAAACGCCGTTTGTTCATCGTTCATCTAATCGGTGAATTACACAATGGTCTCCATGATGTTCGATCCACTGGTACTGAGGAATATCATAATTATGCATTTGAGCCCGAAGGAGCGTTAGATGCTTATCTTATCCCTTATATCTCTACAGATCAACTCGAAAAAATTGCAGAGGATTTCTTTGAGGTATACTGCTTTGACGCGGTGTATACAGGCTATATGCTACCTGTTGACCACATTATGAGAGAGCTAAAAATGTGTATCTATGAAGCTCCTTTGCCTGATAATGTCTTTGGACGTGTCTATTTCAGGGAAGCCCAGGGAAAGCGATACATCAAATTTCATCCTCGTATGCCGGAAACAGAAGTTGCTACAAAAATCTCCCCTGGCACAATCGTCATTAACCGGAAGCATTTTTTCCTTGGAAGCGTCGGGAGTCCACTTAATACGATAGCGCATGAGCTGATCCATTGGGAGCTGCACCAGAGATTTTTCGAGCTTTTGGCGCTTTTGAGTGAAGACTCCGATGCGCTGTCCTGCAATACAGATCCTCCCTTATTTGACAGTCAGCTCAATGGTCTGCAAAAAGCGATTTGGTGGGCAGAGTGGCAGGCAAACTCACTGGCTCCCAGGATACTTATGCCCTGTCGCCTGTTTACGTCAGTTTTTATGCAGGTCTATGCAGAGAAGCGTGAAACAACTGTCTATCACTGCTCTGCTGAGATTATGGAAAAGACCATCGAATGCCTAGCTGAATTATTTGGAGTATCAAAATTGTCCGCTAAAATAAGAGCGATACAGCTTGGAATTACAGAAGCAGAAGGTGTATGCCTGCACATTGATGGAATCTATCATCCGCCATTCACTTTCCGTAGGGGATCACTAGCGCCAAAGAAGACCTTTATTCTTGATCGCATCAGCTATGATCAGTTGATGATTGAAAACGCTGAGTTTTTTGAGCTAATCAATAGCGGCCAATTTGTTTACACTGGTTGTGTTGTTTGCATCAACGATCCGCTATATATTAGAAAAAGTCATTTCTCTCAGCAATCAGAATTTGAACTCACTATCTATGCCAGGGAGAATGTCAACGAGTGTTGTCTTGCCTTTGACCGGATCTTTTACCAAGATGATTCTCTCGACAAAGATTTTTACGGTCTCTGCTACCTGTCTAAAGAACTAAATGCTGCGTCACATACAAAAACAACTCCTACGGATGACTTGCAAAATCAGGATCGCAAGTCACGAGCGGTTGAGGCAAAAAAGCTCCGGGAAAAAGGAGATAGCATAATGGCTGTGCTACGCAGCTTACCGACAGGATTTCCAGAAACACTTGATACGCATATCCGAATGGCAAGGAAATCTAATGGTCGAAAAATGACAAACCTTGAGCTTTCCAAAATAACTGGGCTTTCTGAGGATTACATCGCCTCGCTGCGAAAAGATCCCGGATTAAATGTAACCTTAGAAACTGTGTGTTCTCTATGCATAGCACTTCATTTACTCCCGTGTTATAGCAAAGATTTGATTCGGAAGTCTAATGTGTTTGAGCGTATTCCTCAAGTCTTTTTTGACATTCAACCGCAAGATGGACAGAAATACATCCAAATCCTTGGCCGAAAAGGAAATGATCGAGTCTATAAGTACATCAGAGAAGACTATATAAATAATGTCATCAATCTGCATAAGTACAAGATTTATCTTCCAAAGGCAAATGGTGCTGGTGCATTAGGCGAGGTTCTTTCTCCGCCGGTTTTGGCAGAACCGGGTACTGGTTCAACAGAAACTTTCCTCAGTATAGGCGCATTTGAAACCGAAGAGGAAGCACAAGCCACATTGAAATACATCAAAACGAAATTTGCGAGGATTATGTTGGGTGTTTTGAAAACAACGCAAGACATTACCCCGCAAAAATGGGAACACGTCCCTCTCCAAAACTTCGCTCCCGCCTCCGACATTGACTGGACAAAATCCATCCCCGAAATCGACCAACAGCTTTATAAAAAATACGGTCTGGACAAAACGGAAATCCAGTTTATCGAAACCCATGTAAAGGAGATGACATGATGGAAGTTGCAAAAATTCAATCGTTTTCCCGTGTCGTCCCCATGATCTACGCCTACAACACCCCCGGCGTCAGCTACCACGAGGGCTGGACGAAGATCGGCTACACCGAGAAGCAGACTGTCACCCAGCGCATCAAGCAGCAGACCCACACCGCCGGTATCCAGTATCAACTGGCCTGGCAGGACAACGCCATGTTCAAGGACGGCTCCGGGGAATACTTTACCGACCACGACTTCCACGCCTATCTGGAATCCGATGTGGGGCTGGAGCGTGAACGGGGGACTGAGTGGTTCCATGTGGACGGCCCCGCATCCCACCGACATTTCAGCGATTTTGCCCAGCGGAAGCTCCCCGGCAGCGAGGAAAAGCTGACATACGCCCTGCGAAAGGAACAGCAGGAGGCGGTCTCCATGACAAAAGCCTATTTTGAGGGTGGCGGCGCGGAATTTCTCTGGAACGCCAAGCCCCGCTTCGGCAAGACGCTGACTTCCTATGACCTGGTCCAGCAGATGGGCTTTACCAAGGTGCTGATTGTCACCAACCGGCCCAGCATCGCCAACTCCTGGGCGGAGGATTTCTTCAAGTTCATCGGCTGGCGGGGCGAGTATTCTTTTGTTTCCGACACCGATGCCTTGAAAGACAAGCCCGGTGTTCTGTCGCGGGAGGAATATCTCTCGGCCATGCGTCACCGGGAGGAAGGATCACCCAAGCGCATGATCGCATTTGAGTCGCTGCAAGGCTTGAAAGGTTCCGTCTATTTCGGCGGCAATTTTGATAAGCTGCGCTGGATGAGCGAATTGGAGTTTGACCTGCTGATCGTGGACGAGGCCCAGGAGGGCGTGGACACCATGAAGACTGAGCGTGCCTTCCGGAACATCAAGCGGAAGCACACCCTCTATCTGTCCGGTACGCCCTTCAAGCAACTTGCCAGTGAGCAGTTTTCCAAAGAACAGATTTTTAACTGGTCCTACGCCGACGAGCAGGAGGCCAAGGCGAATTGGAGCGGCGAGGACGCCAACCCCTATGAGATACTGCCCCGGCTGGCTATGTTCACCTACCAACTCTCCGGCATGATCCGGGAGCGCATCGAAAAAGGGCTGGACTTGTCCGGCGAGGATACTGTGGACTACGCTTTTGACCTGAATGAGTTTTTCGCCACGGATGAGCGGGGGAGATTTGTCCATGAGGAGGAGATTAGAAAGTTCCTCCACGCTCTGACAACACAGGAAAAATATCCATTCTCCACCCCGGAACTGCGCCGGGAGCTGTCCCATACCATGTGGTATCTGAACCGGGTGGCCAGTGCCAAGGCGTTGGATAAGCTGTTGCGGGAAGACGAGGTTTTCAGAGAGTATAAGGTCGTTCTCGCGGCGGGAGATGGGCGCACCGGCGATGAGGACGAACAGGCGGCAAAAGCCTTCGACCAGGTGAAAGCGGCAATTGCTCAGTATGATAAGACCATCACCCTGACCGTGGGGCAGCTCACCGTGGGCGTCACCATCCCGGAGTGGAGCGGCGTTCTCATGCTGTGCAACATGAAAAGCCCGTCCAGCTATATGCAGGCGGCGTTCCGGGCGCAAAATCCCTGCATTATGACCCGAGACGGCCAGCGTTTCCGCAAGGAGACCGCCTATGTCTTTGACTTCGACCCCGCCCGAACGCTGATTATCTTTGACGAGTTCGCCAACAACCTGTCCGCTGACACCGTAGGCGGGCGCGGCACCGGCGATGACCGCAAGGAGAATATTCGGCGGCTGCTGAACTTCTTCCCTGTTTTGGGCGAGGACAGTGAGGGCCGGATGGTGGAGCTGGACGCGGCATCCGTCCTGTCTATCCCCCGGCGGCTGAAAAGCCAGGAGGTCGTGCGGCGAGGCTTCATGTCCAACTTTCTGTTCCAGAATATCAGCAATATTTTCGGCGCTCCGGCTATCGTCCGGGAAATCGTGGAGAAGCTAACCCTGGCACAAGAGGAGGGCCGGAAAGTTGACCCGAAGCGGCTGGATGGTATGGATACTGTGACCGTGGATGAGGACGGCGAAGTGGAGATCCCCAACGAGACTGTTATCGGCAGAACGCAGGATTTGTTCGGCCCGAAAATCTATGAAGTCACCGAGGACATCCAGGCTCAGGTGGAGGCTGTCGCGGAAAGTCCCACCGCCGAGCATATCGAAACCTTGACTGAGGCCGTCAAAATGCATATCCGGGAAAATGTAGTTGCGCCCGCCGCCGAGGGCTACGGCATGAAGAAGGGGGCGCAGGCTCGTCTGGAACGGCAGATGGAGCAGGACATTGACCGGACATTCCAGAAGATACAGGGCGACTATGAGCAGCAGTCCCGCATTGCCCAGGCAGAGTTGGAGCGAAAGCGGCAGGCGGCTGCTACGGTGGAAGAGGTTCGGCAAGCTGAAACTGACTACGCCGCCGCTATGGACAATGCCCTGCAATCGCTTGTGGAAACGGTGCAGGAGACCGTTCAGCAGACCGTGGAGGAAAAGTCGAAAGAGGTCGTGGAGCAGGCCGAGCGGCACAAGGCGGAGCAGGAAAAGCAGTCTGTGGAGGAGGAAGTCCGCGCCCATCTTCGGGGCTTTTCCCGCACCATTCCCAGCTTCATCATGGCCTATGGGGACGGCGACCTGACGCTGGCCAATTTCGATACGAAAACTGAGGCCGATGTATTTTTGGAGGTCACCGGCATCACCATCGAGAATTTTCGTTTCCTGCGGGACGGCGGCGACTATCCTGATTCGGACACCGGCGAGATTAGGCACTTCAACGGGCATCTCTTTGATGAGGTGGTGTTTAACGACTCTGTGGCGGAGTTCTGGAGCAAGAAGCAGCAGTTGGCCGACTATTTTGACGAAAGCCATGATGAGGATATTTTTGACTACATCCCGCCCCAAAAGACCAATCAAATTTTCACGCCCCGCTGGGTGGTGTCCATGATGGTGGACCAGTTGGAGGAAAATAATCCCGGATGCTTCGATGACCCGGACAAGACTCTTGCCGACCTGTATATGAAGTCCGGGCTTTACATCACGGAGATCGTCAAGCGGCTCTACCGGAGCGAGGGACTGAAAGCGACATTCCCCGATGAAAAGGAGCGCATCCGTCACATCCTGCAAAAACAGGTCTACGGTATGGCTCCGACCCGCATCATCTACCTAATCGCCACAAACTACATATTGGGATTTGATGATGAATTGAAGGGCAGCACTCATAATTTTGTCCAGGCTGACGCGGCGGAGGCCGCAAAAGCTGGGACACTGGATAAGCTGGTAGACCAGCATTTCGGTCGGCTGTCCTGACTATTGAAAATCCCGAAGGGCGCACTTCTATACGGGGTATCCCCCGTATGTGCGCTCTGCGAGGCTGAACGGCTCTGACTTTTGAAAGTCAGAGCCGTTTTCCATCGCTCCGCTCCGAGCAAGGGGCTGTCCGCCCATTGCGCCGCGTTGCGGCTATCCTCATTTCAAATTACATACGCACATCATAACCGCTTGTCAATTCTGACAGGCGGTTTTTCATATCCGCATCAAAAATAAAGGAGGTCATCTGAATGTACGAACCCAGCCCCGAACTGAAAAAACTCGAAGCCGAAAAAGCCGAAGCTGAACAGCAGCTCATACGGGAGCAGCACAAGTACCAGCGTCTTTGCAACCGGGAGCAGTATTACAAAAAGAGGGAACGCACCGCGAGGGCGCACCGCCTGATTACCCGCGGCGCGGCTGTCGAGAGCGTGTCCCCGCTGGTAAAGGTGCTGGGCGAAGTCGAGTTCTTCTCCCTTGTAGAGCGCATCTTCTCCATGCCGGAGGTCAAAGGCATGGTGATGGAGGCGGTCAACGCCCACAATATCGCCGAGCAGTCGGGAGGTGATTGACAATCGCTCTTTACCATTTCCACGCAACACAGATCAAGCGGAGCGCGGGACAGTCCGCCATCGCATCCGCCGCCTACCGCTCCGGTGAAAAGCTGTTCAGCGAGTATTACGGCGAGGCCAGCGACTACACCCGCAAGGGCGGCGTGGCCCATTCCGAAATTCTATTGCCGCCCCACGCCCCGCCGGAATACGCAGACCGCCAGACGCTCTGGAACGCCGTAGAGAAAGCGGAATCGCATCCCCAGGCACAGTTGGCATATAGCTTTGACATCGCCTTGCAGAACGAGTTTTCCTTGGAGGAGAACATCGCCCTCGCAAGGCAATTTTTATTGGAGCAGTTTGTCAGCCGTGGTATGATTTGCGACTTTTCTGTCCATCTGCCCGACAAAGAAGACGGCGGCATTGCCAATCCCGATTTTCATGTGATGTGCCCTATCCGTCCGCTGAAGGGAAACGGGATGCCAAGCAACACCCGAGTCTATGTACTGAATGAAAACGGTGACCGCATCCGGGACAAAGCTGGAAACTATGTGTTCAACGCCGTCCCCATCACCGATTGGTGCAGGCTGGAAACATTGGAGGAATGGCGCAAGGCGTGGGCGGATCTGTGCAACGCTCGTTTTGAAGAAAAGGGGTTGTCCTGCCGTATCGACCACCGCAGTTATGAGCGTCAGGGGATCGAGCAATTACCCACCGTTCACGAGGGACCCGCTGTCCGGCAGATGGAGGCAAGGGGTATCCGCACCGACAAAGGCGAACTCAACCGTTGGATCAAAGCCACCAACAGTATGCTCCGCAGTATCAGGCAAAAAACCAGCGGGTTGGTGGCATGGCTGACAGAAACAAAAGAGAAATTGACTGAGGCGCAATCGCCGGATTTGGCACAGGCGTTGGCGACCTATTATTCCGTCCGCAACGCTGGGGATTACTCGCAAAAAGCGAAGGTCAGAAACCTGAAGCGGTACACTGAGGAGTTTGCGTTTCTGGAGTCCAAGGGTATTTTCACCATCGACCAACTGCATGAATTTGTGTCTGCTATGAGCAGTAAGGCGTTTGACCTGAACGATTCCACCAAGGCAAAAGCCGCACAAATGAAAAGCTGAAAGACCTGATCCGTCTGGCGGAGGACTACACCCGCTTGAAGCCCATCGCTGATGCCATTCACGCCAAAGGCGGCTTCGGAAAGAAGCAAGGGAAGTACAAGGCTGAACATGACAGTGAAATCAGGCAGTTTTACGCCGTGAAGCGCAAGCTGGATAACGCCGGTCTCCCCGGCAAAAAGCTGACCCAGAAACAGCAATGCCATTAAGTTAACCAGAAGTTACCAAAAAGAGAGTGGCGAGGCAGGCAGGGGCGTCAACGCGCGGGGACATACACAGGAGAAATGCGGTTGCCGGCAACCACGGGTCT
>OFFP01001350.1_pt1 | contig 16912 bp, 12 predicted proteins | sample 1521431 | NCBI WGS metagenome assembly OFFP01 (sample SAMEA3504104, study PRJEB24116) | mouse gut metagenome | biome: mouse gut; feature: mouse-associated habitat; material: faeces | place: Denmark | collected 2011
GGTAAGCCGCCACGCCGGCGGTGGAGGCGTGGGCCCGGTGGACCGCGCCGAAAGCGTCGGACACGTATACACCGTCCGCTCCGGCCAGACCGGCCATAGCCTTGGCCAGCTCGGGATCGTTCTTGGTTTCGCCCTTCTCAAAGCGGGTGTTCTGGAGAAGCATAACCTCGCCGGGCTTCAGCGCGGCGGCCTTGGCCTGGGCGTCGGGCCCCACCACATCGCCGGCAAGGATGACATCCTTGCCCAGCAGCTCGCCCAGACGCTTTGCCACAGGCTCCATGCACAGCGCTTCCAGAGTCTTCTCCCACTTCTCTTTGGTGAGAGAGGCGGGATCCTTGCCCTTTTCGGCCTGCTTCTTGGCCCACTTGTCGAAGCTGGGCTCCGGCTTGCCCAGGTGGGAGCAGGCGATAACCGCCGCGCCCTGGTCCAGGAGGTACTGGATGGTAGGCAGGGCCGCCCGGATGCGCTTGTCGTCGGTGATGGCGCCGGTGGACTTGTCCTGGGGGACGTTGAAGTCGCAGCGGAGCAGGACCTTCTTGCCCTTGACGTCCACGTCCTTGACTGTTTTTTTGTTGTAGTTCATAGTTGTTGTTGCAGCTCCTTTCAAACAATATGACAAAAATGGTTTGATTGGCAAAATTAAGAGGGGCACAGGGAAAGGCCGCCCATCTCTCCGGTTCCCAGCAGACCGGGAAACCCGTTCTGCCGCAGGGCTTCGTAGATAAGGACGGCGGCGGAATTGGCCAGATTCAAGCTCCTGGCCTCGTCCACCATAGGGATGCGGATGCACCGGTCCCGGTGCTTTTCCCGGAATTCCAGGGGCAGGCCGGCAGTTTCCTTACCGAAAAAGAGCCAGCAGTCAGGGGAAAACCGGGCTTGGCTGTAGTCGCGGGGAGCCTTGGTGGTGGCCAGCCAGAGTTCCGTCTCCGCCTCCGGATGGGCTGCGAACAGCGCCGCCAGAGAGGAGTGGACCGTCACCTCCACCAAATGCCAGTAGTCCAGTCCGGCACGCTTTACCGCCCGGTCACTGACATCGAAGCCCAGGGGCTCCACCAGATGCAGCGCGCTGCCGGTGGCGGCGCAGGTGCGGGCGATATTGCCGCAGTTGGGCGGAATCTCCGGCTCTACCAGAACAATGTGCAGCATACCGCGCTCCCGCCTTCCCCGCCGGGCCGGATACCGGCCTCTGGAATTTCAACAAGCACCATTGTAAAACAAATCTTTTCCAAATTCAAGCATTATCCAGTAAATTCTTTCTGGAATTTTACAAAATCCATGGACAGACGGATGCTCCTCCACGAAACTACAGAATTTTCCCTCCGGCAGAAGCAAAACCTTGTGCAAATAGTCCCATTCCGGCGCTGGGCGTTCTCTTTTTGCCAGCCAGTTGTGGAAATTTTCTGTAATAAGAGAAAATTCCACTTGCATAACTGGGCGCTTCTGGTATAATAGAGACAACGAATAAAAGGGGGTCTTGTGCGGTGGATAACAAGAAGTGTATTGTGGTCTTCCTGACAGAGGACACGGCTGAAACTTATGACGGAAAACCCCTGATGCTGCAGGACGCGCTATTTTGCCCCATCCTTACCTGGTGTATGCGGGCGTGGCTGAAAAAGGGTGTCCGGCGGTTTTTTGTTGTTTGCGCGGAAGAATATCTGGACGAGGTGACCGCCTGCTTCCCGCCGGAGTGCGCGGCCGTTGCCGGAACTGTGGAGGACTACCAGCGGGATATCGGCGAGTTTGCCCATGGCTGCTGGATTGAGGAGGTCCGCGAGGCCATGCTGCCGGTGGGCAGCATGATGCTCTCCTTCCGCACCACGGCGGAGCTGGCCCGGCTCCAGCGGGCGGTAAAGGAGGAAATTGTCATGTTCCACCAGCGCACGGGCGTCAAGGTGTTGGACATAGACAACACCTACATCGATCCACGGGTGACCATCGGGGCGGGCACTGTTCTTCTGCCGGGGACCATTCTCCGGGGGGACACGGTTATCGGCGAGAACTGCGAGATCGGTCCAAACGCCATGATTGCCGACTGCGAGGTGGGGGACGGGTGCGTAGTCAACGCCTCCCAGATGAACGAGAGCGTTCTGGGACGGGACGTCCATGTGGGGCCCTATGCCCATATCCGCCCCCGCTGCCAGGTGGGAGACGGGTGCAAGGTGGGGGCCTATGTGGAGATCAAGAATGCGGTCTTTGGTCCGGGAACAAAGATGAGCCATCTGACCTATGTGGGAGACGCTGACGTAGGCGCCGGAGTCAACTTTGGCTGCGGCACCATTACCTCCAATTATGACGGCTTCCGGAAGCACCGCACCGTCATTGGCGACAATGCCTTTATTGGCTGCAATACCAATCTGATTCCCCCGGTTACCGTGGGGGAGGGTGCTTACATCGCTGCCGGCACAACCGTTACCAAGGACATACCCCCTGACGCGCTGGCCATCTCCCGGGTCAGGCAGGAGAATAAGCCCGGTTGGGCCAAGGCCCGAAGAGATATGCAAAGAAAAGAGTAAACAGGGGTGTTCATACACGGTTCCCCTGGCAATACGTACCGAAAAATGACGATAACGATGAAAAGAGGACATTGGAAATGATTTCACACGGAAAAGACATGAAGGTTTTCAGCGGGAACGCCAATATGAGTCTGGCCAAGGACGTATGCCGTCTCATCGGCATTCAGGTTGGAAACGCTGAGATCGGCCATTTCTCCGATGGAGAGGTGTTCGCTTCCATCTACGAGTCCGTCCGAGGTTCCGACGTATTTCTGATCCAATCCACCAGCAGTCCGGTAAACGATAATCTGATGGAGCTGCTCATCATGATCGACGCCATGAAGCGCGCCTCTGCGGGCCGGGTCACGGCGGTCATTCCCTACTTCGGCTACGCCCGCCAGGACCGCAAGGCCAAGGCCCGGGACCCCATTTCTGCCAAGCTGGTGGCCAATATGCTCACCGCTGCCGGCGCGGACCGGGTGCTGACCATGGACCTCCACGCCGCCCAGATCCAGGGCTTCTTTGACATTCCTGTGGACAACCTGTATGGCAACCCGGTTTTCGTGGATTATTACGCCAAGAAGTTCGGTGAGAAGTGCGAGGAGATGGTGGCCGTTTCCCCGGATGTGGGCAGCGTGTCCCGGACCCGGGCTTTCGCTCAGAAGCTGCACATGAACCTGGCCATTGTAGACAAGCGCCGTCAGAAGGCCAACCAGTGCGAGGTGATGAACGTCATCGGCGATGTGGAGGGCAAGGACTGCATCCTGTTCGATGATATGGTGGATACTGCGGGCAGCCTGTGCAACGCGGCCAAGGCCATTGTGGAGGTGGGCGGCGCCCGGAACGTGTACGCCTGCGCCTCTCACGGCGTCCTTTCCGGCCCGGCCATTGACCGGATCAACAACAGCGCAATTAAGGAAATTGCATTCCTGGATACCATTGCGGCCATCGACCCGGCGCTCAGCAGCAAGATCAAATACCTGACGGTTGCGCCCATGTTTGCGGAAGCGATTGAACGAATCTATCAGGAGATTTCCGTATCGAAGCTTTGGATCTGAGTGCCCTGAAAATATGATAAAACGCTCCCTCCTGCAAAAAGCCGGTGAGAATTCCCGGTTCCGGCAGGAGGGAGCGTTTGTTTGGTTTCAGGAGGGAATTGAATTTCTCCCTTTTTGGAGGGAGCTGCTGCGACTTGTCCTCGGAAACTATGGGAACAGGCTCTGTACGCTGCCTTTCAGCATCCCGTGCTTCTGAGTAAACTGCCGGATTTCCGCCAGGGACGGCATGGCGGCGGCGGTTCCTACCTTGGTTACGGAGAGGTTTGAGACAACGGCGCCGTAGGCGACGGCATCGAACAGGTCCATGCCCTGGCTCAACCCGGCAAGCAGGCCGCCGTTGAAGGCATCGCCGGCCCCGGTGGTGTCCACTACCGGAAGGTCATAGTTGGGAAACAGGATATCCCGCGTTCCATCGCAGCAGTACACACCCTGACTGCCCAGGGTGATAACGATATGCTTGATTCCGCGCTCCAGAAGAATACGTGCTGCGCGGCGGCAGTCCGTCCGGCTTTTACATGTGACCCCGGTCAGCTGCGCGGCTTCCACCTCATTGGGGGTTACCAGATACAGCGCTTCGCAGAGCTTTGCAGAAAGCGGGGCGGCCGGGGCGGGATTGAGAATGACGCGTACACCCTGGGCGGCAGCGGATTGGGCCAGGCGTTCCACCAGATGCTGATCGATCTCCAGCTGCATTAAAAGATATCCGCAGGAACCGGCCAGGCCGAAAAGCGGAGGCAGATCCTCTTCCTCAAAATGTCCGCAGGCCCCGGGGACAACCACGATTTGATTGCCCCCGGCCTCGCTGTCCACGCAGATCAGGGCGGCGCCGGTAGCGTCCCGTTCACTCCAGACAAGATGCTCCGTGGAGAGGCCGATGCGCTCCATGGTTTCCACCGCCAGCCCGGCGTAGGCGTCACGGCCCATCCGGGATGCAAACTGTATGTCTGCCCCGGCCAGGTGGGCCGCTACCGCCTGATTGAACCCCTTGCCGCCTGCGCCGGTGCGAAAGAGAGAACCCATCACGGTTTCCCCGCGGGCTGGCAGCCGGGGAGCCATTGCCATCAAGTCCGCCACAAAGCTTCCAATAACTGCGGTTCTTATCATCTGTGAATTACCTCCGTTTGCTATTCTTCTGCAAGAGCCGGTACCTTTCCGGCGGCAAATTCTTTGTTCAGGATCCCCTTGCGCAGTTCTGTAGACCGCTCCTTGGAGCAGGAGCAAAGATACGTTACCGCCTGCATGAGCAGCATCGTCCGCACGTCGGTGCAGGTCATGAAGTGATCCTTGACGCGGTAAAAGGTGTACATCAGACGGCTGCAATGGGGGTCGCCCATACCGATGTCCTCCACCGATATGATGACGATCCGCTGCCACATGTACGACTCCATCTCCCATCCGGAGCGAACTGCCTCGTAGGCCAGCTTCAGGGCCTCCTTGGTCATGGCGCGGCGGATGGTCTTCTGGAAAGCCGACTGCATCAGCTCCTGGTTCAGTCCTGCGGGAGAGGTGCATTCATAGAGGTGATTGTAGCCCCCCTCGGGAAACCTTTTGGGGGAGGGGCCGCCATACTCAGGTGTAAGCAGCTCCGCCAAATGGGCACGGTAGGGAGCGGCCATCCCGGGCACCTCGGGTACGACCTTGCTGCCGCCTTCCGGCTCAAGGAAGCTCAGCGGCGTTGCCCCCAGAGCCCGTCCGGTGTGGTTGTGGTGGTCGGAGGCAAAAGAGGGAATTTCAGCAGTTTCTCCCCGTTCATAGGCACGCTTTACCTGTGACAGAGCCTCGGCAGCGCCGCCCTGCATGGGGCAGGCGCTCAGATAGCGGATTGCATGGATGAAGCACAGGGCCATCATGCCGCCGATTTCCGGCATGTAGACCTCGCAGTCATAGCAGATGCGGCGCAGCTGGTAAACGTAGTCCAGCGCGTAAGGGTCTCCCATGCCCACGTCCTCAACCGCTATGCGCTCCAGTTCGTACCACAGCTGCTCCAGCATCATTTCGCTGGTGCGGTAAAGATCGTAGGCCAGCTCAATAGCCGGGTCCGCCTTGCCCCGGCGGATATACCGGCGCAGGGAGGAGACGGCTTCCTCCAGAGGCAGGCGGGCTCGGGTCCGGCCCATTGTTTGCGTCCAGTCGGGAATATACATTAGACATCCTCCTTGTGTTTGGCGCGCGGCGGAAGCGCAGGCGGTTTAGCCCTTTACGCTGCCGGCGCAGATGCTTTTTTCCACTTTTTCCTGGGCCAGCAGGTACATCAGCAGAGTGGGGATCACGCTGACGACGATTGCCGCGAAGCTGATGCCGTAGAGCGTGCCGAAATCGCCCTTCAGATTCAGCAGCGCCTGGGAAACCGTGCGCAGTTCTTTGGTGCGGATCAGCACGTTTGCAAGAGGCAGCTCGTTGTAAATGGAGAGAAACGAGATAATAGCGCATGTGGCGACAGCGGGTTTGGAAGCGGGCAGGATCACATGCCGCAGGGTTCGGAAAGGGCCGCAGCCGTCAATTGTGGCGGCTTCGTCCAGATCTCTCGGGATGCTGTCAATGCTGTTTTTCAGAATCAGGAATACCATGGACAGGTTGATCCCCGCGTAGACCACAGACAGGGCCAGCAGGTTATCGGACAGGTTGACGGCGTTTACCATCTGTACAACCGGTACAATGGCGGCCTGAATAGGAATCATCATCGCGGCCAGCAAAAGCGTGTGAATCCCGCCGCTGCCGGGGACGATGCGCCGGGATACCGCGTAAGCGCCCATCATGGCAACCGCCAGCATGAGAGCGATGGATACCGCCGAAACCAGCAGGGAATTGCCCGCTGCGCGGAGAATATGGATCATACTCTCCGCTTTTTCATAATTTTCCACCATCCAAGTGGCGGGAGGGGCAAAAAAATGGGAGAAAATGCTTTGATCGTCCTTAAAAGAGGAAATCAGGGTAAAGTAGAGAGGGAACAGCGTTGTGAGGAACCAGACACCGGCGAGCAGGACATAGATCATGCCGCCAGGAGACCACTTTCTGACTTTCATGGCAGATGTTTCCTCCTTCCGGGCAGCTCATGTTCTGCAAAGATATGGTTTACCAGAAGGGCGATCAGCAGGCACAGCAGCACCATCATGACAGATATGGCGTTTGCGTAACCGAACTTACCATAGGTGAACGCCTGCTTATAGAGCAGGGTAATAGGAACCTCCGTGGCATAGGCGGGGCCGCCGCCGGTCAGTCCGATCACAAAGTCAAACACCTTGAAGGTTCCCGTGAGGATAAAGATGATGACGATGGACAGCATCGGGCGCAGCTGCGGGAGGGTAATATACCGCAGCCGCTGCCAGGGCGTCACGCCGTCCAGCGCCGCAGCTTCGTACAGCTCCTCCGGGATCGACGCCATTCCGGAGGAGAAGAGGATCATCTGGAACCCCACGTTGCTCCACATATTGACAAAGGCCACCGTCCACATGGCCGTATTCACATTCCCCAGCAGATTCAGATGCTCCGCCAGCCCAAGCTTTTCCAAAATGGAGGGGATAGGGCCCGCGCTAGGCAGCAGAAGGAAGGTGAACATCAGGCAGATGGCCATGCGGTTGATTACCACCGGCAGGAAATACATGGTTTTCACGATCCGCAGGCCGAAAAATCTGCGGTTGATTACTGTCGCCAGAAAAAAGGAGATGGGCAGTGTGGCAAAAAGGCCCGTGAGCGCCAGGATGCCGATATTGAGAAAAGCGGTTCTGGTTTCGGGAGCCGTCCAGAACTTTATATAGTTGGACAGTCCCGCAAACTGCAGTTCAACTCCGGCAATGCCGCTCCAGGAGAAGAACGAGGTGTATACCATATTCAGCAGAGGATAGACAACGACCGTGCCATAGAGAAGCAAAAGGGGGAGAACCATCAGCAGGCCGCTGACAGTCCTGCGCTTTTTTGCGGAGAATGTACGCAAATCACTCACCTGCCTTCCGTCAAGCCCTGCACTGCACCGGCAGAGCCGCGTGTGCGGCTCTGCCGGTGGTCCTTAACCGCCGAAAATCTCATCGTACTGATTTTGCAGGCTTTGGGCAACCGTCTCATAGCTCTGTCCCACAAAAAGACCCTGCAGTTCCGTGTTCGTCACGCCCATCACGTTGGAATTGTTCATATAGGCGGTGATATTGTCGGTTATGCCGCTTCTGCCGGCGTAGCCGTCCATAAAGGTCCGCATGGGAGTTGATGCCAGAGACATATCGAAGTCTACCTCCAGCGGATAAATCCCGCCCTTGGCGATTTCGTTGGCATATCCGCTCAGAGTTTCAGCGCCCAGCATAAAGTTCAGCAGCCGTCCGGCGGCATCATACTCAGGCGTTCCGGGCTTGGCGGATACACAGAAGCCCTCGCTGGTTGTGGCAAACCAGATATCCTTGTTTTCAGGCGCATCCTGAAAATAGGGGAAATTCACGCAATTGATTTCATCGGCGAAGTCAAAACTGTTGAAACGGTCCCAGAAGTAGCTTGCCGCAAACAGCATGGCAACCCGTCCTTCTCCGAAGGCGGCGATACCCGGCTCCGTGTCGGAGGTAATTGCGTCCGGACCGAAGACGCCGAGATCAATATACTCCTGAAAGACCTTCAGGGCATTTGTCAGCTCAGGATCTGTCCATTTGACCTCATGAGCGATTACCTTGTCCCGAAACTCCAGGCCGTACATACGCACGACCAGCTCGCTGAAAAAGCGGCCCAGGTCAGCGCTGGACTTCGCCGGCAGGCAGAAGGGGATGATCGTGGGGTCTGCGGCACGCAGGGTCTCCGCCATGACCAGCACATCTTCCCAGGTTTCCGGTGTTTCCAGGTTGTACTCCTTCAGCAGCTTGGTGTTGACATAGACAGGGGAGTTGACCACCGCGTTGGGGATGCCGTAAATGCCGTCCAGTCCGTCCCGGGGGAAGGAGAAGGAGGAAAAGATATCCGGGTCGGTGGGCCCGGTCCAGTTTTCCGCCTCAATAAGAGAAGTCAGATCCTGCATCACGCCGTTCTTGGCCCAATCGAGATGAGGAAAAGCGTCGGAGCAGATGTAAACTGTGGGCAGTGTTCCGGTGGCTACCGCAGAGCGCAGGCTGCTTTTATAGGAGTCTGCGTCGGAAATAGAGATGTCCTCCACAATAATGTCCGGATTCTGGGCGCGGAATTCCTCCAGCTTATCCAGATAGTATTTGTGACGGGGAACCTCGGGGTTGGTGTAGCGGGAGAGGTAGGTTATGGTCACCTTTTCCGGCTGGCTGTCATCTTGCGGCTGTTTCTCCGCCGGTGCGCCGCCGCAGGCCGTGATGCCCAGAACCAGCAGGGCCGCTGTCAGGCAGGCAAGTACCCTTTTCATCTGTAAACACTCCTTTCACATTCTGTATGCGGGTCTTCCCAATAGGATGCCCCATTATAGCATGGCCGGGCCTCAGAGAACATGGTATTTTTTCAATCATTTCTGCACTATTTTGCTTTCCGCCTGCAGGCGGCGGGAGAAGAGGGATGCGCCGCGGCGTTCTTGGCTGGATTTTTTTGTGCCGCATGTACTAATTTGCGCAAGACCCTCTGCCAAATTGACTTTCACCAGGCTGGCATTTATAATGGTGCCTGAGCGTAAAACCCAAGGAGGAAAAAGGCATGATCCGCAGGCAAAAGCTGTTTACATTTGAATCCAAGGTAACTGCAATGGTGATTGCCATTATTCTGGCGTCTACGGCGTTTACCGCCGTTCTGATCGCTATGATTTCAGGGGCGATTCTGCGGGAACAGGCTGTACGGAGCTGTCAGGAGCGCCTGCATACCATCAGCCGCCGGTTTGACATCACACTCAACCGCATCCAGTCCCAGGCATCCCTGCTGACCTTTTACAAGGCCACGACGCACCGTCAGACCGGTTCCCAGGAGACTTCCACGCCATACGAGGCGTTCCTGCGGGACGCGGCGTTTTCCAGCTACCTGGCGGAATATCTTGCCACACAGCCCGCTGTCGGCTCTATCGCCTACTATGACGGAGACAACCTCTCTATTTCCAAGGACACCTATGGGACCGGCGATGGAACCGGCTTTCTGGTACCTCAGGAGGTGCGGGAATCTTTTCTGAATTCTGATGCCGCATCTCTCTGGTATGTGCGGGAGGGAACCTCCGGTCAGGAGGAAAATTATCTGTTTTTCTGCATGAAAAAATCCTATTCCTTCTCCGGCAGTCCCATCGGTATGTTCACCATCATGGTTTCGCCCAAGGAAATCCGGGACATTTACCGCGGCAGTACGGCGGAAGGAGAGCTGTTTCTGACAGCGGACGGTACCGGTGCAGTGTGTGCCTGCTCGGAGGAACGCCTGGTGGGCAGCGGACTGGCTGCGCTGTTCTCCCTTTCCGGTAAGCCGCGCAGCGGGGACATTGTGGCTCTGGAGGGAAGGGATTACCTCTATTCCTCCATGCGCTATCCGGAAGCGGACATGGAACTGATCCTCCTGACGCCCAGGGCGGCGATCTACCGGCAGGCTTTCTATCTGTTCCAGGCGGTCGTGCTGCTGGGACTCCTGTTTGTTGCCTTAGCCATATGGCGCAGCAGGCATTACATGCAGCGCCTGCTGCGGCCCCTGGGAGAGATTACCGCCAGTATCCGGCGTATGGCCGCCGGGACTTATGATGTGCGTGTGCCGGTATGTACGGAGGACGAGCTGGGGGTTCTGGCCAGTGAACTCAACGCCATGGCGGACAATACCCAGCAGCTGCTGCTGCGTATCCGGGAGGAGAGCGAGCAGCGGCACCGCTTTGAGCTGTCCTACCTTCAAGTGCAGATGCAGCCGCATTTCCTGTACAACACGCTGGAAACGGTTTGCGGGATGATCCAATCCGGCGAAAGTGAGGAGTCCATCGAACTGATTAACCAGATATCCGGCTTTTACCGTGCTGTGCTGAACGGAGGGCAGGAGGTGGTCCCGCTCTCTCATGAGATGGAGATCACCCGCAGCTACCTGCGCATCATGCAGACCCGCTACGCCGGGGCGTTTCAGTTTACCCTGTCTATGGACGAGTCCGCCTGCGCCTGTCCGCTGCCCAAACTGATATTGCAGCCTTTTGTGGAGAACTCCGTAGTACACGGCTTCATCGGCTTCCACACAGAGGAGGAGCTGCGGCTGCATGTCTCTGTGCGCAGGGATCCGGACGGAATTTCCATCCGGATCAGGGACAACGGCGCTGGAATGCAGCCGGAGACGGCGGCGCGTCTGAACGGGGACCGGCCCTGTCCGGCGGATTCCTTTGGGATCAGCAGCGCAAGGAAGCGGCTGAGGCTCTATTTTGGACAGGCGGCTCAAGTTGTGGTCCATTCCGCCCCTGGAGCTGGTACCCGGATCGATATGCGCATCCCCGACCGTCTGGCCGGGCCGGTACAGCCCGAACAGGGGGAGTAAAGGAGGTTGCCCTATGCTCTATCGGTTTCTGGTGGTGGACGACGAGTATTATGTCCGCCAGCGGGTCAAGCTGTGCATTCCCTGGGAAAAGTTCGGCTTTGCCTGTGCGGGCGAGGCGGAGGATGTGGAGCAGGCCCTGGCATTTTTACAGCATGAACGGGTGGACCTGATTATTCTCGACATTTCCATGCCCGGCCGGAATGGCCTGGAGCTGGTCCGCACCTTGTGCCGGCAGGAGCTGCACGCGCACTTTATCATCCTTTCCGGCTTCGCCTCCTTCGAGTATGCCCGTCAGGCTATGGCCTTCGGCGTGACGCACTACTTGCTGAAGCCAATTGACGTGGCTGAGCTGCGGGAGACCGTGGCCGGCATCCGGGAAGCGCTGGATAACCGGCGGCGCAGCGCCGTAACGGAGCAGACCCTTCTGCGGGCCCGGACGGCGGCTGACCGGTCTATGCGGGAGAAATTTTTTCAAAGCGTTCTGTCCGGTCACACCTCCGGCGAGGACGGGAACCGCCTGCGCCAATACGGCGTATGTCCGGAGGAGATGTATCAGCTGCTGGTGCTGGCCGTGCGGCCTGCCGCCCTCAGCAGCTTCGGCTTTGAACAGCGCAGCTCCCTCCGGCTTGCGGCCCACAATATTGCCTCTGAGACGGCCGCCGGGCTGGGCTGCGTATGCGCCTGCACCGATGGACAGGGAAGATCGGTGCTGATCCTGCCCTGGAGGGGGGAAAGTCCCCAGGACATGATCGGACTGATTTCCGGCGCCCTGCAGGCCTCGGCGGGCCCGCCCTGCATTGCCGCTTACTCAAAGCCCTTCGGTGGTACTCCCAGCCAGCTGGCCGGGGCTTATGGGGGGGCCATGCGCTTTTTCACATTTCGCGTCATCTACGGTGAGAAAGCGGATATGACCCGCGCCGGACATCTGACCAAGCGCACACAGGATATTCTGCAAAAAAAGCAGAATGCGCTGAACCTGGCCCTGCTGCAGGGAGATTCCCAGCAGTTTGCGCCCCTGCTTTCCGACTGGTTCGGCATGGTACGCCGGGAGCAGCTGGCGCTCTCTGCCCTGGAAATCCAGCTCTCTGCCCTGCTCTCTATTGCCATGACCTATTCCGCAGAATGTTCCGGCGGCGCGCCTGGAGAGGATGCTGTTTACAGCGCCTCTGTCCTTCTGAATGCGGGGTACGATCTGGCGCAGATCGAGGAGCATCTGCTGAGGCTGTTCCTGTCCCTGGCCGATGAGAGCAAGAACGAAAACAGTTCCCTGATTGAGAAGGCGGTTGCCCAGGCCACGGATTTGATGCGCAGCGAATATGCCTGCCCGGACATGGGGCTGCGGTATCTGGCCTCCCGCCTGGTTATCAGTCCGGCATACCTCAGCCGCAATTTTACGCGGATCTGCGGGATGACGCTCATGCAGTATCTGACGCGGCTTCGTATGGAGCGGGCCAAGGAGCTTCTGGCGTCCCCCGATATGACGGTTGCCCAGGCTGCGGAGCTGGTGGGATATCAGGACGCTTTCTATTTTTCCAAGCGCTTCAAGAGCTATTTTGGCATCTCGCCGTCGCGTATGCAGGAGAGCTGATGTCCTTCGGGCCCGGAAGGAGTGCCTGGGGGAAAATTGCGAATAAACTGTAAATATATAGAAAAATTTGCATATTCTCTTGCATATTCAACCGGGGCGTGGTATACTATGTCCTGCTAAACGACGGCGCAGTATCCTAGTCAGATCTGCCGCTTCCGAAGAAGGGCCTAAAAATCCTTTAAAGGGCATAGCTGTGAAACCCCTGGTGCCTGCTGCAAACGCCCAGTTTGGGGTGGGTGCTGGGCGGGAAGCGCGGACTCCCCGCGCTTGCGGCCGTAGGGCGTTCCCCAATGGCATGGGGAAGCCGACCCTGCGGTCGTGGAGACCTGTTCTCGTGGGCGGGCGTACTCCCTTTGTGGTAACGCGACCCGTGTACGGCTCAGGTGTAGAAACCTGTATTGCGGTGCTACCCGGCCTTGAGCCGTGAACGCTGTGTGCAGATGTAGCCTGCCTTGCGTGGACATGGCGGATAGGAGAACGACCCAGCTTTTCCCCGGCCAGGGAGAGGCTGCTATTGCTCCTTGAAACCCTGCCTGCAAAAGAGGCTAAGAAGCGGTTTGACTGCGGTGGAAAACACCTAGGCTGTCGTCACTGGGCAGTCAGGGGATTGCAGTGCGGACTAAGTGGCAGTCGGGCAGCGCGGTGGGCAACGCCGCGCCGGGACGCCGAACGGGAAACCGCCCGATCGGCAACGAGGGGTGCGCCCCGGGGAAATCCAGCCCGTACCTAAGCCGTAAGATTTACCCTGACTGCTGCCGCCGTTTAGTTTTTACGTGACAGCGGAATGTGCGCCGTCCCGCCCGCTGGGCGGGGCGGCGGTTTTTATGCTGAGTTGCACGATTATATTTGAAAAGAAAGGAATGGACCGATGAAGATCAGAGAGAGAAGTATGGCGCTTTTGCTGGCGCTGATGATGGCGCTGGGCCTGACGGCCTGCGGGAAGAAGGCGGTGGAAGCGGAGCCCTACAACGGCATCGTCTACGTGGGGGAGGACCTGCCGCTGGACGCGGAGCTGCAGCGGATCAAAGGAAGCTGCGTTTTGGGCGATTTCGTCTATCTGGCGGGCCATAGAGGCGGAGGGACGTTGGAGCTTATGCGCCTGCCCCTGGCGGGAGGCGGGATGGAGGTCCTGCCGGAGGATCAGCCCTATGAAAACGGGAACTATTATTCCATAGACGGCGGCCTGCAGGCCGGGCCGGACGGAACGCTGTGGCTGTGGGAGCGGATCAGCATCGGCGATGATTTCGATGGCCGGGTAGTCCTGCGGCAGATGGATGCGGAGGGGAAGCTGCTTTTCCGATCAGTGTTTGAAAAGAGCTGGACGGAGCTGGAGCAGGAGCTGGGCTTGGGTATTCTTCGCGGCTTCCTGATAGACGGCGAGGGGGATCTGGCGGCTTGGTGCAACGAGGGCGTTGCCGTGCTGGATCAGACGGGAGAGATCCGGTTCACCCTGGAGGCGGATGCGGGGTTAGGCGGCCTGGCCCTGTTCAGTGATGGACGGATAGGGCTCTCTGATCAGGACCGGTCCGGTGATGGGGACCGTTACCGCCTGCGGGTCATCGATAAGGAAGCAAAGGGCTGGGGGGAGACGTATCCCCTGCCGTCCGGGGCCAGCGTCTACGCCGGGGATGAGAACGCGCTGTTCTACTACACGGCGGGTGACGAGCTGTGGGCCTGGAGGACGGGAGAGGACGGAAAACCCGGCGAGGGGGAGCGGCTGCTGAGCTTCCTGGACGCCGGGATCGACAGGGAGTCCGTCACGTTTTGTGCCTTCCTGCCGGACGGCAGGCTGGCGGTGACATGCGGTCAAATGTGGGAGGACGGCTCCAAGAGAAAGGTGAGCGTCCTCGCGCCTGTGGAGGCCGCCTCCCTGCCGGAGAAGAAGGTGCTGACCTATGCCGCCTTTAACCTGGACTCCACAGAACGGGCGGCGATCCTGGAGTTTAACCGGACCGACCCGGAGTACATGATCTCCGTGACGGATTACGGACAGTCCGGCAGCGGGGACGCATCCGGCGGCATGACTCGGCTGCTCACGGAGATCGGGGCGGGGCGTATCCCGGATATCTTCTCCTCGTGGGGGCCGATGCCCATGGTCCAATGGGGCGCAAAGGGCCTGCTGGAGGATCTGTGGCCCTGGATCGACAAGGACCCGGAGATCAGCCGGGAGGACCTGATGGTCCGGGTGCTGGAGGCGGCGGAGATCGACGGAAAGCTCTACGAGGTGACCGACAGCTTCCAGATCTGGACCATGGCGGGGGCTCGAAGCGTAGTGGGCGACCGGTACACCTGGACGCCGGAGGATATGTGGGAGGCCCTGGAGAAGCTGCCGGAGGGGTGCATTCCCATGCGGGCCAAGAGCCAGAGCGAGGTGCTGCTGGATCTGCTGCAGATGGACTGGAGCCGGTTCGTGGACTGGAAGAAGGGCTCCTGCCGGTTCGACAGCAAGGAGTTCCGGGAGCTGCTGGCCTTCTGCGGCAGCGTCCCGGCGGGCGAGGAGTTCGATTTCCAGGATGAGGACCGGCGGCTGCTGGACAAGGAGCAGATGCTGATGAACCAGGGGATCATGGAGCTGAGGAGCCTGCAGAGATACAGGTTCATGCTGGGGGACGAGGTGTCCTTTGTGGGATGCCCCAACCCCTGGGGAGAGGTAGGCAGCAGCTTCCTGCCAAGACTGAACATGGCCATGTCCAGCACCTGCAGGGACAAAGAGGCCGCCTGGTCCTTTATCCGGCAGATACTGCTGCCCCAGGATGATGTCGCGTCGTGGCATTTCATAGGCTTCCCCATCAACAAGGCAGATTTCCAGAGGAGAGCGGAGTTTGAGATGGCGCAGGAGCTGACTCCCGCCAGCACTTCGTACTGGGTGGGCGAGTCGGAGGTGACCGTAGACCTTCATGCCGCCACCCAGGAGGACCTGGATCAGGTTATGGCGCTCTATGAGCAGATCGATACAGTCTACCGCTGGGATGAGTCCCTGGAGGAGATCATCACCGACGTAGCCGGCGCCTACTTCGCCGGGGACAAGTCCCTGGAGGACATGGTCCGGCTGATTCAGAACCGGGCGTCGCTGTACCTCAGCGAAAATCAATAGCCCTGGGAGGGCCGTTCCGGGAAGCCGGGACGGCCTCCCGTCTTATACCGCTGGAACGGGAATCTGCGGCAGGTCATGCGCCGCCAGGATCTCGTTGGCCCGCCGCGCAAAGGCCGGGGAGCCGGGACCGGCTTCACAGCCCATGCTGTCCAGGTAGACGCAGGTTCCGTCCTCCAGCCGCCGGAAGAGCAGGTACCCGGGACTGTCCGCCCCGAAGCCGCCCACCCAGCCGTCCTCGTCCACGTAGATTCCTCCGGCAAGAACCACCTGTTCCGGGGCGGAGGTGTGGAACTCATAGCCGAGCCGATAGACCTCCAAATTCAGCCCCTCCGGCAACAGGTCCCCCTCGGCGGGGTACGCCGGGTGCAGGTCCGTAACGCAGTAATCGTCCCACGCCGGGCGGGCCTCCGCGCCGGCATTGTCCCGGCGGGCCTCAAACTCCGCCCGGACCACCTCCCTGGCGGCGTCCGCCACCGCGGCGGCTGCCTGCCGGACCGGGGCGACGATACGCTCATAGGTTTCGGGGGCAAAGTGGCGGCAGGCCGCCAGTTCCGCCGCGCCGATGCACAGCACGGCCAGCAGCACGGCTAAGACCAGCTTGCGTCCCATGTGCCCGGAGCCGTTCGCCCTGTTCATCTGTCCACCTCCTCCCGGAATTTTACGCATGCCCCTATTATAACAGAAACCAGACCGTTTTCAATGGAAAGATTCATATTGTAAGTCAGTGCTAGGAGAAGCCTATGCCCACCATTGAGTTAGAAAGCGTTTCAAAGTTTTATAAGCCCAACCGCTGGAGGCGCAGCGCCGTCCACCAGGACAAGGGCGTGGAGGACGTGGAGCTGACCATCCGGCAGGGGGAGTTCGTGTTCGTGGTTGGGGGCAGCGGAGCGGGGAAGAGCACCCTGCTGCGGCTGATTACCGGCCAGACCAGGCCCAGCCGGGGAAAGGTCTACGTGGACCATAAGGACTTGAACGGGATGATGAGGCTCAGCCGGAACCGGGCCTCCATTCTCTTCGGAAAGATCTGGCAGGACCCTACCCTCATCCGCAAGAAGACGGTGGGGGAGAATCTTGCCCTGGCCTCCCAGATTGCCCTGGGCAAGGAAAATCCCAAGCTGGTGGAGATTCGGGTAAAAAAGGTGCTCGGCCTGGTGGGGATGCGGGGCGCGGAGGCCAGGTACCCTGGGGAACTGTCCATTGGCGAGTGCCGCCGGGTGGAGCTGGCCAGGGCCATGATCAACAGTCCTCCCATTCTGGTGCTGGACGAGATTACGGCGAATCT
>OFFP01001354.1_pt1 | contig 16878 bp, 14 predicted proteins | sample 1521431 | NCBI WGS metagenome assembly OFFP01 (sample SAMEA3504104, study PRJEB24116) | mouse gut metagenome | biome: mouse gut; feature: mouse-associated habitat; material: faeces | place: Denmark | collected 2011
AGATGTCTGGCTTTCCAGTTTTGTTTTCTGGTTTTACTGTTTAGGTCGAGTTTTTGTCTCTCCGGACGCTTCGCCCTTCAAGACTTTGTTCTCTGAAATTTCCGCATCCTTCATTACTGTCGGACACTTCAGGCTGCATCGTTGCTGCCTTGTTTTCGGAATTTTCAGGGTTGCATTACTGTTCATTTGTCAAGGTTCTGTTGTTTTTGTTTGTTGCTCTTGCGTTGCAACTCTGATATCTTATCACAGGTTCTCTTTGTTGTCAACACCTTTTTTCAACTTTTTTCATTTTGTTTTGCCGTTCAATCGACAAACCTTAACTTGAAAGCTTCAATCTCGCAACGCTCTACATTGTATCACAACCTTCCATATTTTGTCAACATCTTTTTTTATTTTTTCAGCTGACTGGAAGCTGTCTGTAGTGCTCTCAACGAAAGCTTGTTTATTGTAAGCGAATTACCAGAAAATGTCAATACCTATTTTCAAAAAAATTTCGTTTTTTCTCTTTTCGTTTTTTCGCTCCTTTTCAACACAAAAAGAAACGGGAACATGACATTTCCGATGTTCCCGTTTCTTCCGACAAGCGAAACGGAGAAAGAGGGATTTGAACCCTCGCGCCGGTTGCCCGACCTACACCCTTAGCAGGGGCGCCTCTTCGGCCTCTTGAGTATTTCTCCTTAATCCGAACTTTATCACTTGCCGCTATTCTGTTGATGGACCGCAACCTGCGGCACATCTTTTATTATACACAAGTAATTCCATTTGTCAATTCTTTTTTCATCTTTTCTGCTATTTTTTGATACGCTTTTTTAGTTCTTTTTGACTTCCCTTTCAACTTCTTCTTTCTCCCCTTATCCGGCGGCCTCCGCACATATCCGATCATCGTTTCGGACAGGCTGTGAAAACAGCCTGCGCCGCCTTCCTCTCCTTATCGGATTTTATGACAGGCCCAGAAGCTCCATCAGCGGGACAAAATCAAATTCATCCAGGAACGCCCCAATCCACTGTGCGAGATAATTATGCTGATATATCCATTTTAAAACGGCGCTTTCTTCCGTATACTTCAGAACGGCCTGTCCGATGGCGCCCATATCCATCATCATCAGAAACGTATAAATTGTCCAAAGTATCAGAATAATTTCAAAAAATCCGAAAACAACTCCCAGCAGTTTATCCACCGTATGTACGACAGGCAGCTTGGAAAAAAGTTTAGCCGGAAAAAGTACCAGGCCCAGAAGGTGGTGAACCATCATTACCAGTATAAACAGAATGACTGCTACTGCCACGTTAAACACCTTACCGTCATGGTAGCCGTTGACGCCATAGGCAATCAATGCAGCTACCAGGCAGAGCGCCACCATGGAAACCAGGGACACAACCTCCTTTACCACCCCCTTTTTATATCCGTCCGCAACCTTAATCACCGCAACAATCACTACTGCCACCAGCATAATATTAATATTCAGTCCATCCATTTCGTTTCTCTCCATTCTCTTTCTCTTTATTTTAGTTGTATGGTATCCATGGAGTCATCCGTAACCAGCAAGTATCTGTATGCCTTTTCTACAGGTACCATAAGGCCTACCGGCTTCGCAAAATTTCCACGGTATTTTTCGACACCTTCCATCGCAATAATCTGGCATTCCGTTTCGTTGTAGATTACCAGATTGCCTCCCTCAAAGAAGATGTCTGTGTAGTCAATATCAAAATAAAATGTTTTCGCCTGTGAATTTGAAACCGCCGTATCGTATATGTCTATCTGGTATCGATTTTCACTGTTATCGGAAAAAAACACCAGGCCCACATACCTTTCATTATAAAAGACAGATCGCACCTCCCTGTCTATCATATGCTCCTCCGGCGATCCCGGCACATGGCTCCCCGAGTAAATCATCAGCCTGCCGTCGCCCACCGCAACTGCCGTATCATCATCCAAAAACCTGACAAAGGGAATCAGCATGTCGGTATATGACCATGTACTGACAAGCCGGTCGGTTACATTAGACCCCACCGGCCCAAAATTGTAAAACGCGATCTTCGTCTTCAGAATGCCCGCGTCTACATACAAATATGCCACACACAGCAGCTCCCCTCCCGGCGACAGGCTAAGCGCCATAGGATAACCCGAATCGTCTGCGTGCGTCCGCCCTTCGTTTTTCACTTCACCGCTGCTGTCGTATCTGTTGACCCATGTGACGTCCGAATCCGTCAATACTGCCGTCACATCCCCTTCCGTTGAAACCGTCAGGTCCCTGATGGGCATTGTAGTCGTAATCTCTCCCAATAATTTTTCCGAATTTGCCACATAAATGCTTCTTCCATTATAATCCCCGATAGCCACCGTGTCCCCGTTGACAGCCAGCCTCACATCCTGTATCTCAAATGTCTGATTCCATACCACGTTTCCCCTGGCGTCCGTACAGTGCGCCCCGTCCTTACTGTAAGTCAGAACGGAATCCCCGAGTCTGACATTCCTCGTTCCCTCAGACTGCGTGTTCTCCACAGAGGCAATCGTTTCATAATCCGTATAAATGTGTCGTTTATATTGTATGTAAAAAAAGAGAATGATTCCAATCAGCACTGCCGCCGCCAGCAATATTCTGCTCAGAGAAGCCAGTTTATGCCGGGCAATCTTTTCTTTGTAATTTTCCTGCTTTTGTTCTCTCTTTTCTTTTTCTTTCATGTAACTTCTGATATCTGCCATGATACCTCCGGTATATATCGGCTGTACTGTTTTATCAGCACCATACCATCCTTAAAGCGCAGCCGCGGTATGAACGGCCGGACTCTTCATGCCTGGAATAAGGTCATTATACCATACTTTCCTCATTGTGGTAGAAATATTTTTTCTCCCACCTTAATATCATCCGGATTCTCTATATTATTCAGCGAGCAGATTTCGGATACCCGTGTGTCGCTGCCGTACCGTTTTACACAAATGCCGATCAGCGTATCGCCCTTCTGCACAATGTACGAGTCCAGTTCCGCAGTGGGACCGGCCGCCGGTTTGGTCTCCTGTGTCTGATTGTCCGGAGCAGCCTGTCCTTCATTATCCTGCGGCATCTGATCCGTCGGCTCCTGCCGGTTGTCAGAACCTTCTCCCTGCTGTCCGGTCCCCTCACCGGATTCCGGTTCCCTGGAGGGCGGTTGGCCCTGCTCCTGGCCGGCGGAATTGCCGTCCGCGTTTTCTCCCGTCTGCGAGCCGTTCTCCCCACTTGACTGCTCCGGGTCCTGCGGCGTCCCCTGACCGGACGACTGGCCCGGGTCCTGCGGCGTCCCCTGGCCGGACGACTGGACCGGATCCTGCGGCGTCCCCTGACCGGACGACTGACCCGGGTCCTGCGGCGTCCCCTGGCCGGACGACTGGCCCGGATCCGCGGGTTCGGAATTCGCCGCTGCATTCTCGTTGAGAATCGCGTCGTTGAGCCTGTCCTCTGCCACAATCGTTCCCACCTGTGCCGTTCCGTTTGACACCTGTACGGCATCCGGCAGCTGTTGTTCGGACATATTTTCCATCAGCTGTCTGACTGCCGTCTGCCATTCTTCCAGCTTCTCACCGTTTCCCATAGCCGCAAGCCCTGTGGCACACAGCAGCGTAAAAACCGCCGCCGCAGTCAGCCTCATGCCCTTGAGCCTTGCGTTTGCGCCTGCAGGCTGAGATGCCGCTTCTTCTGTCCTGGCCGCTTTCCGCCTTTGCAGGATAGCATGTCCGCTTTTTTCTTCCGCCAAAGCCCGTCTCTCCTCCTGGCGTCTTTTTACCACATTGTATTTCTCCTGATCCACTATCTCAGGCTTCGAGGCTTCCTGGCGTTCCTCCAGCATAAAAGCAAGCATCGCATCATTCTTCTCGTAAAACTGCGCGTATCCTCCCACATATCTGCACACACCCTGTTCACAGATATGAAATCCTTCTATCATTTCTCCGTCAAGCAGCCGGTATCCTAAAAAAACAGTATCCGGGAAAAACTTTTTCCGCTGTTTTTCAGCCTCCTGCAATACTGCCTGGGATAGATGACGGCACTCCTTCTGAAGGAAAACAAGCCTGCTTGCCCCATAGAGAAATAAGTAGGTAATCCCCGCCTCCTCTTTCCGAACACCGTACAGCGCCACCGCCATCTCTTTTTCATTGGCATATTGATTCAGCTGTTTTATGTAGGAAATGACATAATCTTCCACATAAACTTTGCAATAAGGATTCGTTTCTCCAATCTGTGTAATGTTTTTTGGTAATTCCATATAAAAACACCTCCCATACCGTTTGCAACAATCATAACATCGGTATGCGAGGTATTTTAGCATTCTTTGTCGCGCCCGAAAAAGAAGTCTTCGACAATCTTTGCGGCATGCCGTGGGGGCGCTTCCCGCCAGCCCGGCACGCCGCCCCTACGAACGTTCTAAACTGTTTTTCGTCTAATATGATTCGTTTTTCAGAAGACGCTAAACTGATATACAGTCACGGAATCATATTCCGTTTCCTCCCCAAATACTGCCCCCGGAAATTCCGGCTTGTGGATGGCATCGGGAAAATATTGGGTTTCCAGGCACATTCCCGAACGGAAACCATAGGAAGCCCCATCCTTACCTGTCTGCTCGTCAATAAAATTCCCTGCATAGAACTGTACGCCGGGCAGCGTGGTATAACCTTTCATCATTCTGCCGGAGGGTACCCGCAGTGTGGCGAAATGGCGCAATTTTCCGTCCCATCCGTCTATTACCCAGTTGTGGTCATATCCGCCTGCGTATTTCAGCTGTTTGAACTCGGTACCGATTTCTTCTCCGATTCTTTTCAGGCTTCGGAAATCCATGGGTGTTCCTCCCACTTCCGCAATCTCCCCGGTGGGTATGGAGCCGGAATCCGCAGGGGTATAACGGGATGCTTCCAGCTGCAGTTCATGTCTCTCTATGCTGCCGCTGTCATGCCCCTCCAGGTTAAAATAGGTATGATTGGTCAGGTTCAGAATCGTCTTTCTGTCACTGATGCCGTGATAGTGGAGTCTCAGCGCATTTTCCTCATCCAGGGAATATGTTACGCTTGCCTTCTTGTTTCCGGGAAAACCCAGATTGCCGTCCGTATCCTCCAGCAAAAACGTGACACTTATGTCATTCACAACGGCATCCCACAGACGTTTATGCCATCCCTTCTCCTTATGGCTGTGCAGGTTGTTGGGTCCGTCATTGGCATCCAGCTGCCATGTATTACCGTCCAGTTGATAAGATGCTCCCCCTGTCCTGTTTGCGTTAGGCCCAATGACAACTCCGAAAAAGCTGGGATTGTTCAAATAGTCTTCGCCGGTGTCAAATCCCAGCACCACATCCGCCGTCTTTCCTTCCCCGTCGGGGCACATAACCTTTACAAGCGCCGCCCCGATATTGGTTACCGACACCTGCATACCTCTGCTGTTTGAGATGGTGTACAGGGTTATTTTCCCTCCGCCCGGGTATACGCCGAACGGCTTTGCTATAACTGACATGTTTTTCTCCTATTTTAAGTTCCGCTCATTGCTTTTGTGATCACCGCAGGGGAGAGATTTCCTGTCGGATAGGGCGCCTCCGGAAATCCTCCCGGTCACAAAACCCATTTCGCTGTTTTTATGTTCCGCTCATTGCTTTTGTGACCACCGCAGGGGGAGACCAGCTGCCCCTACAGTTCCACCCGTCCCTCCAGGGCGCGCAGCAGCGTCACTTCATCTATGTATTCCAAATCGCCGCCCACAGGAACGCCGCTGGCAATCCGGGTTACCTTAATGCCTGTGGGTTTTATAAGCTTTGCTATGTACATGGCCGTTGTCTCGCCCTCCAGGCTGGAATTGGTGGCAATAATAACTTCCTCCACCTCTCCCCGAAGGCGCTCCATCAATTCCTTCAGGCGGATATCTCCGGGTCCGATACCCAGCATGGGAGAAATGGCGCCGTGAAGCACATGGTACACGCCCTCGTATTTCCCGGTTTTCTCATAGGCGGCAAGATCCCTTGTATTTTCCACCACCATGATAATCTTGTGATTGCGCTTCTGGCTTGCGCATACGGGGCAGACTTCCTGGTCCGTCAGCGTAAAGCATTCCCTGCAATACCGCACGTTTTCCTTGGCCACCGTGATAGCTTCCGTCAGACGCCGGACTTTATCCCCCGGCATATTAATCAGGTGAAACGCAAGCCTCTGGGCCGATTTGCTGCCAATACCAGGAAGTGCCGCCAACTCTTCTATCAATTTGTTAATATGTCCGCTGTATAAGTCCATCAGAAGGGCAGTCCTCCCAGGCCGCCTGTCATCTTGCCCATCAGCTCGCTGCTGGCTTCTTCTGCCTTGCGCAGCGCCTCATTGACAGCCGCCACTATCAGATCCTGAAGCATCTCGATGTCCTCCGGATCCACAACTTCCTCCGACAGCGTTATTTTCAGGATTTCCTTTTTGCCGCTCACTGTCGCTTCCACAGCTCCGCCGCCCGAGGAAGCCGTGAATTCTTTTGTTTCCAGTTCCTTCTGCCCTTCCTCCATCTGACGCTGCATCCGCTGCGCCTGTTTCATCAAATTAGCCATATTCCCGGGCATCGCACCGCCCGGAAAACCTCCTCTTTTCGCCATTGCTCCTCCTATTCGGTTCCGCCTCTGTCAATACTGTTTTTCCTGTTCCGCATCTGCCCGTCTTGTATCTTTTCCCGGCAGGGCGTTTCCAAGATGCCTTTATTCCGTTTCTTCCTCTATATCCATCTGTATCAGCCTGGATATGTCTACATAATTGTCTTCAAATTCCTGCTGTCCCTTGACTGCCTGAATGCTCACTTCTATTTCTTTTCCGGAAAAATCCGACAAGAGCGCCTCCAGGCGGACTTTGTTTTCCGCATGTTGTGTAAAATAATCCGACGCCACGCCGTCCTCCAACACCATAAGCAGCCTGTTGTCACCGCTAAGACTGAGTTTCGCAGACTTCAGGTAAATCCGCATGGGGTTTTCCGCGGTTCCCACAATGGACGGCCATCTGGCCACAATCTGCTTCACGTCCTCCGGAATCGCTTTGGGCAGCTCCGGCTTCGCTTTTTTCGGGCCTCCCTGCACCGCTCCTGTTCCGGACAGGGCACCGCCTCCCTCTGAGACCACGGTTACCACGCCGTTTTCCACCTTTTCCTCCATCTGGCGAATGCGGTCAAGGATAGCCTCCCGCCCTGTCTCCATCTCCGGTTTGCACAGCTTGATTAAAGCCACCTCCACCAGGATGCGCTTCTGCGCCGAATAGCGGATTTGCCCGGACAAGTCCGAAAAAATACGGATAAACCGGACAATCCTGTCCATATCCGCCATCTCCGCCTCTTCCTTCAGGTGTTTCAGGTTCTCCGTAGACATGTCTATGACATCCTCCAGGTTGTCGGAGGACTGCGCCAGCATCAGGTTGCGCAGATACCAGGTAAAATCCGTCACAAACTGCGTCAGCTCCCGCCCCTGCATTATAATTTCCTCCAGAAGCTGCACGCAGCCCAGTACATTCCTGTCCAGTATATGGCGAAACAGCCGGCTGAACACCTCTGTGTCCACTGCCCCAAGCACATCAAGGACCTTGTCATAGGTCAGTTCTTCCCCCAGCAGGAAAGCAATGCACTGATCCAGGAGGCTCAGCGCGTCTCTCATGGAGCCGTCCGCCAGCTTGGCAATATACCGGAGCGCCTTTTCCTCTACCCTGACATTTTCTTCCTGAATAAGCTCTTTCATTCTGTCCGTAATTGTGTCAATGGTGATACGCTTGAAATCATATCTCTGGCATCGGGACAGGATAGTGATGGGCAGACGGTGTACCTCCGTGGTTGCAAGGATAAAAATCACATAGGAGGGCGGCTCCTCAAGGGTCTTCAGCAAAGCGTTGAAGGCCCCTGTAGAAAGCATATGCACCTCGTCTATGATATAAACCTTATATTTTCCCTCCGCAGGGGAATAGGAAACTTCTTCCACAATTTCGCGGATATTGTCAACGCCGTTATTTGACGCAGCATCGATCTCAATGACATTCATGCTGGCGCCCGCGGCGATGGCGCGGCAGATACGGCATTCCCCGCATGGGCCGTCCGGGGTCGGATTTTCGCAGTTTACCGTCCGGGCCAGGATCTTCGCCACCGTTGTCTTTCCCGTTCCCCTGGTGCCGGTAAACAGATAGGCATGCCCGATACGGTTTACCTTCAGCTGGTTTTTCAGTGTGATTACGATATGATCCTGCCCTTTCACGTCCGCAAAAGTGTCCGGACGAAACTTCCGGTACAATGCCGTGTACGACATATTCTGCCTCCCTGATTATGCTTAATGATATAATGCCGAAATTTGCCCCGGTCAGTCGCCGAAGCAGATACCCAGAAGCTTGGCCTCCTGCACAATGGTAGCATCCGGGGATACTTCCTTCAGCTTGCCCGCCACATCCTCCAAAGGAACGCGGACTACTTCGCGGTTCTTATATCCTACCATAAAGCCATACTGATTGTCCAGAATCAGCTTGCCTGCTTCCGCGCCCAGGCGGCTTGCAAATACACGGTCATACGGGCAGGGACTGCCGCCGCGCTGCATATGACCGGGAACGGTGACACGTACCTCAATGCCGGTCTTTTTCTGGATGGCTTCCGCCAGCTCGTAGGATACGGAAGGATGTACTCTCTTCGCCAGTTTCTTCTTATATTCCTTCTTGGAAAGCTTCGCGTCTTCCTTGGAAATGGCGCCCTCTGCCACCGCAATAATGGTAAACCCGCTGCCCTTCCTGTTTCTGTCTTCAATCTTATCAATAACCTTTTTAATATCATAGGGAATCTCGGGGATCAGAATAATGTCAGCGCCGCTGGCCATACCGGCATTCAGTGTCAGCCATCCCACCTTGTGTCCCATAACCTCCACAATGAAGACACGGCTGTGGGACGCAGCTGTAGTGTGAATGTAATCGATGGCGTCGGTGGCAATATCCACAGCGCTCTGGAATCCGAAGGTCATGTCCGTTCCCCACAGGTCATTGTCGATGGTCTTGGGCAGCGTGATAACATTCAGCCCCTCCTGGCGCAGCAGATTGGCAGTCTTATGCGTGCCGTTGCCGCCAAGGATGACCAGGCAGTCCAACTGCAGCTTGTAATAATTCTGCTTCATTGCCTCCACCTTGTTCAGGCCGTTCTCATCCGGATTCTGAATGGTCTTGAAAGGCGTACGGGACGTTCCCAGCATAGTGCCGCCCTTTGTCAGGATGCCCGAAAAATCCTTGCCGGTCAGCATCTGGAATTTGCTGTAAATCAGCCCCCTGTAGCCGTCCAGGAACCCGTAAATCTCCACCTGCTGCCCGCTGTTGTACAAAGTCTTTACAACGCCTCTCATAGCCGCGTTCAGTGCCTGGCAGTCCCCACCGCTGGTCAACATACCAATTCTCCTCATGTTTCATTTCCTCCTGTCTTTTTATTTGTGCCTGTTTGCTGTTCGCACCTTTAATAAAATATTACCCTTTTCCGGACAATTTTGCAACCTCTTCAGAAAAAAACGTATAAAAGTCTTGCAAAATTGTCCGAGATGCTTTAAAATAAAAAAGCGTCAGTTCTCCCCCTTTTCCAGGGATATGGCGAGAACCGGTGCTGCCGATGCAACAGGGAGAGTTATCGAAGCGGTCATAACGAGCTGCACTCGAAATGCAGTTGTCCTTTACTGGGCACGTGGGTTCGAATCCCACACTCTCCGCCAGACGCTTACGTCCACAAGCGGGTTTGCCGCTTGTGGGCTTTTTTCATTTCACCGCTTTTTCGGGAAGTATATCCTCAGTTCTCTCCTAAAATGGGCGAGTTCTCTCTTAAAAATGGTTCGTTTTCGTGCAAAAAATGCCTTTATTCGAACTCTGCCCTATGTATTGGCGTATCTTCTGATATGATACGCCGTTTTCTTATGAGATTACTCCCAATGCCCCACTTAAGCCTTTTGCCATTGCATCCGCAGAGGACAGCTTGGAATTATAGTCCAGATGGGCATATACATTGGCGGTTGTGGAAAAGTCGCTGTGACCGAGCCATTCCTGTATCTGCTTCGTCGGCACGCCGTTTGCAAGCAGCAGCGAGGCGCAGCTGTGCCTAAGTCATGGAAGTTGAATCGGCCATTATATTTCACTATTCTGTGATTTGTTGAAATTAATTATGGAATAGTGCTTCCTTTATTCGCTATTATCTGCTATAATTAAAATAAACAAAATAGCGATTGAGGGATAGAGATGCATCCGTATACCGGAGATTATACCGAACAGAGAAAAAATGAAAAAATTAATTTCACATACTATACTTTCACGCCTCGTCCATTGAAAGATGCTACACTTTATAAAATGGATAATGAACTTGCAACGCTTCTAATCGAGGCACATCACAATCTTGGGCAGTTAGAAGGTTTGTTTCAGTATGCGCCAAACAAAAACTCGTTTTGTGAATTAATGCTTTTAAAAGAATGCACCTATTCCAGAATGATAGATTATGATGCACCAAATTTTAGTGATATATTAGTTAGAAGAGGCACTGGTAAGGGTGATATGGAGCCTATAAACAATTTGTTGGCAGCTTATAAAGCGGCAGATGGTATGCAGTTTACGGCTCAAGATTACAGCAAAATATGCAGCATAGCTTTATATGGTGATAAACCAGAGCAACAAATGGGTGTTCGTGATACCCAAACATTTTTGCAATATGCAATATCAAACTTAAAAACCTATAATCCAACGGCACCAGAAGCTGTCCTGCCGTCATTGGCTGATATTTCTGCTTATCTTTATGACAGCGGGGATGATCCCCTGATTCAAGCAGCGTTAGCGCACTATCAGTTTGAAATGATACACCCATTTGAGAAATATAATGGGATTGTTGGACGTATCCTGATATTCATGGTATTGCAAAAAATCGCAGATAAAGCGTCGCTTGGGTTGTGTTTATCTGAGTACCTATTCTTCAATAAAAATGAGTATTTTGATATACTCAGATCAACACAATATAGCGGTGGTTATATACGTTGGATTAAATATTTTATACGGATTATAAATGAAGCTGCTCAAACCAGTGTTGCACTGCTCAAGAGATACGAAGAAATGATTAAGCTGAATGAGGAAAAGTTAAGGGCTAAAGTACCCAAAACAAGAAGTTTTTGGGGCGTGTATGAGTACCTTAAAGTTTTTCCTATTGCCAGTATTCCTATTGCGGCAAAGCATCTAAACTTATCATATAATTCAGTTTCTAAAGCATTTGCCTTATTGCAAAAATACAATATAATTATGCAAGAAAGCAATGCTACAAGAAACCGAATATGGAAATATAACTATCTTGATTTTATGTTTACATTACCAAACATCAATCAACATGTGATTAGTTAAAAAATAATGCGAGGGCAGAAATATGAGTGAGTTGCTAAATGGCATATTTGAATGTCTTGATATAAATAGCAGTACCGGTTTGGCTACAGAAGACAATTTACAGTGCATGACCTCCTTTCAAAGACTATTTTATACACAAGTTCATGAAAAGATAGGAATTGATGCCGTATATTTTCTTCGCGATGCAAACGGGATTGCCAAAGTTCCACTTATCTATTTTTCCATTATCCAAAAATATGATGCAAAACAAGTTGCAGAATTACATCGCCTTTCTTGGAATCTCGGAGAGGCTCCACTACTATTTGTGGTGACTCCAGATGAGATTTTGATTTATAATAATTACGAGACACCGCAAGTCGTTGAGAACGGAAATCTTGATCCTACCGCAGGGGTAATTGAAACATTAAACTTGACAAATGGATTGGTTTCACAGCAACTTGCACTAAAGAAGTATCATCGTTCATTGCTTGAAAGTGGCGAATACTGGCGGCAAAGCATGACTAGATTTGATGCTCAAAACCGGGTTGATGCAACCTTGATGTCAAATTTGAGAATAATGCGCAGAACGTTGATTAACCAAATTAGTAAAAGATGTGATAAGAGTAAAGAAACGATCACAGGGGTAGTTCACGCTTTGCTCAGTCGGTCAATTTTTATTAAGTATTTGGAAGAACGAAAAGATTCAAACGGAGAAACGGTATTTCCGCGAGATTTTTATTGCAATTTTATGGTATCAGCGAAACAGTATACTGATGTTCTAAACAGTAAAGAGGCAACTTATAACTTATTTAGAGCACTTAAAGAGAAGTTTAATAGTGATATACTGCAAGTCTCAGAAGTTGAAATAGAGATTATTACTCAAAATGACTTGGATGAACTTCGCATATTTATTCTAGGTGATAGCGAATTAGAGAGCAAACAACTTACGTTATGGCCACTTTATAGTTTTGACATTATCCCCATTCAGTTAATTAGCAGTATCTATGAGTTGTTTTTTCATCTGTCAGATGAAGATGATAAAAAAGGCACATATTATACACCACTTCATCTTGTCAACTTGATCATGGATGAAGTGTACCCGTGGGAAGGCGAATATAAAGATACATCTTTTTTTGATCCATCATGCGGTTCGGGAATTTTTTTAGTTGAGGCATATAGAAGACTTGTTTGCAGATGGATGTCACAAAATGATGTTCATACGATCACCTGCGATCAACTGAAACTTCTCTTGAAAAACAGTATTTTCGGTGTAGATATTAATGAAGAAGCTATTCGAGTTGCCTCGTTTAGCCTTAGCTTAGCGATGTGTGATTTCCTTGATCCAAGAAGCATCTGGGATAAGCTTTCATTTCCACATCTACTAGATAACAACTTGATTTCAAGTGATTTTTTCGATGAGGATAAATCTTTTAATAGCAAAAAATATGATGTCATTGTTGGCAATCCACCTTGGCAGAGTAACATTACTAAAAAAACGAAAGAGTATTTGAAAAAAGTAAACCGCGTTATAGGTGACAAGCAAATTGCACAGGCATTTTCTATCAAGTGTTCAGAATTGTGCAAGCAAAACGGAATTCTTTGTCTCCTTATGCCTAGTAAAGGATTGCTTTTTAATAGATCAGATAAAAGCAGGACGTATAGGGCAAATTTTTTTTCCGATAACAATGTCCTAGCAATTATCAATCTATCAGTATATAGAAAATTCCTGTTTGATCACGCTAGTGGGCCTGCTACTGCCATTATCTATACTCCCAAAAAGGAAGAGATCAATCAGCCAATAGTTTATTGTACGCCAAAGCCAATTTATACAATTGAAGATGTTAGAAAGTTTTCTATTGATCCTACCGATATATGCAGAATACCCCGTGACATTATTGATGACGATAGGATCTGGAAAATTGCAATGTGGGGCGCACCTAGAGATCTTGAATTAATAGGAAAAATGCAAAGTACTTTTGCATCTATGGCAGCATTTATTGAAGAAAATCACATGACAACTGCCGAGGGGTTCAAAAGAGGAAACAGGAAACACGAATGTTATGACTTCAAAGGTCTTCCAATGGTGGAAGCCAAATACTTTAAACCATACTATGTTTCATCTGATGAGCTTCCAATAGTTGATTTCGATGATTTTGAGTGCATTGTTAAAAATGCCAGAGAAATTTTTGCTGCTCCACACTTAATAATTAAACAGAGCCATAAAAATGGAATATTTCTTTCAGAAGTGCTGGATTATGATGCTGTGTTCAACCATAGTCTTTTAGGAGTTCATGGCAACATAAACAGACTTAAATACTTGAGTGTAATAATTGGCTCAAGAGTTTTTTCGTACTATCATATTCTTACAAATAGGAAATGGCTTGTAGAAAGAGATGAGTTAGAAGCGGGAGATATCTGGCAAACACCTATCCCCAGCCCAAGTGAGGCAGAAATTGCTGAAGCATGCGAAATATTTGATGAATTGGCAATCTCACCAGCTAAAAAAAGAAAAGCAGAACAATTTGTGCGCCATATGTATCGACTAAAAGAATATGAGAGTTACCAGATAGATGATGTAATTGATTATGTATATGACTATTTCAAAAAAAAGCAACGTTCTGTATCCTTTGAACGCCCGAACACCGATGATTACAAACTGTATTATGATTCCATTAGAGAGGTGTTGACGAACACATTTGGAGCAAGTATAGAGTTAACTGGAGATCTATATTTTGGCGTTGCTCCGCTGTCTGTGCTTGTTTTAAATGTTGGACTACAAAACGATACGGATCTGAATTTTGTAAAAAACAATGATAAGTTGAATGAAATCCTCTTGAATTTGGACAGTGCATTGGCCGATAACCAGAAAATGGTATTTATTAGGCGAAATCTCCGAATTTACCAGCCTAATAGAATATTTATCATCAAGCCGGCCCAACGTAAATATTGGACATATTCCGCTGCTTGCAGGGATGCAGATGAGATATTCGAAGATGTTTCTAGGGCGTGGAGGTGATACAATGAGCAGTATAAGAAATATAACAGCATCCACAACTATTCCAGATGATTTAGCAAAGCGGCTTGGTCCTTCTGGAGTCAACGAAATAATATTGACTCTGTGGCAGGGTTATCATGACTTAATAGCAGATACGGACATAACTATCTCCGAAACCGCTATGGAAGATGATATCACCTTGGAATGGTATGGGAAAATATCGCAGCGCTGGGCCAATGGGAATCGCGCCACTACTTTGAGAATAAACAACATTGGACCTGTTCATCAATACCCAGACCCCACGCTAAAAAAGAGTCGTGGATATAAGCCTACGATTGATTTTTGTTTTCGTGATTGGGATACTTCAAACAGCTATTTTGGCGTAGAATGCAAGAATCTCTATAATCACCAGAACGATAAAATCAAAAGATATGTCGAAACAGGAGTTAAGAACTATACCTCAGGACGGTACGGTTCACAGTCATCAGAATCTTCGATTATTGGGTATGTGTTAAGTGGTAAGATTCCAGAAATCGTAGCTGAACTTGTTTCTGAAATTGCAAAAATTACACCAGTAAATAATTTGTCTCGAGAGTTACGCTATGTGGAACCGCAGTATTCTTCGCAGCATACGAGGGATATTGATAATCAGGAAATAACCATACATCACTTGTTTTTTGATTTTTCGCATTAAGGTTCATACTTGACGTTTGAAGAATATAGTTTCTGCTTATCATGTGCTACTTGTATGGATAAGTAGTAAAATGTGGGAATCTCAGACTAATCCATGTTGGTAGTTTGGGATTTCTGCTTTACAGAATTATATTTTTTGTCGTGGGCTTGACATACGGGTGTCTAAGGTCATGATAGCGGATGCGCCGCAGCTCATTCTTGTCAAGCAATTTCGGGAATGCCGCCGTAAGATAATGAGGAGAAACCAGCGTCCCCATCTCGTCCACGCAAATGTATTCCAGATACCGATTGTCATAGCATTTCCCACACAACCGTCTGTATTCTGCCTGCTGCTCTTTCATTTTTAAGAGCTTCTCTTTGAAAACAGGTACAAGAGGAAGCGTCCTCATGCTCGATTTGGTCTTTGTGGTATCCTTTGCCACTTGGACGTGTTTGCCGTCAATGGTGCAGGAAGTCACCGTGTGTCGAATGGTAATGGTGCCATTCTGGAAGTCTATGGCATCCCATTTCAGCCCAAGGGCTTCGCTCCGCCGCAGTCCGTAAAAAGCACCGAGGAAAATGGGGATTTCAAGCAGAGTGTCTTTTGCTGCTTCAAAGAGTGCCTGCATCTCATCGCTGTCATAAAAGCTGCCAATGAATTTATCCGCCTTGGGGCGTTCCACCTTGTCGGCAGGGTTTACGCTTATAAGGTCAATCTTGACGGCATACTTCAAGGCTCTGTGTATCACTGCGTGGTAATGGATTACCGAGCTTGCTTTCACTCTCTTTAGCTGCTGCATATAAAATGTCTGGATGTCGATTGCTTTCAGCCCGGCAAGTGTGGTATTCCTTTCTTTAAAATAAGGAATGATGATGCTTTTTGCCATCCCTGCATAGGAAGCGTAGGTGGTAAGAGCGATTGTAGGCTTTGCAATCTCCAGCCATTGCAGCAGAAAATCGGAAAACATCATATCATCCTGCACGGGCGTACACTCTGGCTCAAAGGTCTGTCTTGTCTGCATCAGCATTTTTTCTGCCCTCTTTTTGTTGCCCTTAACGGGCAGACCAGTGGGAAACCATTTGGTTTTTCTTTTTCCCGTTATGTCGGGATAGCTTAAAACCATATAAAAAAAGCCTTTCTTCTCTTGCAGATGTCCTGCTACCATAAAATAATAACCTCCTTTTTGTAGCACCTTTGGGCTTCTGCTGTTGACCATCTTTATTATAGAAAATATAGTCTTGGAAGTCCAATGTGCAAATTTAAGGGTTTGGGATAGTTTGCAGATTCAACCGCAAATAGGAAAGCAGGTGGATTTTTGGTACTCTGTACGCCCTGCCTACCTTTAAATGTTCGACTTTGTTCTCTCGAAGTAGCTGATAGCCAGTCTTGCTGCTTACGCCAAGAGCCTTGCTCATTTCCTCAACTGTCAGAATATCGGGGTATTCTCTGAGAATTGAACTGTATACTTCGCCAAAGTTCATACGCTGCTCCTTTCGGGCGGTATCGAACCCATTTGAAGGCCAATACTGATAAGCAGCGGCGTGGCAATCGCTTCCATGACTAAGCTGTCGAGCCTTGCAAGTCGCTCTTTCAGCCGTTTCTTGTCAATGGTGCGTATCTGCTCCAATAAAACAATGGAGTCGGCAGGAAGCCCGCTAACTCCGTTCAAGTCATAATGTGTAGGCAGCTTGCTTTTGGTCTGCCTGCTCGTGATAGCTGCAATAATCACGGTAGGGCTATATCGGTTTCCTGTGTTGTTGGAGATAATAAGTACGGGGCGTGTACCGCCTTGCTCCGAGCCGACAATGGGATTTAGGTCTGCGTAGAAGATGTCCCCACGCTTGATAGTCCTTTCCATTATGTGTTTGACCTCCTATCTGGATTTAGGCA
>OFFP01001363.1_pt1 | contig 16746 bp, 16 predicted proteins | sample 1521431 | NCBI WGS metagenome assembly OFFP01 (sample SAMEA3504104, study PRJEB24116) | mouse gut metagenome | biome: mouse gut; feature: mouse-associated habitat; material: faeces | place: Denmark | collected 2011
GATAAGCCGGTATTTGAATGAGATAAAAAAGTCGGAGAAGAAAGAGCCGGATATAGAAGAAGATTCACATTTGCAGGCATATTGAAAAGATACCACATTATAGTTCAGGAAGATTTGAATGATGTTAGAATATGTCAGGAAGGGACATTAGCTAACGAATCGGATTTATACCAGAGGGGTGGAACCATTGATTCCGTAAGGAATGTATATGGGATAGAAGGGTATAAGGAGAGTGAGTGGGAACTTGAATCAAGAGGAATCCTCCGCTTAATATATGTATATAATAAAATTTCATAGAGATTAGGGCTGCTGTAGCGATATGGCAGCCTTTTATTGTGTGTGTGCAGGGGCGCATATGATAATTGGCAGCTTTGCTGCACGCACCCCGCGCGGCGAGTAGGGGAAGAGGAATCTTCCCTACTCGATTGTAAAAAGTATTGTCTCATTGCATGTGGTAAAGCATATCTTATATAGTAGGAGAAAAAATGCGCTTTTTTTTGACATTGTACATGGCGTATGATAGAATGATAAACGTAAAAGTGTAGAATATTGCAGTTTTAACAAATTTTTTGAGGTGAGAAGTTTGGATAAATATGAATATAGGGTGAAAACAGAGCAGATGCAGGAGCATATGGAGAAGAAGCAGTACAAGAAGGCGATGGAGATTGCCGACACGATTGACTGGCGGAGGGTCAAGAATGTTTCTACTCTGAATACGGTAAGTGAGATTTATGAGTATAACGGCGAATACCAGAAGAGCCGGGATATTTTATTTGTTGCGTTCGATCGGTCTCCGGGGAGCAGGAAGATCGCGTATCGCCTTGGGCTTCTGGCTTTGCGGATTGGTGATATTGAAGAGGCTGCGGATTGTTATGAGGAGTTTGTGAAGCTGGCTCCGAAAGATCCGAATCAGTATATTTTGAAATATAAGATTTTGAGGGCTCAGGGTGCGCCTTTGAGCGACCAGATTGCCGCTTTGGAGGATTTTAAGAAGGCGGAATATATCGAAAAGTGGGCGTATGAGCTGGCGAGGCTGTACCATGAGGCGGGGATGACGGCGGAGTGTCTGGAGGAGTGCGACGACCTGATTCTGTGGTTCAGTGAGGGGCGGTATGTGTATCAGGCGATGGAACTGAAAATGCAGTATAAGCCGCTGACTCCGCTGCAGCAGGAGAAGTATGACTCACGTCCGGGAGCCTCTAAGAAGTCCCGCGCTGCAAAACGGAATACTACGGCGAAGACGCCGGTTCCGTTGGAGGAAGTGATCCGCGGGGAGGCTCCGGTCAGAAAAGAGGTGCTTAGGAGGGTGACGGAGACGGCTCTTCGGGCAGATCAGGAGGCGTTAGAGGCGGAAGAAGCGCAGGAAGAAAAGGATGAGCTTACGGAAGGGGAAGCAAGCGTAAGGCAGAATACGTCTGAACTTGGTAAGACGAAGTCCATTTCTAAGGTCGTGAAGGGAGCGACGCTGCAGGAGGCGCTTGCCAATGGGATGGCGCTTGCCAATGGAATCCGTAGTGTGGAGAAGACGGTTGCAAAGGTGAAAGAGGGAATCCGTCAAGTGACCGGCCAGATACATATGGACGCGCTTGTAGAGAAGCGTGGGGCAGATGCCAGGAAGGCTGAACCGGAGCCAGAGAAGGAACCGGTTCAGGCGGAAGTAAGGGAAGAAAGGAAGGAATCGGCTGCCCCTGCAGCCCAGGCTCCGGGAGCTGTCAGGGCTTCAAGAAGACCTTCGCCAAGACCATTAGATAAGAAGACAGATGCGCTTCGTGCGACCGGCCAGCTGCGGATTGAGGAAATATTGCAGGAGTGGGAGACGAAGCAGAAGGCCAATGCGGAGGCGATTGAGCGTCAGAGAGAGGAAGACGATGAGAGGCTTCGCAGGGAGCGGGATGAGATTGGTCTGCGTAAGGAATTGGAACGCCGTGAGGCTGAAAGGAAGGCGGAGGAGGAGAGAAAGGCGCTGGAGACAGGCGCGACTCAGAGGATTACGCCGGAAGGCCTGCAGAAGCTTGCGGAGAAGGAAGCTTTGAGAAGAGCTGCTGAGAGGAAGGCGGCGGAAGAGGCTGAGGCCCGGAAGGCAGAGGAAGAAGAAGCCGCGAGGAAGGCGGCGGAAGAAGAGGCGGCAAGAAAGGCGGCAGAGGAAGAGGAGATCCGGAAAGAGGCAGCCCGGAAAGCCGCGAGAAAGGCAGCGAAAGCGGCGGCAAGAAAGGCAGCGGAGGAAGAGGCTGTTCGGAAGGCGGCGGAAGAAGAGGCAGCAAGAAAGGCGGCAGAAGAAGAGGCAGTAAGAAAGGCAGCGGAGGAAGAAGCGGCAAAGAAGACGGCAGAGGAAGAGGCTTTAAGAAAAGCGATACAGGAAGAAGTAGCGGAAAAAGCCGAGACAGAGAAAGAAGAAAAGGAAGTTGTAGAGAAGAGTGCAGAAGAAGAGGCGGCTCGGAAGGCGGCAGAGGAAGAGGCGGCAAAAAAGGCGGCAGAAGAAAGGGCTGCAAGGGAATTTGCACGAAGGGCTGCGGAAGTGAGGGCTGCGGAAGAAGTGGTCAGGAAAGCGGCTGAGGCGGAAGCGGCAAAGAAAACAGCGGAAGAAGAGGCAGTCAGGAAGGCAGCGGAGGAAGAGGCAACTCGGAAGGCGGCAGAGGAAGAGACGGCAAGAAAGGCAGCGGAGGAAGAGGCAACTCGGAAGGCGGCAGAGGAAGAGGCTTTAAGAAAGGCGATACAGGAAGAAGCCGCCCGGATAGCAGAGGAAGAAGAGGCAGCGAAGAAGGCAGTAGAAGAAGCTGCAAGAAAAACGGCAGAGCCGAAGCGTCAGGCGGCAAAAAAGAAAAAGGTTAAGCAGACTACGAAAGAAAATATTGCGGCGGAGCTGCCGGAAGATAAGCCGGTTATTGTGGCTGGCGGTAAGACGCAGAGGATTCCGGATGATATTGTCAGGTTGATGGAAGAACTTGGAGGAAATTCAGCTGAATTCGGAGATATGGATATTTTCGGAGAACCGGCAGCAGATGAAGAGTTGATTAGTGAAATCGTTGAGAATAGATATCAAGGACAGGAGGGGGAAGAGGATATTGACGATGGTGATTTTGACGAGGATGACCTTGGCGTAGATGATTACGGCGAATATGAGATGGAGGACGATTTCGAGGAAGAATTTGCGGAAGAAGCCAGCGGTGGAAAAGGAGAGATTGAGGCGGAAGCGCTGAAAGATATAGAAGAAGATTTTGATGAGGCTGATTTTGCAGAGGACGATATAGAAGACGGCTTTGGGGAAGAGTCGGAAGAGTTTGAGGAAGAGGATTTCGGAGAGGAAGAATCAGAGGACTTCGAGGAAGAGGATTTCGGAGAGGACGAAACAGAGGAGTTTGAGGAAGAAGATTTCGGAGAAGAAGAGTCTGAGGAGTTTGAGGAAGAAGATTTCGGAGAGGAAGAGTCGGAGGACTTCGAGGAAGAAGATTTCGGAGAGGACGAAACGGAGGAGTTTGAGGAAGAAGACTTCGAGGAAGAGTCTGAGGAGTTTGAGGAAGAAGACTTCGGGGAGGATGAAACGGAGGACTTCGAGGAAGACGATTTCGAGGAAGAGGACGATTTCGAGGAGGAGGACGATTTCGAGGAAGAGGACGATTTTGAGGAAGAAGAGGACTTCGAGGAAGAGTCGGAAGAGTTTGAGGAAGAGGACTTCGAGGAAGAGGATTACGAAGATGAGTTTGATGATGTAGGAGATTACATCGAAGATTCTGATGCGGATTATGGCGAGGATGAATTTGACGAGGAAGAATTCGACGAAGATGAGTTCGAGGAGGATTCGGAGGAAGAATTTGAAGAAGAAGAGTTTGAAGAAGAAGAACTTGAGGAGGAAGAGGACTTCGAGGAGGAAGAATTCGACGATGATGGTGAGCTTGAAATCGAGGAACCGTCAGAGGCGGAGATTCAGGCTAGAATCAAGAAGTCCAAAGGAAAAGGCGTTCCGTTTGATACGGGATTCGTTGTTACGGGCCGGTATGATTTGAGCGCAACCAGTGAGATTGGTCTGAAAGCGGGTCTTACGGAGGAACAAAAGAAATTGTTCTCCTATTTTGTCCCGGTCAGAGGTATGAGCGAGCAGCTTGTTGAGGTACTGGATAATGACCGGAGAGCAAGGAAAGAGGGAACTTCCAAGACGGGCAACCTGTTGGTAGTTGGACGAAAAGGTTCCGGGAAGACTGTGCTTGCGGTTGATATTGTGAAGGCTATCCAGAAACAGAGGAATCTGAAACAGGGCAAGGTGGCAATTGTGACCGGCGAGTCGCTGAATAAGAAGGAGTTGACGAATATCATACAGAAACTTCGGGGCGGTGCGATTATCATCGAGAAGGCTGGTAAATTGAATTCCAGGACGATTAAGGAACTGAATCACTTAATGGAGAAGAAGACGGGTGAGCTATTGTTTGTACTGGAAGACCAGAGGAAACCGCTGGAGCGTATTCTGACGGCAAATCCGGAATTTAAGAAGAAGTTTACTTCCAGGCTGGAACTTCCCGTATTCATTAATGACGAGCTGGTTACGTTCGGGCAGACTTATGCGAAGGAGAATGGCTATAAGCTGGATGAGATGGGAATCCTTGCACTGTACAGCAGGATCGATGTGATGCAGCGGGAGGATCATGCGGTTTCGGTTGCAGAGGTCAAGGATATCATGGATGAAGCAATCGAGCATTCCCAGAAGGCGAATGTCAAGCATCTGGCGAGAAGGGTGTTTGGTAAGAGTACGGATGAATCTGACAGGATTATCTTGAAAGAGGAAGACTTTAAAATCTGATTTTGCGTCCGCGGAAAGAAAAAAGGGGTTTTGGCTGGTAAGATTAGCCAAAACCCTTTATTTTTGCTCCAGTCTAAAGTATAATAAGAGTAATATCGCAACAGAATGTGAGGGATGACTATATGGCAGTAAAAAAACCAAAACCATATGAAATCGGTGAACTTGATCAGTATCTTTTTGGGCAAGGCAATCATTATGAGATTTATAAGAAGCTCGGCGCCCATAAGGTGAAGAAGGGCAAGAAGGAAGGCGTGTATTTTGCAGTGTGGGCGCCTCATGCGCGTTCCGTGTCTGTGGTGGGTGATTTCAATGAATGGAATATGGAAGCGAATCCGATGGTGAGGGAAGAGCCTCTTGGCATATACACTTGTTTTATTCCAGATGTGCAGGAGTATGCTCTGTACAAGTTCTGTGTGGAGACGTTCCAGGGAGAGTTTGTTTTTAAAGCAGATCCGTTTGGTAATTATGCGGAGTTAAGACCGGGAACGGCATCCAGGGTTGCCGACCTTACGAAGATTGCATGGACGGACAATGTATGGTTGGAGAACCGTAAGACATGGAAACATACGGAGCAGCCGATGTCGATTTATGAGGCGCATATCGGGTCATGGAAGCGCCATCCGGGAAGGGAAGATGAAGGGTTCTATAATTACCGGGAGTTTGCGAAGGAATGTGTCAAGTATCTGAAGGATATGGGGTATACGCATGTGGAGCTAATTGGGATTGCGGAGCACCCGTTCGACGGTTCCTGGGGATATCAGGTTATTGGGTATTTTGCACCGACTTCCCGTTATGGAACGCCGGAAGATTTTGCATGGATGGTGAATTATTTCCATCGGAATAAGATTGGGGTAATCCTTGACTGGGTTCCGGCGCATTTCCCCAGGGACATCCATGGACTGGCTGATTTTGATGGTACGCCTACTTATGAATATGCAGATCCTAAGAAAGGAGAGCATCCTGACTGGGGGACGAAGATTTTTGATTATGGGAAGAATGAAGTGCGTAATTTCCTGATTTCCAATGCCTTGTACTGGGTAGAGCAGTTCCATGTGGATGGGCTGAGGGTAGATGCTGTGGCGTCTATGCTTTATCTGGATTATGGGAAACAGGACGGGCAGTGGATTGCGAATAAATATGGCGGCAATAAGAACCTAGAGGCGATTGATTTCTTTAAGCATCTGAACTCGGTGATGCTTGGACGGAATCCGGGGGTGGTTATGATTGCCGAGGAATCTACGGCTTGGCCGATGGTTACGGGCAGTGTGGAGGATGACGGCCTTGGGTTCAGCCTCAAGTGGAACATGGGCTGGATGCATGATTTTACGGAGTATATGAAGCTAGATCCTTATTTCCGAAAGGATCATCACAACCAGATGACGTTTGCTATGAGTTATGCCCATAGTGAGCATTATATTCTGGTGCTGTCCCATGATGAGGTAGTGCATCTGAAGTGTTCTATGTTGAATAAGATGCCTGGGCTTGGGTTTGATAAATATGCGAACCTGAAGGTCGGTTATGCGTTTATGATGGGACATGCCGGGAAGAAGCTTCTGTTTATGGGACAGGAGTTCGCACAGCTGCGGGAGTGGAGCGAGGAGAGAGAACTTGACTGGTTCTTGCTTGGGGAGGATGAACACAAGCAGATGCAGAACTGGGTGAGAGATCTTCTTCATCTTTACAGGCGCAATAAGGCGATGTATGAGCTGGACGACAGTTGGGAAGGCTTTGAGTGGATTAATGCGGATGATGCCAGCAGGAGTATCTTTAGTTTTGTGAGACATTCGAGAGGAAAGAAGAAGAATCTGCTGTTTGTATGTAATTTTACACCGATGCCGCGGGATGATTACCGAGTGGGTGTGCCGCGTAAGAAGCAGTATAAACTGATTATGAACAGTGATGATGTGCAGTATGGCGGGAAAGGCGAGGAAAGACCTGTAATTTATAAGGCCGTGAAGAAAGAATGTGACGGAAGGCCGTTTTCATTTGCTTATAAGCTGCCGCCGTATGGGGTTGCGATTTTTGAATTTTAGAGGATATTGACTCCTAAGTGAAAAAATGCCTGAGATAGCTGGCGTGAGAGCTTGCTGTCTCAGGCTTTATTATTCTTATTGTTTCCTTATTGGAAGGAGACTGCCGACAGGGGATTATGAGATGTAAATATAAAAAATAAGCAAAATAATTGAATTAACCTAAAAATGAGGGTATAATATAAATAAAAATAGACAAAGTAAGGAAAGGAGGGTGCAAAATGGAGAAGTATGCATTGGAACATCAGGTGACGGGTGAAGAGATCAGGCAGTGCCGAAAAAGACTTGGACTGTCTCAGGAAGATTTTGCAAGGTTTGCAAATGTTTCAAAGAAGACAGTGGAGCGATGGGAGTACAGCAAGACTCCGATTAGCGGACCGATTGTGACACTCGTGAATATTTTGAGAGAACACCCTCAGATTGAGGAAGAGAGAAAGATACCTGAGAGAAAGACAAGGCTTAGGCTGTCTTATATGTTCCGGGATGAGTTATGTACCGTGATTGATGTGGATGAGAGAAATCGGGATGTGGAGGTGGTTAATTATACGAGGCATCTGCTGAAGCGTGCATTCGGGAAGATTGAGAAGCCATCTTATCAGCAGTATGAAGAGTTTCTGGAATCCAGATGTTTTCCGCCTACGCGGGATAAGATGAAGCTCGTGCTCCGTGAGTATGATATTCCGTTCTATGATCCTATGATGATTATCGAGAGGACGGAAGGCAGGATGGCAGAGGACGATTTCTGGATACGGGTTGAGAGGTAATGGATGATAGAGTTATTTGAGCAGGACAGGAAGGAAGAAACGAGGCATTCCTCTAAGGGGAATCAGTTGAAGTGGAATCAGGGGGAGTACTGGTATAAAGCGGATTATACGGGGTATGAGGGGCTTGCGGAGTACATGGTATCGCATTTACTGGGATATTCGTCTCTGGGACGGGAAGAGTTTGTCAGGTATGATACGGAGAAAATCCGGTACAGGAATCAATGTTATACCGGATGTAGAAGCCGGGATTTTTTGAAGGCGCCCTCAACAAAGAAGTCTGGGAACTGGCAGATGATTACGCTGGAAAGATTGTTCTACAGTTACTATGGAGAAAGTCTGTACAGGAGTATTTTCAGAATCAGGGAGCATGAAGAGCGATTGAAGTTTGTGGTGGAGCAGGTGGAACGGATTACCGGGCTTTCGGGTTTTGGCAGATATATGTGTAAGCTATTGACCGTCGATGCGTTATTCTTGAATGAGGATCGGCATACGCATAACATTGCCGTAATGTGGGATGGGGACGTGGGGTATGGCTACTGTCCAATTTTTGATCAAGGAGCGGCGCTTCTTGCGGATACGGCCATGGATTATCCGATGGGGCAGGACGTGATTGAACTTATGCATAGGGTGGAAGCAAAGAGTTTCTGCCGTTCTTTTGAAGAACAGCTAGATATTGCTGAGACGTTGTATGGAGATGGGATGCACTTTTCTTTTGGGGAGAAGGAGGTACGGGAATTGCTGGAGAAGGAGGATGTGTATCCGGAGCAGGTGAAGCAGCGGGTGTTTACGGTTCTTTTGCAGCAGAGGCGGAAGTATGGGTATTTATTTCGGTAGAGAGATTTTCACAAGATAACATCCCGCTGTGGAACTGGCGGAAAGTAGGTGTTTCACGGCAGTTCCACAGCGGGATAGCGTCGGTTGTTGTTAAATTTGTGTACGAAGGCCTCCTGCCCCGGCAGGGGCATAAATTAGGGTATGCCTGGGTATACATTATTGTGCGTTTTCTGTATCTGTTCCGGTTCCGTCGGCATTTGTACCATTTTCGGTATCGGCTGTATTGTTGCGGCATTTGCCGAATCGTCGGAATCATTTCCGGTTTCTTCATCTGTCGGTGTGATTCCGTTGCTGCTGTTATCAGGAGCTTGGTTGTCGGCCATATCGCCGGATTGGTCTGTATTGTCAGAATCGCCGGATTGGTCTGTATTGTCAGAATTGCCGGATGCATTTTCTGTATTGTCTTCGCCGTCCTCCATGCTCTCGGTGTCTTCTTTGGATTCGTCCTCGTCTTTGTCGCTGCCGCCGAAGAGATTCTTGAAGAACCCTGTCACTTTATCCCAGAATCCGCCTTCGTCCTCGTCTTTGTCGGCTTCATTGTCTTTGCCGGAGGCTTCCAATGTGCTGTCGATTACTGCGTTTTCTCCAAGTACTTCGTCTTTGGTATCGTTGATGATGCCGCCGTCGCCATTATCGGAACCGCCTGTGAAGAAGTTCTTTACGGAAGTCCACAGGTTTTGGAAGAATCCGCTGTCATTGACTTTGCCTTCCAGATTATCAAGGGTCTGTTTCAGAGAGTTCACATCGTAGTCATACTGGGAAATGTTCTTCATCAGTGCGCTGATTTGTGCCATCTGCTCTTCGGTCAGTGTTATGCCCTTGTCTTTTGCTGCGTCTGTAACGGCATCCTTTATTTTGTCGGCATCGGTCAGGTCATTCTCGATGACTTCTTTTTTCACTTCGTTCATCAGTTTCTCGGCGTCTTCTTTGCCGATTGCGTCGGCAAGTGCGCCGGTAGTTACCAGCTCTTCCGTGGCGGCGGACTTCTGTTCTTCGCTTAAAGTCTCTCCGCTGGCTTTCTCGTATGCCATCATGATTCCGGTCAGTGCGCCTGTGCCGGATACCTCAAATGGGGCGGCTGCTACGACGTTGCAGTTCTCTACACCTGAGGTCAGCAGGGTGGATGCAATCATGGAGCTTGTCACAAAGGTCAGGTTCCCTACTTTGACCTGGATACCGCCGCTGGTGGTGGGCTCTACGTAGGAACAGCTATAGGTCTGCGTCCCGATTTGGGCTTCGGAGGCGATGCCCTCCATGTATTTCCGTTCGTCGGTGTTTGTTACTTCGATGGTATTCACAGCCTCGGGTGTGGTTCCGAAGTAGTCGTACATTGATTTTTTCTGTTCGTCTGTCAGGTTTGCCCCGATTGTGACAACCTTAGCTCCGTCTGCCTGTGCCGCCATGGGAAGGCTGGCGCAGGTGAGTGCGGCTGCTGTGATAATTGGTATTATTTTTTTTATATTTTTCATATTGTCTGGTGTTTGACCACCGATACCCCCTTTTTGTCTGAGTATTCTGCTTTGAATCTCCCCTAATATAACACATTCTTCTGTATTTGCAAATGAAATAAGACTTAACTATTTCTAAAGATTTTTTGTAGGCGGCGTTCAAACACGTCTTCATTTATGATCCCCTGCATGCTGCCAAGGAATTTCCCGTTCCGGAAAAAGACGTATGTGGGAACGGTGTCCGCATCGTAATCGGCGGCGAGCAGAGGGGATTCGTCGATTTCTACCTCACAGAACCGAATCCGCCCCCGGTATTTTCTCTCTATTTCTTCTACGATGGGTTTCATCATGGCGCATTTTCCACACCAGACGGCGTAGAACATGACGATGACCGGAAGCGGTCCCCGTGTTGTCTCTGTGGAGAAATTTTGGGATGTTAAATGCTGCATTGATTACACCTTCCTTGTTGTCAGAATGTTCTTTGCCAGTCAGCAGCCGGGATTCAGGGTGCGGTATACTTCATCCATGGATTTTTTCAGGCAGAGGAGTTTATTGTGGAGCCCTTTTCTGTGGTAGGTGAATTCGCATATTTTCTGCCGGAGGTTTTTCTTCCTTTTTTTGTGTCCCATGTGCATGCTTCCAGACATAAGTTCTTCTATATTATATATGCGGGGGGAGGGTGGAGTGTGAATAAAATTATAAACAATTAGTGTTCCCGTATGGCAATTAGTTTATGAATCGGATTCCCAAGTGAGGAAAATTTTTCTTCATACTCCGTCATAATATTCCCCTGGTTCATTTCCGTATCATGATGCAAATCGTAGGTACACCCATCCAGGCGAAAATCCGTCGAAGCGTTTACTTCTGCGACGGAGAAATCAAAGAGCAGGCGGTTGTCTGTCTTAAATTCTATCGTACCCCCATCTGTCAGGACATTATGGTAACGGGCGAGAAACTCTTTGGACGTAAGCCGTCTTGCGGCATGCCTTGCCTTGGGCCATGGGTCGGAAAAGTTCAGGTAGATGCGGTCGATTTCCCCGGGAGCAAAGGCTTCTGTGACGCTGCGGGCATCCATGCAGATGAAGCGGATATTTAAAAGCGGCGGCTGGATTTCATGAAGTTTCTCCACTGCCCGCAAAAGGACGCTTGAGTACCGTTCGATGCCGATATAATTAATCTTTGGATTCTGTGCGGCAAGAGCCAGAAGAAACTGCCCTTTCCCCATGCCGATTTCCATATGGACTGGATTGGTATTCCCGAAAACTTCACACCATTTCCCCTGGCAGTCCGCTTCATTTTTAACAACTTCTTTACATTCCTTCAGCACGCTTTCAGCGCGTGGTATATTTCTAAGACGCATATGCGATTCCCCCTGTTTTCAAGCGTTTCTGTATGTTTCTTAGTTTATAATGGGGGATGGAAAATGTCAAATGAATATAAGTGTGTGAAAAACGTAACAATTAAAGGTTTTTTTGTTGATTTTTACTATAGAATTTTGAAAAAAATGGAGTATATTATAATTGTGTGCAAATCAGCGGGATATACTGGCAAAAACCATGTTATTTTTGTCTGTCTGTATCGGCGGGCGGCTGTAAGAGATATGATATGTTGCACAGATAAGAATCTTAGAGGAATGGAGGAGGCTCAATGAACACGGTTGTTAAGAAACTGGCGGATATCGAGGCAACGGCGGAAGCGATTGTGGAGCATGCGCAGGCTCAGAAGAGTGAGATTGAGAAGAAGATTCAGGCTCAGAGAGATCAGTTCGACAGGGAACTTGAGGACAAGACTCAGAAGCAGTTAGCGCAGATCAGGCAGAAGGCGGAGGAGAAGATGGAGCGAATCCTCAAGGAGCAGAGGGAGAAGAATTCTTCGACGATCGATAATTTAAAGAAGGAATTTGAGGAAAACCATACTGCCTATGCCAGAGAGATCCTGGCGCATATTGTAGAGGTGTAGGGCATGGGAAATGTGATGTCATACAGCGGGCTTACCACGAAGATACGGGCGATGCAGGCGAAGCTTCTTACCAGCCGGGATTATGAGAATATTGCGAATCTGAAAAGCGTGCCGGAAGCCATTGAGTATCTGAAAGGGAAACCTGCCTATACAAGATATGTGGAACAGATGGACATTTCGCTGTATCATAGGGGGAACATGGAGAAGATTCTGTATCAGTCTTTGTTTGACGACTATACGAGGATTTTCCGGTTTGCAGGGATGGAGCAGAAGAAGTTCCTGAAAGTATACTGGAAGAGGTATGAGATTGACCTGATTAATTATTGTCTCCGTATTGTATTTAACCACTATGATATGCCGTTTGATATTGCTTATAAGAAGGAATTTTTTGATAAATATTCCCAGATTTCCATTGATAAGCTGATTACGTCGCGGAATGTGGAGGAATTGATTGATAACCTCAAGGGTACGGAATATTATGCGCCGCTTCAGGCTGTCAGGGAGATGGAAGGGGCGACGCTGTTCGATTATGACCTGACTCTTGACTTGTATTATTTTTCCGAAATGTGGAGGAAGAACCGGCGTATCCTTAGCGGCAAGGAGCGGGAAATGTATGTGCGGGATATCGGCATGAAGATTGACCTGTTGAATATCCAGTGGATTTACCGGGCAAAAAAGTACTATAATAAGCTGCCGCCGGATATTTATTCTATGACGATTCCTGTTCAGTACAGGCTTAGTGTAGATGAGTTCAAGAGCCTTGTGGAGACTCCCACCGTAGAGGAGTATGAGAAGCGGCTGGATGAAACCTATTATGCAAGGAGATATGCGGATATCAGCGGGAAGACGCTTGAGGCTACGTATAAGGAATGTCTGCGGCAGCAGTATATGATTGACCGGAGGCGCGACCCTTATTCGATTGCCACTGTGAATACATATCTGTTTTTAAAGGAAGAAGAGATTTATAAACTAACTACTGCCCTTGAATGTATCCGCTACGGTTTATCTTCAAGAGAAACGTTAGGATACTTAGGAGGTGTGATGCAATGATTGTTAAGATGAAGTTTTTGAGCATCAGCGGCCCGAGAATGGATATCGACCGCGTGTGCGACAAATATCTGTCTAAATATGAGATGCAGCTTGAAAATGCGGTCACTGAGCTTAAAACGACAGATAATCTCCTGCCTTTTGTGGAGGTGAACCCGTATAAGGACGCGCTGGCAAAGGCGGAGCAGTTCGCAGCTCTTTTGACGAAGGATACGGAGCGTCTCGACCAGTCCATGTCCAAGGATGAGATGCTTGCGTTTATCCGGGAGATTAACCATGATTATCTGGATCTGCAGGAGAAGAAGGAGCTGCTTGGCAAGAAGGAAAATGATGTGCGGGAGCGCCTCAATGTGTTGGAGCCTTTTGCCCCTCTTGATTTGGATCTGCATAAGACGATGCATTATAAGTATATGAAGATTCGTTTTGGCAGGATCGGGGTGGATTATTATAAGAAATTAGAGAAGTACCTGTTCGGCGATTTACAGGCTGTGTTCTTAGAGGGTACGAGGAATGAGAATTATGTCTACGGCTGTTATTTTGTGTCGAATGTGGATACCAGCAAGGTAGATTCGGCGTTTAATTCCCTGCATTTTGAGCGGATCACGATTCCTTCGGAATTTATCGGGACGCCTAAGGATGCCTGCCTTGGCTTGCAGAAGGATATTGAGGAAAACCGCAGGCAGATGGAGGAGATTGACCGCAAGATTGAGGAGCTGGTAGAAAGCCATGCCGCAAAAATCTTAGGGGCAAGGAAACGTCTTGAAGAGTTGTCCAATAATTTTGACGTCCGGAAGATGGCGGCGCGCACAGACGTGGGAGATACGAAGGAAGATTATTATATTCTCTGCGGCTGGATGGGTGAAGGCGACGTGGCGGCTCTGATGGAAGAAGCGAAGGACGATGATCGGGTATTCATCGTCGTGGAGGAAGACCGGGAGAAGTTCTTCGGGGAACCGCCGACGAAGCTCAAGAATCCGAGATTTTTCAAGCCTTTTGAGCTGTTCATCAAGATGTACGGGCTTCCGGCCCATGACGAGATGGACCCGACCATGTTCGTGGCCCTGACGTATACGTTTATCTTCGGCGCGATGTTCGGTGATGTGGGACAAGGTTTCTGTCTGTTTCTGATCGGCGGGCTGGTTTATCTCAAGAAAAAGATGAGCCTGGCGGGAATTGTGTCGATTGCGGGTATTTTTTCCATGGTCTTTGGCGTGATGTTCGGCAGTGTCTTTGGGTTCGAGGATTTGATTCCTGCGGTCTGGATGCGGCCTGTTGAGGCTATGACGAATCTGCCCTTCATCGGCCAGCTGAATACGGTGTTCATCATTGCCATTGCCTTTGGTATGGCCCTTAATATTCTGGTGATGATTTTCCAGATCATCAACGCGGCGAAGTCTCATGATACGGAGAATCTGTGGTTTTCCACAAATGGCGTTGCGGGACTTGTCTTCTATGGTTTTTTGGTGCTGACGATCGTGCTGTATATGACCGGGCATCAGGTTCCGGGAAATGTGATGATGGCTGTGTTCCTTGGAATCCCGATTTTGCTCTTCGTGTTCAAGGAGCCGCTTACGAATCTGGTGGAGCATAACCATAAGAAGATGGAAGAGAGCAAGGCAATGTTTTTGGTCCAGGGCTTCTTCGAGCTGTTCGAGACGCTTTTGAGTTATTTTTCCAATACGCTGTCCTATGTGCGTATCGGGGCGTTTGCGGTGAGCCATGCGGCGATTATGGAAGTGGTGCTGATGCTGTCGGGGGCTGAGAACGGGACGCCAAACCTGTTCGGCGTTATTTTGGGAAATGTGATCGTGTGCGCGCTGGAGGGGCTGATTGTCGGGATTCAGGTGCTCCGGCTGGAATATTATGAGATGTTCAGCCGTTTCTATAAGGGAAGCGGACGGGAATTTAAACCATTTAACAAACAGAGTAAATAGATATGAGGAGGATATAGGTCATGACTTTAACGGTGAAATTGTTACTTATTGCGGCGCTGGTGCTTAGTATTATCATTCCTTTTGGATACTTTTTGATTGGAGAGAAGACGAAGAAGCGTTATAAGAGGGCAATCGGGGTGAATGCATTCTTTTATTTCGGGGCGTTTGCCATTGCAGGGATCATGTTGTTCGGTGGCGCGCCGGCGCAGGCGGCAGACGCGGCCCAGACGGCTTCTAATGCGGTCGGATTCGGGTATCTTGCAGCTGCGCTGTCTACTGGGCTTTCTTGTGTCGGCGGCGGTATTGCCGTAGCCAGCGCGGCGAGCGCGGCGCTTGGGGCGATTAGCGAGGATTCCAGCGCCCTTGGTAAATCTCTTATTTTTGTTGGTCTTGCGGAAGGTGTCTGCCTGTACGGGTTGATTATTTCGTTTATGATTTTGGGTAAATTGTAAGATGAAGATGTATTTGATTAGTGATAATGTGGATACGCTGACAGGCATGAGGCTTGCGGGCGTTGACGGGATTGTTGTCCATGAGAGAGAGGAGCTTCGCACGGCGATTGAGAATGCGATGAATGATAAGTCCATCGGCGTGATTCTGCTGACGGAGAAGTTTGGCAGGGAGTTTCCGGATTTGATTGACGAGATTAAGCTTTTGCGGACCATGCCGCTGCTGATTGAGATTCCGGACAGGCATGGGACTGGGCGTAAGAAAGATTTTATCACTTCTTATGTAAATGAGGCGATTGGACTGAAATTGTAAATGTTTCCGGGGGATAGCAGGCTGTGCCGGCGAAGTTGGCATGGACCGTTTATTCCGGAGTTGGAATGTGGGGTGACGTACTTGACGATTGATGATAAGATTTCACATTTGCAGGAGGCTGCGATGGAGGAGGCAAGGGCTGAGGGCAATGGGATTATAAAGCAGCATGAGGACGCCTTGCTTGGTGTGTTTGAGCAGCATAGGGCGGAGATGCTCCGCCAGTCGGAGACGCGGGTCAAGACGGAGCGTGTCGGCGCCGAGCAGCAGTTGAATATGGCGATGTCTAAGGCGCAGCTTGAGCTGAAGCGGGAATTGAGCAAGACGCAGAAGGAATTGAAGGCGGCGTTGTTTGATGAAGTCCGCGAAGTGGTGCGGGAATATATGAAGTCGGAGGATTATCCGCGCCTTTTAGTGGCTTATATTGAGAAGGCGGCGAAGTTTGCCAACGGAGCGCCGATGACGATTTATATTAATCCGTCGGATGAGGATAAGAAGGCATACCTTGAGGAGCATACGGGCATGGCGCTGACTGTGAGCAAGGAGGATTTTATCGGCGGCGTACGCGCTGTGATCCAGGAGAAAAATATTTTGATCGACCATGCGTTCAAGGGTGCGATCGAGAATGAATACAGAAAGTTCTTGTTCAAGGGAGGTGTGCAAGTTGGATAGTGTGACGACTGGTAAGATCTACGGGATCAACGGACCTGTTATCTACCTGAAGGGCAAGACGGAATTCAAGATGTCGGAGATGGTGTACGTCGGAGAAGAGAAGCTGGTCGGAGAAGTGATCTCTCTTGATAAGGATATGACTACGGTACAGGTATACGAGGAGACGTCAGGGCTTCGCCCGGGCGAGTATGTTGAGTCCACTGGCGCGGCGGTATCCGTGACCCTGGCGCCCGGAATCCTGAACAACATATTTGACGGAATCGAAAGACCCTTAGAGCGGATCGCGGATAACGGCAGCGCATTTATCACCAGAGGCGTCAGTGTGGATTCTCTGGATGTACATAGATTATGGGATACGCATATCACGGTCTCCAAGGGCGAGACGGTCCACGGCGGGACGGTGATCGCAGAGGTGCAGGAGACGCAGGCGATCTTACATAAATGTATGGTACCGCCGGATGTGGAGGGGACGGTAGTATCCGTTGTCCCGGACGGTGAGTACACCATTAC